>CZKS01000102.1_pt1 | contig 64006 bp, 54 predicted proteins | sample 1122221 | NCBI WGS metagenome assembly CZKS01 (sample SAMEA3539301, study PRJEB10725) | soil metagenome | biome: tundra; feature: field; material: soil | place: USA | collected 2010-05 | depth 0.15 m
GGGCTCCGGCGAGTTTCTTCGAACAGGAGCCCCCATGGAATCGGCGCTGTGACGTATACAGAGACGTATCGAAACAGATCGACTGCAGGTTGTGGACAGGACCGGGATGTCTCGTAGCAAAAGGTTTCTCAGCGGCGCGGCTCTCTCCTACGCGTATCAGGCGTGCTTTGCGATTGCCGGAATATGGTTGACACCCTTTTATCTGCGCGTCCTGGGCGCGCACGATTACGGGATCTGGCTGGTCGGCTTACAGGTACTGGCTTTCCTGCTCCTTTGCGACCTCGGCGTCATTTCAGTTCTTCCACGTGACGTAGCTCACGCCAACGGGCGCGAGCTAACCGGATCAGACCCAGCTGAGCTTCCGACACTGATCGGACGCACCGCCAAGATAGTTCTGCCCCAGACTGTGTTAGTCGGTTTGGTAGCGCTGGCCCTGTTCCTTCTTCGGCCGAGTGCGGCTACCGGGTTGCGGGGTTCGGTGGCCTTGGTTTTGTTGATCTTCGTAGTCACCTATCCGTTTCGGATCTTTCCGGCGATTTTACAAGGCCTGCAGGACCTCACGTTTCTGGGGCAATTGCGCGTTTGCTTGTGGGCAGTCTCGGTTGGGCTTACCGTCCTTCTGCTCCTGCTTGGGATACGCTTCTTTGCCTTGGCTTGTGGCTGGTGCTTGGTGGAGGCGGGCAGCAACCTGGGCGCGATGGTTCGGCTGTATCGGATCCGTCCCGATTTGCTGCGGCCCACGATCTGGAAGAAGACCGGGGCGTTCCAGTGGCGCTGGCTCACGCGAGGCTTATGGGTGAGCCTCGGCCAGACTTCCAACACATTCATTGCCGGCGTGGATCTGTTGATCATTGCCAGCGTGCTCGGGCCCGCCATGGTGGTGATTTACTCTTGCACCGGGAAACTGGTGCAAGTCCTCCAAAACCAACCGCAGAGTCTGGCGAGTTACGCGCTGCCCGGCTTGAGCCAGATGAAGGCGAGCGAATCGCGCGACCGGATCCGAACCGCGGCCACTTGTCTTACTCAGGCCATGGTTCTTGTAGGCGGTGGGGTCTTCTGTGTTGTCCTACCTCTAAATCAGCAGTTCGTCGCTCACTGGACTGGATCACGTTATTTCGGCGGTATTGGATTGACCGTGCTGTTTCTGATGAATTTCATGGCCCGGCTGATTGACTATACGCTGGCCCTGTCCCTCTTCGCTTTTGGGTACGAGAAGCTTTACGCCATCCGCGCGTTACTGGACAGTTTGTTGAGTGTGGCTTTGGCCAGTATCTTGGTGGGACCGTTGGGATTGAAAGGAGTTCTACTCGGTTTTCTCTGCGGGGCTGTCTTCGTGGCCATTCCCATGGACCTTTATCTTTTCGCCCGCGAATTTGAAGTCTCTATCGTGGAAGCTGCCCGGCCCTACCTTCCGTATCTCTGGCGTACTGTGGCCGTCGGGTGCGCAGCCTATGCCGTCCTGTCGCGAATCGAGATTCCCAATCTGGTTGTTTTAGTGATCGCAGCGGTAGCAGTGGGTCTGGTGTACCTCCTCGTGGTGTGGACTTACCTGCGCCGTAGCGAACTGGGAGTTTACATCAACTCCGCAATAACCAGCTTGCAGGCCGCCATGAGAACACGCGTACTCAGTTGGTCGAATAACTCGTAACCAGCGCCATGCCATTGCAACCTACCATCCGCATGGAACGTTCAGGCCTGCAATGGGGAACCGTGCCAGCCAGGCGCCAGCCTGGACGCCGGAACTTCGCAGGCTGCAAAACACTGAGTATTGTTCAGACCGCGGAGCCACGTTGTGAGGGCGGAGGGAATCGCATCCACTCCAAATTGGCCCGCAATTATGGAGAATGAACACGCACCTTCGCGCGCGCTACCAGCTCCGGGACTGCTCGGAGCTGCAAGGAGTTCCGAAACCCCCTGTCAGACCGCCGCAAAGGCGAAGCCGTTGAAAGCTCCCCTCATTTGGCACATCATCACGTGCGAGTTTCCTCCGCAGTCAGGTGGCGTGAGTGACTACGCCCATTTGGTCGCGAACGGGTTGGCTTCCTTGGGGGACGAAGTACACGTCTGGTGTCCGGAGCGGGACCAAACGGCTCCGCAAGCGGGCCACGTGAATGTATACGCTACCCTGGGCAAGTTTGCGCCGAGCGACTTGAGGGCCACGGGTCGAGCGCTCGACCGCTTTCCGGGTCCACTGCGCCTGCTGGTGCAATGGGTACCGCACGGCTACGGCTACAAGTCGCTAAATTTGCCTTTCTGCATTTGGCTTTCATATCGTAAATGGCACCATGGCGACCAAGTAGATCTGGTGGTGCACGAACCATTCCTCCCATTCAAAAAGGGCAAGTGGCGCCAGAATGCCGCGGCAATAATGCATCGCGTGATGATGATGGTCTTGCTGCGAACCGCCGACCGGGTCTGGCTCTCGACACCCGCCTGGGAGAAAATGATACGGCCCTTCAGCTTGGGGCGGCGGCACACTTACAACTGGCTCCCTTTGCCGAGCAACGTACCGGTCGTGGAGGATCCCGCCGCGGCTTGGGCTATTCACGCGAAGTACTCGCCCAAAGGGTTCTTGATCGGTCATTTCGGTACATTCGGTAGTCCTATCACACCGATACTACAGGCCATAGTTCCCCCCTTGCTGCGGCGAACGGAGCACGCCTCCCTGATCTTAATTGGGCCGAGGAGCAGCGGTTTCCGTGACCGCCTGGTTCAAGAACATCCGGATCTCGCGAAAAGGATCCATGCTGTCGGGCCCATCGATGCACGGGATGTGCGCCTTTCCGCGCACATCAGATCCTGCGATTTAATGATCCAGCCCTATCCGGATGGGGTTACCAGCCGGCGCACCTCGGTAATGGCCGCCCTCGCGCATGCGCGGCCCACCGTGAGTACGTCCGGCCCCTTAACAGAGCCATTCTGGGACAGCAGTGGTGCGGTGGCTCTGGCGCCGGCCGGCGACAATGAAGCTTTTGTGGAGTCCGCACTGCGAATCTTGGGGGACCCACAACACAGGTCCTCGCTGGGAGAAGCCGCGGGGAAATTCTACCGGCGGGAGTTCGATGTTGAGCGCATTATTGAGCGCCTGCGTGCGATTGACCAGGGCGCGGAGCCGGGGTGGGCGGAGCCGAAAGGCCGTTGAGCCGGAGATGCGGATACTAATCGCGACTTCCCTCAGGGGAATCGTGGGTGGGATCGAGACCTACTTACAGATCCTTATCCCGGCGTTACTGGAGCGCAGGCACGAGGTTGCTTTGGTGTACGACCATGCGAGCGCCCAGAGTGCCACCGTGGATCCACCGGACGCGAAGATGCCACACTGGAAGAGCAGCGACTTACTGAAAGACCCTGATCTTTGGCAGGAACTGGCGCAATGGAAGCCGGACGTAGTCTACTCGCACGGCCTGGAATCGATCGACGCCGAGAAGACATTGCTGAAGAACTACCCCACGGTCTTGTACAAACACGACTACCGGGGAACCTGTGCCACCGGGCGAAAATGTCATGCTTTTCCCCATATGAAACCTTGTGGCCGAACCCTGGGACCGATGTGTCTTGTATTTCATTACCCCCGCCGTTGCGGTGGACTGAACCCGCTCGTAGCTGGGAAAGCCTATACCAGGCAGAAGGCGTTCCGGTCGTTACTTGCGGATTACCAAGCTGTTCTGGTGGCCAGCAGCCATATGCAACACGAGTTGGAGCGGCACGGTGTGAGCCCCGCTAAGCTGCACTTGACGCCTTTGCCGGTTGCCGGCGCCGATCGCCGAACGATGCCCACCGTCAAGATACCGCAGGGAAGGCTCCTGTTCGTGGGACGTCTGGTGGATGTAAAGGGTGTCCGCTTTCTGATCGAAGCGATCCCGGAAGCAGCTAAAAGGCTCGATCGGCCACTTACGCTAACCGTTGCAGGCGATGGAAGCGAGCGCCAAAAACTTCATGACCTGGCTGGCCGCCTTCATGTCAACGCGGAGTTTCCGGGTTGGGTCGACCCCGCGAAACGGCGGGATTTGATGCGTCAGGCGGATCTCTTGGCCGTTCCAAGTCTCTGGCCCGAACCGTTTGGACTGGTAGGCGTCGAAGCTGGCTGTCTCGGAACACCAGCCGTTGGTTATGCGGTAGGCGGTGTTCCGGACTGGCTCATTCCGGGAAAGTCTGGCGAGTTAGCATCGGGCGATCCGCCCACGGTGCAGGGCTTGGCCGAAGCGATTGTACGGGCCTTGTCAGATCCGGAGCACTATCAGAAACTTCGTTTGGGAGCCTGGGAAATGGCGAAGAAGTTCACTCTGGAGCGGCACCTCGATCAATTAGAGCTCATTCTCGCTCAGCCACAACTGATGCGATTAACCGGCGCCACACTGCCCGAGCCGAGTGTTCACCCTCTTATCTAGATGAATCGCGCCGAGAACGCTGCCGCTGCAACAACACTCGCCCAGGACGAGGCGCCGTGCCATCTGCCAAGAGTCGCTCTCGTGTGCGACTTTCTCGAGGAAGGCTGGCCGAGCATGGACCTGTTTGGAGACATGCTCGCCGGCTCTTTCCAGAGCGGTCATGCCAGCGAGATCGCGGTCGCACAACTGCGTCCTCCTGTACGCCGGCGTTTTTCGTCTCTGCCGTTGGCGGGAAGCTCCGGGTTCCTTTGGAATGCGGACCGCTTTCTGAATCGATTTCGCGACTATCCGCGGTGGCTCGCGAAGCAAGCGGCGAAGTTTGATCTATTTCATATTGTCGATCACAGCTACGCTCAGCTTGCCCTTGATTTGCCGCCCGGGAGGACCATCGTCACCTGTCATGATTTAGATACGTTTCGTTGCGTGCTGGAGCCCCAAGCTGAGCCGCGGCCCCGATGGTTTCGAGTGATGACCCAGCGAATACTGGACGGTTTCTTGCGATCCGCGCACGTGATCACGCCTAGCGTCTCAACCAGGTCGCAGTTGTTGCAGCATGGATTGTTCCGCGAGGAGCGCGTCACAGCAATTCCTCCCGGCGCAGATCCCATTTTCTCCGCGCCACTCGATCCCGCGGCGCGCGAGGAAGCAGTGCGCCTGGTGGGTGGAACCGATCGGGTCTTCCTGTTGCACGTGGGTAGCACCATCCGCCGCAAGAGGATCGATGTGATGCTGCGCGTGTTTGCCAGAGTACGGAGGGAGTTTCCTGGTATCGCGTTGGTGCGGGTCGGTGGAGCGTTTAGCCGCGAACAGGCACACCTTGCAAACGACCTCGGCGTGGCGGCAAGCATCTTGCACGCATCGTATCTGTCCAAGGCCACGCTGGCCGCCATTTACCGTAAGGCGGCCATCCTGCTCCAGACTTCGGATGCCGAGGGCTTCGGGCTGCCTGTGATCGAAGCGATGACCTGCGGTTGCCCGGCTCTGGCCAGCGACATAGCACCACTTCGGGAGGCCGGCGGCTCGGCCGCAGAATATTGCCCGGTTGCGGACGTCGAGGCCTGGAGTGAGACCTTGCTGAAGCTGCTGCGCGAGCGCGAGGCCCGACCGGATCAATGGGAGGCCCGGCGGGCGGGTGCTCGACGGCATGCCTCCGTGTACACTTGGTCCGAGAATGCGAACCGTACATTGGCGATCTACCGCCGGGTTATCCATCAGGCGAGTACGACCATGGCCTGCTCCTCGTGATGGAACTGCATGGTTCTACGGATACGGTGGCCGATGCCTTCGAGAGAGCGTTTCGAACTCCAGCGTGCCCCGTAGAGCCGTCCGAGCGCGCCGCCCATTGGGACCCTCGCGATCGCCGTTCCGGGGAGAGCGGGAAGAAATTGATGAGGGCGTGAGCTCCCGGGTGGGACAGTAGGCGCATGAGCCAACGAATCCGTGTTTTGACGATCGGCCATTCCTACTGCGTCGCGTTGAATCGCGCCGTGGTTCGAGAACTGGCGCGCGATCCGGAGTTTGACATCACGGTCGCGGCGCCGCGTTTTTTTCGCGGTGATCTGCGGCCAATCGAGATCGAACCCGAACCTCCCGGCTCACCGCTCCGGATCGTTCCTCTGGACACGAAGTGGAGTCGTTTCATACACGTCTTCCGTTTCGATGGCCTGGCCCTGAGAGCTCTGATCGATGACGGAGACTTTGACCTTGTCCACGCCTGGGAAGAGCCGTATATTTTCGCTGGCTATCAGATCGCCAGAGCAGTTAAGAACAGCCCCGCAAAATGCTGTTTTGCTACTTTCCAGAATTACGTGAAGCGCTATCCGCCGCCCTTTGGCTACTTCGAGCGTACAGTCCTGAAGCGCGCGGACGGATGGATCGCCTTCGCTGGTCTGGTATTTCAGGCAATGCTGGACCGCGGGTATCCGGCGGCGACCGGACGAATACTCGATGTGGCCGTTGACCTCAGCCAATTTCGGCCGCTGCCTTCCGCAACCAAGGCCGAAGTGCTCGAAGAGCTGGGGCTCACGCCACCTGTAGTTGGTTTTGTAGGTAGACTCGCCCTGGCCAAGGGCCTGGACGTTCTCATGCAGGCGATGGAACAAATCGGCTCTTCGAGGCCGTGGCAGCTATTGCTTTTGGGTAGTGGAGAGTACAAGGAAAAGGTGCTGCATTGGGCGGCCAGGAACGGCTGGCCAGATCGGGTAAAAATCATACTCGCGAAACACTCCGAGGTGCCCCGAAACCTGGGTTGCATGGACCTGCTGGTGGCGCCCAGCCAAACCCTGAGAAACTGGAAGGAACAATTCGGCCGGATGATCGTGGAGGCCTTTGCGTGTGGCGTACCTGTGATCGGCAGCGATTCGGGAGAGATCCCCTACGTGATTGGCGACGCCGGCAAAGTGATCCCCGAGGCTGATGTGAAGGGTTGGGCGAGCGCCATCGAGCAGCTCCTGGAGAATTCCGAGCTGCGTGAGGAGTTGAGCAAGCGAGGCTTGGAGCGTGCCCAGCGATACTCAGCCAGCACCGTGGCGCAACAGTACCGCGAGTACTTCCGTTGGCTCGTACGCTCCGATGAAGGTTTTTCGTCCGGCCTTGAAGAGGGTCCAGAATGAAAATCGCTTACGTTTTACATGACTATCGGCGCGCGGGCGTTGGTCAGACTCGCTACGTAGGCGAGTTGGCGCGGCGCTTCAGCCACAATCACGAGGTTCACGTGTTCGCGAACCGGATTGAACGCGACCTGGACAGCATTCGTTTCCATCATGTTCCCGCCTGCCGGTGGAACGCTCTAGCAGGAACCTTGACGTTCGCCCTCACTTCGAGCCTGCAGATCCACAATGGATTCGACATCATTCATAGCCAGGGTTTTTGCGGCTTTTACGGAAACGTCTTCACGGCTCATATCTGCAATCGTGCCTGGCATCGTGCCCTGCAAAAACTGGAGGGAGGAGTTACACTGCGGGAATCGATCTTCAATGCCTTCGCTACGGGCTTGGAGTATGCGACCTATCGCCGGTCGCGCGGCTGCGAAGTGATCGCCGTCTCCCAGCGGGTCGCCGACGACATCCGGACACTATATCATTGTCCGGCTTCGATGCATGTGATCTACCATGGCGTGGATTTACAGCTATTTTCGCCGGAAAAACGGCCTCTTTTCCGGAAACAAGTGCGTGAGGAACTGGGGCTCGGGCCGGATTTTACGTTTCTCTTTGTAGGGCACCTGCGGAAAGGAGTGCCGCGTTGCCTTCAGGCACTGTCCCGGCTCCCACAGGGAACGCTGGTCTGCGTGTCCTCCACTCCCGCCGATTCCTATCGCGCGCTAGCGGAGCGGCTGGGCCTGGGCCAGCGTGTGCGCTTTGTCGGTTTCACCGATCAAGTGGAACGAATCTATGCGGCCGGGGATGCACTCCTGCTGCCTTCCCCCTATGACTCTTTTGGTATGGTTGTAACAGAAGCCATGGCCTCGGGATTACCGGTGGTAGTGAGCCGTGAGGCTGGGGCTTGTGAACTCATCCAGAACGGCGTCAATGGTCTGATCTTGAACGACGTCAACAGCGAGTCCGAGCTGGTTGGTCTGATGCAATCACTCGTGAACGACCCCGAACGGGCCGCCTCGATGGGGCGCGCCGCCCGGCAAAGCGTTGAGAGCCTGTCCTGGGACTCGGTGGCCCGGGAGACCATGCAGGTTTACGAGGAGTTGTTAGCAAGCAAGGAATCGTCGAAGATCCTGACGGCGAAGCGGTATCAGGACGGTTGATTTATGAACGAGAAAGCAAGGAAAGCACTGGCCGGTGGCCAGTCAAACGGAGGATCTTCCCTATGAAAACGATCATCACTGGCGGCGCGGGCTTTATCGGGTCCAACGCCGCTAGCCGTTATTTGCGGCGTGGCGACCATGTAGTCGTGGTGGACAACCTGTCGCGTGAGGGCGTCCGAAAGAACCTGGACTGGCTGCGGTCCCAGGGCTCCCTGGAGTTTGTGCAACTCGATATCCGCGAAGCTGAAGGACTCGCCAGGCTGTTTCACAAACACTCCGACGCCGATAAAGTGCTCCATATGGCGGCTCAGGTCGCTGTCACCACCTCGGTGATAGCGCCGCGAGAGGATTTCGAAGTGAATGCGCTTGGCACTTTCAACGTCTTGGAAGCCATGCGGAAGGCTAACATGAAAGCCCCCATCCTCTACGCCTCGACCAATAAAGTCTATGGGGAGATGACTGAAGTCGGGACCATGGAGAAGAACGGGCGTTACGCCTATCGGTCCCTTCCCCTCGGGGTGCCCGAGGACCGAATCCTCGATTTTCACTCTCCGTATGGTTGTTCGAAAGGCTCGGCCGACCAATATGTGATCGATTACCATCGCATCTATGGCCTCCGCACGATCGTGTTCCGGCAATCCTGCATTTATGGCTATCGCCAATTCGGCGCCGAGGACCAGGGTTGGGTCGCGTGGTTCATGATTGCCAGCCAGTTAGGCCGCCCTATTACAATCTATGGCGATGGCAAACAGGTGCGTGACATTCTCTTTATCGACGATCTCCTGGACGGGTATGACGCGGCGTTTGCGGCGGGTGACAAATGCATCGGTCGCGCCTATAACATTGGAGGGGGTCCGGAGAATGTTCTTTCTTTGCTGGAGCTGCTGGCCTATATCGAGAAGCGCCGGAACGCCAAGCTACCCTATGACTTTGCGGACTGGCGGCCAGGCGACCAGAAGGTCTTCGTCAGCGACATCCGCCGCGCATGCAACGAACTCGGCTGGAAACCAAAAATCAACTGCGCTCAAGGCCTCGAGCTGCTTTACGATTGGGTCAGCGGGAATATGGAATTATTCTTGGGCCAGGCTCCCGTGGTTGCTTGAGTGGAAATGTCGCCTGCACTGCCTTCAGCAATTTTCCCGCCCCCCAATGCCATGTCTCGCAGGTTGAAAGTCCTCCACGTTGGCAAGTTCTATCCACCGCACATGGGTGGCATCGAAACTCATCTGCAAGCACTCTGTGGAGAACTCCGAAAATCGCTCGATCTGCACGTCCTCGTTGCAAGTGACGACGGCCGGGGAGGCGAAGAGATGCGGGAAGGCGTGGCCGTTTCCCGTATTCCCACGCGATTGACGGTTTCGTCCAGCCCGCTTTGTCCCGGTATGATTGCCCGCATTCGCGATTCGGATGCCGATATCATACACATCCACCTGCCCAATCCGACCGCTGTCCTGGCCTATCTTGCGAGCAGACACCGGGGACGTCTGGTGATGACCTATCACAGCGATACAGTTCGCCAGAAGGTGCTCGGCGCCTTGTTCGAACCCTGGCTCCATCGCGCTTTGCGCCGCAGTTCGGCCATTATTGCTACCTCCCAGGCTTACCAGGATTCCTCTCGGGTTCTTGCCCGTTACCGCGATCGTTGTCACGTTATTCCATACGGGATCGCCCTGGAGGACTTCGAACAATGCGACTCGACGGCGGTCTGCGAGCTCCGCCAGCGCTACGGAGAACGCCTGGTTATTAGCGTTGGGCGGTTGGTTTATTACAAAGGGTTTGAGTATTTGATCCGTGCGATGCTGCAGGTTCAGGGGAGGCTCTTAATCATTGGTGACGGTCCTCTTCGAGCCAAGCTTCAAGATCTCACTGCCAGCCTGGGATTGGCCGGCAAAGTGATTTTTGCCGGCGAAATTGGGAACGACAAGATTGTTCCTTATTATCATGCCGCGGATGTTTTCGCGTTGGCTTCGGTAGCCCGCAGCGAGGCTTTTGGAATTGTGCAAATCGAGGCCATGGCGTCGGGTCTGCCGGTGGTGAATACCCACCTCGACTCGGGTGTCCCTTTTGTGTCCTTGCACGCGGAGACCGGCTTTACCGTACCGCCTTCCGATTCGGAAGCGCTGGCCCGTGCCATCAACCGGCTACTGGAGGACCAGGACTTGCGCCAATCTTTTTCCAGCGCCGCCCTTCAACGAGCCCGCACGGAGTTCAGCCTCGAGGCGATGACCTCGCGCACCCTGGCGCTCTATGACACCATCATGCATTCGGGAAGTTAGCGCCAGCAGTGCCGCCAAACGTAAAATGAAAAATGTTCTCACTCGCGTGATAAGGTTCCTGCTTCCCGCTCGATACTGGACTTACCTCCACTCGGTGCGTGCGCGAAACCATCAGCGCCGCTGGCTGACTGAAAATGGCGTCTTGGATCTTGCCAAGAGCTTCTCGCGCTCCCACGGTTCAACCGTCCTGCACGGCCCATTTGCGGGCATGAAATACCCGGAGGAATCAATTCTCAGCAGGCACAGCGTTCCGATGCTTCTCGGGAGTTACGAGCGCGAGCTGCATGAGATCACCTATGCGGCTCTGCGGCGCAGCTACCAACTGGTCATAGACGTGGGAAGCGCCGAGGGCTATTACGCGGTGGGGTTCGCCTTGAAGGGTAAATCCCCGGTCCTCGCATTTGATGCGGATCCACGTGAGCTCGCGCTGTGCAAAGAGATGGCTCGAATCAATGGTGTGGAGGATCGCATCACTGTAGGGAATTGGTGTTCGCCGGAAGTCTTACGTGGTTCGGCGGCAGGCGCACGATGCTTCGTCCTCAGTGATTGCGAGGGCTACGAAACAGAACTATTCGACGACGCCACGGTGGAGGTTCTCAGAAGGTCCGACGTGCTGATCGAGATCCACGGGGACGCATATGAGCCGCTCCTGGCGCGTTTTTCGAGAACCCACACGGTCCAGACTCTGGTGGCCTCAGCTAGATCGGCGGAGGATTATCCTGAGCTGGCGAATCTGGATGGCGATGCACTTTGGGCAGTGGTGGAACACCGGGAGCCCGGCCAGCGCTGGCTGTACGCCAGCACTCTCGAACCGCTTGCTCCATAGCTTCCTGGCAGCCTGCTCCTCAAGGAACTTTCGATCGGGAGCCGGAGAAGGCCCCGGGAGAAAGTAGCGGATCGGCGGAAGCTCGTCGCACTTCCCGCGGCTACTCGCCAAGCCGGATGCTTGCGAACCGGGCTGTTCCCCTGGTAGCCGGTATCAACCGGCCCCCTTATCATCCTTGGGCTGACTCGCCATCCGACCGCTAACGATCCGGCGAAGGAATCAAATCAGTTGCCGTCCGAAGTACAGTGACCCACCGAAGAGCGAGTAGCGGAGTTGGCCAGACTCCAGGGGCCCTCAGGCCAAATCGTGGCTGCCCAGGCGGAGATTTGGCGCGCGAGATTCGGATCTACACCGAAGGAGCGGTATCTCGGCGGCATTCTTCGGATTTGGCCGCCGAAGTTGACTTGCGGGTTGAGCTTGCCTGGATCGTTAGTGTCCTGGATCGTTGGTAGCGTTCGCCCACCTGCCCTGATAGTATTGCTTGTGAAATACATGTTCCCGGAGAAAGCGCATTGATGTATTTTCTCGTCCGACCCCTTCGTTTCCGAGGTAAGGCGCGGTTGATGAACATGGTTGGTCCAAATTCCGGGATCAGACGTGCCCGAATCTTTGGTAGTGTCTTTGAGCTCGACCTTGAGGACTTCATTCAGCGGCAGATCTATTTGGGCACCTTTGAGCCTGATGAAACAGGTCTGGTGAAAAGACATCTTCGGCCAGGGATGACGTTCGTGGATGTTGGCGCGAACGTCGGATACTATACAGCGCTTGCCGCAAGGCAAGTTGCAGGAAGCGGCGGACGTGTTATTTCGTTTGAGCCCAGCCTGTACGCCTTCGAGAAACTACACTCGATGGTGCGGGGCAACAAACTGGAGCAGGTCACCGCAGTCCATGCAGGTCTGAGCGATGCGGCTGGACCAGGGAAGTTGTACCTAGGTGTCGGTTTTCATAACCACTCTCCAACCATGATTGCGCATGAGAACACGACTGCTACGGAGATAACAGTCGTAAGCTTGGATGACGAGGAAGCGCGCTTGGGAATCAATAAGATAGATCTGATGAAGATCGATGTTGAAGGACACGAGCCGAAAGTGTTGGCAGGAGCCAAACGCCTGCTGAGCCAAGGACGCATCCGGGCCATTCTTTGCGAATTCAATGAGGACTGGCTTTCGAAGGCGGGGTCCAGCCCGCGTCACCTGGAGAACATCCTGCGAGAAGCAGGGTTTGTGGAAGCCGACCACAAGCACGCCGCTCGCGGGCTTGAGAACCGTTTCTTTCAACTCCCCGGCTCGGTCGGGTAGCCTCCAACGCACTTTTCAGACACCACCCACGGAGAGAACTACCGCTGTCAGGATTGATCCATATGCGCCGGCTCGCTGAAGCGAGTGGGGTCCTCTTTTTCGGGACGCGCCTGTCTTAAACCTTGCGATGCCGCTCGCATCAGCTCCGCTTGCATCCCACAAACCACACTTGGCTCGCGAGATGAGGCCCTAACGCCGCGATCGGAGAGGCCACAGTGCGTTTGATCTCGAACCGCTGCCCGATGGCCTTCCGCATGTACCGCCAATTAAACCCTTTGTGATCGTGAAAGGGAGACTCACCTTGAGAATGGTAAGTAGGCCGGACGATGTGCTGGTTAGATCCCGCGAAGATGCTCTTGAGCATCTCAGGTGCTGTGTAATGCGAGGTGTACTTATAGTCGCCTACGTTACGCCAGCCCGCAATTCGGCGCGCAGTCTGTTTGAAGAATACCGGTAGGCCTGTTTCCACGGGAACGCTGATGGCAATTCTTCCACCTGGAGCTAACACGTAATCCAGTTGGCCGAGCACCGTTTCAAGATCGGTAACGTGCTCCAGAACTTCCATACAGACGACGGTATCGTACTTTGCGCAGTGTTCTTTTGCGTCTAGCGCGGAAATCAGACAAAACTCGATTCCCGCCAAACCCTCAAATCGCCTTTGGCTGTCTGCAAGGATCGACGCCTTCAGCTCCGCTCCAACGGCACACTCTGGGCGCCATTCCTGCTCAGATAACATTGCCAGAAGAGTTCCATCGCCCGATCCGTAGTCCAGAAGGCGTCGAGGATGCAGATCGCGCAGAATATCGAGACCGATCTCGAACCGCCGCCGGTGACTCCAAGCGATCAGTCTGTCCTTGGAGAAGATCTGTTTCTTGGCGTAAAAGCCTGCCTCGATTTTGCTCATGCTACGTCTTCAAGGAAACACACTGTCTCGTACCAGACTAGCGTAACTTCAACATGCGGACACTCCGAGTGACATGCAAATGTCATAACCTGAATTATACACGTAGCGGAGCGGCTATTCGATGATGCTACGGTAGAGGCTCTCAGAAGGTCGGACGTGCTCATCGAGATACACGGAAACGCCCATGATCCGCTCCTGGAGCGTTTTTCGAGAACTCATGCGGTTCAGACCCTGGTCGCCTCAGCCAGATCGGCGACCGACTATCCCGAACTGGCAAGTATGGGTGACGACGCACCTGTGGTTCTCGGAAACTTCAATCTTTCTGAGATCATTAGGTTTGCCGAAGTCCTGACTGGCTAACCCGATGTTGATTGTCCTGTGTCCGTTTCTTTCAACACTGTTCTCGGTCTGCCGTTCGCAGGCCGCTCTCCAGGTAGAGATCGTGGCGCTTCGACACCAGATCGGTGTGCTCCGGCGCTCCGCCAAGAAACGACCGAAGTTGACCGTGGCGGATCGTGTCTTCTGGGCATGGTTGTCCGGAGCTTGGGCCGATTGGCGATCTGCGCTGATCATCGTCAAACCCGAGACGGTCATCGCTTGGCACCGGAAAGGCTTCCGGTTGTTTTGGACTTGGAAGGTCCGGCACGGTCAATCCGGAAGGCCCGCCGTCTCGCAGGCGGTCCGGGATCTGATCCGCAGCATGAGCCGTGCCAACCCACTCTGGGGCGCGCCGCGCATCCACGGAGAATTACTCAAGCTCGGTATTGACATCGGCGAGACTAGCGTCAAAGCCGCCCAGCCAAACCTGGCGGACATTTCTCGACAACCACGTCCAACAACTGGTCTCGGTCGACTTCTTCACCGTGCCAACCATCCGCTTCCAGGTTCTGTACGTATTCCTGGTGCTCGCCCATGAGCGGCGGCGAATACTGCACTTCAACGTCACGGCCCATCCGACCGCGGAATGGACCGCCCAGCAACTTCGCAATGCGTTCCCCTGGGACTCGGCGCCACGCTATCTGTTGCGAGATCGGGATCGAATCTTCGGCGACGACTTCACCCGACAGGTCCACGACATGGGCATGGAGCAAGTGCTTTGTGCGCCGCGCTCCCCGTGGCACAGGGCCTACATCGAGCGCGTGATCGGCACGATTCGCCGCGAGTGCCTCGATCATGTGATCATCTTCAACGAAGCGGCGCTGTACCGGCAGGTAAAATGCTTCGCGGCATATTATCACGGGTCCAGAACACATCTCTCTCTGGCCAAGGACTCGCCGGAGCCGCGGGCGGTGCAGCCGCCAGAACTCGGATGTATCGTAGCTATCCCACAAGTGGGCGGCCTCCATCACCGTTACGAGCGGCGCGCAGCCTGAAAACGGCGGGGCTGTGATCGCTCGCGCGGAAAGTGTGCGCCGCTACGGGCGTTTCCTCGCTCTTGAGACCACCAATCGCCACTGATAGCCGCGTTGAATCCTGTTTCAATTCGTTGCGAGCAAAACGCTTGGGGAGTTTACGCTCTCACATGCTTGCGTTCGGAGCCATTTCACGCTGCACGGGGTTTTCGACAGGCACAATAGGCATTTTCAAGTTTGGGTCCCCTTTGTACCCTTGCGGGCGATTCTCGAAGAGAGATCAGCAACGGTCGGAACTTCCCTTCCTGAATTCGGCGCGAGGGGTGTTCTACAAATGCCGACCGTGCAGCCATGTGGATGGGCGGACCGAAGCGCGTTTATCGGTACCTATCCGGCGAAGCTTCAGGTACGGAGAATGGGTGGGCGAACTCTGCTTCCGCCACGAAACTCTGCGCGGCCAGATGATAGCACTCGTCGAACTTCTGTTTGCTAAAAATGTGGAAGATGCTGGCGTAGCTGTCCAGATTGGCGGCGTGGATCTGAATCCGGTTCAGAACGCCCCGCAACCGGCTCAAACGATGTTCGGGTTGCTCCAACGCCACGCGGCGAACCAAGCCATGGACTTCGTATCCAAGACTCAAGAGATATTCCGCCAGGTAACTTCCATCCTGGCCCGTGATTCCGGTGATAAGAGCTTTTTTCATAGCTGTCAGGTTTTCCTTCGCGTTTTGCCGATCCGAGTTCGGCTACCCTATCATTCGGCAAACTTGATCAATTTCGTTATGCAAGTCACCAGCCTCCGGAGGTTCGAATCCGGTTTCATAAGGACCCGGATCTCCTTCCCTTTCGCTGGTACAGTCATGTTCTCGGGCAACAATCGTTCATACACCCGCATGGTTTCCTCGGCCGTCAGGTCCCAGGAATATTTTTCTGCCGTGCGCCTGCCGGCCGCGCCAATTCTCCCGGCCAGGGCCGGATCTTCGGCGATGGTCCGCATCTTCTCCGCCAACTCGGAAGAGTCGTTGTAATGGTCTAGAAGCAGACCGTTGACTCCATCCTGAATCAGTTCCGAGGCGCCCGCTTCCCGGCTGACGACCACTGGCAGGGCCGTTGCCATGGCTTCCGTCACCACGAGCGCGAACGAATCGTAATGAGTGGGAAGCAAGAACGCATCGGCCGCGGCATAATACCGCTCCACCTCCCCGGTGGATCCGAGGAAAACCACCCGGTCTTCAATTCCCAGTGTGGAAGCCAGGGCGCGATAGGGTTCCTCCGCGCTGCGTGAAACGAACATCAGTTTGCCGGACGGAAGTTTCGCCAGGGCCTCCAGACACTGGCGCGCGCCCTTGCGCATATCTCCCACGAACAAATACGCCACCTCGCCCGCGCCCAGCCCGATTCCGGAGCGCACCGGGTTCCGTTGAGGATTGTCTCGAGCGGGAATAAAGCTCTTCGAATCCACTCCGTGGTAAACCACGGTGATGGGCGCTCGCGCGGCATAGCAAACCCGGAGGTCGTCCGCGATCCGTTTTGAAACTGCAATCAACTGCACCTTGCGCGCCGTTCGATAAAAGAGATATTCCAGCGCGCTCAGCGTGGTTCCCGACACCCATTCGCGAAAGGTCAGCCGCCCGGATGCCTGGCGCAAGGCCCGGTGCCAGGCGCGGTTCGCAATATGCGCCGTGAAGACGTTGCCGCGCAGCCCGCACAGTCCTTGATTGTGGATGATGTCGAATCTTCCTCGAACTCGAAGCGTGGCCTGAAGGGCGAAACTGAGGATGCTGCCCAGCGCGCTGGTGCGCCACGCCGGCACAGGGTGAAAGTGAATCGGGGAACCCGCGTCGGCTTCAATGTGGTTCGCGAACACGTGTACTTCGTGGCTTTCGGCGTAGCGCGTGGCCAGCTCCACCACGTACCGGCTGTGGCCTTCCCTGCGCCTGTAATCGTGAACCACGAAAGCGATTTTCACGCCGTCTCCTCGGCCACCCCTCGCCCGTCGCGCCTGGTTTCCTGGAACACCGACGCCAGATCGGCAAAGGCCTTCTTGCGATTCCATTCACGCACGATATAATCGCGGCCGCGCAATGCTTCTTGGCGAGCCTCTTCCCGGTGGGACGCGATCCACAGAAACTCGTTGCACATTGCTTCCGGATCGCGCCGCGGCGTTAAGCGCGCGTATCCGCTCAATTGCACCAGCATGCCTCCCACCGCCGTACACACCACCGGCGTTCCACAGGACAGAGCTTCGAGCGTGGAGTAAGCCGCCCCCTCCGCCAGCGATGCCAGCGCCATGACATCCGCGGCGCGGAAGTAATCCATCACTTCCGTCACCGGATGAGCGGCCGGCCGGCCGAGTACCCATTGGTCCGCATTTTCCAGATGCAGTTCCCCCGCCAGCTTCAGAAAATCCTTATAGCCTCCGCCCAGATTGATCACCACCGCATCCAGTCCCTTCTTTCGTGCCAGCGCCGTGGCCCGCAGCACGGTCTCCGGATCTTTCTCATGGCTGATGCGGCTGGAGAGGAAGATGATGAACTTATCCAGCGGCAAATCGCGTTTTCGTCTCAGCGCGGCGCGCTCTTCGTCCGTGGCCGGACAGAATGTCTCGGTGTCCACCCCGTAATAGAGTCCCACTGAGCTGCGGGGACAGTATTGCGCGGCCACGTCTCGAAGGTATGGCCCCATCGCCAGGCACCGTGTGGCCAGCTTGCCGTTGACGGTCATCAAAAACCGGATTACCGATTCACCCAGCCAGGCTTTCAGCGGCCCGATTTGGCGCCGTTCCCTGCGGCAGCGGAAATATTCCAGGGGTGCGATGCCCATATAGGTAATCACCGGGGTGTTGGTCAGGGCCCCCACCAAGGTGCCGTTGAAGGCCCCCCTCAGAAATTCCTGGCAAAGAATGAGATCGAATTCCCGCGCATGCTTCAGAAGATAGAACAGGGACGCGATCTGAAAGCGCAACCTGCCTCCCCGGATTACATCCACGTGGAGCGAAGCATCGCTGGCCTTCACGCGGTCCGCCAAGCCGCTCGCCTGATAAGTTCGGCCGGGAACCGCCATCGTCAGGTCGCAGATTTCACTCAAACCCGTGACGAAACGGATGTCGGTATAGCCTTCCACGAAAAATAAAACTTTGGGGATCGCGTTCATCTGCCTTCCATGATGTTTCGATAAACTATCGCGGTCTGCCGCGCATTCTCCGCCCACGAAAAACGCGCCGCATGCACGCGTCCCTGCTCGCGCCGGATTTCCCAGGCGTCCCGGTCGCGCGTTCTAGCGTTCAACAGTCCCGCCACGGCCCCGGCCCAGGAGTCCACGGTGGGGCCGAGCCGAATTCCGAAGATGGTGAAGAGCGAACCTTGAGCAATGGAGCCGGCCGGCAAACCTGGAGCCATGAAGCTGGCGCCGTTCACGATCCCCCGCGGGGCGATCAGTGGCTGGGCGGATGATGCGGTGCACACCGCCAGAAAAGCGACGATAGCGATAAAGCTTCGCATGTGCACCTCACAGACCAATCCAGCATACACCAAGCGACGCTAGTGTGTGCTGTCGGCCTATCGTTTGTTAATCGCAGAGCCGGACCAGGGGGTCCGGCGCGGACGAGGGCGTCCGCCCCACGGCTAGGTCGCGATCACACTGATCAAGCCGTGGCGTTGGAGCGAATCGATCGCCGCCAAAACGGCGTTCTTGTCCATGTTGCACTGGTCTGCCACGGCTAGCAAATCCGAGACGGCGACGGGCTTTTCCAAACTCTGCAGGATGTCACGCTCCACCGGGTCCAGCGGATATTCCACGGTGAGCGCTTGTCCCAATAACGTGGCCCGGGCGGTTGCGGGGATTTGCTGCCCGCCGAGTACTCGTGACTCGGTCAGAGCGATTGGCCCTGACCGGCTTATACGACGCCGATCCGGCGCGCCATCGCGCGGTCGCCGCGCAATTCGTTCGAGCGAAAACACTGCTTCCACCTCCGCGCCGGCGTCACGTTTCGGCGGTTGCGATTCATCCACTCGATCCCAGGGCGCGCCGGCCGCGGGGTCGCTCCACTCAAAAGCTATCAGCACCGAGATAACCTGCGCATAGCCCTGGTCACGCAGATTGCGAGCCCACGCGCCGACGGATTCGAGATATGCCCCGTAACCTCCGTCGCTCGCGGCGTGGCCGATGGCATAGTAGCCCGCAGAGTAAGAGCGAAGGCGAAGAATGTGAATATCCATGGGAGCGCCATCCAGCCATTGGCGCACCCGTTGCACGATGGGCTCACCTTCGCGCTCGCCCAGCTCGGTCACGATTTGCGCGATGCCGCCGGGAGCCAAGTGGCGCGGCAGGCCCGCGACGATCCGTTGCTGTATGGCTTCGCCAGAGGGGCCACCATCGCGGAACATCAATTCATCCACTGGCGAGGACACAAACGGCGGATTGGCGGTGATCAGGTCGAAGCGATCGGTTGCGCTGACCGGCTCGAAGAGGTCCCCTGTGGCAACTTCCAGGTTAGCCGCGCCTGAAATCGATGCATTGAAGCGGGCGCAGCGCACGGCTCGGGGATTGATGTCCACTGCGAGCACGCGTTCGGAATGAGACGCGGCAAGAAGCGCCTGAACGCCCGAACCGGTACAGAGATCGAGCGCGGCACGAACTGGCCGCCGCACCGTAGCGCGCGCCAGCCAGCGGCTATCACTGCCGACGAACATCACCAGGTCGCGAGGAACGATTGTGTATCCAGGATGCGGAAGTTTGTGCCAAGCGTGATCTGAAAAAACCAAGCGATCGCCGGCAGGAAACAACGAAGCGCGAGCCCGCGCCAGTCCCGACGCATCGATCGCCAGAATTCCCGTCCGAAGCAGGACCGCCTGGCTGGACGCGCTCAAGAATCGGTCGAGTTCACCGGCTGGGACAGCGCCCTGCAAAAAAAAGAGTTCCATAGTGAGCGCCTGTGCGTCGCGCTCAGCCAGGCGCTCTTCGCGATAAATCGGCAGGGCTTTCCACTTGAGGTCCGTGATATCCGCCAGACCCAGGCGATCACGCACTGCCGTTTCTGTGTATCCCGTGCGCGCAATTTCCGCGACAGCAATTCTGAAATCCGGAACATCGGTAGTGTCGACGAGGAAGGATGCGGGTTCGATGGCAGGATTCATCGCTACGCCCATGTTACCCTGGCGGCGAGACATCTTGACTCTACCTAATCGATCATGATAATCTCTATAGAGATTAGGTAGATTAGATGCCAACCTCTTTCCAAACCGCGATTTGCCCCTTTTGTCGCTGACTCAATCGCTAAGTATCTCAATTCATAACATTATTAAGGAGGGAACGTGACATTCACCGGGAAAGCAGCTTCGATTGGGTTCGTTTTGCTGGGCTTGACGGCTCATGCATGGGGGCAAGTGGTAGGTGCCTCGGTATCGGGCACGGTTCGGGACGCGACTGGTGCTGGATTGCCGGAAGTGGCCGTGACCATCCGGAATCTCGAAACCGGCGCGGTGCGCAAGCTGGTAAGCGACGAGGGCGGACGGTATGTTGCGCGATCGATCGCGGTGGGACCTTACGAAGTCCGTGCGGAGAAGGAAGGCTTCAGTTCGCAAGTAAGGACCGGAATCGACCTGGTGGTTGGCCAAAGCACAACGGTGGATATTACCTTGCCGGTGGGCGAGTTGCGAGAGTCGGTGACAGTGGTGGAGGCGCCTTCGCCCGTGTCGCTCTCCACGCAGCAGACCGACGGCTTGGTGAACGAACGGCAGGTGAAGGAGTTGCCGTTGAACGGGCGGAGCTATGACGAACTGTTGACTTTGAATTCGGGGGTTGTCAACTACACTTCAGAGCGATCGGGCGGAACGGGAACGTCGAATTCGTCGGTGGGCAACATGTTCGCGGTATTTGGCCACCGGCCGCAGGACAATCTGTTCCTGCTGAATGGCATTGAATATACGGGCGCGTCGCTGATCAATATCACGCCGGGCGGCGCGAGCGGGCAGTTGCTGGGTGTAGATGCCGTGCGGGAGTTCAACATCGTATCGAACACGTATGGCGCGGAGTATGGCAAGCGGCCTGGCGGGCAAGTGAGCATTGTCACGGCATCGGGGAGCAATCAGCTGCACGGGACGTTGTACGAGTTCCTGCGAAACGACGATCTGGACGCGCGCAACTTTTTCGATCATGGCTCGATTCCGCAATTTCAACGCAACGAATTTGGCGGCGCGCTGGGAGGGCCGATTCAAAAGGACAAGACTTTTGTGTTCGCGAATTATGAGGGATTCCGGCAGCATCTGGGCTTGAGCGATGTGACCCTGGTTCCGGACAACGCAGCCCGGGCAACCGCGATTCCGAGCGTCAAACCGCTGCTCGCCTTGTGGCCGGCACAAAATGGGCCGGAACTGGGCGGAGGGATCGCGGAGGCATTCAGCCATCCACTGCAGACCATTCGCGAAGACTTCGGGACGGCGCGGCTCGATCACATCTTCTCCGACAAGGACACGATGTTCGCGGTGTATACGGTGGACGATAGCGCCGACAACACGCCGACCGTGAATCCACTGAGCGGGGTGGTGGAAAGCCTGCGGGAGCAGGTAGTGAGCCTGCAGGAGCAGCACGTGTTCTCGCCGACGCTGCTGAATACGGCCCGGGTGGGTTTTTCGCGCGCCAGCTATTTCTTTACGGGAACCACGCCGGTGGACATACCCGGATGGGTGGTGGGCGATCCCATCGGAGCGATTGTGATCGGCGGCGGCACGGCTTCGAATGGCGCATCGCAGATCAGCTTGGCTGGAACAAACAACGGCAGCAATCTGACATCGGCGCGCAATTTGTTTACCTACGACGATCATGTGGCTTTCACGCACGGAATTCACCAGTTCGAAGCGGGCGCGTGGGTGCAGCGTATTCAGGCCAACGACAACCTGGCTCAATCGCAATACGGCCAGGCGTCATTTGGAAGTCTGGCGAGTTTCTTGGCAGGCAAGATTTCGACGTTTTCCGTGGTCCCGAATCCAACGCCGGTGGGCTGGCGAACGGTGGAGGGCGCCGGATTCGTGCAGGATAACATGAAACTGCGGCCGAACCTGGAACTGCGCGTGGGATTCCGGTTCGAATCGACGGATGGCTGGAACGAGTCGCACGGACGGGCATCGAACTACTTGTTCGCCGGCGGGATTATTCAGACCCAGCCGCAGATTGGCGACTCCGTGTTCACGGTAAATCGCGCGAAGTTTTTGCCTGAGCCGCGCGTGGCGCTGGCGTGGGATCCATTCGGAAAGGGGAAGACGGTGATCCGCACCGGTTTTGGGATCTATCGTTCCTTGCTGGATAATCTCGACTATCGCCTGGATCAGACTGCTCCTTATAACGCAGTGCAGTCGCTCAAGAACATTTCGCTGAAGGGTCTGCAGATTGTTCCCGGCGCTGCGTTGCCGGCAGGTGCGCTGATTTCACCAAGCGGAATTCAACCGGACGCTTTCACGCCTACGGTCTTGTCTTATACTTTCAAAATCGAACAACAGCTTGCATCGAACACCTCGCTCGGCGTTGGATACGTTGGGTCGCACGGCTATCACGAGATGTTATCGGCGGATGTGAACGAGCCGGTCCCGACGATTCTCCCATCAGGCACGGTCTACTATCCAAAAGGCGCACCGTTCGTGAATCCGAAGCTGGCGAATACTACAACTTGGTTATCGGAGGGAGTGAGCTCGTATAACGGACTGGAAGTGGATTTCAATCAGCGCTTCAGCCACGGGTTCCAGTTGCGCGGAGTTTACACATACTCGAAAAATCTGGACGATGGGACAGCGTTGAACAGCAGCGTTGGCGTGAATGCTCCGGGGTTCGTCATGTTTCCGTTAGACACGCGCCTGGATTGGGGGCGGGCGACCACGGACGTGCGGAATCTGGCGTCGATCAACGGTTCGTACGAGCTTCCGTTTGGGAAAGGGAAGGCCTTCCTCAACGGCGTGAGCGGCTGGAGCGAGAAGCTGACGAGCGGATGGACCTTGAGCGGGATAGGAACCGTGCAATCGGGCTTCCCGTTCACGCCGCAACTGGGATTCAATCCGTCCAACAACGGTGACAGCCGGAACCCGGTGCGGCCTTCCTGGAATTCAGCGTTCGCTGGGCCCGTGATTCTGGGCAGCCCCAATCAATACTTCAATCCGAACGCGTTTGTTGTGCCGGTAGCGGGCACCTATGGGAACGTTGGCCGAGACACGTTGACCGGGCCGGGTTTGGCCGAGCTGGATTTGTCGGTGTTGAAGAATACGCGGGTGTCGGAGAGAATCAACTTGCAGTTCCGAGCGGAGTTTTTCAATATTCTGAACCACGCGAACTTCGCTACGCCGAACCCGGTGGTGTTTTCCTCAGCGTCTACGACGCCGTCTCCGACGGCCGGGGTGATTTCGTCCACGGCTTCGACATCCAGGCAGATTCAGTTCGGATTGAAGCTGCTGTTTTAGTGTTGTATCCCTGAAGCCGGACCAGGGGGTCCGGCGCGGACGAGGGCGTCCGCCCCACTTGAGGTACTTGACCCGGCTGCGGCCGGGCCGTACAATTAACACGTTGGTTAACAATCAGAGGCGGACGACTGCCATTTTCGCGGCTCTCGCCGATCCCACGCGGCGCGGCATCAAGTGGGGCGCCAAACAGGCATTATCGATTCCGCGATCATTTTCCTTAAGCCTGATCGGCTTACTGAATCTCGCATGATATAGCGGAGTTTTTCCCACTCGACCGGGTTCTAATAGGGCCCTGGAAACCCACGCGGAGTGTGGCGAGATTTCGACTCCTGGGAGAAGTGACGGCTTTAAGGAGACTGCACATAAGCAGAGGCTTTATGGCTATGATTCGAGAAAGCCGCCATAACTAACGAGTCAACCTCGTCCTTGTTAGCCCTGCTGCCGACAGCCTTCAAATAACGTTGATTATGATAGCGGAGATCCGTGTAGTCGATAATTAACCGTTCATCGAATGCCCGCCTGATCTCCTCAACGCCATCGCGCAAGGTGTAACGCGCCCGGAAGCCCGTTCGACTCACCAACTTGTCGAAATTGACGCGGTAGTTGCGGCGGTCCGAATTGTCAACATGCTCGACCACAACGTTCGGAAAGACATCGCGAATGACGTCCGCAACGTCAGCGAGGGTGTGATTCAGCCGCATGTCGCCGACATTAAAGATTTCCCCGCTTACGATCTGGACCGGCGCTCCTAGTACCCGGACGGTCGCGTCCACTAGATCGCGCAGATGAATGAAGGGGCGCCATTGCTGGCCGTTGAAGATCGTGATTATGCTTTCTTGACGCGCTTTTGCCGTGAGCAGATTGACGACGAGATCGAAGCGGTGCCGGTATCCGAGCCCAAAAACGGTGGCGAAACGTAGGACGGTTGGGTGAAAAGTATCGTTCCTCGCATCAAGGAGAGCGCGCTCAGAGTCAACCTTGGTCCGGCCGTATAGCGAGATGGGCTGGACTTCGGAGTGCTCATCCATTTCGATGTCGCTAGCCCCATAGACGCTACAACTCGATGCAAATAGCAAGCGGCTAACGCCGTGTCCCTTGGCGATTTCGATGAGCATCCGGGTAGCTGCGTAGTTGGTCTCGAGAGCCGGCTCATGGTCCTGTTCGCACGCAGGGTCGCCGACGATAGCGGCCAGGTGAACGATGGATTCGACGCCCCGCACTGCTCGAACGACGTCCTGAATGTTCCTGCAGTCGCCGACCATCATGTCAAAGTCCGGGTGGTTTCTTACCGATCGCAGCGGTTCGTCGCCATACAGCAAACTGTCCAGAACGCGCACGCGGTAGCCCTTTTCGAGAAGACGCTCGACTAGTACTGAGCCTATGTAACCGGCGCCACCCACCACCAACACCCAGTCGCGGTGAGGTGCAAGCGAAGCGGTTCTCGGGGAATTGATGAAGTATCGCCTCTCGATGAAGGCCTTCAGTATTCGAATCGATGCGGCACCGGACGCAGCAAGGATCATGAACGGCAGCACGACGCTGCGGCCGACGTTCCCGTTCCCTGAGAACAGGAAGTTGGCGGCCAGGAAGATGACTGCGGCCAGGATCACGCTGCGGAGAATGATCAATGCCTTGTACCGGCCGATGTAGGCGCGTGAGTGTGTGTAGAATCCGTTCAAGAGAAAGACGAGAGGGAAAATCGGCGACAGAACCCAGAAGAAAGTCGTGTAGTATTGCCGAAAGCCAGAGACGATCGCACGAGCCGCAACCGTGTTGCCGGCCCCTGTCTGATAGACCACAGACATAGCCAGGGCAGTGATCATGCTGAGATGCACGATCAGGAAGTCCGTAATCATGCGCGGAAAGGCTTCGCGCCAGCTAAAACTTCGAAACGACCGCAGCACTTGAAACTCCTTTCACAGCAGGAAAGCGGTGGGCGGCGACTACGTCCCGTACAGCCTCGATCACATCGGTAGCATCCCGGTCCGTCATTCTGGGGTAGAGGGGAAGCGAGAGCAGTCCTTGATATATCGCTTCACAAGTCGGGAACTGATCCGGTTGGTAGCCGTAGCGATCGCGGTAGAACGGGTGTCGGTGTAAGGGTATGAAATGAACACTGGTACCGATGTTGCGGGCACGCAGTTCTTCAATGAATGCGGACCTGTTCAACTGCAGGAGGTCCGCATTCAGGCGGATTGGATAGAGATGAAACGTGTGAGTCCTGCCAGGCAATCGCGATGGCAGGAAGATCTCCGGAAGATCGGAAAACGCTCTGCTATACATCGCGGCGATCTCTTGGCGGCGAAGGACGAAGCCGTCCAACCGCCGCAACTGGTGGATGCCGAGCGCGGCTTGAATGTCCGACATGTTGTATTTGTAGCCCGGTTCAAGGACTTCGTAGTACCATGAGCCCGCCTCGGTGTATCGCGTCCAAGAGTCACGGCTCATGCCATGCAACGAAAGCGACAGGAGTCTCCGGGCAAGAGTGTCGTCGTTGGTGGTGATCATGCCGCCCTCGGCGGTGGTCATGTTCTTGATGGCGTAAAAGCTAAAGCACACCGCACGACCGTGCGAGCCGATCTTTTTTCCTGCGTAATCGGCACCCACGGCATGGGCTGCATCTTCAACCACCGGAATCCCATGGCTGTCGGCAAGCGTCAGGATTTCCTGGAGGGAACAGGCTTGGCCACCATAATGGACCGGTATGATCGCTTTCGTACGCGGGCCAACCGCTCGGAGGACTGCTTCAAAAGAGATTTGGAAGTTCTGATCCACATCCACGATTACCGGTGTTGCGCCCAGGTGGACCACAACGTTGGCGGTCGCGCAGAAGGTCAGCGTGGGCACAATAACCTCGTCGCCCGGGCCAATGTCCAGCGCTGCCAGCGAAGTGTGTAGAGCGGCAGTGCAGGAGTTCACGGCAAGAGCATGCTTGGCGCCGACGTAGGCGGCGAACTCCTGTTCGAACCGTTTGACTTTTGGGCCGGTCGTCACCCAACCGGATCGGAGGCTATCGGTGACTTCTGCGATCTCTTCCTCCCCAATGGACGGGAGGCAATATGGAAGAAACGAGTTGCGCATCATAGAATCCTTCGGAAGGTGAGACCTGTGTGGAATAGCCGGAACCCGAGGCTTTCGTAGAGGCGGACAGCAGGGATATTCCGAAACTGCGTCCCAACTTCGACGGATTCCATCCCCTGGCCGGCGAACCAGTGGAGCGCGGCCGAACTCGCTCGCCGGGCCATACCTCTTCCGCGAGCCCATTCGGCGGTGGCGACCAGGATGATGGTTCCGCGCCTCGCTTCACGATCAGCCCGGCATGTGACATAGCTGGCAATGCGCTCTTCGTCCTCGGCCAAGACCGTCACATCGGCCGCTATTCCGAGACAGCAGTTCCGAGTCCAGCTTTCATTGACTCGGTCCGCAACCGCCCGTGAGAGTTGGGGGTCGGCGTGAAAGCGATCGAAAACAAAAGCAGTCCGGCCGATTGCCAGGACTTGCGGTAAATCTCTGGGTTCGAATATGCGGGTACCGGCCGGCGCCGAGGCGCCATTAGCATTTAATGAAAGGAGGAAGCTCAGGATTCCATCGACTAGTTCGAAACCATATTCCTCGAGTACGTGAATGGTGGTGAAGTCTGCGGTGTCCACGCGTGCGGTTAGATGACGGATGCCTGCTTCGCGGCATTGGTCCAACACCAACGAAAGCAGCTTTCGCTTATGAGCACAGGCGTCGGTGTAGGAACCGGGAACTTCGAGCAGGTCCAAACGCCCGGCTGGGATGCCAAGCTGCTCGCTGTCCCATTCCAGTGTTCGCCACTCGGCGACTCCGGTGGGCGTTTCAATTCGAGACGATTGGGCGGGGTAGGGTGCTGTCCATCAGAATTGACGTCTTTTCGAAAGAGCACGTAAGGGATCGTCCTGGCAAATATTGACAGGTCGAGCCAGAAGGACTGACGGTCGACGTATTCGACGTCGAGAGCCTTCCGGCGCTCCCAGGAGATGTTGTTGCGTCCGCTGACCTGTGCGAGACCAGTTATGCCCGGTCTAACGTTCAACTTGCGTTTCTCCGTTTCCGTGTAAAAGCGAATCTGGTCCACTTGGTCCGGCCGGGGACCAACTAAGCTCATGTCACCTCGGAAAACGTTTACCAGCTGCGGAAGTTCGTCCAGACTGGTTCTTCTAAGGAAGCGCCCCACTCTGGTAACTCTGGGATCATTGCCGCCAGCCCAGGCCGATCCGTCGGGATTATAAAGATCCGGAGCGTTCTCGTACATGCTGCGGAACTTCATCAGCTGAAATGGGCAGCCGTTAAGGCCCAATCGCCATTGCCGGAACAGTATTGGTCCCGGAGAAGATCGGCGAACAGTCAGCGCGCAAACAAGCAGTACTGGCGAGAGGATCACCAACAACAGTGATGCGATAAGCAGGTCGCGACTGCGGACCGCAGCATTGCCTAGGGTTGAAACGCCTATACTTGTGACCACTTCACGCCGTGACATCTCACTGACTGTCCGCACGTCGCGAAAGCGGCCTGGACGGTAAGCAGCCGGCCGCTTCCGAGTCAGTCGACTATCGGAGTTGTGCTCGCACATGCTGCAGCCTTGTTGTATCCGCGCGATATTAGTGTCTCCACTAACCTGATGAACCTAGGGTATTGACTGTTGGAGTCGAACTCGGCAGCCAGTCTGCGGGAGTTCCTGGCCATGCGCAACCGTTCTGACTCTGCGCCAGCAAGGTGAAGTAGAGCGTTGCTCAAGGACACAGGGTTACCGGCTTCATACGGGAGGCCCGCATCTTCGCGGCGGAGTAATGCGGCCAGCTCGCCACTCAGTGAATTCACCATCGGAAGGCCGGCCGCCATGTAGTCGTGTGCTTTGTCGGGCAAAGCTACGGTGGATTCTGGTCCGTAGGGGCACAGCCCGATATCGCACAGCCGGTACAACTGGATTAGGTCCTTGTGGCTCAGCTTCCCCTTATAGCGCAGATTGGCAGAAGGGTGGGTCGCGATGAAGTGCACCACGTCGGCCCGGCGCGGTCCGTCGCCGACAAGCAGCACTTGGATACTGGACCCTGCCAGGGTAAGCCCGGCGCTGAGGACGGTATCGACGTCATAGTTAACTCCAAGTGTCCCTGCATAGATGGCCCAGACCTCGCCGGGCGGCTTCGACACAGTGATCGGTGTTATTTGGGCAGCAGAGAAGTCGCCCACGTCGATGCCGTTGAAGACGACGGCACTCGGCCGCGTCCGCAGCATGGGAGCCTCGCGCAAGGCGAGCTCCATAAAAGTCTGGCACGAGGCGGTGACGCCGTCCGCGCACGATAAGTTGCGTCTCCGCAGAGCGTAGAGCGGGAAAAGAAATGGCCCGGCGAGGAATTTCAGGCCTGCAGGAAATGCAAGGTGGAACAACTCGGGCCACATGTCCATGACATCCAGCACCAGCGGCACGCCGAATTTCGCCTTGAGCTTAGCGCCGAGCCAGCCGCTGCTCTGGGGCGGATCCGCCGCGATCAGTAGATCCGGCGCGTCGCATTCGTGCGCTCCGCGCCGCACGTTCCGGACGAAATTCGCCTCGAAGCGCAGACGGCCCGTGCCGATATTCGTGCGGTAAGGCGTTGTAGGCACCAGCCGAACGCGGAAGCCGTCGCACACCGGAACATCCTGCCAGCCGGCGGAACGGAAGCACTTGAAGTGGTGAGAAAAGTTGGCCGTCCACCAGGTGACGATGTGGCCTTCTCGCGCAAGAGCTTCTCCAATCATGGTGAAGCGGTAATGCCGCCAACCTTCAGAGGGGATCGGGCCGTAGGGATTAATGAGCCAGATCTTCATAGCTATCTGTGGATTCGCAACCCACCGTTGGCGGGGAGGCAGGCTGCTCGTCCGATGACAAACTCGCGGATCGGCTTGCGCCATGCTACGGGAACCACATAGAGCAAGTGGTTGCCCAGTATCCGCACCCACAGCACAGCTTGCTCGCGCCGATTCAAGACCGGCCGGCCACCAGCCTCGAAACCTAGGCATAGCGATCTCGTTTTTCTCAGCGCCTTTCGCTGCCATTTCCCCTTGATAACCGCGTTCATCACGGATATGTAACTCCTCCGGGTGGAATAAAAGCCGTCGTGAGTTTCCGAACGCACCGAGCCTGCAGTTTCAAATTCCCAGGCGCTCTCGCCCGGACGCAACAAGTCAGCAAGCATTTGGCGGCGCCAGACCGACAGCACGGTCCCGGTTCTGTAGATGGTGTGTGCCGCGACGGTCCCGACCATATCGGTTAGGTCAGCATCGGGCGGAGGGAAACCAGTTAGCCTGATGTAGTTTCCTTGAGATGAGATGAACCATTTGAGGACCGTCTCGACTGCAGTCGTGTCCACCGGCCGGGTCAATAGCAAGTCGTCAAGAAACAAAAACACATAGTTCTCTTGGATCTGCGCCAAACCCTGGAGAAGGCCGTCCGACCAGGAAACATCCGGCCCGACGGTAATCTCCCTCACGCCGGCTATGCCCGCCGTAGTGGTGTTACTGAGCAGGTACACGGGGAACGGGCAGTCACTCCAATAGCGAAAGAATAGATCGAAAAAAGGACTCCACAGATCAGCGTATTTGTCGCATGACACAACGAGCAACGCCACGGACTGCGAGACCGGGTAGGGCATAGGGTTCATGTCGAGATCAAGGTCGCCGATGCAATTTCACTTAGCTGTTCACGCACGCCTGCATCATCGGGCCGTCTGCTAGGTTCGGTCGCCATGCTTGCGGCAGAGGACGTCGGCGCTTCGACACACTAACGCTAGAGAGGCGTCCGAAGCTTCGCCGCCCACATAATGGGAAGGTAAGCGCATACTAGCGTGATAACAAGCGTGTTGAAAGCGTTTTGTGGTGCTTCCACCACCAGGATCGAGGGAGGTAACAAAAGCACGAACAGAAGGAATCCAGTGTTCGACCCAGCAAAGCGCCTTCCGTGGAAATACATGGCCTTAGTCCACGCTCCGACCGCGAACATCCCCAATACCACGCCAATCCAGCCACACTGCAAATAGAAGTATCCGATGGCCGTCGGCGAGACTCCGCCCCAGGTGTCCCGAGAGCCTTGGCCCAGCGCCAGATACGAAGCGAAGAACTTGGTTGAGAACTGCTCACCCCAGGAAAGCGGTTTTCCGGACCAGATCCCGTGTGGGATTAAGATTGTCGCCGTCTCAACCATTGCTTTACCTCCGAACTCGTAGTCTCCGAACTTCGTATCTCGGAGGATCACAGCCACAATGTCGGCACCCGTGCATCGAAAGAGCACCTGATTCGCTACACTCTGGAGCGTGACGGAACTCGCTGATACCGGCGAGTCTCCACGGGCAAGGCCGTAAAATGTCATGCACACGACTGCAAGGCATGCCAGAAGGAGGGCTGATCGCAGGCGCAGACGCCATTTCAGGTAGTGAACAACAGCCACGCTTTGCAATAGCGGAATGATGATCAAGGATCGAAAACCGAGCAGGTAGACCGGAACCAGGCAAAGACCCAAGAACGCGAATATAGCGGTCCTGGCGGTCTTCCTCCAGGGACCTGTCCAGCTTGTACTCTGCACCATCAGCAGCAACGCGGATGTTGGGAGCCAGAGATTGATCGCCGTTAGAAAGGGGCCAGAGCCGGACACGCCCAGAGCGCGCCACGTTTCGCGATCCTCCAGAAACTGTCGAACCCCTCCTGCTTTCCAAAAGAACGCGGCCGCGAAAGCATACCCCACCACAAACAGACAAAGGCTCAACTTTTTGACACGGCGGACATCGAGCCGGCGAGGCTTGCCGATCAGATGTTCCGCCCAGATGCCCAGTCTGCTGTAGTATCCAAGCAGATAACAGAGCAGGCCGAGAGCCGCGAGCGATTCAGCCTCCACGTAGTATTTCGCGGCATCGTCGAAAAAAGTCGAGTTTGTTAGTAGTGAAGGGCCACCGCCCAGAACATATAATGGATACACGCCAAATTGGAATGCGAAGAACAGCAGAAACAGATTCCTCGGGTTCAACGGGTCCAGAATTCCCAGGGCTGTTTCACAGCACAGTGGAACCAGGGCGCCGCAGATAACGCCGAAAGCCAGCGAGCTCGCAGCCCATTTACCTTCCGTTGCGCCCTTAACAGACAGTGCCACGGTCGTAAACATTGGCACCAGAACGGCGATGATCATGAGCGTTAGGTAGCGCGCCCTACGTTCATGGTGCAGAGTGTGTATCGTGAAGTTCGCGCTTCTCTGAGCCGGGTTGCCATGCCTTTTTGCCGAGGGGGTGCTTTTGGGCGCATTCGCGCAGGCAGGAATCGAAAAGTCGTTCGCTCGCATTTGATGATCGCTAGTTGGAGAGCGTCATACCATTGAACCGGCGCGAAGTTCGGAATGCTCAACCGTGGCTGGCACGAAAAGATGGGGCTCACGGCATTGCCTCATCAGAGCCACGGACTTCGGAAACTCGCCGGGCGGCAAACGGCAATGCGCAAAATCATGTAACATCGGCGTCTCAGCAACATCGCTTCCCGACCAGGCGTTCAAAGCCGTCGAAGACAATGGCGCGGATTATCGGGACGGGCCAGACCAGCGCGGTCATCAGGACGAACAATGCGATCCCTGCGCCGGCGACAGCACCGCAGCGCAGCGTGAGCTCGATCGTGTTCAGTTGCGTTCCCTGCGCGAGAAGAAGTTCCCTCCCGACCCACACGGCAACCGCAGTGCTGGTAAATGCGGCTACCAGGGGGAACAGCGGCACGGCGATACGAGCCAACATGCGTTTCGGATGGAAGCCAAATATGATAGTGAGTAATACAAACAATACCAGCCACCAACAAGTCGCGTATGCAACGCAGATCCCCTGGAAACCAAACTGCGGGACAAACAGAAAGCCAAGAGACAGGTAGAGGATCGGCAACACGACTCCTATCACTGCCGGAAGGCGATATATATTCTGCCCGTAGAGAACTCTGAATGCCGTCAGAGATCCCAGCATGGCTATGGAGCCGAAGAGCATCCATGGTAAGGTGCCGGCGACGCCGCGCGTCATGGTCGAATCAAAGGCGCCATGTTCCAGGCAAAGCCTGATAACGGGTACACGAATCAGGGAGAACACCAGAGCGGCAAGGGATGCAATGGCTAGAACAGCGGCGATATTCTTACGTGCCAGCACTGTCACTCTATAGTCTTTTCGGGCCGCCACCGCCGCGGCAATCGAAGGGACCAGGGCAACCGAAGGTCCGGCGACCACTATGGCGCCGAGGGCAATTATGATCCTCTGTGAATAGCCCAGGTAGGAGAGGGAGCCGGGGCCAAATCTCGGCGCCAGCAGGGCCTCGACAGGCGCCAGACCCGTAAACGCGCAATTGGCGATTACAACAAGGATGACACTACCAACACCGTCAAAGACCGACAGTGCGCTGGCCCTTGGGGGGTGATGAAAGGGCGTGCGCCGCAGGACTGCCGGCAGCAGGACCAGAGTGGCACAGACCGATCCTGCGAGCATGCCCCACGCAAGCATGACAGGACCGGTGGATGGGGGTAGGAGGGACATAGCCGTGATCATGCCGGCATAAGGGGCAGCGCCTGTGACGGCGGGCAGGAAGAACCGCCTTTCGGAGTGATGTACCGCGGCGAACGCAGAAGCCAGCAGCGTCGACCCGGCGGATAGCCACGCAATCCTCGCGATCAGAACGATCTGAATCCGATCAGCCGCTGAGAAGGTCCCGCCGATCGCTGCTACTGCCCAAATCGTACCGAAAAAACCAGTGAGTACAACAATCGTGCCCCCCAGAACCGTGGACCCAATCAACCCTGAAATCGTAGCCCTGTATAAGCCCGGGTCGCGCTGGGCTGCCACAAGTCGAGGTACAAAAGCCTGTGAGAGTGCACCGCTCGCAGCGCCGACCACCAGAAACGGAACACTAATTGCTACCAAGTAGATATCGAACTCATGTCGTGCACCGAACGTCCGTGCCGTGAGGATCTGGCAGCCTAACGCCAGGAATGCGATTCCCGCGGAGATGACGGACAACCGAACCGATGTCGTCACCATAGACACGTCTCTTGGAAGCCATGGAGCCCTGCGCAGAGGGTGTTCAGTGGGCGGAAGCCTCTTAACTGCGACGCGCGACATGAAAGGCGATTCTCGTAAGTGCTCTGATAGCAGGCCGAAGCCGACCGGGGGACGATGATGTCTCCGCTCTGCTGAAGAGCTCCACCACATCCTTCTGGCTTGCCGCGAGCGCTGCGGGGACGATTCCAGGCGCGGCGATGCGGTGAGGGATGGAGCCGGTCCACCAGAACCTGACTGTCAACAGATCATCGTGCTCGGAGACGAACCGGCGCCAAGCCGCGTTCTCCTGGCGCCATCGTCCGAGCGCGTATCCGACGGGCGGAAATGGAGCAAGGGTAGCTTTGGGAGTCACGACTAACCCGTCACCCTCCAGTTCAATAAAACTCTTATGTGCTGGATCGGGCATCAGCATTTCGCGGATCGGCGAGGGTATTTCGATGTATCCGGATACTGCAACACGGGAAATCTCGCGTAGAGCAGCAGGGACGTTTATAGGATCGATGTGTTCCAGCGCCATGCGGCAGAAGGCGAAGACGAAGGCTTTCGTCCTGAACGGAAGAGCGCACATATCTGCACAGACAAGCGGCCTGTCCCGCGTGAGATCAGCGCGCCTATGGAGGGTGGAGCCAAGGTATCGATCGCACAAGACATCTGCCCGTGGATGGGGGGAACTGCCTGAACCCAGGTCCAGCACAAGGCCGTCGCGACCGAACCCCATCGCAATCCACTTCGCGGCTTTGAGGATTTCTGCTACCGTCACTGGCTCCTCTCGACCTGGCAAAGAGCTGTGGACTGGGGCGAGCGCAGAACTTCGTGGCACATTCGAGCCACCTGGCCGGTTTCGACCGCGAGAATGCAAGCGTTAGTACCAAGCGGGCAGTGAGTCAGAGAAAGGCAGAATTCACATTCAATGCGAGCACGCACGACGCGTCCCCGGCTGTTCCAGGGTTCCCAGCACCCAGGAAAATCGAGAGCGCTGGTTACGGTGACGCATGGACAGCCCACCGCGGACGCCACGTGAGCCGGGCCGCTGTCGCTTCCCACAAACAGGTTGCAGTTACTGAGCAGCGCAGCAAGTTGAATTACGGACGTCCGGCCAGTCATGTCGAGGCAATCCGCATCGAACTCCTCCTTGATCCGCGCACCCATCTCGGAGTCCGTTTGAGCACCAATGGCGATGAAGCGGCAACCATACCGCCGCCGTAACTCGTGGCAAACCTCGACATATCGGTCTGTGGGCCAGAGCTTGTGTGAAAAAGTCGCCCCGGGTCCGATAGCGACGAGTGGACCTCCCAGAAATCCTGCTTCCTCCAGGACCTGGTGCGCCCAAGTGGTGGCGCCCTGCGGAACTTCGGCGCTGAGGACAATATCGCTTTCAGCAATTGATCCGATGGCCGGACATTCCGCGATTGCGCAGACCGACCCGAACACCTCGTGCTGGTATAGTCCCAACCTGTACTGAGTGCGGCGCAATACCCCTCGGGTTGCGAAACCATCGAAGCCAAAAATCGGCCCCTTGAAACCAGCGAGTTTGAAGAAGACCAGTTTTCTCAGTTTCGCGCCAAGTGTCTCCCCAAAGTACGGTAGAACGAAAACCGCATCTGGACGTTCCTCGCGGACAATCGTGCGTATGTGCGCAAGCCCTGTGCGGATTGACGTCATTGCGAACGGAACTGCATGATCGATCAATGACGGCACAACAAAATCGAGCCATGGGAGCCACTTAGGATCCGCGTAGGACCGCGTGATGGCCTGCATTGTCGCCATGGAGGAGGTGGTGGTGATGAGGACGATCCGGCTGTCCGGAAGTCGTGATCGAAGAAGGCTCAGCGCGGGGATTGCATTGATGAAATCGCCAAGCCGTCCCGTCCGCAACACCAGCACGGTCCGAAGAGCCTGGCCAGTGTAGAACTTGGGGTACAGAAAGCGTTTAACGAAACGGACGATAGATTGCAGCAGACGCAGTACGCCAAAGGTGAGCAGCCGGTCAGGTGAGGCAAGCATTAGCAACTACGCCACTCATGAACGCGACAACTCGAACCAGCAGGCGTTGAACGAACCTGACGACGCACTGCAGCGCTCGCAGTACGACGAGGGTGAATATCCGGCATGGGCGTGGCCAGCAACATCAGTGCAGCCAACTAGCGATATCGGACAGAAAACTATCGACCGCCTCATCTGTTTTGAAGTGGGCGAGAATTGAAGGAAACAGTTTTGGAGGCAGGGTGACGATATGCGCACCAGCCAACCCCGCCTGCTTTACGTCGAGAACGTTCCGGATGCTACCGGCAATGATCTCGGCCTGTGGGTACGACACCTTCAGCAGCCGCGCCGAGTCCGCAACAACGTGTTCGGGACCAAAGTCATTTTCCTCCAGCGTTTTGGCCGCAAGCAGGCTAGCGCGCGCCTGGTCGTGGCGTTCGAGGGCAGCATCGCGAATGCGATTGTAGAAAAGGCTAACGTAACGGGCACCGGCCGCAGCGGCGGCGACCGCCTGCATTGGAGCCATGCACGCCGTACAGTTTACGTTAATTCCGCCATTGGCCAGTGTTCGGACCACACTCGTGAACGCGACCCCCCGGTGGCTGATCGGCACCTTAATGGCAAGGTTGTCATAGGCGAGATCTTGAAAGAAAGCGTTTCCCTGGCGGATCATTTCTGGCGCGTCTTTGGCGAGCACCTCAATACTGAGATGCACGGGCCGCCCGGACTTCCTGATCAGACAGACAATGTCGCGCATGTGAGCCAGGTAGTCCGCTTTCGGCTCCTTGGCAAGCAGTGACGGATTGGTTGTGATTCCTTCGATGAAACCGGCAGCAAGCGCGGTTTCTATTTCGGCGAGATTGGCGGTGTCAACGAACAGTTTCATTTCAAGGCACTCCGCGCCGGACCACTTGGAAGAACGCATTGGGGATTACATTGGCCGAGCTTGAACTCAATCTCCTCGGCGATCTGAGTCCAGTCCGGGCGAAAGAAGACAGCGCGATCGTCAATGATGACATCGGCAGCAGGCTTGCCCATCACTAGCAGGTGATAGCGCACGCCCCACGCGCGGAGTTGCTGCTCGGTGAAAGCAAACCCCTGGTTATAGACCTGGGCCGCATCGTTGTGGCAGCGGCCCATAAACCGCGAAGTGTGAATGATGATGTTGTGGCCGAGGTCAAATAATCGGTTGACTAACTCGATGGCCTGCGGGACCGGCTCGGCGTTTTCGTAATCCCCTCCCGTCTGGGTACACAGACAGCCATCCAGATCAATAACGATCCGCCTGCCCTTGGGATGCGGTGAAACCTCTGCCCGCTGAAGCCGCGGCATGGGAACCCGCTGGCCGTCTTCAATCAGGAACGAGTCTGTGTCCTCGTCGTGCGTGGACACCTCAATGACGACGGTGTCGCCGATGGCGCCGCTCTGATGCATGAGACCTGGTGGAATCGTCAGTGTCGCGCCAGCCGGCAGTTCGAACCAGCGGTCCTCTCCCCGACCTGCGCGGAGGCGCACCAGCAGACACCCCGAATGAATATAGTAGGTCTCCGTCTTGGCGCAGTGAAAGTGAAGGCTGCTGTGCTGGCCGTTGCGGAAGAACAGACGCTTCCCCGTATACTCATCATTAACAATGGTTTCGATACTGCCCCAGTATTTAGGGCGGAAGTCAAAGGTGGAAGCAGTGGCAAGTTGAGTGCGACCGGCAAGAGCGGGACCGCGGAATATGTAGGCTGTGCTTGGCGAGACGGCGCGAAGAAGCAGGCTGGAGACTGGGGGGACGTGCAAAAGCTCACCGCGACCGAGGGTGGCGCCGGCGAACTGTATTGTGCCTTCTTCGACGAAAACGGTCGCGGACTCGCTCGGGGCGGTACACGTCTCGTGTTCACCAGCCGATCCAAGGACGATCTGCTCCAATGTGTACTCGGGACGAGTGATGAGAGACAGCACGGGGGCGTTATGATTTGGGGGCACAGTACCCACTAGGTCGCCAAGCCGGCCGATATCAATTCCGTAGATAGGCATCGCTTCGATTGTGCTGCCGGAGGAGTGCGTCCAGCTGGATGAGATCGGGCGGTTCGGGACCGTTGATCGTGGTGGACAGACCAGCCCAGGCATTGGCGACTGTGAGATGTTGCGCAGTCACCGGAGCGTGGCCAAGGCTAAGCGCAGCGAAGAAGGCATCTCCGGCGCCGGTTGTGTCGATGGGCTGGACCTTTGCCGCCGGCATTTCAACGTACCCTTCCTCCAATAAAGCGCAACAGCCTTGAGCACCTCTCTTCAGCACGATTGAACGCGCGTTGAGCAAGCCCTTGAGACGCGCCAACTCGACTGGCAAGTTTTGTCCTGAGTAGTTTGAATCGATTCCAAGGGCCTCCTTCTCGTTGACGCAGAACAGCGTGGCGCCCTTGTACCAATGATGGTTGGCTGCACGCTGGGAAACTTGTGAATCGACGTAGATGGGCTTACCGAAATGACTAGCAGCCTGGACGAGTTCGGCTGCGAATGCCGGCGTGAGCAGAGCATGCCTGTAATCCGATATGATCAGCGCATGACATTCGGGCAAACGGCGGCGGATCTCGCCCAGAAAGTAGCCCACCGTCGCGTCTGACGCCGGACGGTGGTCTAGGTAATCCCATTGAAGCAGTTTGTATCCATTCACCCAATATCTGCTTTTAACCGTCGTACAGCGGCCGGCTTCCACCGCAATCAGCTTCGTTAGGCAGGGGTGTTGGAACGAGTCGACGATGGATCGGTAGCCGTCTTCACCGGCCAGCGATACAAAGCAAGCGCTGCCGCCCAGAGCCAGTACGTTGCGCACCGTCAAAGCCGCGCCACCGAGCGAACAATGGGTACTTAGGTGCTTAGCCACGATGGTGGGCGTTTCTGCCGAAAGACCTAACTGCTGGCCGGTTTTGTACTCGTCGATAATAATATCGCCCACAACAATCAGCTTCCGCCCAGCGAAAAAAGGACCAATGTCGTCTCGCATGAATGCTACCGATGCAAGCTGCTCTTTACGCGCTCCAGGATAGAAGTGGTCGAGTATTTCCTGCCGGGACTTTCTAACACCAGCGGAAATACTCTCACTTCGATATGATCCGGAATGCTATCTCTTCGCCGGACCTCATCAGCAGACCATTCCGCGCCCTTAACCACCACATCGGGCTGGACCTGTAACATGACGCGCTCTGCAGTGAGGTCGTCGAAAACGATTACCTCGTCGACGCAGTCCAGCGATTCGAGTACGGCCTTGCGATCCCGTTCGGTGTTGACGGGGCGGTTCTCACCTTTGATGAGTCGGACGGAATGGTCGGAGTTGATAGCTACAATCAGGCGTCCTCCCAGGGATTTGGCGAGCTGAAGGAGTTCAGTATGGCCGGTGTGGACGATGTCGAAAATGCCGTTCGTAAAGACGATACGCTCTTGACCGTGTGGCGTCATCTTCTCTACACGGCGGACATGCCGCCCTTCGCCAAAAGGCTCGCCAAACCAGGCGCGGACGATCGAGAGGTTCTCAGTATATGAGTTGACCCAGGCGCCAAGGCACAGCACGTTAGCGTTGTTGTGCTCACGGGATTTGAGGGCAACAGGGAGCGAGTGAGCCAGGGCAGCTCGGACATGCTGAAAGCGATTTGCAGCCATGCTCATTCCTACTCCGGTTCCACAGATGAGCACGCCCCAGTGGGCCTCGCCACTATCGAGGATATGCCCGAGCACATTTGCGTAGTCGACGTAGTCGACCTTCGCGGAGTCGGTATGCGGCCCCAGGTCGACAGGGTGTCTTCCTAATTCCTGCAGCGTACGCTTCACTTCGGCCTTCAGGCCGACTCCATTGTGATCGCTGGCCAGTACGACCAGGTTGTCGTCTTGATACTCAGATGGCAACATAAGCACTGATCCTCCCTCGGTGCGGCTTCAGCTATCGATAGGTCGCCGGGAGAACAACACGTTACAGCCGACGGGCGCATCGGGGTGCTGGATCGTTCGGAGCAGTAGATCCGGCTCTCGAAAGCTCATTCGATACGCGTAGTGGAAACCGGAGCGCCCCATCAATTCGTAGATGTGCGAGTGATGCACACCCGATCGCTGAAGATCCCACTCGGACACCTCCACCTGCACAAAATCCGCAACACCCTGCGAGAAGAAGGTCTCGCCCCCACGCAGGACCAGTGGTTCCACCCCTTCAACATCGATCTTCACCATACGAACGTTTGGCCGGCCGAGTTGTCGCCAGAGGTCGTCCAAATTCTTGGAAACGACTCCCGCATCCTTTCCCTCCGGCGCGCCGGGCCGGATGAATCCTCCAGTGTCGTTGCGGTACCAGGCGTGTGTGATGGTTAAGGATTGTCCGGAGACATCGCTCAACGCGAAGTTCAGCGGCAGGACATTGACCAAGCCCGACTGACTTACCAGCGAGACAAGCCGTGCGAAAACGCGCGGATCGGCTTCCACGGCGACGACAAGGCCCAGCGGACCTACAATAGATGAAGCTACCGCTGTGAAGTAGCCCCAGTTGCTTCCGAGATCGAAGAAGACATCGCCCTCCATAAGGTGCCCCATCAGAAAAGCAGTCTCCGCCCGCTCGGTACTCCGGAGGGTCGCCAGGTGTGAGCGATAGCGCAAGTCAAGGCGGAACGGCTTGTCTCCGGCCCGCATAATGACAGCGGGGTCGATCGGAAGCACTTTGAACAGGAGAGCGCCGACCAACGAGGCCCCACGGGCCTTCGGCAGGCAGCGGAATAAGGCCGAGGCGAGGCCCGATGAGAATTGGTAGTCTGGCAAACCCCGCCCAGCCGAGATATTTGATTCAGTGGTCATAGGTATGATTGCGGGTGAAACCCTGAAAAAACCGTCAGCAAGGAGCCAAAAGGCTTGCCGATCGTTTGCGGCCTTGACGCGGAGACTCATGGCAGAAGTCAACTTCGCGGCAATTCGGTGTCAGGCGCGGAATTCCCGAACCATCACTTTCGCCACAGGCGGTCAGACTTCCACCGGTTCGGTTGCGGGACCATTCGGCAACAACTCGGCCGGCGCTTTGCTGTCAACAACGTTGACGAAGACAACTCCAGCAATCAGCGAGAACACGGCACCCAGCAGTGTAATGAAAGTCCGCGGTGGACCGCTCTTTCTTTCAGGCGGTACGGCGATATCGACAACCTGAATGACCGGCGCCTCCTTGGCTTCGTCTATTCTTGCGGCCTCATACTGCCTGGAGAGTACCTCAAACAACGAATTGTGATACTTCACTTCGCGTAACGCGCGCAGGTATTCCAGTCCGGCCTGCGGCACATTCGCAACTGGGACGAGCGGATCCCCCGATCGCTGCCGCGACGTACCTGCCTCGAGCTTTGACAACTGGGACTGCAGTGCGGATAACTCCGTCTGCTGCCGGAGGACGTCTGGATTCTCGGAGGTAGCTGCCATCCTGATGCCCTGTAGCGACACTTCCTGCATTGCGATTTGTGCTCGCAAGCGCGCTATGGAGCCGATCACAACCTGCGCCTGGCTATCGACCTCGAGGACGCCAGTTCTCTGTTGGGTATTCGCCAGCGCGCTCTCTGCGGTGGCAAGAGCGTTCTTCTCGACCTCGACTTCATGTTCAAAAAAAATGCGCCGCTGGGCTGATTCCGTAATGGCAAGCCGGTTGTTCTGCCGGTTGAGTTCTACGACGAAGGCATTTGCGAGGATCGCCGCACGTTTCGGATCGCGATCTTCGACCGAAATTCTGATCATGGAGTCCCTGCTCGAAAGACTTAGATGATCGAGGAGCTCACGACAAGCGCCTTCCTTCGTAGGCGACGAATAGATTTGCTGTAAGCCGAACTGGCTCACCAGAGCGCCGGTTAGGGTACGGCTCCTTAGAATCCCCAGGTACAAATCGGATGGGTCTTTCAGGCCAAGAGACGGAGCGACCGCGCCGGCGAAGCCGCCCAGTTGTCCCATTAACGCCGTAGAAAGCGATTGTGGCTTGGCAGGAGGGAGGATCAGCGCCACCGCGGTGTATGTGCTCGGAAGAACGATCGCAATCACACCCGCCAACGCTCCACCGCCGATCATCATTTGAAGCAGGAACCTCTTTCTCCTAACCAGAATGGCCAGAAAGTGCCGCAACTGAATGCCTCCGCTCTCCGCAGTTCCGTCGAATTCTTCTTGCGGGGAGAGACTGGTCAGTTCCTTATCGGTCGTCACTGGCACCTCTGGTCACAAAGTTGATCGCGGCCGGCCTAAGCCCGATGCGGCAAGCACCTGCGTCTACTTGGGCTAGCCGCAAAGAATTTACTCTGAGCATCACCGGGAACCACAGTCGAGTCACTGGATTCAGCCGCTTCGCCTCGAAGGTCTGTGTTTAAGGGCCTGCTCTCCCACTTAGCACGCCGATAGACGACCAGCCGGCCGCATCTTCCAGCGCTCAATTCATAAGCTTGGCGATGCTGGTGACATTCCACTAATCTCTGGGTGCACCCTTCGAAACTCTGTGGACTCCCGGCAGCTGCCATGGGTCTTTGGATCTGACAATCTCGCGTTCTCCGAGCTCTGCGTGGGTCAGGTACGCGACGAAGTTTGTTGTTCTAAACTGCTCGTAAATCTCGCGGTATTGGTCCAACTCAAACCAGAACCCCCCTGGGGCAATTCTTGCTATTCGCATGTCGTGATACCTGAAGAAGTAATGGAAATCCTGGAGAAACGTGCGCGTGTCTATGTTCGCGCCGCCGAACTCGAAAGTGATAAAGTGAATTGCATTCTTCCGCAGCATCTCGGTGGCTCCGGCCAGCACATCCAATTCATGTCCTTCCACGTCGAGCTTCAGTAGGTCAATGTGATCAATACCATTGAGTGCGCAGTAGTTGTCGAGCGTCTCGATGAAAACGGTTTCAGATTCTGAGAAATCAATCCCAAAATGGTCAATCCTCCGTTTTGTGAGTGAGGCTAGCCCAGAGGCGGGTTTGTCTGAGAAGAGAAGCCGCTCCCCTTTGTCTCGACCAAGGCCGACTTTGTTCAGCGTAACGTCCCTGAGGCCCTGCGCCGTTTTCGACAAAGCCGAGTACGCTGCCGTGCTCGGTTCGAAGCAGTGCATGTGAAATTCCCTCCCTGCAAGAACCTTGACGCCGGTCTGAAGAAACTGCCCTGTATTCGCCCCAACGTCGAAAACGATCAATTGGCTCCGGTCTTTAAGATCCAATAGTCGTCGGAGTACTGACGCTTCGCCGCTCGAATTCACGATCGAACCGGCACCTACACCCATGAGGTAGCTCGCTAACCGCACTCCTCCGAGTAGGCAGACTTGCGAAGGCCGATTAGCGGTCAAGGCAGAAGCCAGCCGAAGAAGGAATCGTTTCACTTCGCCTGCCTGCATGGCACAAAGCCCTCCAGAAACAAGCCTGGCTTTTCACCGCGAAACAGTAGCAGGAGCTTTTCGAAAACATCGCTTTGTTTCGAACTCATCGGACCGGCAGGCGGGCACGTTTCAACGTGTGTGTGTCTCATTCCCATTCGTAAACATGCAGCTGCACCGTATGCTGCTTTATTTGTTTTCACTCGAACCTTGCCTATTTCAGGACGTTAATCGCGGCCGCACCCAGCCCCAGGTCGGCGAGGGCCTGGGTCCAGCTGCGCAGGCTGCGAATGAAGGGCACCCGGAGTATCTCCTCGGGAACCACGATCGAGTCGCCGGGATTGAGCCGCTCGGCCTCGAAGACTTTGGTGAACGGGCCAACTCCGTGTTTCGGCACGACAGAACCATCCGCCCGGATGATGAAGACGTGCGCCTTGTCCGCACTCCTCTTCAGGCCGCCGGCGTCGCGAAGGTAGTCCGCCACTCGCAGTCTGGACTCGTGCAGGAATGCGCTCTGATTGTAGACCTCGCCGAGAACGTTCACCGTGGCCGGCCGGCTCGGAACCACGAAGCGGTCCCCATCCTCCAGCGCCAGGTTCATGAGCTTCCCGGTGTTGTCGCCATCGGCTTCGAAGTTCAGGACGATGCGGCCGGTGGCCTGGAGAGATCGCATCTGCACTAGCATCCTGCGCTCGGATTGTAGTTGCGCCGCGAAAGCCTGTGTCTCTTCGGCAGTAGAAGTGAGACTGGTTCGCCTCCCGGCCGCCTGTTCCAAATCCCGCTCCATTTCGGTGACGAATTGGTCGAGGCGCTTTTGTTGGTCGTGGCGCGTGGATTCGCGTGTGAACATCGCTCCGTAAAGATACGCCTGGGGCGTCAAACCGCCGGCCCGCTCAAGGAGCCGTCCCAATGTCTCCCCCGGCTGCGCCAGGTACACACCGGATGAGTTGAATTCCCCCTCCAGCCAGACATAGCGATTCTGTTGCGCCATCGAGACGCGGATGTCAGCGGTAGAGAAGATGGTCACCACGTCACCCGAGCGCAGTTCCAGGTTCTGCCCAGCGTCGTTTTCGAGAACCAGCTTGCCCAAGTTAAAGGGAAGCAGTTGCGTAACCAGCCGCTCCGGGTCCTGACGCTCGATGACCGCATAGGACCAGTTGATCTCGGGCACCCAACCCGCCAGGCCAGTTCCGATTGATTCCCGTCGAGCTGCTGTTTCCTCACTCGCCTTGAACCGCAAGCTGGTCTCCTTGGAGGGAGATTGTGTCATGGCAGTTGCAGCCTGTTCCTGTGAGATGGCGGTCTCCTCCGCCGGCCTGGTCCGGTCACTAGGGATGACTTCGGGCGACGAACCAGGCACGTCCGATTTAACCGGTTCCCGCCGGGTTGTCGTCTCCTCAGTCGGCGTAAAGGCCAAGCTGTTCTTCTTCCTCCAGTAAGCGCGTGTAACCAGGGAATCCTTGTCGGGGATGATGTCGCGCAAACGCATTCCCTCGTGCCAGGCGAAACGGCCCGGGTTCGCCACATTGCCGCGCAGCGTTACGGTCCTATCAAAGCGCGGGCTGATGGAACGGATGCTGAGAATGTCCGCCTCTCGAATCGCAACCTCGCGGCCGACTACATCGAGAGGAAGCTCGAGAACCTCGCGCTTGTGCTCAGTGTTAATGCGTTCCAGGAGGACACGCCGCACATCGGCGGTAGGCGCCAGATCACCAGCCAAGTGAAGGAGCTCACCCACCGTATGCTCATCCTTCAATTCAAAAATTGCCGGGTTGCGGATGCTGCCTGCGATCGCAACCTGCGGACCGGCTGTGGGAATAAAGACCACATCTCCCGGCAGCAGCCGTGCATCCTTCGATTTGTCGCCCTTCAATAGCAAATCGTAAAGGTCAATCTCGGAGACCACGGCGTTGTTGCGCTTGAGCTGGATGTGACGCATGCTGCCTTGCGCGGTTGGCCCACCCGAGGCAAACAGAGCGTTCACCAGCGTGCTCAGGGAACTGACTGTATAGGTGCCGGGCCGGCGGGCTTGACCAATGACAAACACCTGGATAGAACGCAACTGGCCCATGCTCACGGTGAGATCGAAATTGCGAAAAACGCGCCCGAGCTCGGACTTCAGGAATCCTGGCAGTTGCTTGAACTGCACCCCGGCCACCGTAACATTGCCCGCCTGAGGGATGTAGACCGCGCCAGCGCGATCCACAACCAGCTCCAGATTCAGGTTGACTTGGCCCCACACCCGCAACACGATTTCGTCGCCCGGCCCAATCACGTAGTCCGCAGTCACAGGGACCCGCTCGAGGGGTGCGAAGGTGGTTGGCACTCTCTCGAAAAGAGTGGCTCCAAAGATGGGTAAAATGCTGCCCACGGATGCAGCGGCGAAACGCTGGAATTCATTGGGAGTGTCGGCCCCCGGCGCCAGCGCGGGCGGCGGCAGTGGCAACTCCTTCGAGGTTGCGGATGGATTGTTGAGACCAGGCGTGCCGGCGCGGGCCGGCGAAGCCGTCACTAAGCCAGGCGCCGCGGGTTGACACTCGGGACTCGCCGCGCCCAGCGGACCATTGCAATAATCGGTTGCTTTCCGAACCTGGTCCGCCGTCTGACCGTTGACGGGCGCCGCGGCAAACGCCAACGTCATTGCGAACACGGCTGGTAAACGCAAACTCATCCTTGGATCTTTCCTAATGGCGGAGCAGCTGAAGTTTGGGCTCCCACGTAATTTGGAGCGAGGCACTCAAGTTCCTGGCTGGTCCGCCCAGCGCGGGAATCCAGTAGCGCTCATACTGAAGCATCACTTCGGAGGTGAATTGGTGCGGAAATTGTAGCGCTCCCTTCAGAGTGGCGTCCGTTTGTGTCCCTCCACCGGGCAGGAAAAGGTTTCCGACCTTGAGCTCCCGGTAGCCCGCCTGCACGTTGCTACGCGCCGAAAAGTGGTAAGTGGACCAGCCTTCGATTGCGCGTCCGTCCCGGCCCACCGGGTTGCCGATTAAATAGCCGTAGTTGGTGTTGGAACTGTGATACTGGCTGTTGTAGTAGTCGAACTGCCCGCCGTAGTCTCCCCTCATCAGCATGGTGGACGGGGCCTCGATGCGCAGGTCAAGCTTGGAAAATCCCGGGAAATGGGTCAAGTAAATGCCGGGATTGATACCAGCACGCCGGGGAGCCGCCAACGGGGAGGGATCGTCGTCCGCCCAGCTGTCGCTGTACAACGTCAGCCAGTCCCGTAGTCCTGGGATTCGATAGCGGAAATCGAATGCACCCTTGACTTCTCCCGGATAGCTCCCGTGACCCGTGTTCCGGGAACTCAGGGTGACTAGATTGCTCCACAAACTGCCCAGCGTAATGGGATAGCCGACGCCCCAAAACTCCGACCAGCGCGTGAAGCCCAACTCCAGGTCGCCGGTGAGTTTGAACGAAAATTTCTGCGCGTTGAACCAGGGCCGCCAGGTGTAGGATTGCCCGCCGAGTTTGCCTATCACGAGCTCCGCGCGAATCTCGCCGAGGTAGCGAAGAATTCCAGGCAAACGAATGGGATTGACAGTCGAGAGCTTCGCGTTCTTGGTAGGTTCCGCGTTGTCGCTGAAGGAGAGCGGAGCGTCGTACGTGGGGCCCCAATAGAGTGACTGTTTGCCCACTGACAATTCGAAGTCTCCGACTCGAACGCCGGCATAGGCCTCGATCGTCCGGAAGCGATTCGTGTCCGTTTGCGCCACCGGCGCTTGGACCGGGTTGTCATCCAAACCGGCAATTAATTCGCGTGTTGGCAGCGAATAGGGAGGCTGCCCGGGCGCGTGCTGATATTCTCCATCGAGGTAAGCGAAGAACCGTCCGGATTCCGCATGCGCCTGAAACCCCTCGATCGAATTCAAGCCGCGGCCATACGGGCGTCCGAAGTCGTTGCTCCAGGTCTGTCCGAAATGATAGCTATCGTTGAGCAGTGGACCGGCGATGACACCGTTTCTCACGTAAACGGAATCCAGCACGACTTGAGCGCGGCCCGTCTCGTTGCCGTCGAACTCGCGATGCAGGGCGGACAGAAGAGACTTCGCGTGATCGAGCCAGCTCGAATGTTTCGCATCGTCCTTGGCCTCGACATGCTCGTCTGCCTCGATCACTTGCCGGCGGCACTCCGCCCGCGTCCAGGGGCGCAGCCCAGAGATTTGCGAAGGTATCAGGCCAAATGAGGCTAACCGATCGAGCGCGTCATACACCCAGCTATCCATCGGGACGTAAGACGAACCCGCTGACGCACCAGTCTCGTCAGTGTCCGCAGGAGAGGATCGTTGCGCTTGGGGCGCGGCGAGCGGCGCATTCGGGCGTCGTTCTTCAAACCAGTCTGTCCGGTTTTGGCCGCCGGTCCGCGAAACGTACCGGCCAACCAGCCAGCCCAACGCGCTCCCCACGGCAACGTCGGATGGGAAGTGCTCTCTGGCGGTCACACGGCTCAGGCTGACGGCGGTCGCCATGCTGTAAAGCCCTAGTTGCGACAACCAGCCAGGATAACGACGGGCTAGCACGGATGCGATGGACCAGGCCGAGACGGCATGCATAGACGGAAACGAGGAATCCAGCCCTGCGTCGAAAAACTCTCCGGATCCGTTCGCATACATTGGCCGATCGCGCCGCGTGATCAATTGAATGCCTTCCGTGAGAATCAAACTGTCGGCCAATGCCCGGGCGGTGAGCAGGCTGGAATCCTTGGCGTAATCATCGGAGTGCCGCCAGCCCCACCAGTAGACAGCGGCGGGAATGAGCGCCAACGAGCCCACGCCCGCATCGGAAATGAATCGACTCCTGCTTTGAGCAAGTGCATCCGTTCTGATGCGCTCACGCATATTCCGTTCGTCGGACGCCAGAAGAAATCCGGTGGTTCCGGCGAGAGGAACCAGCCACCACAGATCCTTGCCTTTGATTTGCGCGGGGCGCGTCAAAATCGACTTTTCGTCTCGAACGATATCGGTGAAGAAGCCGCTCATCGAAGGGCTGCTGGGCGAGGCGCCTGGAACGTTCGGGACCTCGCCTGGAGTGCTTGAATCCTGGCCACGCTGCGCACCTACCGCCGGCGGAGGTGTCTCTTGCGGACGTTCCACAGTTTGAGCAAATGCGTTGGATGACAGAATTGCGAACCCCAAGCTAAGCAGCCGCGCGCGCAGCTTTCGTAACTTAAACGCTGAGAGCCTTGCGGAGCTCCCGCTGTTAGCCATCACGCGGATCCGAACCCTTCGAGCGGTTGGCAGCTCGAAACGTTTCACACGGAGTCCGCCAGAAACCTGAGCCGTCTCTCAATTTGTTTCAATTCTTGCGTCAAAAGCTCGAGCGCTTCTTCGATCCTTCCCACTCGGCTATCCAGGCTCGACATAGTTCTATCTGTGCGAGGGCCGGAGGGTGCCGCCACACTGTTTACGGCCTCCCTGGCAAAGGCGCTGATGCTCTCGGTCCCGGCTTCAAGACAGGCCTTTTGCAGCGCCAGGTATTCCTCGTCCGAAACGCGAAAGGCAATCACCCTGTCTCGTTTTCGCAGAAAGTCACCTAATGAGAGCACGTTTTTGCGAGAGCACCTCGATCGTTTCCCAACCAACTTCGGTCGCAATGCTTCTCGACAGCAGTTCGACGGAAATGACCAGCCGGAACTGGCTCTTGATCCGATCGAGGCGTCCTTCCAGGCCTTCCAAAGGACCGCTTCGTATGCGCACCCACTCGCCGGTCTTAAGCATGGGGGAACCGCATACATTCAGTCCGCTATCCACCAAACGGCGTACCGAGTCAATCTCCTCGTCGGGAATTGGCACTGGAACACCGGCAAAGCTCACGATATGCGCCAGGCCTGGCGCACCCAGGGCTTCGCTTGGGAGCTTGTTCTGCAATCGGCAAAATAGGTACCCCGGGAACAGTGGGCGCCGGATGGTCTTCACACGATCGTTCCACTGCCGTCTGCTGGGGTAGTCCGGCAAGAATGCCTCAACATCAAATGCTCGAAGGTAGGTGGCGACCTTCAGTTCGCAGTTCGACGCTGTATGCAGAGCATACCAACGTAAACCCTCTCTGCCATTTGGAATGATGCCATCCTGCCCGGTCGTTAGCATCGACTCTTTTTCCACGGAACCTGCTCGCGAGCAACCGGCGCAGGCTGGTTTCCATCCGGTTTCCGCGCGAGGCGATATGTCCACGGTATTCCGCCTATAATTCAGATACTCAGAAGGCAAATCGAGCAGGCTTCGCCCCCTTCTGCACCATCAAGTTATATTGCAAAGTCGAGGCAGAATACCGACTTTGGCGCTAGAAACACGCAACGGATAACAAGTGTAAACCAAAACAAAAACGTCTCATGTATTTTTATTGGTGATCTGGCATGCCTCCAATCGCTAAGCTCGGATGCTGTTCGGATCATCCCGGAACGCTGGTCGGATTCGTCCCGGATTTACCGTTCTGCTTCGCCGGATTCCTCATCACGTTAACGTTGGTGCCAAAATGCTTGCAATCCTCATCGTTCGCCATGCTTCACCAACTCCTGCATTGCCAACCGCGAATCGTCGCCCATCGCCTGGCCCGCGCTCTTCAACAATCGGGCGTGCCGGCCTTGGACCCTGGCGACCGCCGCTGTGAGGCGTTAAACCTTCGATGGCGGCAAGTCAACTTGTTCGACCGTACTATCATCGTGGGTCGTGCGAAGACTTCTAGCGGTACTGGTCGGATTATCCCGATCAATGACGACTTGTCGAAGGTGCTCGCCTCTCACCGCGCATGGTTCGTGAAGCGCTTCGGTGAGCCGCAGCCAGCGCATTGCGTTTTTCCGTTTGGCTCGCCACAACCAACCGAACCGCACAAGCCGGTCACCGACATCAGTTCGGGCTGGGACTTAGTACGGTCGCTTGCAGGCGTTTCTTGCCGTTTGCACGATCTCAGGCATACCTTTTGTACTCGGCTGGCGGAAGCGGGCGTCCCAGAGTCTACGATGCTCGCCTTGATGGGGCACATGAGTCGAGCGATGCTCGAACGCTACAGCCACATTCGAATGGCTGCGAAACGCGAGGCCGTGGCAACAATCACGCTACGCCCGATAGTCGCGAATTCGGAGGGGGTCCCTGTGAAAGTCCCTGTAGCGGTAGAGTCGCCCCGCATTCAATAGCCTCTATAGTGCTTGAAGGGTTGGTGGGCCCTGTAGGACTTGAACCTACGACCAACGGATTATGAGTCCGCTGCTCTAACCAACTGAGCTAAGGGCCCCTGGATCTATCGTACCCGTAACCATCGCCCGATTGCGTTCGCTATTGGTCCGAAAGACGAAGCCGATCCTGGTGAGTGGATGGTGTCTTTCCAAGAATGAGTGTTCTAAGGCGCCATTCCAGCGACAGTTGGGTAACCTGGCGCACCCAGCGTTCAGGGAGGTAGTGTTTATGACAGCTTCGTCTTTCCTGCTGGTCTTACTCATGATGTGGGGAATCGTGGCGGCGATTTATTCGGTACTGTTTTTCCCGGAGATCGTGAAAGCCCTGCGACACGATCACAAAACAGCGCGTCCCGCACACGACTTGAAGCACTGGGGCCGGTACGTTTCCCACACTGCGTAATTCTATTGCGCGGCGCTGGTTTGGGCGGCCCCGATCTCAGGCTCGGGCGTATTGAGCTTGCTATGGCTGCGGCTGTAGAGGAAGTAAACTACAAAGCCGAGCAGCATCCACCCGATACCGGTGAGCTGCGTGTAGCGATCCAAGCCGACGATCATCGCGGTACAAACCAGTGCGCCCAGAATGGGCACTAACGGGACTAGTGGCGTCTTGAACGGACGCGCCAGATTCGGCTGAGCGCGGCGCATGATCCAGATCCCGATCGAAACCAGCACAAATGCAAAGAGTGTTCCGAGCGCCGTGAGATCGCCCAATACCGAATCCGGAATGAACGCGGCCAGTGCTCCGACGAAGAAGAACAGCGCGATATTGCACTTGTAGGGAGTACAGAACTTGGGATGAACATCAGCGAAGATCTTGGGCAGCAAGCCATCGTTCGCCATGGAATAGAACACGCGGCTCTGGCCGAGCAGCATCACCAGAATCACGGAAGAGAATCCAAAGAGAACGGCCACGGTGATTGCAGTTGCCAGCCATCCGAACCCCGGCATGTGATTCTGGACCGCATAGGCGACTGACGCTTCCTTGCCGGCTTTGATGAATTCGGTCCAGTTAGCGACGCCGGTCAGAACATACCCGAACAGAATATAAAGGACAGTGCAGATTGCCAGCGATCCCAGGATGCCGATGGGCATATCGCGGCCGGGATTCTTGGTTTCCTGGGCGGCTGTGGAAACCGCGTCGAACCCGATAAAGGCGAAGAATACAATGCCGGCCCCGCCCAGCACGCCGCCCCATCCGTGTTTGAAGAAGCCTTCGTGACCGGGAAAATTGGCGGGAATCATGAACGGCGTATGATTCGCGGGATTGATGAACTTCCATCCGATGACGATGAACATGATGACGATCGCCACCTTCACGCCGACGATGATTGAATTCACCGCAGCCGATTCCTGGGTGCCCTTCACCAGCAGCGCCGTGAGAATAAACACGATGAAGAGCGCTGGAAGATTGATCATGCCGCGCACGCCGGAATCGGAGACCTGCATGGGCGAATGGCATAACTGATACGGAATAGTGCTTCCGAAGAGGGTGCCTAACAAGCGGTTGAGATATTGACTCCAGCCGATCGCCACGGTCCCTGCTCCCATCGCATATTCCAGGATCAGGGCCCAGCCGATGGTCCAGGCGGTGAACTCGCCCATGGTGGTGTAAGCGTAGGTGTAGGCGCTGCCGGCAATAGGGATCATGGCGGCAAACTCGGCATAGCAAAGTCCCGCAAAGAGGCAGCCGAACGCGCCCACTACAAAGGACAAGATGACGGCGGGGCCTGCGTTCTGGGCGGAGGCGGCGGCGGTGCGAATGAACAGACCGGCGCCGATGATGGCGCCAATTCCCAGTGCGATCAGGCTCCTGGCGGTCAGGGTCCGCTTGAGGTGGCTCTCACTGGCTTGCGCCAGGAGCAACGCAATTGATTTCTTGCGAGTTAGGCTCATTGGTTCATCTCAATTTATCAGAATGCTATCGTCCGATCACTTCTTTCATAACGCGCAGCGTGTTGCCGCCCATGATCTTTTGAACATCGGCTTCGCTGTATCCGTGCTTTAACAATGCCGCCACCAACGCCGGCATCTTGGAGGCGTCTTCCAATCCCTTGGGGACATCGGGAATGCCGTCGAAGTCGCTGCCGATTCCTACATGATCGATGCCCGCCACCTTCACCACATGATCGATGTGCGCCACCACGTCGTCCAGCGTTGCAGCGGCCGGGTGGGGATGCGACCAGTCGTTCGCCACGAAATCCTTGGCTGAGTACTCGTCCAGCGCCTGGCCGGTCAGTTCCGGTACGTCGGCCGACATGGTTGCGATTTTGCTGATCAGCCCTTTCGCGTCCTGTTGGTTCAGGAATCCGGCGCCGAAGTTAATGCCCACAACGCCGCCGTTGCGAGCCAGCGCTTTCAACATATCGTCGGTCATGTTGCGTGGAATTTCCGCCAGCGCGCGGCAGGAGGAATGCGTAGCGATGACCGGCTTGCTGGTAACCGCGAGCACGTCGTAGAAGGTTTTGTCCGAAACATGGGAGATATCCACGATCATCCCGATGCGATTCATCTCGCGCACCACCTGCTTGCCGAATTCGGTGAGGCCGTTGTGTTGCGGCTTGTCGGTGGAAGAGTCCGCCCAATTGTTGTTGCGGAAATGTGTCAGCGTCATGGCGCGGATGCCCATGCGTTGGTACATGCGCAGGACGGCCAGGTCGTCGGCGATCTGGTGACCGCCTTCGAGCGCCAGCACGGCTGCGATCTTTCCGGACTTGACGATTCGTTCGAGATCGCCGGCCGTGGTGGCAAGCTGGATGCGGTCGGGATAGCGGTCGAGAACGCCCTGGATGGAGTCGCGTAGGTCAAGCGTGCGCCGCACCGCTTCGGCGCCTTTGAAATAGGTGGGAACCCACAGCGCGAAAAATGGCGCGTGCATGCCACCTTCCTGAAGGCGCACCAGATCCACCTGGCCATCCGGGAGACGCTGCCCGAGATCCACGTGGCCGTAATAAACGCGCTGGATGGTATCGATGTGAGTGTCGATGCCAAGCAGGCTGGATTTGAGACGCTGGGCGTGTTCCATTTCGTCCTGCGCGTTGGCGGTGAGGGCCATGGCGATCGGCAGAACGAGGCAGGCGGGTCGAATCATGATGTGATCTTCAGATTACCGAACTTGTCTAACGCAAAGCCCCAGCCTGGCGGAACCAAGGTGGTTGATCCATAATCAACCACCAGGGCCGGGCCGCGCAACTTGGCGGCGGCAAGCTGGGAGCGGCGATACACAGGTGTCTGGCGCCAGGCTCCTGCGCTATGAATCCTTCGGACCGGCGGCTTTTGCCTTGTGCCGATAGACGCGTTGGGCACTCGTCGCGCTACCAGCTTCGGTTTTTCCACGGCGCGCTTGGCTCGAACACGGATGGTGACAATCTCAATGGCACGCTCGGGATTCGCGTAACCGTATATCTTTTCGTGTTCGCGATGAAACGGCTCAGCCGGATTTCGCGCGTTCCATGGAACGGTCAGCTCATAACTTTGACCGGCGTAGCGGATGTCGGCGGAGCGAATCAGGTCCGCCTTCGGAAGCTCCTTACGCGCCGTGCGCTCCAGCCTCTGGAACTCGCGTTCGATGCCGGGATGGTTCAGGACACCGGCGGCATAATCGCGGACCTGATCGGCCAGCAGCATTCCGAGCGCCGACAATGCTCCTGCGTATTCGGGAACCAGTACGGTGCGGATGCTCAGTTCGCCCGCGATTCCGCAGGCGTGCAATCCGCCGCAGCCGCCGAAAGCAACTAGAGCGAAATCGCGAGGATCGTGGCCGCGCTCCACCGATACTAGACGGATGGCCCGTTCCATGTTCGCATTTGCCACGCGCAGGATGCCTTCGGCTGCCGCAACACGCGTGATTCCGGCTGCGCTCGCGATGGAATCCACGGCGGCAGCGGCGCGCGCCACATCCAGATGCATCTCGCCACCCACTAGTTGATCGGCCGCGATCCGTCCCAGCACGACGTGTGCGTCGGTGACGGTGGGCTTGTGGCCCATGCCGTAACACGCGGGGCCAGGATCCGCGCCCGCGCTTTCGGGTCCAACCCGCAGTAAGCCGCCTTCATCGATGCGTGCAATGGACCCGCCGCCCGCGCCCACGGTGTGGATATCGAGCATAGGCACGCGCACGGGGAAGCCATCGATTGCAGCCTCCATGGTTTCGCGCGGGTGGCCGTCCGAAAGGCTGACGTCGGTGGAAGTGCCTCCCATGTCGAAGGCGAGAATGCGAGTGAATCCGGAGAGACGCGCTGTTTCGAGCGCGCCCACCACGCCCCCGGCGGGTCCCGAGAGCACGGTGCGGATGGCGTGACGGCGCGCTTCTTTGGTGGTCATGAAGCCGCCGTTTGATTGCATTATGGAGATGCTGTGGCGCGTGCCCCGTTCGAGTTCGGCCAGATATCGATCCATGAGCGGCCCGACGTAGGCGTTGATGAGCGTGGTGGAAGTGCGCTCGAACTCGCGGAACTCGGGGCACACGTCGTGTGAGGAGCATAAGTATCCGATGCCTTCGAGTGCCGCCGCAACCAGCTTTTCGTTCTCCGGGTTGCGATAGGCGTGCAGAAAACAGATGGCGACGGATTCCACGCGGGCACGGCGCAGGCGGGTTTTCAGGCGCTGTAGCTCCGCTTTTGTTGGCGTCTCCGAAATCTCTCCGTCGTAAAAGGCACGCTCGTGCACACCGAAACACATCGCACGCGGAATGATTGGGACGCGTGGAGTGGGCGTGAGGTTATAAAGCTCGGGACGATTTTGCCGCCCGATGGCGATTACGTCTTCAAAGCCTGCGGTGGTTACCAGCGCAGTTCGTACACCCTTGCGCTCAAGCAAAGCGTTGGTGGCGACCGTGGATCCGTGGACCACCTGCGCTTGGTGCGATCCGGTGGCCTGCGCCAAGCCCGCCAATATTACGCTGGCGGGAGAGCGGGGATTGGAGCGCAGTTTGAACGTTTCGAGTTTTCCTGAGTCGTGGGAAACGATAAAATCGGTGAAGGTGCCGCCCGCGTCGATCCCTATGCGCATTGCGATAAGACATCATAGCTCGGAAAACCCAGCCGCGACCGGAAGGAAGCGTTGCGAGATGGCAGAGCTATCGGCAATCGTGGTAGCGCTTCCTCCCGGTCGCGGCTCGGAATTACTCGCTGGGCGGGACGGGCCCGTTGCGGAGAATCATTCTAATCTTCCCCCCAGTTCCTCTCCGATCCGAGCCAGGGCGCGGTAGAACTTCCAGAGTACGACGCACCGCCGCCGCACATTATCAGATATATGACCAGTGTCAATGCTTCGCCGCCACCCACTGGAACCTCCTCGGTCAATGCTAGACCGTCCTTATCTTACCGCTCAGCCGGTTCGCGAACATGCTCAACTACGGTAGAATCGTTCGACGCAAATAATGACCCTTGTTGCTGGAACTCGCCTTGGTCCGTACGAAATCCTCGGTCCCATTGGTGAGGGCGGCATGGGTGTGGTGTACCGTGCCCGCGATCCGCGGCTCGACCGTCAGGTGGCCATCAAGCTGCTGCCGCCCGAGATGGCCGCCGACCAACACGCGCGGGAACGCCTCCGCCAGGAGGCGATGGCGGCTGCCGCGCTTGATCACCCCTATATCTGCAAGATCTTCGAGATCGGCGAGCACGACGGTGCGCTGTTTCTGGTAATGGAATACATCGCCAGGGAAACCCTGCATCGCCGGATGTGTAACGGCCGGATGCCGCTCCCTGAGGCTCTTCGCGTGGCCGGGGAAATCTGCGAGGCGCTCCAGGAAGCCCACGCCGGAGGGATTCTGCATCGCGACCTGAAACCCGCAAATATCATGTTGACCCAACAGGGTCACGTGAAGGTGATGGACTTCGGTCTCGCCAAGCGAATAGTGGATTTGCCGGCGGCCGACGATGCGACAGTCGAGATTCAGGCGCAATTGACCATGCCAGGAACAATCCTCGGCACGCCCGACTACATGTCGCCGGAACAAGTGAAGGGCCTGGCGCTGGATGTCCGCTCCGACTTGTTTTCCTTCGGCGTGATTTTAGCCGAGATGGCCGGCGGCCGGCATCCGTTCCACAAAACGTCCATGGCGGAAACCCTGTCCGCGGTGCTCCGCGAACCGCCCGAGCTGAGCGGCGACATCCCTCCGGGTTTGCTACTTCTGCTGCGGCGTTTGCTGGCTAAAAGCGCCGAGGATCGCTACGCTTCCATCACGGACGTGCGCGCGGATCTGGCGCGGCTGCCAGTCGCCAGCGAGAAAGTTCGTCGTCCGACGCTTTCAATGTGGAAATGGCCGGCATTGGCCTCGCTCACGATCCTGGTGGGGGTGGCGGTGTATCTGGTCGCGCATTTCGGGATCTCGCACCCGCATGTTATCCGATCCATTGCCGTGCTTCCACTCGACAACTACTCAGGCGATCCCAACCAGGAGTATTTCGCTGAAGGAATGACCGATGAATTGACCGCCGACCTGGCCACCATCAGCCAGCTTCGAGTGATCTCGCGCGGTTCCGTGATGCAGTTCAAAGGCGAGCACCGGCCACCCACTCCTGAAATCGCCAAGATACTCAACGTGGATGCAGTGGTGGAAGGGTCCGTGCTTCGAGCCGGTGACAACGTTCGGATCACGGCCCAATTAATCGACGCGCGGGCGGACAAGCATCTGTGGGCCAAGAAGTTCGAGCGCAACTCCCGCGACGTGCTGGCGCTTCAAGATGAATTGGCGTCGGCCATCGCACGTGAGATCGATGTTCAATTAACTCCGGCCGAGCAGTCCCGGCTGCGAAGCGCGCCTAGCGTAGATCCCCAGGCGCACGACGCCTATCTGAAGGGCCGGTATTTCTTCAACCGTCCGAGCGACGAGAACCTGCAGAAGGCCATCGAACAATTCGAAGAGGCCGTCAAGTTGAATCCGAATTTTGCGCCGGCGTTCTCGGGATTGTCAGACGCCTATCTTTGGGCCGGTTACAACGAAGGAATCCTCACCTCCGCAGAAGCGAAGCCCAAGGCAAAGGCGGCGGCGGAGAAGGCAATCCAACTGGACCCCGATTCCGCCGAAGCTCACACCTCCCTGGCCGTATTCAAACTCTTCTACGAATTCGATTGGGAAGGCTCGGAGCGCGAATTTCGAAGATCGTTCGCGCTGAATCCAAATTACGCGTTCGCGCACGATCAGTTCGGTCTAGGGCTTTCCTTCCAGGGACGCCTCGACGAATCGATAGCCGAGGGCCAGCGCGCGTCTGAACTGGATCCCCTGTCCCCGCAGATCCCGATTGACAACCTCATGGGGCTTGCCTGGAAAGGCAAATTCCAAGCGGCGATCGAGGAGGCTAAGCGAGCCGCGGATCTGGATCCGTCGTTCTTCTTTCCTCAGTGGGGATATGGGTGGGTGGATATTCAAGCGGGGAAACCCGCCGACGCCATTCCAGCGTTTCGGAAGGCCAAAGCGATGGAATCACCTGCGTTCATTACAGCATGGCTCGGCTACTCCTATGGGGCTTCGGGCGACCGAATCCATGCGACGGCGGAGCTGGAGGAACTGAAAAGAACGTCGTTGCATGGTCATGTTTTGCCGTTCAACCTCGCGCTTATTTATCTCGGCCTGGGTGATCGCGAGCGCGCATTGAATTACCTGGAACAGGCGTACGACTCCAGCTCCCAATGGATGGGTTGGCTAAAAGGCGACCGGATCTTTGATCCGCTACGCTCAGAGCCGCGCTTCGTTGCGCTGATGCGGAAACTGAGATTCGCCAACTGAATCGCGACCGGCAGGAAGCGCTACCACGAACGGCATGCGCGGGTTGCGTGACATGATAGTTAGAAAGTGATCGATCTCGCGAAGGTCAGCAAAACATTCAGTGGGAAGCGGCAGGTGACGGCGCTTGAAGACGTGGATCTCGCCATCGCGCGAGGCGAGATGGTGGCGATCATCGGGCCGTCGGGTTCCGGAAAATCCACGCTTCTGAATTTGATTGGTGGGTTGGACACGCCCAGCTCCGGACAGATCGAGATTGATGGCAGCCGGTTGAGCGGGCTGCCGGATGACGACCTGACACGCATGCGGCGCGACAAGATCGGGTTCATTTTTCAGTTTTTCAACCTGCTGCCGACTCTAACGTGCTTCGAAAACGTCGCGATTCCGCTGCACCTGCGCGGATGGACGAAGAAGAAGATCGATGAGCGCGCGAAGGAATTGCTGAGCCTGGTGGGTCTGGCGTCGCGCGTGGAGCATCTTCCTGAGGAACTTTCGGGCGGCGAGCGGCAGCGTTGCGCCATTGCGCGGGCGCTTTCGGTGTATCCGCCCGTCTTGCTGGCGGACGAACCTACTGGGAATCTGGATACACACACCGGCGCGGACATATTGAAGCTGATTCGGGATTTGCACCAGCGGCTGGGATCGACGGTGCTGATTGTGACGCACGATCCGCACGTGGCGGAAAGCTGTGAGCGCGTGATTGCGCTGTGTGACGGTCGGATTGTGGAGGATCGGGTGGGTAAGGCAAGCCTCCGGCTTGCCCAGGGAAGGCAAGTCGGAGACTTGCCGTACGCATGATTCTACTCAGGCTGATTAGCTGGCCCTACATCCGCAAACACGCGCTGCGCTGGCTGCTGACCATCGCGGGGATTGTGCTGGGCGTGGCCGTGTTCGTAGGGATGCACACCGCCAACCAATCCGTGCTGTACGCTTTTCGGCAGACGGTGGATCGCATCGCTGGATCTACGCAGCTTCAGATTTCCTCAGGAGAAACGGGCTTCGACGAGAACGTGCTGGATCGCGTGCAGGCGGCGAGGGAAGTTCGCATTGCGGTTCCCGTAATCGAAGCGGTGGTCAACACGGGGCTTCCCGGGCAGGGCAATCTGCTGATCCTGGGCGTGGATATGACGGGCGACCGGGGCTTGCGTCAATACGATCTGGAGAGCGGCGACGAAGCGGTGATCGACGACCCGCTGGTTTTTCTCGCGCAACCGGATTCGCTCATCATCACCGATACTTTCGCGAAGGAGAACAAGCTGGGAATTGGCGGCAAGGTCCCGATGAGCACCATGGAGGGCGAGAAGCTGTTCACGGTGCGGGGCATCATGAAATCCAGTGGGCTCGCGAGCGCGTTCGGAGGGAACCTGGCCATCATGGATATTTACGCCGCGCAGAAAGTGTTCGGCCGGGGCCGCAGGTTCGACCGCATCGATCTGGCTGTGCAGGAGGGAGCGCGCGTCGAAGATGTGAAGACGAAACTGGAAGCGCTGCTCGGACCCGGATTTCAAGTAGAATCGCCTTCGGCGCGTGGCCAGCAATTCGAATCCATTTCACGAATCTATGCGCTGACAGCCAACATTACCAGCGCTTTCGCGCTCTTCATCGGGATGTTCATCATCTATAACACGTTCCAGATCGCGGTTACGCAGCGCCGCACGGAGATCGGGATTCTACGCGCGCTGGGAGCCACGCGCCGCCAGGTTCGGACCATTTTTCTGGGCGAGAGCGTGGTGGCGGGCCTCCTGGGATCCAGTTTGGGATTGTTATTGGGAATTGCGATCGCGCGCGGAATGACCGGCTACATCGGAGCGCTACTGGGCGAAGTTTTTGGAATCGCGCAGAAGGCCGAGGAGATTTCTACTAATCCGGCGCTGATGCTTTTCGCGGTAGTGCTGGGGGTGATCACCAGCGTGGTAGCGGCATACATACCGGCGCGAAACGCGGCACGCGTGGATCCAGTGCAGGCGCTGCAGAAGGGCAGGTACCAACAGTTGAGTGCCGGCGAGAACCGCGTACGAAGGATCACCGCACTTGCGGTAACGATACTCGCGGCCGCATGCCTGCTGCTGAGCCGCTATCGCCTTCTGGCTTACGCGGGCGACGCGCTGGCGGTGCTCGCGGTGTTGCTGCTGACGCCGACGCTGGCGCAATGGGTGGCGCGGGCGCTGCGGCCGCTGCTCCGCTGGTTGCGGCCAGTGGAAGGAACGCTGGCGGCTGACAGCTTGTTGCAAGCGCCGCGCAGAACATCCGGCGCCGTAGCAGCGTTGATGCTATCGCTCGCGCTAGTGGTGGCGCTGGGCGGACTCACGCGCGCCAGTTACGACTCGATTTTCAAATGGCTCGGAGTGGCGCTCAATCCCGATTTGTTCATTTCGCCGTCCCAAAGCCTCACCGCGCGCAGCTTCCGTTTTCCAGGATCGATGGCGGACCAGCTTCGCGCCATTCCCGGCATCGGTGAAGTGCAAAGCGTTCGCGACGCGCGCATACAGATCAACGGCGCGCCGGTGATTTTTGTGGCGGCGGATGTCCAGGCGCTAGTGAATCGCGCCACGCTTCCTCCCACTGCGGGCGATCCAAAGCAAATGTACCGGCTCACCGGCGAAGGCAAAGGCGTTCTCGCTTCCGACAACTTCGCGCTGCTGCACGGCTACAAACTGGGCGATGTGTTGGATATCCCGAGTCCTCATGGTGTTCTCCGCATGCCCATCGTTGGAATCGTGGTGGACTATTCCGACCAGCAAGGCAGCATCCTGATGGATCGCAGCGTTTACATGCGCTATTGGAACGATGACACGGTGAATATTTTCCGCGTCTATCTTGCGCGCGGCGCCACGGAGGTTGAAGTGAAGCGGCGAATACTCGATAGATTCGGGACCGAGCGCCGCTTGTTTGTGCTGACCAATCGGGACGTGCGTCAATACGTCGTGCGGCTCACCGATCAGTGGTTCGGTATCACTTACGTACAGATTGCAGTGGCGGTTTTAGTGGCGCTGCTCGGGATCGTGAACACGCTGATCGTTTCCATAACGGACCGGCGGCGTGAGTTGGGCGTGCTACAGGCAGTGGGCGGCCTTCGGAACCAGATTCGAGGAACAATTTGGTTGGAGGCGTTGACCATTGGCGCGGTGGGTTTGATTCTGGGGCTGGCTTTCGGCGCGCTGCAGCTTTACTACAGTCTGCGAATCACGGGAGAAGACCTGGCCGGGATGCGGCTGGACTACGAATATCCTTATCAGATTTGTCTTGTTCTGGTACCCGTAATATTGGCCGTCGCGTTTGTCTCCGCGATTGGGCCGGCGGAATCGGCGGTGCGCGGGTCGCTGGTTGAGGCGTTGGAGTATGAATAAAACGTTTCTCGTTTCTCGTTTCTCGTTTCTCGTTCTCGTCGCGATCGTGGCTCAGGCCCAGGATGCCCGGCAGATTGTTGCGGAGTCGCAGAAGAGGGGGCTGTCCAAATCGCAGCAGTATGAGGGGACGCTTGAGGTGATTGGAGCGGGCAACAAGATTAGTTTGAAGCGCTGGATGTTCGAGCGCATCGGGTCGTATGGAGCTAGTAAGGCTATTTTGCGATTCACGGCGCCGGCCGAGGTGAAGGGCGTGGCGCTGCTGATCGTCAATCATCAGGATCGGGCTTCCGATCAATGGATGTGGACACCGGCGCTGGAGCGCGACCGGCGTATCGCATTGCAAGATCGCTCCACACGATTTTTCGGGACAGATTTTAGTTTTGAAGATCTGGAAGAGCGCGATGTGAATCAGTTCGATTACAAGCTCGAGGGGGAAGAGACTTTCGACGGCCAGCCGTGTTGGAAGATCGAGTCGAAACCCAAGGAGAGCAAGTCGTCCCAGTACACGTCTTCGGTGATGATGATCCGCAAAGACAACTATGTGGTGATTCAGATTGAGAACTTCGCTAAGGACAAGCTGGTGCGGCGGATTCGCTACAGCGATGTTCAACAACAGGATGGCATTTGGGTAGGGCGCACCATGGAAGTGTTGGACGCAAATCGCGGGAGCCGCACGGTGCTGAAGCTGGAGAAACTCCAGTACAACGTTCCGATGAAGGAAGAGAGCTTTACGCTGGAGGCGCTGCGGCGTGGGTAGCAATTGTTGGAAGGCGTTCACATGAGTGTGAACGCGGCACGCACGAGTGCGTGCGCCACGGTGGTGCTCCTCATCAGTTGTTTGTCGGCGCAGGATTTTACTCAGCGTGGGTTCATCCAGACTGGCGTCACTCTTTATCCGGAAACGGCGCCCAATGATAGCGGGCGTGCGGTTGGCGATGCGCTGTTCCGTTACCAAGCATCCTACAAAGTGCGGCCATGGCTCCGAATCTCGGGGGCCTTGGATGCCGCATTCGACACGCATGAGCAAGTGGAACGATCGGCACATCTGGATTGGCAGGACCGCTCACTCCAGCGGCCACTGCTGTCTCTGCGCGAGCTGAACGCAACCATCTCGAAAGGGAAACTGACCGCCGAATTCGGCAAGCAGTTTATCCGCTGGGGTAAGGCCGATCTTCTGAATCCCACCGATCGCTTCGCGCCCAAGGATTTCCTGAGCGTGACCGATCCCGGATTTCTGGCCGTCACCGCGGCGCGGGTGATTTACGATACAGGCTCCGATTCGTTCGACCTGGTTTGGCAGCCGCGCTTCACTCCCAGCCGCACGCCGCTTCTGGATCAGCGCTGGACCGTGCTTCCCGAAAGTCTGGATAATGTATCGCTGCACGATTTGGGATCCGTGTTTCCAGGCCGATCGTCGTTCGGCGCGCGCTGGAATCATGTCGGCTCGGGCTATGAAGTCTCAGCCAGCTTCTATGATGGCTTCAATTCTCTTCCGATCTTTCAGGCGTACGCTAACGACGACTTCCGCCGTCTCTACCCGGCTCTGCGGTTGTATGGCGCCGATGCCGCCGTGCCGCTGCCCTGGTTCACGGTGAAGACCGAAGCCGCGTACTACACGTCGCCGGACAAACAGCAGGATGAATACGTGATCTACGTGATCCAGTTCGAGCGGCAGATCAAGGAGTTCGCCATCGTGGCAGGCTACGCGGGCGATGCCGTGACGTCGTACAGGCCTGGTCTTCAATTTTCACCCGAGCTCGGATTCGCGCGCGCCGTGCTGGCGCATGCCCAGTACACCATCGATTCGACGCGCAGCGTGGCGACGGACGCGGCCGTGCGTCAAAACGGAGAAGGGAGCTGGTTGCGAACGGTCTATTCGCAAAGCGTTGGGCAACATTGGCGCGTAACAGCTGGTTACACTTGGATTCGGGGCGACCCATCGGATTTTCTGGGCGAGTATCACCGGAATTCGTACGCGCTGCTGGCGCTGCGTTTCAGCTTTTGACGGAAAAATATTAGCTGAGGTGTCGATTTTGGCCCTCCCTGAATCGACATACCAGTGAGAGGCTGATATTTTGACCACTTCCATTGCGGTTTCGGGTTTCACTTGGAATGAAGAGCTGGCCAATGCTCACGCGATTCAGCAGCACCTGCTGGCGAGGGAATCGGGAGTGGTTGCGAACACCGATTCGAGCGCTGTTTGCAGGCAGGCGCATGCGGTAGGCGGCGATTTCTACGATTTTTTGAGTCTGCCGAATGATGAACTCGGAATCGCGATCGGGGACGTGGCGGGCAAAGGGCTGGGCGCCGCGCTGTTGGCGGCGGACTTGCACGCAACCCTGCGAGCCGAAGCGCGGCGCGCGCTGTCCGAGCTCGCTAGCGTGATCGGGAACGTCAATCATCACTTCCACGAAGCTAGCTTCGAGGAAAGCTACGCGACGTTGTTCTACGCCACATTCGATCCGGCAACGCGGATTCTGAGATACATCAATGCGGGGCACAATCCACCGCTCGTGAGACGCGCCGATGGGAGCATGGAATGGCTGGAGACGGGAGGCGCGCCGGTGGGCCTGTTCCAATCCTGGACTTACGCGGAGGACGCGGTCCAGCTAAATCGCGGCGATGTGCTGGTGGCTTATACGGACGGTATCGTCGAAGCCCAAGACGCTTTTGGCGAGGAGTGGGGCGCGGGACGCCTGGTGCGGATCGTCGAGGAGTCGAGCGACGAAACGGCCGCGCAGATCAATGCTCGGATTTGGAAGACCGTTGATAGATTTGCTGGAAGAGCCGGGCAGCGAGATGATATGACGTTGTTGGTGCTGCGCGCCACATAGGAAGCACCGACTCCGTTGAAGACGCGGTCCAAATTATTGATTCCAGGCGACCGGCCGGCCCGCCTGTCCCCTTGCTTACGCGCGGGGCTACAATTCAGCCGAGCTAGACTTTTTTTGAATTTCTCGCGGGCTAGGCGGATTTGAGCGCCTGGCAGACGTCTCCCGGATGGGTGGCCGGCTTCACTTTGCGGAAGATCTGCTTGATTTTGCCGTCTTTGCCGATCAGAAACGTGCTACGCTCCACGCCCATGTAGGTGCGGCCGTACATGCTTTTTTCCACCCAGGTGCCGTAGGCGTTGGCAACATTGT
>CZKS01000443.1_pt1 | contig 60757 bp, 38 predicted proteins | sample 1122221 | NCBI WGS metagenome assembly CZKS01 (sample SAMEA3539301, study PRJEB10725) | soil metagenome | biome: tundra; feature: field; material: soil | place: USA | collected 2010-05 | depth 0.15 m
AACCATCCGGCACGGTCCGCGGCGGCGATCTCCTCTTCGCGAACCCGAGCCGACTCGCGTCCACGCGCCAGCCGGTCCCGCAGATCAATGAGCGCGCCCAATACATCTTTGCGGGAGCGCCGCTCCGTCTCGCGGCGCAGCGCTTGCTCGCGCTCTGCGTACACGGCCCGAAGCTCGTCCGCGATCTTCTCGGTCTGCGCGGTCAGAGTGCGGTTTAGTTCCTGAAACGCCCTACCTTGTAGTTTGATTTCCTGCGTCAGTGCCGTCATCGCCGCCCAGAGCGCATACGAATCGCAGGCTCGGGCATTGTCCTGGGCATTGGCCGCCTGGTCAGGGGCCGCCTGATCAGGGGAGTCGTTTAGCACGGATTCGAGTATGTCCGCGTCGATTCCCGCAGGCGGATTCTCGCTGGCGAGAGCCGCATCGAGCAGCGCTTCAAAGCGGCGAACGATCTCTTCCCGATCCGTCCCCAGCGTCATTTGTTTTTCAATACCTCGCGCCACGGTTGCGGCCCGGTAAATATGCGAGGGACCCCGCGGCCTTCGATCAGCGAAACGAGCGGTGCGCCGGACTCGCCGGCCGAAAACATAGCACGGGCCCGCCGGCGCGGGTCGCGCATCGTTTCGTACGCGTCGCGAATTTTTTCGAACTCGGCGGGTGCCCGGTCCGGCGGGAATTCCTTCACCTTGCTCAGATAAGCGGCGCGGATCTCTTCGTCGCCGGCATTGGCCGCCACGCCCAATATCTCGTTCGCGTCCATCACCCGCGCCTGCCCTTCTTCTTTTTCCGGCCCGGTGGGTTTTTCCGGGCGGTCGCGTCCTCCAGAAGAATCTGCGACAGGATCTCCATGGGGTCCTCCCCCCTGAAAAACGACTCCTTCGCCACCTCGAACAACGCGGGCAGGACCTCACGCGGAATGTCCTTGGGCGCGTTTTCCAAAAAGGATCGCTTCATTTCGTCTTCATCCAGTTCGTCAGCATCCAGATTGAATATGTCGTCCAGATCCGGATCGGAAGACTGGCCCCGTTTGCCGCGGCAGGCCGGGCACATGCAAAGGTTATCGGGAAACAGATCCGAATAATCCGGGCCCGGGCTCGATCCAGAGGGGAAGGCGGGAGACGCTTTTTCCTTCCGCAGCACGTCGCGCGCCTGATCGGCGGTGAGGGACAACGGGGCTTCGTCAAAAAGATCGCGGCCGGCCTCGACAGCCCGGCCGACCACCTCCATGTCGCGGTGTGTGCGGCCCAGTTCCGCGGCCGCCGCCGTCAACGCCTGGTAGCGATCGTCCAGGCCTTCCGGCAATGCACGGGCGCGCAGCAAAAGGAAATAAGCTTCCGTGGGTCCTCCGCGATCGAAACCGGCGGCCGATGCTGCCCACGCGAGTTCGGGGTGTTCACTGACAATCCCCAACTCTCCCAGCAAGCGAATCTGTTCCACGTTGAGCGAACCGCTGATGCGGGGAAACTGCGCCTCCGTCTCATCGAAGTATTCGATCGGAAGCTGGAAGTTCCTGGTAAGCCCAATATCGGCGGCAAGCGCGATCGCCCTGGCCATGGAAGCGGGAAGGTGAGACCTTTGTTGTTCGGGGAGTGTGTCCGGGAAAGGCAGAAATACGAGATCCTCCCGCTTGGCGGACGCCGCGCATCCAGAAATAAAAATTAACGCCGCAAGGCCATCGCCGAGCCCGCGCTCGACTTCGAGAAGGGCTTGGCTGGCGCCTGGTTTGTCGCCGGAAGCCAGGCAGATCAAGACGCGCATAGCGTCCAAGAACGCAGGCCGGTCGCCCTGCCGCGACTGAGGGAGCGCGCCGATCTCCGCCAATCTTTGCGCCGCCAGATTCGGCTTCTTCTTCTGCAGATGTTGCAGGGCGGCTGCGGCGAGCAACCGCAGACGCGCGGCGCGCACTGTGGAATTCACTGCGTCGATTCGCTCGGCTTTGCTCAGATACGAGAGCGCGCTGGGAAAGGCATTGCGCTTTTCCGCCTCCTCCATGAGAAACAAAAGCGGCTCGACGGCGTCCGGGAGTGCCTTACTCCATGCGCGCGCGACGTTCTCGGCCTCAACAATCGAATTTCCTCGCGCCCAGCGCAGCCACTGCGAAAAGGCGTCCGGATGCCGGTCTATCAGGCAGGCGCGCGCGTAGAGTTCCTCCGGAAAATAAAAGTAGTTGCTCTCCCTCGAAACCGCTCCGCCAAATGGCCGTTGCATTTCCCGCAACAGCACCGCGGGCATCCGGCCCAGGAGGCCGGCCATGTGCAGATACAAGGCTGCTATCTCCAGGCTGCGTTCGGCAAACCAGCCCTCGTGCACTGCTTCCTGCCGGAAACAGTCCCACCATTCGCAGGCTTGCATGAGATCCTCGCTGTCGCCAGTACGTTCCAGCGCCCGGGCGAGGTCCCGGAAGAAAATCGCGTCCCGACGAGGTGCGCCTTCGACAGCCACGATCATGCGCTGGGTTTCGAGACCGGCCACCTCGCCCCTTACGCATACCATTTGCCGCAATTCGGCCAGCAGGTCCGGTGCGCTTTGACGGCACTCCCGCACCGCCGCGCGGACGGCCTTGAAAACCTGAGCAGGCTGCTCGGCGTGGGCAAAGGCGTGGTCCAGATCGGCGAGCGCACGCCGAAATTCGCCCAGGCTGCCGCTGGTGCGGGACTTGAGCGCCGCTTCGGCTGGTTTGAGATTGACGGCGGATTTCGCGGCCAGTCTTGCTCCCGGCGTGGCTCCCAGCATGGCGCGCATCGCGGGAACCAGCCGCCACGGCGCCGATTGGGGCCCGATAGAAGCCAGACAGTCCTCGCAGGCTTGGTCCTGGTTTCGATAGAAGCACGCGATCGCGCGGATCAGGAGCTTCCAGTTCGCCAAAGGGCTGCGATGCGAGACCTCGGGCAACGCAATCTGCTGGTCGGTTACCGGCCCGCTGGTGACGACGCCGAAAGCCCGGTCGATCGCGGCCGCTGCCTGCCGCAGGCCGTGCTCCGGGGGCAGAGCCGCGCAACATGCGAGCGGCGCCAAGTCCGTCACTTGGTTTTGAATAACCTGTTCGATCGCCGCGCGGCGCTCAGCGCTCAATCCCGGATCGTTGAGCGGCTTGAGCAACTCGTCCAGATCGCCGCCACGCGCGGACGCGGCCGAATTCAGATTGTCGAGCCGCTCCTTTGCGGACGGAAACCGCTCCCGCACCAGTGCGATCAGCGATTTCGCTTCCACCACAAGATTCTGATCGAACAGCGCCCGTATCCGCGCTAGATAGGCGTCAATCAGAAGAATTTCAGACTCCGCGCTGCCTTGCTCCTTGTGGAACTCTTTGGCGTTATCGAGGGCGGTTTTCGACTTCCCGTCAACAATGAGTTGCCGGATATTGGTTGCGATTCCGCTACGTTCTGGTGACACGGCCGAGGCTCAGAACTTTCTCTCGAGGGTAAGAAAATTATACCGGACTAGACACGTCCGCGGGGGTGATTGCGGGTGATAACTCGAAACGTGATTCGTTAGCCGTGTGAGAAGCGACCTCCTGCATAGAGTTGGACGGTCGATCCACTTCGTCAAGGACACTATACTTTCGCCGGACTCCAAATCGTCAGAGCAGTTTCGTTGGGCCTCTTTCGTTGGGCCTCTAAGGTGGGCAGTTCCGGTTGGGTTTTGCTGGTTGGATGCCGGCAGAGCCACGCCCTTTCGGGCTGCGCCCAGCCGGAATCTATCTCAATTGTTATCTAAGGCAGTATGCTTGTTTCGACGAGAATGTGAACCAGCGTCACGAACGTCAATTTTGGACCATCTATAATTCGTAACTCCTTTAAAATAAAAAGGAATGGTGGCCAGGGACGGAATCGAACCGCCGACGCCAGCCTTTTCAGGGCCTCCTACCGATTAGGCCAAATGGTCTGGAATCAGCGAATGTTACTGACAGGAATGAGTTTATGAGATCAGCATTTAGGATGGCTTCGGATGGTTTGTGCCTGATTCGGCTCGTCGATGTTCGCGTATTGTTCGCGCGGTGTATACCCATTCAAATCTGAATGCCCACGCCGAGAGATTCGAGCGGACCATTAAGGAATCGTGTCTGGAGCGCATGATCCTCTTTGGCGAGGAGTCGTCGCGGACGGCCCTTCGCAACTTCGTCGCCCATCATCACACCGAGCGCAATCACCAGGGGCTGGGAAATCGGCTGAGCCTTCCACAGGCGGGGCTTGTTGGGCCGCGGGACCAATCCAGCGACGCCGACGCCTGGATTCCATACTGAACTATCACTATCGCTCCGCCTGAGTGCGCGATGTTCTTATCGAATGTTCTCACCGAGAGCGCGCAGGTATAACGCCCAAGGCCCAGCGTTCACGCATCGAATCATTTCAAGCGAGAATGACACGCCGTTCTGTTCTCCCTGGTCGAGTTTTCATGCTCAGTTCTTGGCTTGACCTTGGATTGGCCCAGAACGCGAATATTTTATTTTCCGGACCTCACGGGATCGAATCTGAGGACCGAGCCTTCAGCTTTCCATTCAACTACCTCTATTGGCATCGAAAGCTACTCGCGTCGTTGGGGTCGCCATGGCCACCATACTGGGCGTGCTGAGGATATGCGCACAATGGCCGGCTCTGGCCGGGAAATGCACTTCCGGTGGCAATGACCGAATCCGGGGCAATGCCTTTCTCGGTCCAGTTGACCACCGCGCCGAGCATGTCGAACTGGTCGAGCGCCGGGCCGCCGCCGCAGTGGCGCATCCCCGGGACCAGAAAGATGCGGCTCCATCCGGCGACGGTATCCTCACCGCCGTTAGCCGCGGCGAGGGATTTGTAGTAGTCGAGAGTATCCAACGGCGAAAACCAGGGATCGCTGTCTCCGTGGAAGAAAATCAACTTGCCACCGCTTGCGGAAAACGTGGATAGATTGGTCGACGCTGGCTCTACCAGTGGATCGGACGCATGCAGAGCCTCCTTGTCGACGTCAATCTCAGTCGCTGAAGGATATGGGCCGAAGATGCCGCCTGCGCCGAGCGCCAGCAGCCCCGGGATCGGACCACTCTCAGCGATGCCCGCGTCGTATAGAAAACCTGGGTACACCTGAGTTCCGTAGGAGTTCTTGGGTCCTGCGAAGGCTTTCTTGATGGCGGCAATTTTCTCGGGCGCGAGGCAACCCTCGCCAGGGCCGTTCTTGCACGCTAGAACCTCCGGATCGAAGTCGCAGCCCATGGGGTCGGAAATCATGCCGTCGGCCACGCCGTCCTTCGCGTCACACCGGTCCATCAGCGCCTTCATGAAGAGTTTGCGCTCACCATCGGTTAGCAGCTTGCCGATGATGGGCTTTCCCGTTGCGTCTTTGGGCGCCGCCTGGTTGTATGCCGCCGGGATCCATTTGCCGATGGCGAGATTCGACAAGCCAGTGCGCATAGCCGGATCGCCCGAAACGATACCGTTGAAGACCGTGGGATAACGCTGGGAAAGGATCATCCCTTCGCGTCCGCCGGTCGAGCAGCCTACGAAGTAAGAGTACGATGCGGGTTTAGCGTAGTACTGCGCGATCACCCGCTTGGCCACACCCGCCACCTCAGCATTCGCGAGAAACGCGAAATCGAGATACGCCTGCTGATCGCGCATGAATGAGAAATCGAACGGACCGGTTTTCGACTTGTGCCCGCTATCGGTGCTGGCCACCGCAAAGCCGCGGACCAGAGCAGGTTTGGCGCCGGAGTACGAGGCCCCTAACGGATCGGCGACGATACCGTTTCCTCCCCCGCCTCCCTGCATCATGAAGTCGCCATTCCAGGCATCCGCCTCAGGTAGGGCCAGAGCGAAGCCAATGCCGAATTCCTGGCCTTCCGCTCCTTTGCGCCGGTTGATCACGCCATCCACGCGGCAGTGCTCAGGCAGGGCGCCGTTGTACCGCGGAGCGCCGGGAAACGGCGGAGGGATGGCCGCGCCAGCCGGAATCCGGGCTGCCTTAGTGATTTCAACGCCATCTATGTGCAGACCAGCAAGGTTCGCGCAAGAGTCCGCGGGTTCAGCTTGGGTAAGACCAGATGCACAGAACGCGGTTATCGCCACGGAAAGAATTCTTGTTTGCATGGTCATTGTGTCCACTCTCCGATTCATCATTTCACAGATCCGCGATGCCTCTCCGCAGCGCGATGTGTCCAGTTGGAATCACCGGCCGCTTCGGACAACCACGGATGCAGGTTACTTAGCAGCCTCAACCACGCCCACGGTAAACCCCTTCAACGGTTTGTCGTTCTGATCGAGGAACCGGGCACAGAAATCGGTAGTACCGCCGCTGTTGATTGCGCAGGCACGCACGATATTCGGTCCTGCATTTAACGTGATTCGTTTTCGAAACCCCATCGTCGATGACGGTCTGACGATCGCCGTAAATGCGGGCGACCTCCTTACCGTTGAGCCACCTCTCACGCTCGACCACTTCCGATCAACCCGAATGTATCGCCAGGCACGATGAACCGTCAGAGGTGTCTGCCCAAAACACGATGGCCTGGGGCTTTTCACCAACCCCGCCTTCTTCCAGGTCTTGGCTTTCTTGGGTGCGGGCACGTCTTCTTCGGCTGCCGAAACTTCAGGCGCCGATGCGTTCTTTTCCGATTCAGTCGCGGTGTTCATTGTTTTTCCTCCTTGACCACGTGGCCGTGACCCTTCATCGCTCCGGGCGGGAGTGACAGCCAGGCAAATCTTCGGTGATTAGACGGAGACCACATCACGCTGACAAGGATCATGCCAAATGGCGGGTTCGTTCCTTCTTTTTGTACCCGACAAAATGCGGTTGCTAGAAAGCAGGAACGCCGCAGAGTGCGTACACATATTGGAAGCTGAATTCCGGATTGCCTTCGCGACTGCTCGGTACACACCCATGTCGTCACGCGGGATACCGTGCATGCGGATGTTCTTGAACCCGATTTCGCGTTTGCACGGCGGATTCCTTAGTCAGCGGGTACTTTCATGCGGGAAAGGTCCGCGCTGACCATACGAGTCTGCGGGGCAGCTGGGACGAAAAATGCGAGGACGCTACCGGCAGCCGACTGGCACGATCCGAACTCGTTTTGCCTTCTTCATTGGCTACTGACAGCTCGCCTGGAAGCACAAGTTCTTGCCGAAGAATGGCATCACGTGGTTCTGGAAGCGATCGGCGACGGCGCTGGTGTGCGTGCCGTGATAGAGCTCAAGAGTGTTCGCGATGCCGTACTTGTCGAGCACTTCGTGCAGCTTGATGGTATCCACGCGCAGTCCATCCTGATCGCCTACATCAATGGAGATGGCATGATACTGGCGCAGATTTCCGATGTACTGATCTATGAAAGAGAGCGGTGAATTAGCCGCCCACTTGGCGAGAACGTCGTTCTGCACAACTCCGTCTTTCGACGCCAGATCAAGATACAGCGGAGGGTTCTTTGGGTCGGGCGACCAGGCGGCGGCGGTGGCCAGCTGCGCGCGCTCGAAGAATCCGAGCTTGGCGGAATCCTCGGCGGTCTTGACCGCGGCGAGCTTTTTCTCCAGCTCCAGGTTGTGCGGCCCGGCGGGACGCGCCGAAAGGCAGCACGGGCTCATGATGTACACGCTGCCGAACACATCGGAATGCTTCATGCCGATGCGCGTGGCGCCGTAGCCTCCCATGGAGTGACCTACCAGCCCGCGGCTCGCGCGGTTGGGAAGCGTGCGGTAATGCGCGTCAATGTAGGACACAAGATCGTGGGCGATGAAGTTCTCAAAATCACCCGTCGTGACCGAACTCGAGTACATGGAGCCGTTGTGGATGGTCTTCGAGTCGGGCAGAACCACGATCATCTCCTGCGCGCCCTGCGCGAACCCGCCTTCGATGGTCTGCGGCACGTGGATCTCGTGAGTCCACTGCTCCGCGCCGATCGAGTAACCGTGCAGCGCATAAACGACCGGATAGCGGCGATGGTTGTCCTTCTGGTAGCCGGGCGGCAGGAAGACAACGACGTCGCGATCCACAGCGTCTCCCTCTAGATTGCCTTCCAGAGCCTTTCCGTGAACCTTGATGTGTTCGACCGCCACCGGCTTTGCGCCCGTAACCGGCGGAGGAACGATCGTCTCCACCTGCGCGATCAGCGCCGGCCCCATGGCAACGGCTATTGTAAGTGTGATTTCGCAATACAGTTTCTTGGTTGTCATGCTACTGCACCTTGTATGAATAGATATTGACGCTGAAGGGAGGCGCCGCCAGGGTCTCCGGCGCGGGTCCCAAAGTTAGCTCTTGCACCTCAACCGCGAGCTTCTGCCCCAGCGTGATTCTGGCGTCCACCGACTTAGGCGCCATTTGCCAGAGGCGTCCCTCGCCGGCCAGCTTCAAGGTGGAACTTCTGAGTGGCGATTGCATGATATGTGTCTGAGGATTTTGGCTACGGCTCCAGAGAGAGCACGGTCACCGATTTTGGCGGAACCGTGAGAGCTAGCTTGCCGCCCTTGACGCTGGCAGTGAGCTGTTTCGGCACAACCATGTTGGGAGCGGCGACGGTGTTTACGCTGTCCGCGGCGGGCGCGGTTAGCGTCTCTCCGTTAGCCGAATGAAACGTCATACCAGCGATCTCCGCGTCCAAGTCAACAGGCTTCTCCGGATCGAGGTTCGTGATTTCGACCCAGAGCTTGCCCGACGCATCCCGCGCTGCCAGCGCATCCACTCGCGGCAGGCTGACGCTGTCTTGCGTGTAAGTCCCGGCATCAAAAGTGATCGGAACAAATGTCCCGTCCTGAAAAGGAACGTACATCTTGTACACATAGTAAGTGGGGGTAACCACCATCTTCTCTTGGTCCGTCAGGATCATCGCCTGCAACACGTTGATCATCTGGGCGATGTTCGACATGCGCACGCGGCTGGCATGCCGGGCGAAAATGTTGAGATTCAAGGACGCCAGAATCGCATCCCGTATGCTGTTTTGCTGAACCAGGAAACTCGGATTGGTACCGGGCAATGCCGCATGCCATGCGCCCCATTCGTCCACTGCCAGGGCCACTTTCTTCTCCGGGTCGTATTTGTCCATCACCGCTTCCTGCTTGCGCAGGAATTCCTCCATGAACAGCGTGGATTTCAGCGTCTTGGCGTACTCCGCCACGCCGAAGGCCGTGGAAGGAGTGGAAGGCGTCCATCCGTTGGCCACCGTGTACCAATGGAGGGACAGGCCGTCGATATTCCAGGTCCAGTCGTGATGCTGCCAGCCCTTCATGACGGTTTCGGTCCATTCGGTTTCGGGAAAACCTGGTCCGACTGCGATCCTGAGCATCCCGTTCTTACCCTGTTGAGCGGGATTATCGTTCCTCACGAAATGGCTGTAGATCTTGAGCTGGCTCAGATAGCCATCCGCCGTCATGCTGCCTCCGCAGCCCCAACTCTCATTTCCAATACCCAGAAATCCGACCGGATAAGGATCGGGATGTCCATTCGCGGCCCGCTCTTTGGCCAGCGCCGTCGGCTTCGCCGCGGTCATGTACTCCAGCCACTCAGCCGCTTCCTGCGGACTTCCCGATGCCACGTTGATCGAGACGTACGGCTCGCTGCCGATCTGCTGCATAAAATCCATGAATTCATGGGTGCCGAAGCTATTGGGGTCGACCACATCTCCCCACGCGGCGTTTAGCGTGGCCGGCCGCTGCGCGCTCGCTCCGATGCCTTTGCGCCAATGGTACTCGTCCGCGAAACAGCCGCCCGGCCAGCGAACATTGGGAACCTTCAAGGCGCGAAGCGCCGTAACGACGTCATTGCGGATACCGCGCGTATTGGAAATTGGGGAATCCGGACCCACCCAGATGCCCTCGTACAGCCCGTGGCCGAGGTTCTCGGCGAACTGGCCGAAAAGGTTCCGATCGATTTTTGCTCCCGCTTTGGAGGCATCGATGGACAAATGAGCGGTCTCCGCAGCCGGAAGTAGCGCGGTAAAAAACAGCATCGGAAGAGCGGTGCGAGCGGCCGTGAGGTGCGCTTTCCTTCCACGGATTTCAAACAGCCGCACGCCCAGTTGCTCCTGCAGGCGTCCGGCCGCATAGCTAATCGTCGATTGCGACCGGTTCAGCTTCTCGGCGGCAGGAGCAAAGCCCCCCAACTGTACCTCGGCATGCAGGATCTCCCAGGCGTCCAGCTTAGTGTCCATGAATCGAGAATACATCGAATAAATCGATCTCTCGCTTTGAGAAAGCCGACTATGCGCCACAAGCGCCGGTTGAGTAACATGGGGTGTTCGAACACTTAAGGCTTCCGGCGAGGGGGATTTGATGAAAAGTAATGTCATCGCAGTCATGTTGTTTTCGAGCTTTTGCTACGCGGAGAGCTCCGGCGGGTTTGAGCCCGCGTCCAGCAACGTGTGGGGAGCGGCGTATCCGCGCGTGGACGCGAGCGGCAAAGCCGAGTTCCGGATCAAAGCTGCGGAAGCCGCCAAGGTTCAATTGAATTTTTGGGGAAACGCGAAGATCGACATGGTGAAGCAGCCCGATGGATTCTGGACCGCGACTACGGCGCCGCTGGGGCCGGGCTTCCACTACTACACTGTATTAATCGACGGAGCGGAGTTCAGCGATCCCGGAAGCCATTCCTTCTTCGGCGGCGGCAAAGACGCAAGCGGCATCGAAATCCCTGAGCCCGGATCCACTTACTATCTGCCTCAGAACGTTCCGCATGGCGATGTCCGTGAAATTTGGTACCTCTCCAAGGTTACCGGTACGTGGAGGCATGCCCTCGTCTATTTGCCGCCGGGCTACGACACGCAGACCAAGACGCGGTATCCCGCGCTCTATCTTCAACACGGCGGCGGCGAAGACGAGACCGGCTGGATCAAGCAGGGCCACGCCAACTTCATCCTCGACAATCTGATTGCAAGTGGAACATCCAAGCCCATGATCATCGTGATGGCTTATGGCTATGCCCGCAGAGCCGGTCAAGTCGATCCGGACCTCACCGGGAAAGCCTTCGGCTCGCCCGAAATGATGAAGGCCATGCAGGAGATGTCCTCGACCTTTGAAGACGACGTGACGCAGGCCCTGATTCCATTCGTGGACTCACACTTCCGGACGATCGCGGATCGCGATCATCGCGCCATGGCCGGCCTTTCCATGGGAGGCATGCAAACATTCCAGGTGACATTCAACCACCTGGATTTGTTCTCGTATATCGCGGGATTCAGCGGCGCCGCGGGCCAGTTGATGCTGGGCAACCGGTCTCTCGACCCCAAGACAGACTTTCAGGGCGCGCTTGCAGATCCGGCGGCCTTTGAGAAACGCGTGCATCTGCTTTGGCTCGGGGTAGGAACCGAAGAGCCGGCCAGGATGAAGGACGGAATCAAACGGCTACATGCGTCGCTCGATGATGCGCACATCAAGCACGTGTTCTACGAGTCGCCGGGTACTTCGCACGAGTGGCAGACGTGGCGGCGCGACCTGAAGGACTTTGCGCCGCGCCTCTTCCGCCAGATGGGTAGGCGACGCCGGAGTTGAGACTGCGTCTGCAACCTATGCTCTCCAAATTCGTTTTGACGGCGATCGTTGCCGCGGATTTGCTCTGTACGCCGGGAGGCCCTCCGCGCGCCCAAGCTACGACGGCCGCGCGCCCCCTTTCGTAAGCCCCAGAAATGCTGTCACGTCAACACGAACCAGCTCGGGAACTGGTCCACCCTGCAGATGATCTTGTCAGCGAGATGATGCGCGTGGAGACTATGTTCATCGCCGACCTAGGGATTCGATGGTCATGGTCTAACCGACCTCTGACAGGCCCGACAAAACCAATTGCAATTAAAATTTGGGGCTTGCACTGTCTTGTAGTTTGTTATGGAAAACTCTTGGTGGGTTGGGGCGCCACCGGCAACTTCGTTCAGTTCCTGCTCCGACACTCGGTTGCGACTGCTTCCGGTTTGGTCTTTTCAACATTATTGGTATCTTCACTCACGGTCTTTCTCCTTTCATCTGTATGCACTAAAATCAAGCGCTCTCGCTTAGTTATAAGTGATTTGGGTACGCATAATGTTACACCCCATCCACAATTTGATCACTCGGCCACTGCTTTGTCAGGTCCGTCGGGCCGTTCCAGCCTCGCACACAGTTCAGGACGTGACGCGCATCGTTGGCAGCCCGGACGAAAGCAACACCCACAAACGGCGAGGTCGGGCAATGGCGTCGAACGACAATCGTGTACTTGGACGCGTTGGTGGTAAAGATTCGCGAGACCGGGCACGCGCGCACCAAGGCGATCTAGATGTCGATTATTGTTCCACTATGGCTACGCCCCAGGGGTCGAGCGAAAACTCCGTACCCTTGGACATAGGACGGTTCAAAAGCAACTCCACTCCGCCGGAGTACGGGTAGGCCAGGCGTTGAGAGTTTGCAGAAAAATTGAAATAGTAATGCAGCGTTTTGCCACTTCCGTTAGTGCCGTGTTTCACACGAATCGCTGGAGGCAGCTTCTGATCGGGTCCGATGAGCTGTGCCTGGCCGAGAACGCGCTCCATCAGTTTCACCTGCAATTCGTCGCTCAAAATAGTTCCCTCGTAGGTGACCATGCCCTTGCCGAAATGGTTTTCTGTGACGGCTGGATACCTTCCGAAAAATGGATGGTCATAGAACGCAAGCGCCTCGGCTGTATCGGGTAGGAGCATTTCAGCCCAATCGCTCACCTGGTTCGCGGACCCGGTCTGGAAGGGGTCGCCTTTTAGCGCCAGGGGCCTCGCGAGATTTGAAAACTCCTGGTAGTGAAACCCGGTGGCTTCCCGAAGAGGTCCGGGAGCCATGGCCGCGCGGACCGTGGAGTACTCGTCACAAAATCCGCTCTTCAGCGTCAGCACCAAATGTCCGCCGGATCGCACGTAGTCCGTCAGGCGGCGAAGCAGCGCGTCACTCGCGATATAAAGCGGAGGCACCACCACTAACTTGTACGAACTGAGGTCCTCAGTCTCAGGGAAAACAAAATCCACGCCAACATTTGAGCGGTAGAGCGCATGGTACAGACGGCGCATGATCAAGTCGTATCCGCCGGGGTGGCTCCAGGGCATGTCGCCGGCCGGATGCGATAGCAGGAATGGCATGTACTCGATGGCGCGGCGCGAATCGTTGCTGTAGAGCAGGGCTACCGGTTGGGAGATCTTCAGATTGACGATATGGGAACCGATGCGCTGCAGTTCGTGCGCTGTTCGCGACACCTCGTTATAGATCCGGCCCGGTTCCAGGTCGTGCGACAGAACGCCTTTCCAATAGGTCTCCTGCCCGTAGTGCAGGGAGTGCCAGTGCCAGTATTCCATCATGTTGGCGCCGGTGGCTGCCATGGCGTAGACATCCTGGCGCACTTGTCCGTCATAAGGCGGAAACTGCGAGCGCGAGTCCCAACCGATAGTCTGGGCGTTGATTTCGGTCATAAGATAGTTGGTGCGCTTCAGGGAACGTGCGAAGTCGCCGCCGTAGCTAGACCCCTCGCCGTCATAGCCGTCCTGAGTGGGATGGTAAGGGTTCATGCCAACGATGTCCAGATTCTTCGAGATCGCATATTCGTTGACATTGGGACGGGTGGCGCCGCCAAAGTCTTGCATGATGAACTGATCCGGACGAACGTACTCCTTCAGAAGCGAGTACTGCCAGGCCAGGTAGTTCGCGGTTAGCGAGTCCTGGTAACGGTCCCATTCCAGCTTCCAGCCGGGATTCACGATGCCGTTGCGGGGCGGAACCTCTGACCAGTCGCGCAGGCTCTGTCCCCAATACACCAATCCCCAGAGTTGGTTCAAACGGTCGACGGTGGAGAATTTCTGCTGCAAATACCGAACGAAACCGGCTTGCACCCGATGGCCCGCCGTGCCGTTCGAAGATGTCTCATTGTCAATCTGGTAACCAATGATGGCGCGATTGTTGCGATAATGTTCGCCGATCTTGCGAATCAGGCGCTCGGCATATTTAAGGAAATCCGGGTTGGTGATATCCATGTTTTGCCGCAGGCCGTAAGTGGCCTTTTGGCCGTCTAGCTGGGTCACCAGAATTTCCGGGTGCTGCTTGAACATCCAGGGCGGAATGGAGTAGGTAGGCGTGCCCATAATGACGCGGATGTGGGCTCGAGCCAGGCGTTCGACTATCCGGTCCATCCAGGCGAACCCGAAGTGACCGTCCTCAGGCTCCCAGAGACTCCAGGTGGACTCACCCACGCGAACCACGTTGATCCCGGCTTGCTGCATGAGCAGGACATCTTTGTCCAAGCGATCCTCGGGCATGTACTCCTCATAAAAGGCGGCCCCGTAGAGGAAGGAGTCCATCCGGTCCGGAGCAAAATGGGTCTGTTTCTGTGGCTGCGCAATGCTGTCGCAGATACACATCCAGGCGCTGAAAGATGCAGCCAGCCAACGGACGGTGCGGCGACATCGCGGCGTGTTCATACAACGGTAATCCTATCAGGGCGTACCAGGGAGGCGCAGTTTCGTGGACAATGACCCTCATTTTGTCGAGTACATAAAAAAGGAACCCAGCCCGCCAAATACTACGCCAACCGAACCGTTAACGCTGAGCAATTGTTCGTTCGGGATCTTGCCGAGCGGTCCGCCAAGGTTGCTCCATCGGATGAACGGAGGAGGGTTGTTGGTTCAACCCGGAGCTAACTAGGTTGACCGGGACTCGTTCGCAGGGAAACAGGGAGAGATGCTGGAATTGGCAACACGCTCCATCCGCTGGTGAGCGGACGGTAGCCGCAGAACGACTACACACACACTCCCCGGCAAGGCCTAGCTAGTGATAACGGCAAATAACTGGTTTCAACTGAGCACGAAGGATGCCTCGCAGAGTGAGGATGCCTTTTCTTCGTCTAACGGAAGTGAAATCTCACCCATGACAAAACCGATTCATTTCTGGATGGCCAGAATCGGAGCCGCGCAGGGAGTGGGCTAATCAGGCAAACGCTTGCCGATGAGATTACCCGCGTGGCGCATTGTCCTTGTCGAGCAGTAGGCGCGCTACTTCGCCCAGCTTCATGAACTCCGCGTATTCCGACGGTTTGCGGAAATACCCGTGCGTCCGGAGCCGGTGCCTGTCGCCACAAGTTCCTCAGTCATTAGAATCAGCGCGGTACAAAAACTCGTCGACAAGCGTTGTTTTCGTGCCGTACGGTATCGTTTAGGAGCAGATCATGCTCCCGATGACGATGGCAGTCATAACATACCTGGGGCGTTTTTTCGCTCCCGTAACGACCTGAGTTTCGAGGTGGCCGCTCTGCGGCTCCAGCTAATCGTGTTGAAGCGAAAGTGCCCTCGCCCCCGATTGCGCAGGACGGATCGCATCTTCTGGGTGGCGCTTCGCCGATTGTGGTTTCGGTGGAGCGAAGCGCTGATCATCGTTCCCCCAGAAACCGTGGTCGGCTGGCATCGCGCCGGCTTTCGGCTGTTCTGGCGCTGGCGATCTCGGGCCGCCAAGTTCGGCCGACCAACCACCACACCAGAGATTCGCCAGCTGATTCGCCGCATGGCGCAAGAAAATCCCGGCTGGGGTGCCCCGAAAAATCCATGGCGAGCTTCTGAAACTGGGATCCGGCCGCATTCAACAAAAAGGTCAAAGTCCTGTTCCTCGGAATTGGGTCCGCCGAAGGGCCGGGAACGAAGCAATTCAGCGACGCTCTGACCGCTGCCGGCGTTCATAATGTATATTTCGAGTCGCCAGGCACGGCTCACGAATGGCTTACGTGGCGGCTCTGCTTCAACGACTTTGCTCCGCGGCTCTTCCGGTAGGCGACGCGGCGGCCCGACTAACTATTGTTGTGCCGCGATCCTTTCAAACTCGATCATATAGACGTGCCCCGCTTTGAGGCTCACGCGCGCCGGTGAGTTGTCCACTGCCGGAGCCGGAACTGTCGCGCGGCCGTCTCGCATACTCCGAACGTGCACGCCTGGAGCGATCCGGATTTGCTGCACGCTATCCACAGAGGGCCTGAACGTGGCGCTGGTGGGCAGGCCGTCCGCCCAGGCGAGATCGACCTCTATTCCTCCGCGGGCGCGCAGTCCGCTCACCTTTCCGGCGCTCCACGCCTTGGGCCGCGCCGGCAGGAGCTCGATTTCACCGGCATGGCTCTGAACGAGCATCTCGGCGATAGCCGCGGTGGCGCCAAAGTTGCCGTCGATCTGGAACGGCGGGTGATTGTCGAACAAGTTCGGCAGAGTGGATTTGCGGAACAGCGCCAGAAGGTTGTCGTAGGCCTTGTCGCTGTCGGCGAGCCGTGTCCAAAAGTTGATAATCCATGCTCGGCTCCAGCCAGTGTGGCCGCCGCCGTTGGCTAAACGCCGTTCGATGGTGGCGCGGGCGGCTTTGGCCAACTCGGGCGTCTTCTGGCGCGTGATCTGGTTGCCAGGGAAGAGGGCGAACAACTGCGACATATGGCGGTGGCCGGGTTCGGTTTCCTCGTAGTCTTCGGGCCACTCCATGATCTGGCCAAACCTGCCGACCCGTAGTGGCAGGAGCTTATTACGGGCCGCCCCTACCTTGGCGCGGAAGTCGGCATCGATCCCGAGAGTCTCGCTGGCTTCGATTACGCGCCCGAAGAGCGCATACAAGATCTCGGTGTCCATGGTCGGTCCCATGGTGAGGGACGCTTTCTCGCCCGACGGCATCTGGTAAGTATTCTCCGGCGAGATCGAAGGACCTGTTATCAGATGGCCCTTGCCGTCCGGGACCAGATAGTCGAGGAAGAACTGCGTCGCCTCCTGCATGAGCGGATAGCCGCGCTCGGCGAGGAATTTCCGATCGCGGGTGAAATCGTAATGCTCGGCCAGATGGAGCGAGAGCCATGCCGCTCCCATGGGCCACACTCCCCAGGCCGCACCGTCAATTGGAACTGCGTCTCCCCACAGGTCCGTGTTGTGATGCATGACGAATCCGCCGGCGTTGTAGTAGAACTTCGCCACCTGACGGCCATTCTCGCGTCCGTTCTCGATTAGGCTGAACAGCGGATCCGTCAGTTCCGAGAGGTTGCAGGTTTCCGCCGGCCAGTAATTCATCTCGGTATTGATGTTGATGGTGTATTTGCTCCCCCAGGCCGGCGTCAGGCTGTCGTTCCATTTGCCCTGAAGGTTGGAAGCCATACTGCCGGGGCGGCTGCTCGAGATCAACAGATATCTTCCATACTGGAAATAGAGCGCCGCGAGGTCTTCGTCCGTGGAACCATTCTGAACGCGCAGGAGTCGCTCGTCGGTAGGGAGCGCGTGCGCCAAGGCATCCTCCGGAAGTTCGAGATGCACTCGCCGGAAGAAATGCTGGTAATCGGCAACGTGCTCTTTGCGGAGAACCTCATAGGGACGGGCAGACGCTGCGAGATCGCGCGTACATGCGGCGGCGAGGTCGTTCTCGCGGTAGTCGGTGGCGGCCACGATCATGAGCGTCACGCTGTCGGCCGCGGTCACATCGAGACGGTCGCCGATGTTCTCCATGCGGCCGCCGGAAACCATCGCTTTCATTTCGGCCTGGAAACGGACTCCGGTGTCGTGCTCTCCCGGAGCCTTCTTCGGCAGCGCCTGGCCGGTCATGATCAACTTGCCAGGCGCCGCTTCGTTCGTGGCGTCGGCGGGCCGGTTCATCGACGCGTGGAACGAAATGCTGCCGGGCTTATCGGCAGTGAGGCGCACGACGATACAGTGGCATGGCACGGACGCAAAGATTTCGCGCACATAGCGGATGCCGCCGGCCATGTACCGCACGGACGCGATACCGGTATCGAGGTTCAACTCGCGGCGGTAGCCGGATGACTCGGGCACTTCGCCAAAATCGAGCCAGAGGTCGCCGAGCGTCTGGTAGACGGGGAGCCCTCGGGGAATACTGATCATGGTGCGATCCGCCAGCGCCTGCGCTTCCGCCGGGTGGCCTTGCTCGAGCAAGCGCCGGATCTCGGGAACGGACTTAGACGCTTCGGGATTGCTGCGGTCATGCTTATGGCCCGACCAGACAGTGTCCTCGTTCAACTGGAGATGCTCCTTGCGGACGTCGCCAAACACCATGGCGGCGAGACGGCCATTGCCTACCGGCAGAGCCTGCACCCACTGCGCGGCGGGTTGCCGGTACCAGAGCTTGAGAGCGTTATCCTCCTGCGCCCGGCACACGCCGCAAAGGCCAAGTGCCGTGAGCACGCAGGCGTTCATCAACAGGCGAAGTCGCATATGCACCTTTTCGCAGTTACCTGCCGCTCAATTCAAGGACGGTGAAATTGGCCGGCACCGTCCGGGTGAACTCAGTGCCGAGGCCGGTCACGTCCGCCGTCACGGGCTCGACCTTATGCGGATCTGCGATGGAGTTCGTGTCGCTGGTGTTGGCGGACGAAAGCGTGATGGTCTTGCCCTCCGGCGCGATCGAGGTCAACCCGCTGATGGAGACCTTCACCTGCTGGGGCGTGCCCGACCGGTTGACCATCTTCACGCAGATGGTTCCGTTGGCGGTATCGCGCGTAGCGCTTAAGAACATTTCCGGTACGGGCGTGGGCATTGGCGTCGGGGGCGTCAGACCGGAGGTGTCGGCCGCGCAAGGGGGGCCTCCCGGGAAGCCGCCCATGCGGCGGGGCATCTGCTGCCACTCGCGGTAAGGAATGCCGGAAACCACGATGTTCAGAACCGAGTCCCCGATGTGATTGGCGAACATATGCTGCGCCCAATAAGCCGGAGAGCCGTAGGCGGACATGGTGTCGTAGCCGATCAGGTCGGTGGCCCACTGCATGGCGCCCGGGTTGACGTTGACGAACAGCGGCGCGTAGCAGTGCATCATGACTAGGTCGGCGTTACGTTCCAACCCCGCCATGTTGGCGGCGTCGGCGATGGCAGCCTCCAGGTTGGGGGTCGGCGATCCAACGCGGGTGGCCCACTCACCCACGAACACTTTCGGCCCGTTCCGCCGCCGGCTGTCGTAGTCGTTGGCTTTCGCCGCCATGTCATCCGAGCCGCGGTAGTAGTGGTCGTCATCCACATCCGGCGTGCGGGTGGTCAACGCGTTGGCCGAAAAACCCGCACTGTTGATCAGCAGCAGGTTGGGGTACTTCGCCTTGATGGCGTCGTAGAAAGCCGTGAAGCGGGCGTCGTAGCTACCCTTCTCGCGATCGAAGTAGTCCTCGTTGCCGATTTCGACGTGGCGTAGGTGGAACGGCGCCGGATGGCCGTCCTTGCCACGGCGCGCGCCCCACGTGGTGTTCGTGTCGCCGGTCACATACTCTATCTCTTCCAACGCCTCCTTAACGAAAACGTCCAGTACCGGACCGGACCTGACCCTCTGGCCGCGCAGCGAGTAGCCGGCAAAAACGGCGAGCACCGGCTCCATGTTCAGGTCTTCGCACCATCCGAGATAATCGAGCAGACCCATTCCATCGGACGACCAATAGCCCCACGCGTCGTCCATGTGGCCGGGGCGCTCCTCGATCGGGCTGATCGTATTCTTCCAATTGAAGCGCGTATCGAACGAGTTGCCTTCCAGGTAGTTGCCGCCGGGAAAGCGTAGAAACTGCGGCTTTATGGCGGCCAGCAACTCCATGATGTCGGGCCGGAAGCCTTTCACCCGGTTCTTATAGGTGGGCGGGAATAGCGAAACGAACCCAAACCAGATCGTGCCCGGCCGGTTCGCGCTGAGCACGAACTTGTTCTCGGCGGAAGCCTTCACGTTGCCCGTGCTGAGCGTGGCTTCGTATTTCTGCCAGCTTTCCGAGAGCTTCGTAACTTGCGCGGTGGCCGCGACCCCCGTCCCGTCGTTGCTCACGATCGAGAGCGTTAGGCCGCCCGCGAATCCCGCCGACGCCTTGGCGTAGAACATGGCCTTGTAGGTGGTGTCAGGCTTGACCGGGATGCCCCAGAAGCCGTCGTTGACGACACCCACGCTCTGATTACCGGAGGCCTGCGAGACGGTCAGTTTCAAGCTGGCGAGAACGGCCTTGTTCAAAGGCATCGCGGTGTCGAGTTCCATCGATCCCGCACCGCCGCGCTCCTCGACCAAAGACCAATGCACCAAGTCCCTGGCTTCCTTCGCGGCCCTGGACTGCTCCGGGTTCTGTCGATTCTGCCGCGCCGGAACGGTTTCCTTGAAGTTGCGGTTGCGGACCAATTCCGCGTAAAGGCCGCCTTCGAACGCATAATTGATTTCCTCGGTCATAAGACCGTGGAACGTGGGCGGCCTCTTGGCAGTAACTTGATCCGCTTTGATCTGAAGGTTCACTCCGTTGCCGGTTTGAGCCAGCATCAGCGGCCCGGCAGTCAGCAACAGGCAGAGCGAAACGGCACCGCGACGCTGCGGCCCGCCTGAAATCGTTTGCACTTCGAATCTCCTCACGAGGGATCTCAGCAATCGCTGTTTGCTAGCGCTCCAGGGTATCACACGGATAATGTGCAAGCGCGATCGGTCGCAGACGCCGTAACGGAAGACCCGGCTTGGCATTCCGAAGTACGGCTTGGAACGGGGATCTGAGTGGCGCGGCCTTTGCCGCCTACGCTACTCATTTCCCTGAGGCGATGCGGCGCTCGTTTTGCCCGATAGAAGCGCGAAGATCGAGCGGTAGAAGTGCGGATGCGACTGCCAGGTCTGTGCCGTCACGATTCGTCCGTCGCGCACAGCCTGATCGCACACGTAGATCCCGCCGGCGTGCTCTGCATCCACGCGAACGTGTTCATAGCATGTCACCCGCTTATCGCGCGCGAGTCCGGCCGCCGCCAGGATCTGCACGCCGTGGCAAATGGCAAAGATCCACCTCTCTTGGCGATCGAACTCTTTTACGATTTGAATCACCCTCGAGTTGTTGCGTAGATACTCCGGCGCCCGACCGCCCAGGAGGAGCAGCGCGGCGTAATCATCGACACTTACCTGATCGAATGCCAGGTCGGCTTCGAGCCCGTACCCGTGCCGCTCGATGTATGTGTCCCATCCAGGTTCGAAATCGTGGATCACGAGGTTCAGCCGCCTGCGGGATGGAGCGGCGACCACCGGAGTCCAGCCTTCTTCCTGAAAGCGGTGCACCGCGTAGAGCGCCTCGTACGACTCCCCGCCATCGCCGGTGAGGATCAGGATTTTCGACATGCCTCTACTCTACCCTAGCAGTGGCGCGAACGAGCCGCTGCGTGCACGGGAGGGGCGCGTGTTACTTCTGGAGCAGAGGTGATCCTGTGGCGCCCGGCACAACCCGAGCGGTATACGCTTGCGGCATAGGATTCGGACAAATCCAGGGCCATTTGCGATCGATTCAGCTCTGAATGGAGCACACCGACCCTTGCGGGCTAGTGGCGCAAGCGATTACAATGCGTCACGTGATCGCACGCGCGCGAAGTATCGGCAGTTGAAGCGCGCTGTTCCGCATATGGTCGCATTCCTCACGCTCAACGCGCGCAATCTCAGCATGGTGAATGAAGAAGGAGCACGCCTGGTGGCCGACGACGACTCTACGCTGTTCGTGGGCGGCGAGCAACCCGCGGTCAACACCCGCGGTCAACGCCGGCAGCGCCACATTCCCAGTGGACGTCGTGGCCGCATGGACTGCGGACCATCGAACGCTCACTGTGGCCGTCCTGAACCCCACCGATGCCGATCAGCCGCTGACGCTGCACATCGCAGGCGCCCCGCTCACCGGCAAAGGCACGCTGTGGAGGCTCGCACCCAACGGCGACGACATCCAACACCCGGACATTACGAGTTCGCCCGTCGCTTCCGTTCCCGATTCGCTTACTCTCCCGCGGTACAGCATCAACATCTACGAACTTACGGCGAAGTAAGGACGAGCCATACTTATGCGAACCATTAACGCAAGAGGTGCCACGTTGCCGCTGTCACTGGTGCTTCTGTGCGTAATGATTCCGGGAAGAGCCCAGACTGTACACCGATCATGGGCCGCGGACAACGGAAACGGCACCTACTCGAATCCGCTCTTCTACGACGAATTCTCCGATCCCGACATGATCCGGGTGGGCGATGACTACTACCTCACTGGCACCACCATGCACACCATGCCGGGCCTTCCCATCCTGCACTCTCGCGACATGGTCAATTGGCGAACCATCGCCTACGCCTTCGACCGCCTGGACCGCGGGCCGGACTTCCGCCTGGAGGACGGCAAGAACATCTACGGCGGCGGTATCTGGGCTCCGAGTTTCCGCTACCACAACGGAATTTTCTACATCTTCGCCAACGTGAACCATTTCGGCTTGCAGGTCTTCCGCGCCAGCGATCCTCGCGGGCCTTGGAAGCACAATAGCATCCAGCAAGGTCTTCACGATTTGTCTGTCCTATTCGACGACGATGGGAAAATCTATGCGGTATACGGGGCCCGCAACATACATATTGTGGAGCTGAACCAGGGTCTCACCGATCTAGTCCCGGGAACCGACCGCGTGCTGATCGACGCCAGTCTTGGCATGGGCGAGGGGTCGCACATCTACAAGATCAAAGGCACGTACTACATCATCAGCGCGATTCCCGGCGCGCACGTCCCGATGAAGTGCGCCCGCGCTGGAAAACTCACCGGCCCGTGGGAGGTGGAGACGATCAGCGAAGACGAGAGCCTGGGAGTCGGCCAGGGCTACCGGCTCAACTGACCGTCGATCTCGGATCGATACGGAGTTCGAGACGGAGAAACTGTTCACCGTGGATTCCAGCCGGATTGAGTTCCTGGCCAGGGGCGGCGGCCTTGGAGGTGCTGCTCCGCCGACCGCGGCCGCCTTCCGGTCCGACTCCGTCCCGCTACCGGATCGAGGTCTGGGTCAATGGCAAGGAGTTCTCCACCGTCGTGGACAAGACCGATAACGCCATCACGCGATACACCGAATTCGATGAGATTCCTCCTACGCGCTGCCGCTACGTGCGTCTCACAGTGACCGCTTGGCCCCGGCAAGTGACCCCCTTGGGCATCGTCGAGTTCACAGTCTTCGGAAAACCAGTGGTGCCTTCGCGCCGGTGACCAACCGACTCGTGGGTCTGCTGCAAGCGCTTGCTGGCGGCTATCCGATTCGTTTTCGAGGGTTTAATTTCTAGTGATGCCGCCGCTAAGATGTAAGAAGACATGAGTCTCGAAGAGGTCGCAAGGCGAGCCAAAGTATCGACTGCAACCGTTTCCAGGGTGCTGAATAATGCTTCTCTGGTAAAAGGCACGACACGTACGCGTGTCATGAGAGCGGTCGAAGAGCTCAAATATCATCCCAACCAGCACGCCCGCAGTCTGGCCGGAGGCAAGAGCCGCAGTATCGGAGTGATTGTCTCTAATATTGAAAACCCATTCTTTCTTGACATTTACACGGCCGTCGAAACAGGCGCACACACCGAAGGCTATGAAATCATCATGGCCAATACCGACTATCGCTCGGAACAACTGGTGGCCAGTATCCGGTTGATGATCGGCCGACGAGTGGCGGGGCTGGCGGCGATTGTCTCTGAAATGGAGCCTGAACTGATTGACGAATTGAACAGCTACGAGATCCCGGTCGTGTTCTACGACGTAGGAGTCCCACGGCAGAATATTACGAGTATTCGCGTAAACTACCGTCGCGGGATGGAGAAACTGACTGACTACCTGTATAGCCTGGGCCATCGCCGGATGGGCTTCATCGGCCACCACTCCACGCTGGGACCGATTCATGAACGCGCGAACGTGGTGCTGGAATCGGTGGCGCGATATCCCGATCTGAAGGTGCAGACTGAAGCCGACATCGATAGCCTCGAGGGTGGGCGCCGTGCCACCCGCGCGCTGCTTTCCGCAAATCCCGGCCTAACCGCCATAGTGTGCGTGAACGACCTCATGGCGGTCGGCGCCATGCGCGAAATTCGCGAGCGCGGACTGCGTGTACCGGTGGACATCTCAGTCACGGGATTCGACAACATCAAACTGGCAGAGTTCTGCTATCCGGCCCTGACCACGGTGCATATACCGCGCGATCAGATCGGGCAGAACATCTGCGATGTCCTGATACCGAACGATCAGACAAGGCCCGAACATGAGATCCTGATCGATCCGGAACTTGTGCTACGAGATTCGACAGGGCCGGCTCTGCGGTCGTAAGCGACTCGTCTTGGCTACAGATCTGTCTCAGAGCGTCATCCAGCGCCTCGTCCGTCCAGACTGAAGGCGCCGCGGCGCGGCACAAGGTCCACCGCTCCACGTGCTCGACCCATTCTCCGGGCAATACCCGGCAAACCGGACCGAGCGTCTCGAGTTCCAGCATCTCGTGATTGGTGAAGGTCTCGAACGAACAACCGAAATCCGGATACCGGGCCGCCGGATCCGCGCGGTAACTCTTGACGAACAGATCGCCGTTGAGAAAGTATGCTCCCCAGCTGTGCGGGTTGAAGAGGCCGACTTTCTGTGGGGATGGCATGGTGGAATCCTGGCGGAGCACCAGGTATTTTCGAAGGAACGTCCATCGCGCATCCGATAGGTCTGTGAACCGCCACATGACCAGCGGGTTTGAAGGAGCCAGATGCTCCGGATGAGTTCCGCGCGGCGGGAAGCCGGTTGACCGCTACGCCTCCCGGAGCCATTACCGTCAGCACCCAAGCCGCGAATTCGGTCGGCAGTAAGCCCGCATTTCTGATGCGGTGCACAATCTCCGCCCTTGAGCCTTCCACGCGCACGATCATCTGTTTCATGAACGCGCGGGCCTTCTTCCACCGCCGCCGTTGGCGCGCCATCCTGAATCTGAATATCGACGGGCCCATTATCGGGAGCATAAGATGCCTCGCGATGCTCGGGGCCGATCCAGATCCGCGATCCGCCGCGGATCATCCAGGATGGTTCGCCGCTGCGTCCCATCTGGTTCTCGAACGTCTTGAATGGATTCTGGCCTCCCCGGAGACCGCAGTGGATCACTCGCGGGCCGACATCGGCAGTCACCACCAATTCGATCTCGTTACTGGCAATCCGCCAGCAATGCTCCCATCCCTGAAAACGGATTGGCTCGATTTGACTGCTTGGGGTAGTCGTGGACATGGATCTTATTTACTTCAACTCAATTTCCAGAACCTGGATGGAGTATGCCGGCACGGAATACGGTATTGCCTCGCCCTTTATGGGGAGAGTGGAACTTACCGGTGCGATGCGCTTGGGATCTTTGATGGTATTCGTTGCCCATATCGTGTTCCCGTGCAGCGTATTGACGTGCACTGTGCGCGCCGCAGTGCCGATGCCCTGGAGGGTGATCGTGATGGGCCGGTCGACAGATGTGGCGTTTACCAGCTTCAAACACACCTTGCTCGACGATCCCGTCGCGGAGTAAAAGAACTTATCGCCCGCGCCCGATACGGACGAGGTCAAAGTGTGGTCTCCCAAGCACGACGCAAACATCACTTGCGTGTAGTAACTGGGAGAGCCATAACTGTTCATCGTGTCGTAGCCAATCAAGTCGCTGGACCACTGCATGCCGCCCGGGTTGACGTTCACGAACAAGGGCGCGTAAGCCGCCATCACGACTACATCGCTGTTCCGCTCCAGGCCCGTCAGAAAAGCCGCATCTCCCAGGGCAGCCCCGAAGTTAGGGGTCGGAGTGCCTTCGCGGGTCGCCCATTCCCCGACGAAAATCTTCGGCCCGTTCCGGTCGGTGCTGTCATAGTGTTTGGACTCCTCGAACATGCCCGCTTCCCGCTTGTAGTAGTGGTCGTCCACCACATCGGGCGCGATGCCTTTCACCGGCATGGTTGCGATGATTTGCAGACTGGGATATTTCGCCTTGATCGCCTTGTAGAACTGCGCGTAACGGCCGTCGTAAGTTTGCGCGCGATCGAAGTTGTCCTCGTTGCCCACCTCAACGTAGTCGAGGGCGAAGGGAGCGGGATGTCCCTCGCCCGCCCGCAACGCCCCGCCCTTGGTGTCCGGCCCGCCCGTTACGTACTCGATCTCGTCCATTGCATCCTGGACATACGGATCGAGGTCCGGACCGAGCTTTACGACCTGTCCGCCGAGAGAATATCCGGCATAGACGCCCAGAACAGGCTGCATGTGCAGATCCTCGCACCACTCCAGGAATTCGAGCAGCCCCATGCCATCGGACGAATGATAGCTCCACGTCGTCGGGTGCGTCGGCCGGTCGACCAGCGGACCGATCATTTTCTTCCAATCGAAACGGTCCTCGATGCGACCTCCCTCCAGGTAGTTTCCGCCTGGGAAACGCAGGAAAGATGGCCGCATGGCAGAGAGTTTCTCCATGATGTCGATGCGATTGCCGTTGGGCCGGTCTTGGTAGGTCGGCGGGAATAGGGAGACGAGTTGGAGCCACAGCGTTGCCGGACGATCCAGCATGATCTCGAAGTGGTTTTCGGAGGAAGAGGCAGCCGCGCCGGATCGCAATTCGAACTTGTACTGCTTCCATTCCGTGCCGGTCACCGGAACCGAAGCGGTCGCTAGCACCTGTCCCGATTGGTCCGCGATAAGGGCCACTGTCACTGGCAGGGCGGCATCGGAGCCGCTTTTCGCGTAGAACGATCCTGCATAGCGGGTGTTCGGCCGGACTGCGATGCCCCAATAGCCCTCATTCAGAAGCCCTGCCGGACTCTTGGCATCCGCCTTGATAACGTCGAGCCGCGCACTATTCTTGAGGGCCTGCGACGGACCTTCCCGGTTATCGACCGTGACCTTCGCCGACGCAGATCCCTTCTCGACCAGAAACCAGTTGAGAATTCCCGTCCAATCCGAGCGGAAGGCGCGGTTGCGGATCAACTCGGCGTACAAACCGCCATCGTATGAGTAGTTGATCTCTTCTGTCATCAGACCGTAGAGTGTCGGGCTCACCGGCGCCTTGGGCTGCTTCACGTCGACCGTCAGGGTGACCGCCGACTGCGCACGCAAACCGGGGATTGCGGCAACAGTCACAAGCAAGATGGAAGCGAAAATCCAACGATAGTTCATCACGAAGTCTCCATTATGGTCCTACCCTGATTCTGCACCGAAGTGTAAGCGCTATCACCAAGGCTGTCGAGAGTACGGGGCAAGCGTGTACTGGCAGGCGTTGACTCCGCGAAAAAGCGCGAAGCGCCTTGTCTCCGCGTTCAGATCGCGGAGCGCACCGTCGGTTGCGGCTCACCGCCTACCGGCCGCCCAGTCGCCCGTCTACGGTGGTCACGACTGGTAGAATCAGTTCCGGGACGGCCTCCTTCACCCGGATCACCCGATCAGCCGCGACATTTTTGAGTTCCTGCACGATACCTGAGGGCCAGTGAATCTCGATCAGGCTGGCGGATGCCGCCGGACCGAGTCCGAAGTGTGTGGGAGCGGCGCTCGACGAAGCGTATCCGGCAGCGAACGAAACGTGGTTATACTGCACGCGGCCGCCTGCCGTCACCTTGATTCGGGCGCCGATACCATCGCGGTTGCTGGCCGTACCTTCCAGTTTCAGTTCCAACCAATGCGCATCCCCAGGACTATCGTTCAACCACAACTCAGCAGGTGCGCTTAAAGCGGTTGTTACCACGTCCAGGCGGCCATCGCCATCCAGGTCTCCCACCGCGGATCCGCGGTGCCGCGCGGGCGGTTGCGCCGACAAACCCGCTTCCTCTGTCAGCGCCTGAAACTTCGCGCCGCCCAGGTTGCGGAAAACCGTGTTCGGCTGATCGATCTGCACCTTCGATCCTGAGCCGAGCGCTTGCACGTGCCCGCGGGTGACAAACATGTCCTTCCATCCATCGTTGTCGAAGTCGGCAATCGTAGGCGAGTACCCTGCCATGGGCAGAGTGAGGCGGGCCAGGCCGCTGCTTCGAGTGGCATCCGCAAAGCCGCGTTTGCCAAGGTTGCGGAAAAACGGGAACGTCTCACCGTCGAGCGCCGCGAAAACGATGTCCGGCAGGCCGTCATTATAGAGGTCCCGGGCGTCCACACCCATTCCTGAGATGAATTTCCCGTCTTCGGTCAAGGCCACGCCAGCTTGGAACGCAATCTCTTCGAAACGGGCACCGCCCTTGTTGTGAAAGAGAGAATTGTTCATCTTGTCATTGGCGATGAAGAAATCCATCAGGCCATCCTGATCGTAATCCGCCACTCCGATTCCCATTCCCTTTCCAGGATGAGCCCGGATTCCCGATTCTTCGGAAATATCGCGGAAGGTCCCGTCGCCATTGTTCAGAAACAACTGGTTGGCGGTCGGCTTATAGAATTTCGGGTGGCAATAATCCAGTTGGCCCGGCGCTGCTTCGCAGGACGGCTCCGTTTTCGGGTCCCAGGCCAGGTAGTTCACTACCAGAAGGTCGAGCAGGCCATCGTTGTTGACGTCGACCCAGGCGCCCCCGACCGACCACAAAGGGCCGTACTGCGGGTCTGGCGCGGTGAGTCCGGCTTTGACCGTGACATCAGTAAAGGTGCCGCCATCGTTGTGGTACAGGTGATTCCCATGTACGCCGCCAACGAAGATATCGTCGCGGCCGTCGTTGTCATAATCACCAACAGCAACCCCGACGTCGAACCCCGTTCCCGCGAGGCCGGCCTTGGCGGTGACATCCGTGAAGTGGCCTTCGCCGTCGTTCTCGAAAAGCCGGTTGGAGTACTTCACGGAGGTTTTCTTCAAGGATAGAATGTCGGCTCCATTGGTGAAGAAAATGTCCAAGTATCCGTCGTTGTTGTAATCGAAAACCGCCACTCCTCCAGCCATGGTCTCCGGCGCATGGCGGCGGGGAGTCTCGCAGCTATCCAGGCGGAATCCGATGGGCTGGTAAGAGAAGTGAATCGGCGATGGCGTCTTCTGCCCGGACACGATTGCACACACGACGGCGATGGCCATCGCACAAGCGCAGCCGACACGTTTATAAGAAAGGTTCACGGGAGCCGCCGCCCGGAAAGGCGGAGGAGGGGTGGCGGGGGTTCCTCTGCGGCCAACTTCTGCACCTTGTCGAACTCGTCTTGCGCGTCGTGCTCGCTCCCTAAGGAACTCAACAGACGGCCCAACCGGTAATGCGCATCCGGCTTGGAAGGGTCGATCCGGATCGCCTCGCGAAAATGGCGGGCCGCTTCCTCGGAAAGGTTCCTTGCGGCGAGCAGAATACCCAAATCGAGGTGCGCCAGCCGCGCGTTCGCATCCAACGCCAGTGCGCGTCGAAGGTGTGTCTCGGCCCCTTGGTCCCGTTCCGTGTGCATTTCCGCGTCTCCCAGATAGGTCAACGCTTGCGCGTGCTGTGACTGGCCCGCCAATTCCGCCTCGAATTCCCGGCAAGCATCTTCGTAGCGCTGCTGTTTCCAGTAGAGATATCCTAGTCCGAAGTGAGCCTCGGGCGGAACCGTCGCTGCTTTTACCGCAGCTTCAAACTCCGCGGTTGCCTCCTCCGTCCGGTTGGATCCGTCGAGAGCCTGGCCCAGAAGGATGTGGACCGGCGCGGAATCCGGGTCTTTCGAAAGCAGGAACTGGAATTCCCGCAAAGCTTCGGGGTATTGTTCCGACCATAAGTAGCTTTCCGCCAGGATGTGACGGAGTTCCAGGTTGTCCGGCTGCGCCTCGGAAGCGACTTTCAGCTGCGCCGCGGCGTCCCGGTACCGGCTGGAGCCGTAATAGCACATACCGAGAAGCGCGTGAGCCTGGAAACTGCCGCTATCGGCTTTCACGGCCTGTTCGAAGGCCGCCGCCGCCTCTCGGAGATGGTTGGACTTGAAGTATGCGAGGCCCAGATTGAGTTGCAGCCCAGGCAACCGGGAATTCAGGCGCAATGCCGTTTTGTAATGTTCGATGGCGAGGTCGTACTTGCCTTCGCGGGCTAAGGCGGCGCCGCGCGCTGCTTCAGCCAGAGCATTCGGAACTGCCTCGCCTGTTTGGGCCGCCATTAGCGCGATGCTCAAGAACCATGCGGCGACAGGGACCATGTGTATGGCTCTTTGCTGATTCTCCTTAAAGTCGGGGGCCGATGTCAACGCTTGCAAAAAGCAAAAGCGCCCGCCGGCCTGCCATTGCGGAGTGCCGGCAGGCGAGCGGGCGCTGAGTCTGATTCGATCAGAACATGAACTTCATACCGAACTGGAAGATGCGCGGTTGGTAGGTGCCTGTGATCTGCCCGAAGTTGCCGGACGTCAAGGTTGCGCTCGGATTGGTAAACTGCGTATGGTTGAAGGTATTGAAGGTCTCCGCGCGGAACTGCAACTGCGCGCGCTCGTTGAACTGGAATGCCTTGTACATCGCAATGTTCCAATTGTTGCGTCCCGGGCCGACCACGTCGTTCCTTGCTGCGGTGCCCCACTGGAGAGGGCCTGGCGCCGCGAACGATGACGTGCTGAACCATTCGAACCGGGTTTTCGGATAGGTGATCGGCGCCACGATGTTCGCCCGGTTGCTGGTGCCGCCACCGAACCCGAGGTTATCGACGCCGTTGCTTATGGAGATGGGGTTTCCGGACTCGAAGGTGGCGATGCTGGATATCTCCCATCCTCCGATCAGTGCCTTCTCAGCCCGGGTGCCGGAATCCTTGAAGAGCGGGATGCTGTAGATGATGCTGGTGACTGAGATTTGCCGCCGGTCCCAACCGGCGGGACCGTAGTCCCAGCGGGTGTTGAAGGGGTTGTCGACGTTGGCGAAGAGTTCGCCATCGATAATGTCGAATGCGTGCGACCAGGTGTAGCTACTGTTGAGTGTGAGGTTGTGCCAGGCTGTGGTTCGGAAGCCGATCTGCAGCGATTCGTAGTTGGAGTTCGCATCCATAAACATGGGCGAGATGGTTCCCCAGCCCAGGTACGGCCGGTACAGGTTGGGATTCAACGGGGTCCCGGTGTAGCCGCAAGTGCTGCCGCAAACACCCAAGCGGTCCTGGGTATCGCTGGGCGACAGGGCGTTGATGTTGACGCCTTCCGACTGGTGATAATTCGAGTTGCCGACGTAAGTGACCGTCAACACGACGTTCTGGCGCAACTGCTGCTGGATTCCCAGGCTCCATTGAGCCGCTGTGGGTGTCTTGTAAGGGTTCGCGAGGGCGTTGATACCGGCTGGAAAGTACGGCGTACTTGCCGTTTGTCCGTTGGTCCAGTTCGTCGCGGGACTGTCGAAATACACGTTGGTCGGGGAGGACTGGTACGCGAACGGAACGGTGTTTTGACCCAAGTTGTACATTTCGTTGCCCGCTAGGCGTTCATAGAAGATCCCGGCTCCAGCGCGCAGAACGGTCTTCTGCTGCCCGGTCAGATCAAAAGCGAACCCGATGCGTGGGGCGAAAGTGTCCCAGTGGTTGTCCACCAGGCCTTTGGGAATTCCATTGCGCCCGGCTATGCCAATTCCATTCAGGTAGAACGGCTGGGTCGATAGGGCAATGCCGGAGACGGTGGAGAATCCGGGACCGCTCGTGTTCAAAGCGCCGCTCGGCAAGAATTGCGCCGCGTTTGCCGGATTGTAAAGGTTCGGATAGAAATTCGCCGTGTTGTTTTCGGAATCGTAGGCATGCGGAAGTCCTTCCCAACGGAGGCCGAGATTAAGCGTCAGCCGGTTGGTGACCCGCCAGTCGTCCATGGCGTACAGGTCATAGGTTTTATTGCTGATCCTGACGAAATTCACGTTGTCTGGTTCGTTGTACCCGGAGGCGAAGCCCATCAGGAAGTCGGCAAGCCCGTTGCCGGTGGCTGATGAGTTGAAAGTGAATGACCCGCCGGCGTTCGTCTGGAACTGCTGCCACTTATGGGTGTACATGTACGCAGCGCCGAACTTCATGTTGTGCTTGCCATGAGTCCAGGAGAGATCGTCCTTCGCCTGCGAACTGCGCCAAGTGTTCACCCAGGGCCACCACCCTGGGGTGTAACTGACATTGTTCGGAGCCGTAATGGTAATCGCGGGCAGCTTGTTAGCAGTGTTGTCGGAAGGAAACAGGTTCGGAACGGTGTATCCCGACGGCTTTTGCCAGAGACCGAAGTCGCTGATGTTTATGTTGTTGCCATTGTAGTTGAACGCTGCCTCATTCACCAAGCTGGGACTGATGGTATAGGTCGCGTGTATTACACCGGCCCAGGACGGAACAGCCATGACCGAACCGGCGGTGGCATAGGTGCCGCCAGCCCACAATGGGGGCATATCTCTCTCACTGGCACTATCGTAGATCAGGGAAGCCATCAAGGCCAATTTGTTCCCAATCTGGTGATCGACACGGAAGTTCTCTTCGCGGTAGAAGACGGCTTGATTCGCCGTGGCGTAGTACAGATTGTTGGCCTCGTTGGCTGCGGGGAAGAGGCCCGCGGCTAAAAGCGCCTTGGCATTGGAATCGATCAGCCCGCTCGGAATTATGTTGCCTGGAATGTAGCTTGGCTGGGAGGCAGTGCTGGGGGTGAGCCCGTACTTGGCGAGCTTGGCGATCTCAGCCGGGTCGGTGGTAGCCGGCACGAGGAGTTTTTGGGTTGGCAGGAGGGAGCTGAAGTCACCGCCCCTCTCGGCCGCGGGATACGAAGATGCGTTAATCTGGTTCCCCTGAATCTCCCTACGCCACTCCTGGTTGTAGAAGAAGAAGGTTTTCTTCTCATGGCCGATCTTTGGAATTGGCCCACCGAAGTTGAAACCGAAGGTATTGTAGCGGAGTTCCGGTTTGGGTTGGCCATTCAGATTGGCGAAGAACGTGTTGGCGTCGAAAGCATTATTACGGACGTACTCCCAGGCGGCGCCATGGTACTCCTTGGTGCCGCTTTTTGTGGCCATGACGATTATGCCGCCCGACGCTTGGCCCAGGTCTGCTGCGTAGTTGCTGGTCAGGACCTTGAATTCTTCGAGGGAATCCTGCGACGGCGAAACTAGCATGATGCCGCCGCCACCCCGGTCATAGGCTTCTCCACCATTGATAATCCAATCGTTATGGTCGGACCGCTGACCATTAAATTGGATGGTCCGATTTTGGGTTTGAGCCATGGGGGTATCGAAATCCGGAAGGTTGGAATCAGCGCCGGGCACCAGAGCTGCCAACTGGATGATGTTGCGGCCGTTAGTTGCCAGATCGGCAACCTCGGACGCGGTAATGGTTTGGCTAACTTCGTTAGTATCGGCCTGAACCTGAACGGTGTTAGCTTCTACCGTGATGCTCTCTTTGGACTCACCGACTTGGAGGGCCGCGTCGGCACGGACCGTGTCGTTTACATTGAGCGTGATGCCCGTCCGTTCGGACACTTTGAACCCCGGCGCCTCCACTCGGACCACATAGTGCCCGAACGTGAGCTCATGGGCGGCATAGCTACCCGTGCTGTTGGTTGTAGTAGGTCGAACAAGTCCGGTATCTGTGTTCGTAATCAGGACCTTGGCGCCCGGGACTGCGGCGCCGGACTGATCGACTACGGTTCCCACTATACTGGCGGTTTCCTGGCCATATGCTACCGTGCTCAGCAGAACGAGGCCGAATATCAGCGGCAAGCATATCCGCCACAGGGGATGTGTGCTCGTCGCGAAAAGCACTTTGCGCATTTATTTCTCCTTTCAATAGTCTGCTTCGTACAACCAAGGCAGGGGGCCGTTTGCGCGAACTCGTCCCCCCCGAGACGGCGCGGACGAGCGTAACGACATTCCTCTAAGCTCGGACACTCCTCTTCTAGCTAGAAGATCTATTCGCCATCTGACCCTAAGCTAGGGATATTCTAGTCACTTCTGACTTTTCTAACAGGGGTGTTACGAGTGGAGATCATCGTGTGTCACGTGAGGGTCACTGTGCCATCAGCGCGGGCTTTCGGCTAGCGCCGCGTTTAACACCCGGTAACCGTCCCAGGGAATGTGAGCAAGATTGCGGAGCGATCCCGCACCTGGCCGGAACGTCCCTCTACTTCGCTTCGTCGATGACTTCTATAGCCCTGATCTCGGCGTAGTTCACCTTCGGCGAGAAAGAGAGCAGCAGTTTTCCTTGGCCGTTGGGATGGAGACCGTGGAATTCGCGGACTACCGGCCGGAACGCCGCGGGCGCTGCCTTAAGAATATCGAAGTCCTGAAGCAGCAGGACGCCATTGCAGGTGACATCGAAGACTCTGCACCCTGCACCACCGCAGCCTGCGTCCGCAATCAAAGGGCTGAAGAACGCTTCGAGGAAATGGAGCTTGACTGTGTAACTTCCTGGCGCAACGGGGATGGCGTAGCTGAAATTGCCATGCCGTTCACCGGTGTAAAGAGCGGGAATCTTCGGCGCCGTTGCGGGATTCCCCCGACGCGTAGTGCGGCCCCCGATGAAGTAATTGTCCCCACTCCAGCGTGTGCCGTCGACATCCACAAAACCCGATTGATGGGCGGAAAGCCGGATCGGGTTCAGCTTTCCCGGCGTACTCGGGGCAAGTTCCAGCGCACTCACGAATGCCGGCCTCCCCCAACTCGAAAGGAACTCCAGGTGGAGCTTACCGTCCGATGTCGGGTACACATCCTTGAACACCCGGACGTCGACCGCAGCGGAACCCGCGTCGGCTACTGGATCGATGTCCATCAGCAAGGGATGTCCGTTCAGGTTGATTTGGAAATGGCGGTAATTCTGGGCGTCCTCTTTCGGGTCTGCATCGGGTTGCCTGAGGGAGTCGGCGAAATAGAGTCTGAGCTCGTAAACGCCTGAGCGCACTGGTATGTCGTAACGAAACTGCCGCTGCGATTGCGGAACCGTCATATCGGCGGAGATGGCTTCCCGCATGGTTTTGAACGGGCCATCATCGGCCACGGGCGGGAAGAAATGCCGAGGGCCAGGCTGTGAAACGCCTCCTTCGTAGGATCGATCAGCTTCCCAACTGCGCCCCCACACGTCCACATAAGGAGCCCCTGTATGACCAGCCGCGATACGGACTTCGCCGGCGCCGTGGCCTATCGCGACCCATTGGCTCCTTGATGGTGCGCCTGCCGCGCTCTGCTCCGGCCGGGCGACCGTTGCCGCAGCAGCGTCGGAAACGTGTGGAGTGGCGGATGTCGACTTGAACAAGCGGTAGCCTATCCAAAAGATCGCGACTCCGAACACCACGGCTACTGCTGCCAGGATTTGTAGTAAACGGCGAGAGTTCCCCTGCTCCAGTGGGGGGACGCCATGCAGTATGACCGGCTTTTCGAACCGAGTCTCGAAGACCGGGAGATACCTGCCCTTCGGGATGGTGATAACGATCGCCTCGTCCTTGCCCTCATTGGCGAAGTGGTGCTCCAATTTCAGCCGCATTAGCCGGGCCTGCGACCGGACAATATTGTCATCGTTCGGGTTGTAACCGGGCGGCCGATCGTAAACGCAAATGCCGACCTGCTGCTCCGATGCCGCTTCGGGTTTATTGTCGAGGGCGCAGCGGCACACGTGAAGGAAGAAAGCGCGCAGTCGAGGCGACCTCTCGAAAGTAGTGCTGGAGGCCACACGACGCACCAATTCCTCTCGCACCATTGCAGACTCTGCAATGCTGTCCTCGCAACGTGGCACAGGCACATCCGCTCCGGCCATCTGGGTGAACCCCTGTTAACAGCTTACAAAGTAGCACAGTTTAGGAAGCCGAGAAAGGGGTTTAAAGGCTGCCCCGTGGAGCCACGTGTATACACGTGTGCCCCCCCGCGTAAGCACGGTCGCGGAGGTCCCGGGCGATGCACTCGCCGGTACGCGTGCCGGCTAATTCGCCGCGCAAGTATACGAACTCGCGGACCCGACCGGACCGTTCGAATATTTCGGGTACTCCGGATACGAGCACATCGGCAAACTGCGCTCTCCCGCCGTAACGGTGACCGACTTCCCGGGCGCCTTGCCGTTCTCGACCCAATCCCCGATCAGGCCCAGCCGATCGTAAGCGCTCGGAATCCGCTGGACCGCTATCTCTTTGCCGTCGCCATCGACGTTGTAGTTTCTTCCACCGAGCCCGTGATCGGTCTGCGGCCGCACAAAGAAACGGGCAAACGAATCCACCGCCGCGCGGCCCATCTTGTCCAGCACCGATTGATAATACGCCAGCTGAGCGCCCGGCGAAGCCAGGGTGTCGTTTGTGGCCTATCACGACGATCAACTTACCGCCCCGCTTCTGGAACGCGCTCAAATCCGGATTGGTTGGATTAATCGTGGGGTGATCCAGGCCCGCCGGCTGAACACCGGAGCCCCCTACTGGATTACACTCAACGAAACAGACGAACAGAAGCTCCGCGACTGGGTGCGCAACTCACGCCGAATCCAAAATGGCACAGCATCCCTAAACGCAACTGGAGGAAGTGCATTATGAAGTCACCGTCGGAATGCCAAGCTTTCGCACTCCTCCGTCCGGTTTCGGGATTTCCACCCGTTTTACCGGTTGCGGTTTATAGGTCCCGCTCAACAACTGTTCCCGGATGGCTGGCCAATACTGTTTCAGAAACCCTGGCAACTGCTGGACCGTCATCCGGTCCACTCCAGCGCTCCCTTTGTTGGCCTTGAGCCGTGCTAATGCCTGCTTGCAGTTTTCCCGCTCGCAGACTTCTTCCATTAACTGTTCGCCGATGGCCGGGCTTTCGTTCCTGCGCTTCGCCGCGAGCGATTCGGTCCCTTCGCCGAGATCCTCTGAGGCTTCACCTCGATCGTCTCCGCTGAAGGCCAACACCATTTGCTGGTCGCGCACAATGTCGCCACTGTGCGCTAGCTGGTTTTTCTGCCGCCTGTCGCTCATGAGTTGCGCCGCCTACTTGCCGCTCCCATCAACCCCTTGCGGGGACCGTTCGGGCCTTCATCGTTTTCACGACTACTACGCCCTCTGCTGACTTCTGCCGCACGGTCAGGCTGGATTGCTCCACCCTCAGTTCCGATTCCGGAACAACACGGCAGATCTCCCGTGGTAAATTTGACCGCCTTCCGCACACAACCGCCGGATTTACAACCAGTGCCCTTGATGGATATGGACTTCGCGCTCGTCTGCTCGCTCGTCCGGCACCGTATGCCTCTCATCCGGTTCTTGTACATCGGCTCGTACGTTTGCTTCACGCTTCTTTTCAGACCCCGCCTCACGACGACGCCCTTGCGTTTCGCTATGACTTCACCTCCATCAGGTTGCCAAAGGGACTTTCACCCTCAAGCTGTCAAATATGCACGGCACACAGACACAGACACAGACACCATCCCTAAGCCTGTCGGCTTAGGTTCGCACGGTTCGCGTAGCGGGTTGTCTGTCCGGCCCTTGTCCGGCACTTGTCCGGCTTTTGTCCGGAGCTTGTCCGGCATCTGTCCGGCAGATATTGATGCTTGGGAGCGCACGTGGAAGACAAATTCCAGGACATTCTGAACAAGGTTGCCAGGAAATCGGGATCATCCCGCCTGGAGCCATACGCTGAATTGATAGACGAGTTGCGCCGGCGGGGGCACACCTATCGGGATATCGCGAGCATTCTTTTGGAAACATGCCAATTCTACACTTCGAAAAGCACACTCAACGATTTCGTGCTTGTCCGATCGCGACGGAAGAGGATTTCCACCAGGCGAACTGCAACCGAGGAGAGGGTCGCATCCCCGATAGCCGCCAACGCGGATTCAGCGCAGAAACCCAGCGAGGACGAAATCCGGCAAAGAATCGCAGCCGTCAAAGCTCGCAAGCCAGTAGCGACGTCGCCGGCAGACGACTTTCCACTTCGACCCAACTCAACCGCTCCGGCTCATTCCGCGGGAAAAACCCGGATCGGACTAGTGAACTAGTGCGCCCTCCTGATGGCCAACATGGTACTGTTCTGCGCTGCCGCCCGTTGAAGGTTGAGCCTTTAGCTACAAGTTAGACTACATCTCAGGCGAGTCGCCGGTGCGGCAGCGCTCGCGTTGAATCCGCACGACTTTCTCACTGCCATTATCGAAGAGCGCACCTGCAATTAGGGCAGGTGTGCGCAGTTCGGTTGTTGCAAGGCATTGCCCGGAACTGCTGCGAGGCTGGCTAGAACGTGCGGGGCGGCGCGAACAGTCGCAGCGCGAACCATGCCTTTCAGGGCGATCCAACCGAAAATACCCTTTACAGTCGGGTAGTTAAGGAACTGGCAGCGATGACATCAGTAATCATACCGACGGTGCTGGCCGCGTGCTTTAAGACCGTCAAAATCGCCGAACCGCCATGACCCTCGCTCGACGCATGGTGCGCGCCACTTAACACTTCTTCACAAAGTCCTCTCCAGCGTTCACGTGATCCGGTGCGTCCTTCTTGTTAGAGGCACAACATGACCACTCCCACTCAACAAAGCTCGTTTATTGAACCCATAGTTCAATAACTCCGTGACGGTCCCCGCCCCGAGCCACAGCCAACTCGCGATGACATCGCCCACTTGGCGTATGAACTGTGGAAAAAGGATCTCCACTCCACGAATCCGCCGGACGAATATTGGTTGGAAGCGGAGCGCCGTCTTCACGACCAGGCACTGGCAACATCCTCCTAAGGCACGCCGGGACTCGGGGCGAACGGAGGCGCTCCGCGTTGGCAGTTCCCTGCGAGTAAGATTTGGTTTGATTTTTGCGAAAGAAAGAGGGAAGTGTTGCATCAGTACGCACGCATGGGGTTGATTCTTGTCGTCACGGCAGCAATACCGCCGCTGTTAGCGCGCACATCCAAAGGAGAAAAACTATGGCGCGAGGCACAGCAGGCGGAGGCCAAGAAGGATTATGAGAACGCGCTTAAACTCTATGAATTGGCCGAGAAGGAAGACCCACGCAATCCTGCGTGTATCGTTGGCGTGCGGCGGGTGAGCGTGGAATTGAGCCAAATCTATATGCAAGCCGGGCATAAGGAAAGAGGCGAAGGCGCGCTCGACGCCGCGTCCGCGGATTTCAAACGCGCATTCACGGTAGACCCATCGAATGCCCTAGCCTTGCAAGAGTTCGAAACGACAACTGAGATGATCGAACGCAATCGGGGCGGCCGCCTCGCGCCTGGCGAGGCAAATCTTACGCCAGTGCAGATTCAGGAGCAGAAGGCGGCGCGGCGAGTTGCGTCTTTACTGCCACTTCCCGTGCTCAAGCCCATCGACAACACCATCAGTGTCCTGAAAATGAATAATCAGCCGTCCAAGGTGATCTACGAAACCGTGGCCAAGCTGGCCGGCATCAACGTCATCTTCGATCCGCAAATGCAGTCATCCAGAAATTGGAACGTGGATTTCACAAGCGCCAGGTTGGATCAAGCTTTGGACTACCTCGCGCTCCTGACGCGAACTTTCTGGAAGCCCGTTACCAGCAATGCCATCTTCGTCACGGACGACACCACAGCGAAACGCCGGGATTATGAAGACGAAGTGGTGAAGGTGTTTCGGCTCAAGAACGTTTCTTCCACGCAAGACCTGCAGGAAGCCGTTACCACCGTTCGTTCCGTCACGGACATACGCCGCATGTTCACATATTCGTCTCAAAATGCCGTGGTCTGCCGTGGAACGCGCGACCAAGTTGCGCTCGCCGAAAAACTCTTTCAAGCCTTGGATCATCAGAAGCCGGAGGTGCTGGTGGACATAATGGTCCTGGAAGTGAACAGCAGCCGAACCAAGAACCTGGCCTCGGGTCTGGCGTCCAGCAGCGGAACGGGCGGCTTGCAACTCCCGGTTGCATTTTCGCCGCGCAACCCTGTCACCACCACGTCTACGTCTGGTACCAGCTCAACTTCAACAACCTCCAGCGGCACTAGCTCAACCACCACCTCAACCGCTGTCTCGCTTGGGCAAATCGGTAAGATCGGGTTTAGCGATTTTTCAGTCTCACTGCCGGGCGCTCTGCTGGAGGCCATCATCTCCGATAGCACCACCCGGATTCTCCAATCGCCGCAAGTCCGCGCTTCGGACGGCCAGAAAGTGGTGCTGAAAATCGGAGACAGAGTGCCCTACGCGACAGGCAGCTATCAAGCGGGCACTTCGGCCACCACCAGTACTGTAAGCGCGCTGGTAAGCACGCAATTCAGCTATGCCGATGTGGGCGTGAACATCGAACTGACGCCGCACGTCCAAGGCGACGGCGAAATTGCCATGCACCTGTCGGTTGAAATCTCCACAGTGAGTAGTTACGTCAGCATCGGCGGGTTGTCGCAGCCCATTATTTCGCAGCGCAAGGACGAAGCGGATGTTCGTATGCGCAACGGCGAGGTGAACCTTATGGGCGGGCTTACGCAGTTGTCGGACACGAAATCGCTCAGTGGCATCCCGGGACTCGTCAATATCCCGATTCTAAGTAAACTGCTGAGCTCCAATTCCACCATGGACAAGTCGACTGGCGAGCTGCTGATTGCCGTGGTTCCCCACATTCTTCGCGCCGCAGATTTTTCGGCCGCGGATCTTGCGGAAGTGGGTACGGGAACGGATCAAGTGGTCAAAGTCGCCTATGCTCCGGAAGAATCTGTTCCGGCGGCCAACACTCCTTACCCGGCCCCAGCGATCAGCGGGCAGAATCCGGCCGGCGGCGTTATATTTTCGCCCGAAAGCGTCCGCGTGGCTCGCGGCGCTCAGTTCACAGTAACGGTGAACTTGGCCGGCGAAAAGGATCTCTCCAAATCCAGTATTCGGCTCCAATGGAACTCACGGCTGTTGCGGTTGGATCAAATCGGCGAACCCCACATAGGAACAGGCGCCGATCATCTGATTTTCGATGTGCGTAACGATGCCGCTGAAGCCCTGATCTCTGCGACGCCGGGGTTTTCGCCGCTCCATTCCGGCGGCGTTGCTCGCATAACCTTCACGGCTCTGAATGCAGGAGACGACGCGGTCAACGCCATGCTGGCGCCTGTGCAAACACCTGCGCAAACACCTGTGCAGACACCTGTGCAGACACCTGTGCAGACACCTGTGCAAACCACGGATAAATCGGTGACGTCAATGGAAGTCACCGTATTGCCCTAGTTATCGGAAGGAAAGTTCACGAGTCGAGCGCCCGCGTCAACCGTAAATGCTGACGCTTGAGTTGCTATCACTCGCGGTCGAGGTCGAGCTTTGACTGCTAGATCCGTCACTGTGATGATGATGGTGGTAGCCTTCGACGAGCGCCGCCAGCCCTTCCGTAAGGCTTTGGGATTGCGATGAACCAGCTTGCTGGATCGACTGGATGTCGCTCTGCAATTGAGAAAACGCACTCTGTGCCTGGCTCAAATTGCCGGATGAGAGCGCCTGGCCGAGCGAGCTGAAATCGTTCCCGATTGTGTCCGACCCATTTCCGGAATTCGCGCTCGCTTCGGTTGTGGATGTGCCCTGGCTCTGCAGCGCCTGTTGGAGGCTTGCAAACGCCGATTGGGCGGCCGACAGGTCACCGGATTGGAGTGAGCTGGCGAGTTGGGCGTAGTCTTGTTGTACTTGCTGCACGACGCTCAATCCAGTCTGCGACGAGGTCGATACGTACTGGTCCTCGCTTGTCGAGGCCGCTTGCGGAGCTTGGCCGGCCGCGGCGTCGCTCTGCAGTTGCGAAACGCACTCTGTGCTTGACTGAGGTCACCGGACTGGAGAGCTTGGCCGAGCGCGGCAAAATCCTTTTCGATGGCGCTCGAACCGTTCGAGCCGGCGCTAGAATTCGAAGAGTTTGGTTGCCCAGCAGCAATTGTTGGATGCTCGAGTAAGCTGACTGTGCATCCGAGAAATTGCCGGATTGGAGAGCGCTCGAGAGTTGTTTGAAGTCCTGCTGAATTTGCTGGAAAGGATTCTGCCGAATCTGTTGCGACAGGTCGGTAATCAAGTTAGAAGAAAGAGCTGAGATCGACATAAGCGTTAACCCTCACTGTATGTCTATCGTCGCCCCGGAGTCTAAAGTTGAGAAATCCTCGCAGCTTGTTACAAATCTTAACAATTGAGCAAGCTTCGCGACTGGCCCTGCGCTCTCGTCACACTACTTCACAAATGACACGTACCCGGCGAATTATCGCTAGCCGTCCTCTAGCTCATATTTATGGCGGGTTTCATTGCAAATTCCTAGAAGCAGTCCCATGCTTATCCTTTTTCTTGTTCTCGCGCTCGCATCCGCCGCCGTTGGCTCCGCTCAGAACAATGGCTCTTACACCATTCGTCCGGTGATTGGATCGGGTTCGCAGGGTGACGGCGGACCGGCGACATCCGCGTTACTCGACGGCCCCTATGGACTCGCGCAGGATGCACAGGGCAACGTGTACATATCGGAATCAAACGCCGGTGTCATCCGCAAGGTCGGCGTGAACCGCATCATTGAGCGATTCGCTGGTTCAGGCATCCTGGACGATGGTCCGGAAGGCCAACCTGCTCTCCAAACCGATCTAATTTCCCCGGGATCTTTACTCACGGATACCGATGGAGGCCTAATTTTTGCGGATACAGCGGCTTGCCGCATCCGGAAGGTGCTAACAAACGGCACGATTCAGAATCTGGTCGGCACCGGACGTTGTAGCGGTTCGAGCGTTTTCCCAGGTGGAGGAAGCACCAGCGGGACCTACCCACCGCTAGAAACGGACATCGGCATCGTGGGTGGAATGATCAAGGACACATCGGGCCAGTTGATCTTCAGCGACGTGACCGGCAACAAAGTCTGGAGGGTCGATTCCGACGGGATCGTACGTACTATTGCTGGCGTCGGCGTTGCAGGATTCAGCGGAGACTCTTACGCCGCCACCAGCGCTCAGCTAGATTCGCCCCATGGCGTGACGATAGATAGCGACGGTAATATCTATATCGCCGATTCCTCGAATTGCAGAATCCGTGAAATCGATACCAGCGGCATAATCACTACCGCCGCCGGGAACGCCACGTGCGCGGGGGCTTCCTCGGATTGGAACACCATTTCCCTAGGATCGCTGACCGGGCTTGCCTATGACAGCAGCAGCAATTCGATCCTGATTTCGACCCCTGGCCTAGGCGTAGTCCGCATGACTTTGGGGAACCCGTACCTCTCAAACTTCGTGGGCAGCGGGGCCACGGGAGCTGTCGATTCCGCGCCCTCGTCGCAGTACCCAATCGATCAACCCCGTGACATTCTGATCCGACGATCGAGCGTATTGATCGCCGACAACACGGCATTTCGAGTTCTCCTGGTACAAGCCAACGCGGTTAGCGCTTTTGCCGGCATGTGGCCTCAACTTTCCGCGTACGGTTCCGCTTCGTCCGCGCCGATGTTGCGCCCGGCCGGGCTGTGTTATCGGCCCGATGGGTCGATGCTGGCGATCGATGCCGGCGCGGGGCGAATTCTTTCCTTCACCAGCCCTAACCAACTGGCGGCATTTGCCGGCGTGGAATACCCAACGGGCTATTCAGGCGGTGATGGCGGGCCGGCCATTTTGGCTCAACTGAGCCAGCCCCGGCGCATGGCGTGTGCGTCCAACGGGAACGTGTACGTGACGGATGGCCGTGAGATCCGCAGCATCAATTCGAAAGGAATTATTCTGGAACAGCTCGGCGCCGTCAAAATCGGCGATGTGTCGTCCTATCTCAACGATCCTACGGGTATTGTGGTGGACCGTTCTGGCCGACTGGTGTTTTCCGAGGCCAGCTTGAATCAAGTTATTCGTTTTGACTTCAATTCCCGTGACACCACGGTAATTGCCGGGACCGGAACCGCCGGCTTCGGGGGAGACGGCGGGGCAGCCACCAGCGCTCTTCTAAACAGTCCCGGCGATCTCGCGTATGACTCGAAAGGGAATCTTTACATCGCTGACCGAGGCAACGGCGCCATACGGCAGGTTTCCCCGAGTGGAACTATCCAGACCGTCGCCGGCGCCTATTTTGGATTCAGTTACTCAAATATATCCGGCAGTCCCGCCATCTCCGTCAGCCTCGGGACCATTGAGGGAATGACCGTCGATGCCAAAGATCAGATCTATATTACGGAAACCTCGCGCCTCAGCGTCATCAAATCGGATGGCAACATCTACGTAATCGGAGGCTATCAGAGCCAGAGCAACGCTGGTGTCGTCAGTTATGTCAACGGACCGATGTATGGCTGCGATGGTTTGACCACCGATTCCAAGGGCCGGGTGTACGTTTCCGTGGACCAAGTGGGCCAAGTGATGATGGCCCTCCCGCCCGGTGATCCAGGACCGCCGCCCGCCATCGGTTCCGCGGGGGGCGCGTCGGCCTTCGGAGCGTTTACGTCGATTGCGCCAGGATCGTGGATCCAGATCTACGGGGCTAATCTCGCCTCCGCTACGCGCCCATGGACTGGTTCGGATTTTAGCGGCAATCAGGCGCCCGAGGACTTGAGCGGGACCACCGTTGCGATCGCCGGCCAGTCAGCCTTCGTTTCTTACATCAGCCCTACCCAGGTGAACGCGCAGATACCCTCCTCGGTTTCCGCCGGCACCTCCAGCGTTACTGTAACCACCGCAGCGGGAACCAGCGCGCCATACACGATTGACGTCAACTCCACCGAGCCAGGACTGTTTGCTCCGGCGGCGTTCTTGATCGGCGAGAAGCAATATGTAGGAGCGCTGTTCCCAGGCGGTTCCACGTATGTCTTGCCGTCCAACGCGGTTGCGGGGGTGGCTTCGCGGCCGGCTAATCCTGGTGAAACGATCACGCTGTATGGCGTGGGATTCGGGGCCGTGACTCCGAGCGTGAACGCCGGGACCCTTGTTCAAAAGGCCAACACGCTCGATCTACCCGTGCAGATTCTCTTTAACCAAGTTCCGGCTACCGTGAGTTACGCCGGACTCGTGCAAGGTGAGGTAGGTCTCTATCAGTTCAACGTTGTGGTGCCGAGCGGATTGCAGGGAGGGACCGTTCCGATAACGTTCACTCTGGGAGGCATCCCCGGCAACCAGGTTCTGTACACGGCTATCGCGAACTGAAGCACCGAGGTCACGACGTGCGCAACCCCGCTCCAATTCGTCACAAGTCGTCACAATTTGCCGGAATACGGGGCTCGGCGTCACAGCGTCTTGTATGAATCGATCAGTGAATCTGGAAGGGCCTGAAAAGTCATCAGGGACCTATTGGATGGGGGTGTCTCTTGCGTTGTGTTCCAGTCTTACTACTCGTGGCGGCCGCGGCTCTCGCTCAGGAGTACACTGCGTCGCTTTCGGTGACGGTATCCGATCCCAGCAGCGCCCTGGTACCGAGGGCGCACGTCGTTCTGACTGACAACTTGCGGCAGCGCGAGTATGTGGGGGAAACCAATTCCAGCGGCTCGGCCAGTTTCGCGTCACTGCAACCGGGCGAATACTCGCTTGAGATCACCAAGCCTGGTTTCGACAAGTTGCGGGTTCCTGGCATTACTCTGGCCGTTCGCGATCAGCAAAGCATATCCACGCAGCTAGTGGTATCGGCCGGGGCGACTTCGATTACCGTGACGGCCGCGGCGGAAAGCGTGGCCACGGACGCATCCATGGGGATCTCCGTGGACCAAAAATACATCGAAAATCTTCCGGTGAACGGCCGCAGCGTCGATGCGTTGGTGCAGATGGCTCCCGGTATCACCAGCGCGCCCGGTCCGGGCGGCGACTTCAACGCCAACGGCATGCGTTCCAACACGAATTATTACACGCTGGACGGTGTCAGTCTGAATGGATCGGTCGGGGGAGGGGGCGGTCCGGGTCCGGGCGGCCCTGGAGGCGGTTTCGGCGGACCACCGCCGGGTGCCGGCAGCGGGAGCGCGACGTCCAGTGTCTCGCTGGAGTCGATGCAGGAGATGCGGGTCCAGACGTCCTCGTTCGCGCCCGAATTCGGACGTTCTCCAGGAGCTCAGATCAGCATGACTAGCCGGGCAGGAACCGATACTTTTCATGGCTCCCTTTACTATTACTTCCGGAACCGGGACCTCAACGCGAACGACTGGTTTGCCAATAGCTTTGGATATCCAAGGGCCGAATTGAGGCAGAACCGGGAGGGCGGAACGCTGGGCGGGCCTGTGATCAAAAACAGGACTTTCTTTTTCCTTTCCTATGAACGGCTGCGCCTGGTTTCCCCCTCCACCATGATCAGCAGCGTTCCCGATCTGCGTAGCCGCGAAAGCGCGCCTGCGTCCGTCCGCCCTTTTTTGAACGCATTTCCGCTCGGGAACGGCGCCGAGCAAAGCGATGGCGCCCAAGAATACCATGCATCTCTCGCCAACCCGTCGGCGTCGGATTCGGCAAGCCTTCGAATAGACCACACGATCAGCAATACGATGACAGTATTCGCCCGCTATAGCCTCATGCCAACCAGCAGCTTGACCCGGGGTGGATTCATCTCCTCGGCCAGTACACTGAGCCATCAGAATTCCAATTCCCAAACCGCGACCGCGGGTCTGACTAGGACCGGCGCCTCCGGGTGGTTGAACGATCTCCGCTTCAACTACTCGCGATCGAATTTCCGGAGTTTCTCGACCATGGACGACTACGGCGGAGCCACGCCTCTCACGGATGCCTCGGTGTTTCCCAGCGGAGTAACTTCCAGTACCGGCCAGTTCAACCTTATGATGCTCGCTGTGGGCGGTTATTCTTTCGGCGGCCTTAATAGAAGCCAGCAGGCCCAGTTCAACGTCGTAGATAGTTTAACCAAAACCGAATCGTCGCACACCATAAAGATGGGGGTGGACTTCCGGCGAATTATGCCCACCTATTTCCGGAACGCCTATTCCTTAAGCGCCACCTTTAACGGTATCGGCGGCGCCAGCGGGGCGCTCACCAGCGGCGAAGCTACCAATGTCCAGATAACATCCAGCCTGCCGGCCGTTTATCCTGCTTACACTAATTTCTCCACGTATTGGCAGGACACTTGGAGGGTTAGTAAGTGGACCACGCTCACTTATGGGTTGAGATGGGATGTCAATCCGCCGCCGGGAGTCAGGCAAGGTCCAACCCCGCTGGCTCTATCCTCCGACTCAATCGCCGGCGTCACGCAGAACACTTCGTTGTATTCGACAGTTTGGCACAACGTGGCGCCTAGAGTGGGTATCGCCGGTCTGATGGACGACACACCCGGACGGGAACTGATGCTGCGCCTGGGAGTAGGAATTTTCTACGACGTGGGTTATGGCGTTAGCGCGAGCGCCTTTAACGGAGCGCCCTACTCGAACGTCCGCACCATCTCGCTGGCGGAATTTCCGCTATCGCTCTCAGACCTGAGCGCGCCTCCGATGCCGCCTACGCGACCCTACGGGCAGGTTACGGCAGCAGAAAACAATCTCCAGTCTCCTCTGGTGACGCAATGGAACGTAACGCTGGAGCGCAGCTACGGCCAGAACCAGACGCTGAGCTTCGGATACGCGGGAACCATCGGCACGCGGCTGTTGCAAACGCAATCCCAACCGTCCTTCGGGAGCGCATATAGCATTCTCATTTTGGCAAGTAATGGCGCAACATCCAACTACAATAGTCTGCAAGCGCAATTCCGCCGCCGTTTGACTCGGAGTCTCCAGACCCAGGTCAGTTACACTTGGGCGCACTCCATAGACAGCGCATCCAACGATATCGGGGGCGGCTTCGCGTCCTTACTCGGGAGTGGACAGCGGGGGAACTCCGACTTTGACATCCGTCATAGTTTGAACTGGTCGGGATCCTACCGTCTGCCCAGCCCCGGCTCGCGTTTCTTAAAGCCGCTGCTGGGTAATTGGAATGCCGACTGGATCGCGCAGTTCCGCACCAGCCTGCCATTCGGCGTGCTTGGGATCACCACGGAAACCAGCGCCAACTCCACCGCCTCCAACCAAGCGGCCGGCCTATTTGCTCAGGTTCGGCCCGATTATACGGGACAGCCGATTTGGATCAGCGACCCAGACGCGCCCGGCGGTAAGAAACTGAACCCCGCCGCGTTTGCTGTTCCCACCAACAAATACGCGCAGGGAGACTTGGGACGAAATACGCTGCGCGGCTTCGATTTCAGCCAAGTTGATTTGTCGGTGCGGCGGCAGATTCTACTTTCCGAAAAATGGCGGCTGAATATCTCAGCCCAAGCGTTCAACATTTTCAATCACCCCAACTTTGCGAATCCATCTGCCATGGATAGCTCGAATCTTTCCAGTCCTGCGTTCGGCGTGGCGACTCGAACCGTGGGTGGGGGAGTAGGCGGCGGTTCGCTCTACCAATCGGGTGGACCCCGCTCAATTGAACTGGTGGCGCGGTTTCAATTCTGAACCTCAAAGGATCAATGTATGAAGATTACATCGCGTGCGGCGTGCCTCGCGCTTCTGGTTGTCACGATTTCCGCCGTGCTATACGGAGAGGCGCCGGCAGCGCAGCAACCTGCTCAGGATTCTCAAAGCAAGGCGCCATCCGGAACATCGTCCAGCGACTCGCCGGCTCCAGAGACGAAACGGTTCAGACGGTTCTCGTATGGAGCTCGATTTCGCTGGTGGTCCACACAGCCGTTCGATGGGAGTGCTTTTAACGTGCAAAGCACGCAGACCCAGATCAGCCATGCATATAGTACGACCTCCGCGGCCGGGAGGTACGCCGTGGGGCCGGCTTTCGATCTGAACTTTACAAGCCACGTGTCCATCCGGGCAGAGGCGTTCTTCCAACACTTGGAATACACAAAAGTGACACAAGTGTACGAGGGTACAGTCGCCAGTGGCACCTTGAATGTTACATACACGGAGCACACCAGAACCGGCTATTGGGATTTTCCGGTCCTGGTACGTTTTCACGGTTCGCCACGGCCTCCCGCTCCCGCTACCTCGACCTCCTCGACCTCACGTTCAACATTCCATCTGCCGTTGCAGGGGCTCACGTCCCATATGTTCATCGAGGGGGGCGGGATTCTTCGTAATCTCATTAACGTCCGCACCGGCAATGACACGCTAAACTCGGACAATAGCACCGCGTATAATGAGACGCCCGTCAGGCCCGCCCATCGGACGGTGGAAGCCGCAGTCATCGGCGTTGGCCTACATTTTACGGACGACTTCAATCTGAAGGTCATGCCCGAGGTCCGCTACATGTTTTGGTCGGCACCGTCGTTTGAATCGGAATCTACCCTCTCCAGGACACGCCAGCTTGAGGTCGGATTGTCGATCGTGTTCTGACTCATCGTTGCTCCGCCAGACCTGGGATATCGAAGTTGATATCCAACCCCCCGGATGCTCAAAATCATGTTTTGGCCGAGGCCCAGTTTCCGCCGGAGCCTGCTGATATGTTGGTCCACGGAGCGGTCAAAAGCGGTGGGAAGTCGATCGTAAAGGAATAGACCCAGGGAATCGCGAGAGACCACTCGTCCGCCGGACTGCATGAGTTGCTCGAGAACCTCGTATTCCATCGCGGTAAGACCGAGCTGCCTGCCTCGAAACTGGGCGTCTCGATCTCCTGGCAGCAAACATAACTCTCCTAGCCGAAGCGCCTCAAGGGCTCTGGTCGAATTGGCCTGAGACCTCCGAAGTATGGCGCGCACACGAGCCATAAGTTCATCGGGAAAAAATGGTTTGCCAAGATAGTCGTCAGCGCCCAAATCCAACCCGGCGACCCGCTGGTCCCGATCTGTTTTGGCGGTCAGCATCAGAACCGGCAGGCGAGATTCGCGGCGAATTCTGCGAAGCACTCCAAACCCGTTTAGGCCCGGAAGGGTCACGTCGAGAATCATCAGGTCATAACCGCCCGTCTCAGCGCGAGCCGCACCGCGTTCCCCATTCAATTCAAAGTCGACGGCATGCCCTGCCTCGCTAAAGAAATCTTTAAGCATACTGCACAATTCCAGGTCGTCGTCCACGACAAGCAATTTGTACTGTGATGAGAACCGCTGGACCATAGCAGCCTAATTCAGCCTTTCTGTGGTTGGTTGACTTCGAGGAAGTCGGATTTCTACTAAGAGACCTGGCTTTGCGTTCTCAGCCGAGATAGTTCCCCGATGGACAGCAATCGCGCGTTGGGCTATAGCCAATCCCAGACCAGTCCCCCTGGGACTTCGACCGTCGCCCGGGTCCGCGCGATAGAAGGCCCGGAATATGTCTTCGAGCGCGGATGCGGGAACACCCTTCCCATAATCCCGGATACGGATAATCGCACAATCGTTATCGCCACTGGCCCAGAGTTCAACAGAGGACTCTGGAGGGCTGTGCTGCAACGCATTGCGAAGCACATTTTCCACGGCTCTGCTCAGGAGCTGGGGATCGCACGCCAAGCTACCAGGATCAAACAGACAAAGCGCGAGTTTACAGCCTCGGCCGCGTGCTTCATAGTCGCACCGGTCGGCGATCTCGGTGAGCATTGATCCCAGATCGATCTTTTCAGTACACATAGCCGCGGGATCCACTTCAGCTCGAACCACATCCAGAAGTTCATCGAGCAGATCATTGACGCGGGAAATCTCAGTCTCAATCCGATCGAGAGCTCCAACAACGCCACGCCGCGCAAATTGAACTGCCAGTAGCGACCGTGTCAGGGGTGATCGTAACTCATGGGAGATATCCGCGCACAGGCGCCGATGAGCGCCTACCAGTCGCTCGATGTGATCGGCCATGTGGTTGAACGATCTCGCCAGCCGCCCGATTGCATCTCCGGACTCCGCCGTCGCCCTCGCGCCGAGTTGGCCGGATCCAAAGTGGTTGACGGCTGCCTCGATCCGGCGCAGGCGTAGCGTAATATATACCGATACCGTGCAGCACAGAAGCGACAGGAAAGGCACAACCCACAGCAACGGCCGGACTGGAAATTGGGGTGGACCCGCGGAGGGATTCAACACGCACACGCTCGATGCGAATTTGCGGACGACGATCGGGCCGCGGGGCGGGAAGCGGAAGCGCCGTTGCTCGATGGTCATCAGCCAAGCCGATCGATCGGCGCCGTTCGCGAGGTCGCGGCCTCTCAAATCCAGCAAACGCGGCTGGATCCCTAATCCTTGATCGATCGATTCGAGCACCATCGAGAGACACTGGGAGCCGCCGCGCCGGTATGCTGAGTCGGCCGCTGCGCAGAGACAATTGAGCCGATATCGGACATTGTCAAAGTTCGACACATCATGGATCGCTACCAGGCAAGTTCCCGCGCCAAGGAAGAGCGTGAGGAGCAGCCAGAGATTCAGTTTGGCTTTTCCGGCTTGACAGATGATCCACTGCTTCATAGCGCCCAAATTAAGTCACACTTCCTCACACCTATTTCAGCGCCCTTAGGGTTAGACTCAGGCATGCAAAGGATCCGCTCCAAGATAGAGACGCTCTTATGATCACGCGACGTTTTCTGCTCGCCATTAGCCCGAGTGCGATTTTCGGGCTGCAGGCTTCCGCGTTCGCCGCGGGCGACTCCTGGAACAACAAAACGCCGGAAAGTTGGTCCGAGAAAGACGTCCATCAAATTCTCACGAAATCGCCCTGGGCGAAAGAAGTGGCGGTCGATTTCGGTGACGCCGACGGTGGCCCTCCCGGCGGTGGACCGGGCGGTCCCGGCGGCGGCCCTCCTGGAGGCGGCGGTCCTCCGGGCGGAGGCGGTCCTCCCGGTGGCGGTGGTCCTGGCGGAGGTGGCCCTCCGGGCGGCGGCGGTCCCGGCTCGATGCCCGACATAAGAATTGTTGTGCGATGGGACTCGGCGCTTCCAATACGTCTCGCGTCCAAGAGTTCGCTGGAAAACGTAGCGGATTACTACCTGATTTATGTCAGCGGACTGCCGATGCTGCGTGGCAGATCCCGCGATTCGTCGGAAACGTCGGATTCGGGAACCGTCCTCGATTTTTTGAAAAATGCGACCTCGCTGCAGCGCAAAGGGAAAGATCCGATCGCTCCGGAGCGAGTTGAGATAGTCCATAACTCGGGTCAAGAAGGTATCCTATTTACTTTTCCGCGGCGTCCTGGCTCGATTGCGCCCGCCGATAAAGATGTGACATTCGTGACCAGCGTGGGCCCTCTTCGGATCAAGGCTAAATTCAGCTTGAAGGACATGCTGTATCAAGGGCGGCTGGAACTGTAAGCAAGCAGCAAAATTCGACCGGTCGCTTACGCTCGCGGTTCGGAAAGAGAATGTTAGGGAACCGCGACCGTGAGGGAGTCGGTGCGCCCGCCTTTTTCTTACGGCTTCTAAGTCTAAGACTGATTTCATACAGTCTAAAATGACAATCGCAATTGAACGCTGATCTTGCGATTGTAGGTGCTGGTGCCTCCCTCCGGCCCGAAACCACCCTGCAGACTGAGTGACTCTCCGAACGTGGGCGAAGACAAATCGCCATTCGGACTGGCGAAATTCGGGTGATTTAACACGTTCATTGCCATAATGCTCAGCGTGAGGTTGTATCGCTTTGGCGATGCCGACCCAAACATTCCGGAAGGGGGTGGCCCACCGCCCCCGCCGCCAGGAGGACCACCGCCGCCGCGCGGGGGGCCTCCACCACCAGGACCGCCGCGTACGCCACCTATCCCAGGAGGAGGAGCATCCTTGTCGGCCGGTCCCGACTCTCCGATGCTTCCAAAGCCCCACGTCCGCGATAGGCGCATACTTAGGTTCACCGACATCGGTCCCCGGCCGGAGTTGCGCTCAATGGTGGCTGTCCCGGCGCCTGGCTTGAGATTGAAGCAACCGTATCCGGGTGCGTATTTCAAAGTTGCGCCCACGCAGGCGGAGGCCGATAGGTCGAGCAGCGCGGGACGTTCAACCGCACTGCCGTCGCCCGACGAATCCGGCAGGCCGGTGGTGATGTTATGAGGCGTTCCGCTGCTCGCGTTGAAAAAAGGTGTGGCCGTGATCTTCCAGGGCAGGGGAATTCCGGTGCCGAGTACGGCCCGGCTCCGGACGTCGCCGAATGACGACGGCCCCCACTCCGCCCGCAGATTGTACGGGTTTGCGGGCAAGCCCTCGTTATCGTCCTTTCCATACGAGAGCGCATAAAATCCGAACAGGAACAACCTCTTGTAGTTCACCGTGGGATTGATGAAGAGCTGGTTAGTACGGCTGAATCCGACCGCCTCCTCCGCAAGGCGCACCGTATCGTCGCCATACGGATAGATCTTGGTTTCCGGGTAGGGAGCGTTCACGTCGGTTTGCCGCAGCAAGTGGACGCCCCGGCTGCTGATATAGTTGGCGCTCAAACGCACGTATTTGTTGAGCTGGCGGTCCACCCCGATATTAAACTGATAAACTCGCGGCGCTTTCACGCTAGGATCGAGCAACTGAAGAGTCTGCGGCTGCAGACTGCCCGCGAGCGAAGCAAGCGAGGGCACGTTCGGGAAAAAGTCGGGATTCGAAATCAGATAGGACTGTTGCGTCACTCCGTTGTAGCGAATGGAATTGAGGGTGTAGGTGTCGGCCACGCGATCGTAGAAAACCCCGAAGCCTCCCCGCAATACGGTTTTGGCGGATTTGTGGGCGCCCCCATCCAGTCCCCACGCAAATCCAAGCCGCGGCGACCAGTCGCCGAAGTCGCGGATATTCGTCTGGGTTTCGTAGCGCAGGCCGTAGCTCAGGGTAAAGTTCGGTCTGAGCCTCCAGTCATCGTTCGCGAACAGACCGATGTCGAATTGCGACACGCTGGTGAGTCCCGTACCCGCGTTCATGGAGAAGAAAGAAGCTCCGCCTCCGGCAGCGCGGATCTGCGCCGCGGAAAACCCCTCATTCTGGAGACGCAAAGTCAGTTGATAAACTTCGAGCGCCGTCAGCGCCACCGACGTGCCCGTGATCGGCTGGCCGTTCGAATCCAAGGCCTCGCCTTGCCCTCCCGCGAAGGTGAACATACCGTTGAAATTGGTGAGAGCCGTGTCGTTATTGAACGATCGCCGCAGGCGGCCGCCCCACTTGATGGTGTGCGTACCGTGGTTCAGCGTGGTGATGTTCGAAAATTCCCATTTGTTGGTGAGATTGCGGGAATTGCCAACGGTTGCGCTGCCGCTAGTGAATGCGCCTTGCACCGAAAGGGACGGGGCATCGCCGGGCACCGCGTATGCCGTGGTGCTCCGCATGTATTGAAAACGCACTTCATTGATCAAACTCGGGCTGATTACGGCCGTTTCCGTAGCTTGAACGGCTTGTTCCTTGGTGCTCTCGTTGTAGGCCGTGGACGCGAGATTGAAGCCGCTCGCTCCTTGGTTGTCGAGACCGACGCGTACATCTTGGTAGCGCACTACCAGGGTGTTTTTCGCGTTGATCGCGTAATCCACGCGCGGGCTCACGGTGGTGCGGGTTTGCGGGGTCAGCAATCCCTGATTTACCGTATGCGCATTCAGACTGCTATCTAAATCGGTCGCCAGAATGAACGCGTTCTCGGTGATGTTGCGGCGTTCAAAATCCAGCGTGAAGGATGCTTTGCCCTTCTTGATCGGGCCGCTCAGGTTGCCGCCGAAAAATAAGTTTTTGTAGGGCGGCAGCGACGACGATTCCGTATACAGCGGACTGCGCGAATTGAAGTACTGATCGTTGTATTGGAAAAACACCTGGCCGTGCAGATCGTTGGTTCCGGGTTTGGTAAATATCTCGATACGGCCGAAGCCCGGGCGGTCATACTCGGCGGAAAACGGATTGGAATTGATCCGGACCTCGCGGATGGATGATTTGGCAGGCAGGTTGCCGCCGGTGAATCCGTCGATATAGATTTGCCCGCCGGCCGGGCCCGCGCCTGGCCCCGCCATGGCTTGCAATTGCTGAGATAGTTCGTCGGGATCGTCCGAGAGAGCCTGCAGTTCCTTCTGCCTGAGTACCAGCGCGCCGCCGTTGGAAGTTGGATCGGTGTTGACGGCAGTTGTGTTGGCTTCGTCGTCTACGTTGACCACTTGCGCTGTGGATTCGATAGCGAGTTTCAGATCGAAGACGGCTGGCCCTTTAATCTCCACACCCTGCTTCTGGCCAACGGCGAATCCTTTCGCGATGACGCGCACGTTGTACTTGCCGCTGGACAACGTTGGAAACGTGTATTGCCCAATTGTGTCGGTGGTGGTTCGCTGCTCGCCCCCCGGACCTCGCAGTTGCACCAGAGCTCCTGGAACCAGTGCACCGGAAGGATCGGTGATGGTTCCATGGAGACTCGCGGCGGCCGATTGCCCCCGCAGCGCGAATGGCGCCGAAAGATTCACAAGGCACCATACCAATACCCACAGTTCTCTTAAACTCTTCATGAATGAATCCTCTCGATAAAATGCGAGCTTCCGGGAATTGGACCTGCGATCCGCTTACCGGCCCATACCTGACAGACTGGCGCCGCCGAGTATGCCGCCCAGGTCCATTCCTCCCGGCGACATACCTTGGGGAGATGTTCCGACGCTACCCGCGCCCGCCCCGGATTGCGCCGTGGCCATCCGCACTAACGTTTCGGCGTTTGCGACGAGCATGATTCCGGTGACGCGATCGCTGGTTGCGCCCTTGGTGCTGCAAACGATGAGGGTCTGGCCCGGCTTAACGTCCTCCACTTTTCCCGCCGGCATCATCTCGACCATCTGCGCCACCGTAAATCCGGTGCCGGACGGCATGCCCGCGCGCGCTCCGGCATTGAAGCCTCCCGAAGGTGGACCTCCGCTTCCCGGTGCCCCGCCCATTCCAGCGAAAGTCGGCATTTGCTTGATCCGGGAGTCCGACGTCAGCTTGATTACCAGCGGCTTTCCCGTTCCCATTTCCTTAATAACGATCTCCCGCGCCGAAGTGTCCACCGAGATCACCGAGCCGGCCGTGGTCAGAAATGTTCCGAAGACCACTTCCTCGGCAGTCACTGCCAAGCCGTCTGCGCTCTTCCCGCCGCGCGCGCGAAGCTGATCGCCGATGCTAATCTCATCCAGCTTGCTGGGTTTGGCATCAGCGAACTTGACCGAATCCGGAGCATACCTGCGAAACTTTGTCTCGCCGGACACGGTGACGGTTGGCCGCGTTTCGCCCTGGAGCGATCGTATCCTCAAAGTGATAACGTTGCCGCTTTTGGCGGCAACGATGCCGGAAATTCCGCGCGCGTTCCAATCCAGGCGATCTCGCTCGTCGCGTTTGCCGATATCGGCAGCGGACATGACTACGATGCGGCGAACGTTTGTATTGTCTGGCTCCAGCGTGACCAGAACGCGGTCGCCGATTGCAAGTTCCGTGACGTTGACGGCTACCGCGTTGCTCAGGGTCTTTTCTCCCGGGGCGACTCTCTGCGCTATGGTGTCGGCGGTTAGTTTCACATCCATCGGTGCAGCGTTATCCGGCTTGATTTCGAGTTCTGTTTCCGGCTTGAACGCCGCAATCGTGCCGATGAAAGACTTGCCCGCCGGCGCCTGCGCCGCCGCCGGCCGCAGACCTAAGACAACCAGCAGTAATGCTGCTTCTGCGATCTTGTTCATTTTCTCTAGTGAACAATGCTCTGGCCCCGGATGTGCCTTAAGTTTTGTAAAAGTTCGCTCCAGACCGTCCGATTTGTCGGAATTTGAGCTAAAGTGGCATCACGAGGAGATGGAGACAGAATTTGAGAGAAGCCGGTCCGATCGATCCATTCTCATTGTTGAGGACGATACCGAGCTTTGTTCTTTAATGAGCGACTTTCTTTCGCCGCATGGCTTTCAACTGGAGGCGGTGCATGACGGGCGCCAAGGTCTGGCTCGTGCGCTGGAAGGAGATTTCGACCTCGTCATTCTTGACGTAATGCTGCCGGTACTGGACGGTTTCGAACTGCTGCGGATCATGCGGAAGCGCAGCGCGATTCCTGTGATCATGCTGACCGCCCGTACATCGCAAGACGATCGCATCACAGGTTTGAACGCGGGCGCGGACGATTATCTTCCAAAACCTTTCGGACCGGAAGAGTTGTTGGCACGCATCCGGGCGGTGCTGCGGCGCGTGACTAAAGCAGAGATGGCGGAGTCGCGAACCATCTCGTCGGGCGGCGTCGAACTGAACCCGCGTACTCGCGAGGTCTGGCGCCAGGGCGAGAGCGTTGAGGTGACCACCATTGAGTTTGACATTCTCGAGTTTCTGATGCGATCGGCCGGCCGCGCAGTGTCGCGCGATGAGTTGACAGCCATCCTGTATCAGCGCGAGTCCACGCCTTACGAACGCTCGCTGGATGTCCACATCAGCCATCTGCGGAAAAAGCTCGAGGGCGGCGATAGGACCATGATCCAGACGGTTCGGGGTGTCGGGTATCTGTTTGCTTCGAGAATAGAGTAGGCCAAATGAGATCCGTCTACTTCAAGATTCTGCTGTGGTGCTTCGCCACTCTGCTGCTATCGCTGGTTGCTTTCGTGATGGTTTCGGCATTCGTCTCCGGAGCAGCGGCACGCGGAGGATTCATGACCGATATACACGCTTGGCAGACGTCGGAGGCGGTCCAAGCGTACGAGTCCGGCGGCTCGCCGGCTCTGGGAGCGTATTTGGGAAATCTCCACCACTTCCTGAAGGAGCGCGACTATCTTACGGATGCTCGCGGCAAAGATCTGCTGACTGGCGAAGACCGATCCGAATTCTTAAAGCTTGCCCGGCCCTCCTCGGAACGGCCGCAACAATCGAACGGTCACCTGGTGATTATTACTTCCTCCCAAGACAACCGTTACCGCTTGATCAGCGTCTTGCCCCCTCCATTCGGCATTCAAAGTTTGCTCCCCTACTACTTTCTCATCTTGGTAGCCGTTGCGTTGGTTTGCTGGGGATTGGCAGTGAACATCGCAACGCCGTTGCGCGATCTGGCGCGAGCTGTCGATCGATTCGGACGCGGCGAGTTGGACGTGCGCCTAAAATCGCGCCGCCGCGATGAAATCGGCGAGCTTAGCAGAAGCTTCGATCACATGGCGGAGCACATCGGAACGTTGGTGACTGCCGAGCGCCGCTTGTTGCAGGACGTCTCACACGAGCTGCGATCCCCGTTGGCGCGCTTGAGTTTTGCCGCCGAACTGACCCGAACAGCGCCGGATCGCGACGCGGCGGTGGAGCGGTTGAAGAAGGAGATCAACCGCTTGACGGATCTGGTCGGAACATTGGTCGAAGTGACGCGGGCGGAAGGCAATCCTTCCGGCACCCGCTTGGAGCGTCTACGGTTGGGCGATTTGCTCTGCAGCGTCGTCGACGATTGCCGGGTAGATGCTACTGCGCGGGGCTGCAGTATCGGCGTCGGCGGCGAACTGGATTTGATGCTTCGAGGGGACCGGGAATTGTTGCGCCGGGCGGTAGAAAACGTCGTCCGGAATGCAATCCGTCACACACCCCGGGGGTCAACCGTGGACGTCACGATGGAGAGCGCGGGCCAAACGGCGCGTATCTGTATTCGTGACTCGGGCCCGGGCGTTCCCGAAGAATTGCTGCAGAAGATCTTCCAACCCTTCTTCCGCGTGGACGATTCGCGCGATAGCTCCACAGGTGGTGTGGGGCTCGGTCTCGCGATTGCTTCACGGGCCATTACTGTCCATCAAGGGCGTCTGTGGGCCGAGAACATGAACCCCGGGCTAAGCGTGTGCATTGAGCTTCCACTTGCGGCCTGAACCATTCTCCGCGTGTGTCCGAACCCGAATGCGCTAAGAGCAGATTCCGCAGATTGTTGTAAACGTTAGGATTTCGCGAAATGCGACAGAGACCTTGGAAGCCACGAGGCTCCCTTCGACAGGTGCGTCGGTGCGACGTCAATGCCAGAAACCAGTGGATCTGGATGAAGCTGCGACCCAAAATTTGGCTTCCTAGGTACGCCGGAGCAGCTCTTCGCCCGATTCAGGTAGACTGTGGGCGCATCAAATCCGCGCGGAACGGGCGTTACGCGGCAACTTGACTCTGAACGCCGGTACTTCCGAACGAATCGTGACTTGCTCAGAATCCAGAAGATGGAGTTTCGCCGGCATGCTCCGGGAGTGCATCGGCGATTTAGCGCCCACTGGCCCACGTCGCCAAGCGCAATGAGAAACAAGCCGACGGCGAAGGCGTTCCGGCATCGGCCGGGCATCCGAGACGCCATGGTGCAGCGGTTGGTCGGTGGCTTCGTCGAGATCCAAGAGAAATCTTTCCGCGATGGATGAGCTGTGAGGTGCCTTCCTCCCACTATCCTCGGCCGCATCATCGGTGACCCCAGTCTTTCGACGATGTTGCTGCCGCGTTCGCGTTCGGCTACATCGCCCCGACGGATTCCGGCGGCACCCTCGGCTTCAATACCTTCCGCAGAGGCGGCATCCGCAACATGAAACGCCGCCTTGACGCGTTCCTGGAAGCTGCGCTCGGAGTGGCGGCCACGTTCCGCGCCGAATCGATCAACTTCTTCAACACTCCGCAATTCGCCTATCTTAACCCGGACCTGAGTTCCCCGGCTTTCGGCGAGATCACCAATACGCTGGACGACAGCCGTAGCTTTCAGTTCACGCTGGAACTCCAGTTTTGAGAACCGTAGCCCTGTTATCTGTCTGCGGAATTCATGCTTCCAAGGGATGCCAAGGTTTCGTCCACGTCGCCTGCCAACCACGAAAGGAACATCTCAATACTCTGCTTCCGAGGGGCAGGACTGAAGCTCCCAAGAAACGGCAGTTGTGCGGAATTACTCTCGTCATGTCGGCGCAAAGTCAACTTGATTTCGTCGATGCGTTAAGGAGTCGGTTTGTGGCTGTTACTCGTAATCACCGAGGCGGAAACCACAAAGGGATCACGCAGTGGTGCATCGCATTAGAGTTTTGCAGAGCGCTGTAGATGATTTTGTTAGTTGTTAAGAGCCTCCGCGTTCAACTGGGTCCCACACATTTCAACACGCGGCAGATAGGTCATAGAAAAGTAAGCAAGCGGAAAGAGGATACTTCAGAGGCGAATTGAGAACTGTCCTGGGCGCAGGGGGGCCGCCGCACGTCTAACGCTTAAATACCAACTCCTGACGCTAGCACGCTGCGATATCCACCGCGGGCAAAGTGAAGGACGCTGAAAGGCAACGCTTCTCAACTGTGCCTAGGCACAACACCCGCGAATTTATAGGATGCGCATCTGGCTATGAAAGAATCAGCGGCCCGTGTACCCGCCGTGTACCTCAGTTCGGCGGGAGCATCGATTTTAGCGATTCTGTCGTTTTATCGAATCAATAAGTTGCGTCTCGTCAATGCGGCCTTCGGGTTCGAGTCCCGCCCAACGCGAGAGCAAGATGAGTGGAAAGTTCTGCGACGCCCCCGACAGTGAGTGATCGTCAAAGCTGATCGAGCGGGGTGGCGACCACGGCTGTACTCACCGGTTCTTCTTCTGATTGGATTCCACCGGATGACGAGTATCAACCTCGTTGGTGACAAGAAGCTGGCCCTTTTCGGTCGCCGCTTGGATGCCATCGTCCGTCGCCTGATAGATTTGGATAGTTCGCCGATGGGCCCGTCCGAACATCTTGTCAATGCCGGCAGCAGGCATAGAAAGGCGCCAAATCAAGAAATTGAAGGCGCATCCCGAGCGGGATGCATTTTCACCGGAATGCATCCCGCAAGAAATCCAACGCTATCAAACACAAATCAACCAGAACACACAAAGACGCATCCCACTCTTATGTTCCACTACCCGTGTTGGTTGTTGGAAAGTGTTTGTTGGGAGGCGGGAAGGTGGCACAATTCGCCACCTTTTGCCACCAAATGCCTCTCGCGTGCCACCTGCCAGGAAAACGCCACATAACGCCACAATCTGCCGCATTTTGCACTTTTCTGCTTCCTGTCCCAAAATCCCTTCGCCATTCCCCTAGTGATGGAATCGCTGAACGGAGGCGGGCTGACCAAATGACAGTGCGGACGGGAGCAACTGGCTCGGACAAACGAAGCGGGAAATGGGTCACGCAGGTCCGAAACCGCCTCGCTGCGCGGCGCGAGGAAAAGCCGCTCACCAAAGCGGGACAGATTCGAGCACTGTGGCGGGAGATCGAGGGAGCCCTGGCCGATGGTCAGAGTCTGAAGAGCATTCGCGAATGGCTTGAAGAGGAAGGCGTAACAGTCACGCGTGCAACTTTGAGTTCCTATAAGAGGCGATTCCGCCGCAGAGAAGAGGCCAACCGCAACACAGAGGCGTTAGAGGCATTTCTCCGACAAACTGGTGCCGCTCTGCAAACGCCGGACCCGCCGGACCAGGCGCAAGAAGCATCGGCAGAAACGCCACGCGTTCCCGGCCAACCTATACGAGACCCTTTCGCCCAGGCGCGACGGGCACTTGAAAAGACCTTCGATATCCGGACCATCCACGGCGATGGCGATCCTACAGGCAGAAACCTAGTTTAAACAAAGGAGACGACGACTATGTCGAAATCAAATCCCACTGAGAATCGAGCCTTCGCGAACCGAGGCGCTAT
>CZKS01000098.1_pt1 | contig 59242 bp, 66 predicted proteins | sample 1122221 | NCBI WGS metagenome assembly CZKS01 (sample SAMEA3539301, study PRJEB10725) | soil metagenome | biome: tundra; feature: field; material: soil | place: USA | collected 2010-05 | depth 0.15 m
GGTACGTGCCAGCCGTTCACTTCGGCCAGCGTCGCGCCGGCTTTCTCATGCCATCGATGTAATGCCGATCGCTTCATCACATTCTCAGTCGAGCGCCGTCCGGATCATAGAAAACGTGCTGCGTGACGGTGGCTCGAACGGGCGCGCCGGCCACGCGTATCTCGATCTGGGCTCCTTCAGCGGCGGATCCGGTCGCAACCCATGCGAGTCCGATGGCTTTCTCGACCGCGGGCGAATAGCGGGCGCTGGTGACGCGTCCAGCCAGCGCGCCATTTACCAGGATCGCGGCGCCATCCTCGGGAATTTCATTCGCGTTCATTGTGAATCCGACCAAGCTCTGCTGTGCCGCCGCGCTGGCCAACTTGCCGAGAGCATATTTTCCGATGAAGTCGTCCTTATCATGCTTCACCACCCACGCCATGCCGGCTTCGTACGGACTGGTGAGCGCGTCGGTGTCGACGCCAACGATAACGTGGCGCTTCTCCAACCGGAGCAGCCGCTGCGCTTCCACGCCGAACGGGCAGATCCCGAAAGGCCGTCCCGCATCCATCAAAGCGCTCCAGAGATGTTCGCCGGATTCCGCGGGATAATGAATTTCCCAGCCCGTTTCGCCGACAAATCCAATGCGCATCAAAAGCGCGGGAACGCCCGCCACTTCCGCGTTGCGGCAGGCCATGTAAGGAAAGGCCGGATTGGATAGATCGCAATTCGTGAGAGCGCTCAACACATCCCGAGCTTTGGGCCCAGCGAGATTCACTGCCGCCAACGCCGAGGTCAAATTAGTTACCTGAACGTCCCAACCCGCGCCTGCCAGCCACCATTCCAACCACTGCTCCACGAAATCCAAATTGCCGGTTGTGGTGGTAATGAAGAAGTCATCTTCATCCTTTCTTGAAATCGTCCCATCATCCAGCATGATCCCGGCTTCATCACACAACACCGCATATCGTACTCGCCCCGGCTTCAAGTCCGAAAACCGGTTGGTGTAAACCTTATCCAGTAACTTCCCGGTGTCGCGACCCTTGAGCGACAACTTGCCGAGCGTGCTGACGTCGATCACTCCCACAGCCTGCCGCACCGCGTGATATTCCTGCTGGACACAATCGCGCTCGGTCTGAGCGCCGGCGTGTTTGTAATAGCGGGGACGTTTCCAATCGCCCATGTCCATCCACACGGCGCCCAGTTCCTCATGCTGGTAGTGCATGGGCGTGCGGCGAATGGGATGGTGGCGCGCGCCGCCGAGTGCGCCCAACGTGACACCGGGATTCGGAGGACGCGATGTAGTTACGCCGGTTTGGGGAATCGCGCGGCCGGTCTCCCGCGCACAAATGCCGATAGCCTGGAGCTGGCACATGCGCCCCTGGCATGGACCCATGGTGGTTGTCGTGTAGCGTTTCAGCAGCTCAATGTGATCGAAGCCTTCCGCGATGCTGTCGCAGATGTCTTGGCTGGTGACGTCGTTGCAGAAGCAGACGAATGTTCTTTTGTTGGGCATCGACACGAGTGTCGATGCGGCACGCACGAGTGCGTGCGCTACGTCTCCCACCGCTGTGATGTTGGGCGGAAGCTCAGTTGGTACAAAAGCGCCCGCTTCAGCGCTCCATTCCAATTTGGCGCCGGCTTGTGAGAGCAATCCCGCATCGGGGATGCGATGCCCACACATAACAACTAGATCGCACGCGAAGGCGCCGCGTCTGGTCCGCAATCCAGTGACATGCTTGCTGCCGGTAGCTTCCAGCACGTCACTCGGAGGAACCGTCGCAACCACCGCAATCCCCACATTGCGAAGTTCCGCGGCAATGGCTGAATCCCCGGTTTCATTCGAGATAATCACGGCGCTGGTTCCCGGCTGAATGCCGTGCCGATGAATCAAGCGCCAGACAGCCGTGGATAACATGATGCCGGGCAGATCGTTATTTTTGAACGTCAGCGGCGCCTCATACGCGCCGGTTGCAACTACGATCCGTTTCGCGCGGATGTGGACCAGGCGCTCTCGGGCACCCGAATGCGGCTCCGATTGCAGTACGCCGAGCAGATTTCCTTCGTACAGTCCGAAGCAGTAGGAACGGGAAAGAAGAGTGTAGCTAGAGTCGCCCGGCGTAGTACGCGGTTGATCATCCACCACCACCACGCGTTCCCCTTCGGAAGCTGCTTCGCGAGCGGCGTTCAATCCAGCTTCACCCCCTCCGATCACTGCTACGCCGGCCTGCATGTGGGCGTGTTCGTATACGGCCTCGGGAGCATCCGGCGGAGGAGGATCGCCCAATCCCGCCACTTTGCGGATCTGCGACTCAGCCAGATGCCACATGCGGGGATTGGTGAAGTTTTTGTAGTACCAGCCAACCGGCATCATCCAATCGAATTGTTGAGCAATGGCTAGGTAATCGAAATCGAGCGAGGGCCGCGCGTTCTGATGTTTCACCGCCATCCCCCCACGCGCTGGAGTGATGCAGGTCCGGACGTTGGGAATTCCATCCACGTTCATCAGGCAATTCGGACAGTGGCCGGAGCAGCACAGCAGCCCGCGAGGCCGGTGATATTTGAAGCTGCGAGTGAAAATCCGCTGACCTGCGCGATAAAGCGCCGATGCTACCGTATCGCCTTCCTGGATGGGGATTGCTTTTCCGTTAAAGTGGATATCCACTGTTGATTACTCCGGATACCAGGTGGCGATCACGGTGTTGGTTCGGGTGTCCCTCAGAGCTTGGAACCACTTGCGGCAGCCGTTGCGGTGGAACCACCATTCCTCCTGCTCGCCGGCCTCATTCGTCTTCGTGTAGATGTATTGGAACCAGGCCTCTTCGTTATCGCCCTGCTGTGGGCGTGATTTGACCTCGCCGCCAAAGCGGAATTCGTAAGCGCTGCGTTCTCCGCATTCCGGGCACGCCAACAAGAACGACATTCAGCTGCCGAACACCTTTCTGGTACCGGCCAGCGGGATGCCGCAGATCATGGAAGCTTCCGCGGTGAGCGCCGCCATGTCTTCCGGTTCCAGGTGATGAACGTCGCTTTTTCCGCAAGCGCGGGCCAGCATCTGAATTTCGAGCGTCATCGCGCGCAGCAGGTTCAAAACGCGCTCCGCCCCCTCGTCAATGTCCAGGCGCTGCATCAGCTCCGGGTTCTGCGTGGTAATTCCCACGGGACAGCGGCCGGTGTGGCAATGGTGGCAATGGTAGGGCGCGGCTCCGATGGCGTGATAGTCAATCTCATACATGGCGCGATTGCAGTTCAGCGCAATCAGCGCGGCCGTACCTATATATATGGCGTCCGCCCCCAGCGCGATGGCTTTCGCCGCATCCACTCCGTCGCGTATCCCGCCCGCGATGATCAACTGCACTTCTCCATAAACGCCGATATCTTCAAGTGCGCGGCGCGCTTCACACACCGCCGCGAGCGTCGGTAAGCCGGTGTGTTCCTGCAGAATGGCCGGTGAAGCCGCCGTGCCGCCTTCCATGCCATCCACCACGATCACATCGGCGCCGGCTTTTGCCGCGAGTTTCACATCGTCGAACACGCGGCTTGCACCCATTTTGACGAATATCGGCACCTGGCCATCGGTGGCTTCGCGAAGTTCTTCCACCTTGATCACCATGTCATCGGGTCCGAGAAAATCCGGGTGCCGCGCCGGACTGCGCTGGTCCACGCCGATGGGCAAATCGCGCTGGTGCGCGATGACATCGGAAACCTTAGAGCCCAGCAGCAGGCCACCTGTTCCAGGCTTCGCGCCTTGGCCGATGGTCAACTCGATACCATCGGCTTCACGCATATCGTGAATATTTATGCCGTAACGCGAGGGCAGAACCTCATAGATCAGGCACCTGCTCGCGTCACGTTCCGCGCGAAGCATCCCGCCGTCGCCGGTGGTGTTGGATGAACCAGCCAGCGCCGCTCCCTTTGCCAGCGCTGTTTTCGCGTTGAGCGAAAGCGCTCCCCAGCTCATGCCCGTAATCATGATGGGGATGTCGAGTTCGATCGGCTTTTTTGCGTGCCGCGTCCCGAGAACTGTCTTTGTGGAGCACTTCTCGCGATAACCTTCGAGCGGAATGCGAGTCAGCGAGCAGGGCAAAAACGTCAGGTCGTCGAAGGTGGCCCACCGGCGCTCGCGCAGCGTGCCATAGCCGCGAATCGCGTAAAGGCCCGTCGCTGCTTTACGTTGTATTTCCTCGATGACGCCGGGTTGAAATGTTCCGCTGGTTTCGAGCACTCTACAGAGCCTCCTGCCATATTTTCCGGTCGCGCTGGTTGAAGTTCCACAGCCTGCGGCCGGAAACAATCTTCTTGAAGTTTTTGGCGGGAGGTTTGGTTTTGCGAATTTCTAACGGCAGGTAGCGTTCCAAAGTGGCATCCAGAAATTCCACGTCCGCCGAGCTCAATGCTTCGATCACCGTGTCATTTCCCAGGCCGGCGATTTTTCCGCCCACGTAGCAAACCGTAGCGTACATTGAATCGGCGAAAGCATCTCCAGCGTCGCCACAAACGATCAGCGCTCCCTTTTGCCCCATAAAACCCGCCATGTAGCCACAGTCTCCGCCGATCAACACCAGGCCACCTTTCATGGAGACGCCCGCGCGAGCCGCCGCATCGCCATAAACGATCACCGCGCCCCCTCGAATGGCCGCGCCCGCTCCATTTCCAGCGCTCCCATGCACGATCGCCGTTCCGTTTAACATGGATTCGGCCAGGCCCCAACCAGCGCTTCCTGTCACTTCCACCGTGGAGCCGTCCGCCAGAGCGCCGCAATAATATCCGGCGCTGCCTTGGATGGTTACGTGCGCGGGTTCCAAAATGGCTACGCCCAAATTATGCCGTCCGCCGGGATTCCGAACCGTGATCTCGTTGTCCCCGCCACGAATGTGAGATTTGATGGCGACGTTGATTTCGCGGATGCTCCGCCCGTCGCAAGTTACTTCCGCCATATGCGCGACTCCTTGGCCTGCGCTTCCCGCACGGCGTAGTTGCCGGGTAGCGCACTGCGTATAGCAACCTCTTCGGTCGCGATGGCGACGAAGTCACTGGTTTCCGTGAATAGCAGAGGCTTTAATGCGAACTGATCTTTCACGAATCCGATCTCGGAATCGGTGGCTACCACGCAGCTAAACGAACCGTCCAGGTCCCGATGCATGCTTTCAAAGGCTTGTTCAAGAGTATGTCCGCTTCGTAGTTGGCCTGCCAGATAAATGCTGATAATCTCGGAATCGTTCTCGGTATAAAAACGAATCCCGCGCTGCTCGTAGCGGCGGCGAAGCTGATGATAGTTGGTGATGTGGCCATTGTGGGCGACGGCCAAATCGGGATAGCCATGCCCCCAGAAGGGTTGCGAATGGCTGAGATCCACGCGCGATTCCGTGGAGAGCCGGGTGTGACCGAGGCCGTGAGTGCCTTGGAATCCGGAGACATGATAGGTGGCCTCGAGATTCTCCGGCGATCCCACTTGCTTGACGATTTCGAGATGCCGCCCCAAGCTCACTACTTCGGTTCCCGGCTCGGCCGATTCTACGGCATCGATCAACGGCTGAACACATGCTTCTGCGCCGATTTGGAAGCGCAGGTAACAATCCGTGATGCTGGAATCGCCGACTGCGGCGAACTTTCCCGCTGCGGCCAGGATCTTAGCGGCAGAAGCGTCGAAATCGTTCCTGCTCGCGAGCGCCACACGCACAACCAGTTGCCCATCTTGCGTACCGCCGTACAATGCAACCCCGGCGGAATCCGGACCGCGGCAGCCGAGTGCGTTGAGCATGCCCAACACAGTATGCCCCAGGGCGGCGGCATTATTGCGCGTTTTATCGAGATAGCCAACGATTCCGCACATCAGATTGTTTTTGCGTGGATTCTAGCAGTATACAGGCTGTATACTGACAGTGCAAGCCGACCATCAGCAATATGCCCGCAGCAATAGCAAGAAAGAAAAAGGCCGAGAGGGAAAGCGAGCTGGAGCGCGTCTATCGCACCCTCCGCGAATGGCTGGTCGGCGCCCGTTTGCGGCCCGGCGAGTTTTTGTCCGAGGTTGATTTGGCCGCGCAGTGCCGCACCAGCAGGACGCCCGTACGGGAAGCCTGTGGAAGGCTGGCCCAAGACAACTGGTTGGTCAGAATCCCGCGCAAGGGGTATCTGGTGGCGCCCATCTCCGTTCGCGACATCGTGGAGTTGTACGAATTCAGGCGGCTTCTGGAATGTTTTGCCGCCGAGAAAGTGGCGCGTTCAGCCAGCCGCGAACAGGTTCAAGAACTGCGGGATCTGGTGCGGGTTGAGAACGATCCGGCGGCCGAACTTCAGGAAATCCTCTCGGCGAACCAGGTATTTCATCTGCGGTTGGCACAGATGGCCGGGAACCAGCGGGTGGTGGACGAACTGCGATTATCTCTAGGATATGTCCAGCGTCTGGATACGTTGTGTACTCAGACGGTTCCAGGTTGGATCCCACATACCGACATTCTAGAGGCCCTTGAGTCACATCGCCCGCTGGAAGCACAGCAGGCGATGGCGGTACACATCGATAGTTCGCGGGATAAAATGATCAAGCTGTTTGGGAGCTGACCGGCTTCGTCACAAGCTGGCGGCGCCGGGCGAAGAAGCCGAGACCTGCCATTGCCAATATCAGGACTCCGTAGAAGCGCGGTTCCGGCGTGGGCGCGACTTGAACCAGGAAGGTCTGCTTATTCGAGTCCCAATTCAAGTTCCCTAAGCTGTCCGTAGTCCAGGAAACCACGGCCCAGTCGGCGGTGTTTACGGAAGCATAATTCAGCAGAGCCTGGTGGATCCAATACTGATCGGTGGTGTTGTCGGAATTGTTTCCACTGATGGTGGAGAATCCGCCCGAGAGGGTGCTGTTATTGGTGAGAGACCAAATGGCTTCCTGAATCGCCAAGTCCTGCGCAGTGTTGGATACAACTGCTCCGGATTCGTTCCCAACAAAGCCGTTGTATTGCGACACAAGATAGGCCGCCATTTCAAAGCGTGAAGTGGCAGTGCCCGGAAGCGCGACACTGTCGATCGTGTCGGTTGTGTTGGTCCAACCCGGCGTTCCGCCGTTGGTGACGTTTCCGTACTTTACGAAGTTCGAATTGCCAGCGACGTTGTTAAGTAAGATAACGTTGCCGTAACCGCTGTCGCCAAAGGTAAACTCTTCCTGATCGTCAACGCACCAGAAGAGCGTGCTGTACCCATTGACCGTCCCCGCGAATTCGCCGGCGCCGACACCCATTTGGGAAGACCCCGCAGGCGTGTCGCTGAGAACCAGGGACCGCGCCAGCCCAATATCACTAGAACTAGTAATCGGTGCGGGATCGGCAAAGGCGACGGCCGCGGTGACCGTCAGCGTAAGAAACATCAAATTGAATTTCATTTTTTCTCCCATTCTGACTCGATCTCAGTCTAGGTCCCAGACCGTAGACTGAACAATAGAATCGATGGGTATATGGGTTCCGGTACTAAAGTTGTCGAAAGCCGGTCCGGCTCCGATGGGAAACTGGCCGGACCGGTGATAAATACCTGTAGGTTGTTCGAGTTACGGATTAGTGGTCGTGACGGATGGACTCAGTTCCACGTGCCCCACCCCGAGCACCACCTGAGTTTTACTTGTAGATTCGTCTGAGATTTCTAACGTTCCAATCAAGGTGCAAGCCGCGGGCGGCGCGGTGGTTGAGGTTGCTGGCGGCGGCACGGCGGGAATGGTAATCGTCGCCCGGATCTCGCGACGGTCAAGACCGGTCAGCGCAAGGTCCCTATCGCCGAACAGGTCCAGATATTGACTTTGTCCGGGAAGTACAATGACCGGACCAGTCTTGAGCAGCGTACCTTTGCCGTCCCAGAAATTCAGAGTGGCCGTGCAAACCACTCCGGCGGCAGGCGCGGCTACACCCGGATTGAGAACATTCACGCGGGCTACTTGCCCATCCGCGATACCGATCATGCCGGACGTCCGAGTTTCCGGAATGGGTACGGCCGGAGTAGATTGTGCGAATAACCCAACAGCGGCCATCGTAAAGACACACATCTTCTGTGTAAACGTGAACATTAGTTCACTCCTGTTTTATTGGATTCGGGACCGTCGATCGACGCGGCGGGGAGCACCCGGTCCCGTACTTTGGAAACACAGCGGGACGAAAAAAGTTCTTGCCACGGCGGAGAAATCACGGAGCAATGAACTAGAATAACGGAAGCATGGAGCGCTTCCGCAAACGATTCATCTTCATTATCAGCGCTCTGCTGGTGACGCAACTGGGCGGAACGCTGGGTTTCATCCTCATCGAACACTACCCGGTGTTCGATGCATTCTACATGACGCTCATCACCATTAGTACGGTGGGCTATGCTGAAGTGCATCCATTGAGCTATGCCGGGCGGATTTTCAATTCTTTTCTAATCTTCTTTGGCGTTACGGTAATGCTGCTGGCTGTGGGCGGCATGACGCAGGCCATCATAGAGCTGGAGCTGAACCAGTATTTTGGAAAGCGGCGGACCAAGAAAATGATCGATCATTTGAAAGACCATTACATCGTCTGCGGTTTCGGCCGCGTGGGCCGGGGCGCGGCGGTGGAACTGCAGCGGGCCGGCGCCAAGTTTCTGGTGGTGGATCGGAGCGAGGACAAGGTGGAGTGGGCCATGAAGCTAGGCATGCTGGCCGTGCTTGCCGATGCCACCGATGACGTTACGCTACGCGAAGCAGGAGTGCTGCGCGCCAAAGGTCTCATCGCTACATTGCAAAGCGACGCCGACAATCTGTTCGTGATTCTTTCGGCGAAGGCTCTAAAACCGTCGCTGCTGGTTTCGGCGCGCATCGCGTCTGAGCAGAGCGAGAAGAAGATGCGGCTGGCCGGGGCGGATTACGTGTTCGCGCCCTACGATATGACCGGCAACCGCATGGCGCAGGTGATGCTGAAGCCGCACGTCTCTCAATTCATCGACTTCACCACCAAGGACATCGGCCTGGATGTCGGCATCGAGCAAGTGCGCGTCTCCGCTAAGTGCGAATTCGCCTCCAAGACACTCCAGCAAATGCAAATCCGCAGGGATCTGGGTGTCATCGTTCTGGCAATCCGCAAAACCGATGGGCGCATGCTGTTCAATCCGCCGGCCGAAGCGGAGATCGAAGGTGGCGACTTTTTGATCGCCATGGGCGAGTCCGCCAACCTGCGCCGGCTGGAGCAGATGCTGACGGAGGTGCAGGCGTGAAAGTTCTGACCGCGGCCCAGATGCGCGAAGTGGATCGGCGCACAAGTGAACTGGGCGTGCCTGGACTGGTTCTCATGGAGAATGCCGGGCAGCGCGTGGTGGAAGTGCTGGCCCATGCCTATGCTCCTCTGCGCGACCAGCGCATCATCGTGATGTGCGGCAAGGGCAATAACGGCGGCGATGGATTGGTGGTGGCGCGGCAGCTTTATACGCGATTTCGCCCGCGGGCGTTGCACGTGGTGCTGGCAGGCGATCCCGGCGAGATGGAAGGCGATGCGGCGGCGAACTATCGGATGCTCGAGGCGGTTGGGTGTCCAGTGAGCTTTGAGCTTTCGGCCGAGATGGAGACCGCGACACTGATTGTAGACGCGCTGCTCGGGACCGGAATTCACGGCGCCGCGAAGGGACGGGCGCTGGAGCTGATCCGCGCCATCAACGACCGGTTCCCGCTGGCGGATGTAGTATCGGTGGATCTTCCTTCGGGCCTGGACAGCGACTCCGGAGTTCCACCGGGCGAAACCGTACACGCCAGCCATACTGTGACGTTCACGGCGCCGAAGTTGTGCCATGTGCTATCGCCAGCCTGCGAATTATCGGGCCATCTGCATGTTGCGGCCATTGGGAGTCCGAGGGAACTGTTCGAGCAGGATGCCGCCATTTATCTTTCGCTATCGGAGCCCGGGCTGTTCGCGCATTTGTTCCGGCCGCGCATGCGCGATTCGAACAAAGGGCTGTACGGCCACGCGCTGGTGATCGGCGGATCGCGCGGGAAGAGCGGTGCAGCAGCCATGGCGGGAATTGGAGCGTTGCGCGCGGGAGCGGGACTGGTGACTGTGGCGTCCACCGAAGCGGCGCTCGGAAGTATCGCCGCCCATGCTCCTGAGATTATGACCGAACTGCTGGCGTTCGATGATCCGGCGCGTGCAAGAATCCTGGAACGCAAGAACGTGGTTGCGATCGGGCCTGGCCTGGGTCAAGATCCTCAGACGGTGCAATTCGTTCGAGGGATGGTGGAGCAGACGCCGTTGCCGATGGTGGTGGATGCGGACGGATTGAATGCTTTGGCCGGTCACCCGACGCGATATCGATGGCCGCGCATTTTCACACCGCATCCGGGCGAAATGTCGCGCTTGAACGGCCGAACGATCGCGGAGATTCAGGCGGATCGGATCGCAGCCGCTCGAGCGTTTGCAACCGAACGCGACGTGTACCTTGTATTAAAAGGAAACCGCAGCGTAGTGGCCGCGCCTGATGGCCGGGTCTGGATTAACCCCACTGGTTCGCCGGCGATGGCGACCGGAGGCACGGGCGACGTACTGACGGGATTGATCGCAGGACTGGTTGCGCAGTTCCCCGATCAAATTGATACAGCGCTTCTCGCGGCGGTTTATTTGCATGGAAGATGCGGCGAACTGGGCGCGGCGAAGCTTGGGGAAAAATCGCTGATTGCTACGGATTTGTTTGAGTACCTGCCTGAGGCCATGCGTGAAGTCGCGGACTATTCACACGCGGTCTGAAGAAGAGACGATCGCGCTGGGCGAAAGCCTGGCGGCGGAATTGCCGGCCAAGGTGGTGGTGTTGTTGATTGGCAATCTTGGGGCTGGCAAGACTACGTTGGCGAAGGGCATCGTGAAGGGGTTGGGAGCTGCGCATCCCGATGAGGTTTCGAGCCCTACTTTTACTCTGATTCATGAATACGGGCCGAGTGTTTATCATGTGGATCTGTATCGGCTGGATCGGGCGGAACAGGTGGCGTCGATCGGGCTGGATGAGATCTTCGAGCGCGAGGCCGTGGTGTTGGTGGAGTGGGGGGAGCGGTTTCCGGAGCTGATGCCCGAGGAGAGGGTGGAGATCACGTTGCGGGCGGTCGGTGGGGATGAGAGAGAGATTTTTATTTCGCCACGGATGCACACGGATGAACACGGATAAGACAACTCATTCTGCTTGGAGGTCGTGGCGTAGGTTGAGGAGATATGACAGGTCGGCCTGTTTCTTTTTTCTGTACCAGATCAGAGTTGCGGCGAAGAGTAGTGTGATTAGCGTGATGATGATTATCAGGGTTGAGGATAAGAAGCCGGATTCGTGGTAGACCCACGAGAGGCAAAACGTCATTTCGACGGCGTAGAGAATTGCTCCGAATGTTACGGCGCGGAGATTGCCTCGCGAGCGGCGGATGGAGAGATCCAGAAACGCTGAAGTGGTTGAGGCCGACGGGGACCAGGCGGCCTTTCGATTTGACAGTCCGAAGATCCAGGCGACCGTGATAAACAGCCAGGTTGCCGCGGCCAGGATTGCCGTGGCGGGACGCGGATTTCGCATCGCCAAGGCGAGCGTGGCGCCACCGATGACTACGGTCACCAGGACGTCGGCCATCAACATGATTCTCATGTAAAGCGATTCGCGCGCTACTCGTTTGCGAAGGCCGGTTAATACCGGCGCCTCTCGCGAGGATTGCCATTGTTCGCGCCAGAGTTCTAATTCAGCATCCAGTTTCATTTGCTTTTCTCCAGGAGTTGTCGCAGCAGTTGGCGGGCTCGATTCAGGCGCACGCCGACGTTGGTTTCTGTGACGCCCAAGATGGCTGCGATCTCGCTATACGACATTTCTTCGAGCGTCAGTGTGATGACTTGCCGGTAGGGAAGCGGGAGGCGATGGATGGCCTGGCGGAGGCGCTCGCCTTGTTGTTCCTGAGCGAGGCCCGCTTCAGGATTGGGACGTGAATCGCGCAATGGGGCATCGGGGTCGATGGGGGTGGTTGGTGCGCGGTGACGACGTAGGTAATCGATAGCGCGGTTGTGCGCGACACGGAACAGAAAGGTCCGCTCGGAGCTTTCGCCTCTGAATTTGGGTAGGGCCTTCCAGAGCGCGATGGCAATGTCCTGAAACAGATCGTCGCGATCGCTTGTGGTGTTGGTATAGCTGGCGGCTAGACGCAGTAGCGCCGGGCCGTTTTCGGTTAGCAATCGATTGAGCTGCTGCTCGACTGCGGGTTCGGCGTCCGCTGCTTCGAAGCTAGCTGCCGTAGACAAATTCATCTCGATGCAAGAGTTTCGCGGCGGCCAGTAAGATGAGAGCCGCGGAGGCTGCGGTGACAAGGCTTAGCGCCAGCGATGAAACCAGCGAAACGGGCGCGCCCTTAGTGAGGAGATCGATCAGCAATTGCTGACCGGCCACTGGCAACCAAAGCCACGTCGAAGCCATGTGCGGAAAGAATATCAGAAACATGCCGATGACCATGGGGAGGAAGATGACTAGCGAGAGGTAGGTATGCGCTTCCTTTATATTGCGCGACCAGGTGGAGATCAGCAGCTCAACGGCCGCGGCGAACAGGACCAGAGGAATGAGGGCGAGTGTTACGCCGATCAGCAGACGGAAGGGAAGCGCGACCACGATTGCGAATCCCGATAGGTTGATGATCACGCCGGCAACAGCGAACAAGGTGATGGCCAGCCATTTACCGATAATCACATCGCGCCGGAGCAGCGGATTCATCAGGAGTGGGAGCAGCGATCGGCGCTCACGCTCACCGGCGATGGCATCCATGGCGACGTTCATGCCGCCCACGAAAGTGGCTACCAGCGCGAATATGGACATCATGCTGACGAGGACGGCGGAACTTTTCTCGCCATGCGCTGCGCCGTGAACTGCAATGGATACCATGCCGACCACGAGTGGTCCCATCAAGGCATAAAACATGGAGGAGACCAGCGATCGCGTGTCGCGCAGATGGTCGCGAATTTCTTTTCGGGCAACGATTAGAGCGTGGGCAAGCATTCTAGATTCTCCTGGCTGGTGGTCAATTTTATGAAGGCGTCTTCGAGTGATGCACTGTCGGTTTGGCTGCACAAGTCTTCAGGCGAGCCTTGCGCGACCACGCGGCCGGCGGAGACGATGGCCGCGTTATCGCAGAGGATGCGCACCTCTTCGAGAATGTGGCTGGAGAGGACGATGCACATTCCTGAATCGCGCATTTGGCGGAGCAGCCCGCGAAGTGCGCGGACGCTGGGAACGTCCAGCCCGTTGGTTGGTTCATCGAGCAGAAGATTTTGGGGCGAGTGGAGGATGGCTCTTGCGAGCGCGGTTTTCATGCGCTCACCCTGGGAGAAACCGGCGGTGCGGCGATCGGCGATGGCTTCCATGCCAAGTTGGGAGAGCACCTGCTCGATTCGTTGCGCGAGCTGGATGGGCGGAATGCCGCGCAGTTCACCGAAGTAGGCGAGGTTTTCGCGCGCGGTGAGGCGGGGGTAGAGACCTATGTGATCGAGGAGCGCGCCGACAGGTTTGTCAATTCGAACCCATCCGTTGTCGGGTTGGAGCACTCCGCAAATCATGCGGAGGGTAGTGGTTTTGCCGGCGCCGTTCGATCCCAAGAGGCCAGTGATGGCACCGTCGGGAGCGCTGAAGGAGAGGTCCCGGACTGCCTGAACCGCGCCGAAGGATTTTTTGAGGTTGCGGGTTTGAATCATTCTGGTTAGGTAGTCGGAAGGCGGGGATGGTTCTTACAAAAAACCGGGGCTGGGGGCTGGGGGTTGGTTTCTGGTTTCTGGTTTCTGGTTTCTGGTTCTTGACGCATCGGGCGATTCTTGTGTTTGGGAGGCGTTCGTTTGTAAGTGGCTGGGTTCGCTGGATCTCTTTGGGCCTTGCGGGGCGGAATTGCGTCGAAAACTCAGGATGCGTCAGGAATCGGAGATTCGGGATCGCTGAGCTAGAGCTCGGGATGGGCATGACGCTCACTTCGGGATCAGGATAAGGTGGGTAGGTTGTGGTTGGCGAGAAGCATGGTCGTAAGTGGCCGGTGGAGAAGGTGATGGAGTTGCGAAAAGTTTGTCACCAGGCCCTAGGTCAGACTAATTGAGAGGCGGGGGCCGTCATAGATAATAGAATGGCGTCGATGGAAATTTCTGTGAGTTCCCGGGAGAGCCGCGCGGCCAAGATGGTGCGCGAGATTTTCGAATCGGGACGGCCGCTCACTTACATACGGTCTTCGGAAGAGCAGCGGGTGGGGAGGGTGCTAAGGGAGGTTGCGGGCAAGCCCATATGGACCTGGAGTATGACGGAGGGGATGCGGCTGGACGGGCAAACCGCCGAGTCTGGGACCGAGGATGCCCGAGGGGCACTCGACTTTATCATTGCGCATGAAGGCGCGGCTATTTTCCAACTGAAAGATTTTCACGAGCCGCTGCGGGAATCGGCGGAGATCCGGCGGCGTCTGCGGGATGTTCATGATAGCTGCGTCGATCAGCGGAAATTTGTGGTGATCAGTTCGGCGGTGCGATTCATTCCCGAAGAGGTGGAGCGAAGCATCCTGTTTGTGGAACTGCGTCCGCCGGATCTGGTGGAGCTGACGGATTTCTTGCGCGAGGAGACGGGCGAGGCGAGCGAGGACATCCTTTATCAGGTGGCGCGCGCGTTGCAGGGGCTGACGCTGGACGAAGCCAAATACGCGCTGCGCCGGGCGCTGGCGGTTAGTCCGCGGCTGGGACCGGAGTCGATTCCGGCGGTGCTGCAGGAGAAGCGGCTGCTGGTGAATCGAAGCGGCTACGTGGAATACATCGCGAGCGGAACGAAGCTGGATGAAGTGGGCGGACTGGGGGGGCTGAAGACATGGCTGCTGGAACGCCGGAAATTGTTTGAGCTGCGCGACGACTTGAGCATGGAGATTGTGCCCAAGGGCGTGCTGTTCATGGGCATCCCAGGCTGCGGAAAGAGTCTGACGGTGAAAGCCATCGCGTCCTTCTTCCAGCTTCCGCTGTACCGCGTGGACATGATCGAGATTTTCTCCGGGCGGCACGGCAAACCGGAGGCGGTGTTCGTGCAGGCGTGCAAGATGCTGGAAGACATGGCGCCCGCGGTGCTCTGGTTCGATGAGATCGAGATGGGGATCACGTCCACCGATTCGGGCGGCGAGCAGGGGCGGATTTTCGCATTCTTTCTGACGTGGATGCAGGAGAAAGCGCGCGGATTATTTGTGGCCGCGACGGCCAACCGGATTGATTTACTGCCGGCGGAGATGATCCGCAAGGGACGATTTGACGAAGTATTTTTCGTGGATCTGCCGGTGGAGCAAGAACAGCTCGAAATCTTCAAGATTCATCTGAGCCGGCGGGGAGTGGATCCGGCGCAGTTCAATCTGCCGGAGCTGATGCAGTTCACGGTGGGGTGGACGGGGGCGGAGATTGAGCAGTGCGTGATATCGGCGATCACGAAGGCGAAGTTGGCGGATCGCGAAGTGGTGGAGAACGATTTGATTGGTATTGCGGCGAAGCTGGTTCCGTTGTCGCGGACGATGAAGGAGCAGATCAATCATATAAGAGGATGGGCGTTTGAGAGGGCGATACGGGCTACGCCGCAGAATATTCGGAGGTAGGGGGCGGGTGAGTCTGATTGGACATCCGAATCGCGACGTGCGGTGCGCATGTAGCGCCGCATAGCGGACGCGGATACGGTTTGTTTTGAGACGAACTTATGAGACGGGCAAGCGATTGACTACAGGGACGGCAGCTGGAGTCTCAAAACTTACCCTTTTTGGGGAGGAAACGCCCGCGCCGGGTGAGCCAACGCGGGATGACCGGGGTTAACGGCTGTGGTGGGCGTAAAAGGCTTTGATATCCGCCTTGTAATTCTCCGCGGCCTCGACCTCGTGCACCTTGTGTCCGGGCTTCAGCACGGGTTTTACCGCGGGACCGCCGGCGACGACTGGATTCTCGTACGTCGCAACGACCTTCCCTTTCTCATCTTTGACGATATTGATTTTCATGGTCGGCTCCTTCTAGACTCCGTTGCTTTCGAAATTTCCGGTTAATGTCGCGGTCGACGGGTTGAGATTTTGGTCTACCGCGGCCAGGTTCATCCCATAGCTTGTCTGGCCACCAACATAATCGGTATTCAGAAACACCGAAACGTCGGAAATGAGCGCGCCGACATTGGCATCCGCGACTTGTAGCGTGAACGCAAAGACTTCATGGTTGGTGATCCCGCCGCCCCAGTTATACCAAAATTTCGGGCCACCACCACTCTGTGTAATCGTTGGAAACGTCGCCATGTTAAATTTTTTTTTCCACTTTCTGAAACGCCGATTGTTTCGTCGTTCCTGATTATAGTGACGACAGGCGTTGTTCCGTTTCATTTCGGAGATACTTTCTCTTCAACTCCGACACAAAGCCCGGTGCAAAACTTAGCGTATCTGCGACGCCCGAGCAGACGCTTGACAACGGGGAGCCACAGTAGGGATGATTATTTGCGGACGACAGGCCCTGCTAACAAAGGAGAAAGAGCATGATTATTGACTTTTTTACGACGGATACCCACCACATTACCCTACCGCCCGGCGGGCTGCCGGACACCTACCCCCTCCCCCCCCGGGGCCGCGCGAAACGTCTTTTGGCTTCGGTGAACCAAATCCGTGGGACCAGCCGATTACACTTAAAATAGCCCCCCACAAAGAAAAAGGTATTTTGATAGTAAACTCTGGTTTCGGCGCCCAGGCTATTTTGCGGGTGAGGTACGGGACTTTCAGGCAATATGGGGGTGCTCCATTGGGCCTGAACCTCAGTAATAATTCGGCTTTCCGGCTGACGTTTGCAGGCCTTGCCACCAGCGAGACGCTAGGCGATGCTGCACGGCAGCGTCCAGGTGTATGACAATGGGCCAGTTACTGCCGCCTAGTCCAATCAATTCTCCTGGATTTTGCGTTTTCCGGCTTCGCCCCGAAATTTGACCCCAGCTCTGTTATTGATGGCCTTCAGATCCTTCTCTGCGGCGGCGGCACTCTTACTTACGGAGTAATCTTATTTGAGGCGGTGCCCTAGTTTCGGGACAGTATCGTTACTAGATTATCGTTCTGTTGAAAACCGCCTCTAACAGAATGTGTGCCAGAAACCTGATTTAATCTGGCGTCCCGCCTGCACAGACATAGGCAGTTGTGCACCTGTGGACGGCTTGAGTAACGAATGCCAGTTTTGGTGTGCGTTTTTCAACAGTGCGATGATCTGGTCGTTGTCCCACGAAGGACCCTTTGAGAGACACCGCAGGCGTTCGCTGCAGCTCAGTCGGGCATCAATATTGGAATTGTTCTGTTGCCATGATGGCGGCAAATTAGAGCCCAGGGTGAGAACCTAGCCGGTCGTGTGGTTTGAGATCGGCGAACCATGCAGGCATCCGCGTGCGACATAGTTCAGCAGCGCGCATGACTCCGGGCTCGTGGAATTCAAACAGCGACGTTCGCTGGCGGCCCGATCTTCTTCACCCGCCAAAACCTGTCATGCACTTAGGGTTATGTGCAAGGTCCTTGGGTAATCCCTTTACCGTGCCTGCCAGATCGCGTGCTAGGTCGTAACATGACGCTGCGCCGGCCGGGAGTTGGTCGTGTGGCGCTTTGTTCGGACCTTCCCGCACGGGCGAGGATTTGGTCGCGCGCCTTGCCTTGGTTGGCGAGATTGTTCGCATGACTTCAGGGTAAGACGCGCCGTGCTGGTGCGCAATACGCTGAACCGGCGCTCCGCAATCGCGCTTGTTGACTCAAGTCTCTTCTCGCATTTCGACTTCGGTGAAGCTGCCGGGCGTCGCGGCGTCCACCGCGGCAACTACCTTCGCGATGTGAGACCTGATGATCGTCCAACGACCTCTGCCCAGCACAACAATCGCCAGCTTACGGTTGTCAAGATTTTGCTGATAGCGGAGATTGCGGTCAGTGGTGACGATCACTTCAAAACCTGCGGCTTCGGCGGCGGGCACGAGTTCGCCGTTTTCCAATTTGTCCCACCCCCATGCGTGGCGTTCCGTTATCAAACAGAACGAGCATTCTTATAGACGCGGAGCGTAGGTGATCGATACTTCGGCGCTATGCGCGGCAAAATCGAGGACAGCTTGAACCTGTTCCCGTGTCACGCCGAACTCTTCCACCAGTTCATCGATGGTCATGTCCTGGAGGTTATCGAACACAGTGGACACCGGCGTCCGGGTTCCTTTAAAGACCCATGCACCGCTCCGCTTGCCGGGGATGCTCTCTACGGCTGGGCACTGAGACCAATCGAGAGTTGGCATTTTCTTGTCCTCAGTTCTATCGTAAAGCCTTTTTGTTAGGTTTGCTGAATCAGTGCAATACGCTAAGCTATCTTGGCCACTGGCTTATGAGTGGTGTTCGGACGCTGGTGTCTCGAACCTTCGGCTGGCTTCGTTATAAATCGTCACCGTGCCGGGACCGATGTGGTAGACCCAGCCATGCAGCGCGAGATCGCCTTGTTGCAGCCGATCGGCAACGGTGGGATGTGAGGTCAGGTTTTTCAGTTGGGCGACCACATTGTCTTCGGTGAGCGCAAGAAGAAACTCGGCGCTGGGTTCTGGTTCGCGGTGGTCCACTTTCGCGTAGCGCAACCAAGCTGTGACGTTGGGGTAAGCTTCCAGCGCCTCGGGATTGAGCGCTCCTCGCATGACGCCGCAATCGGTGTGGCCGCAGACGATCACTTCCGGCACGCGCAGCACGCCCACTGCGTATTCGATGGTGGCCGAAACACCGCCGATTGCATCGGGGTAAGGCGGCACAACATTGCCAATCACGCGGCAAATGAAGAGCTCGCCCGGTTTGGTTTGGGTCAGCAGGCATGGGTCAATGCGGGAATCGGCGCACGTGATGAACAGTGCTTCCGGGCGCTGGCCCATAGCCAGTTTTTCGAAAAGATCCTGATGCTTCGGATAGACGTCCTTTTGGAATCGGGAGATGCCTCCCAGAAGTTTGTCGACCGGCACACTAATTCGCTTGGATCCACTGCATGGTTTTCTTTGCTAGGCGATCGAAAGCTCGGACTGCCATTTCGAGGTGTTCTTCGGAGGTGTCCTCAACTTTGTTGTGGCTGATGCCGCCGATGGATTGCACGAACATCATTACTGTGGGGATGCCGGCTCGCGAGACTTCGGCGGCGTCGTGCAAGGGGCCGGAGGGGAGTTGATGAGCGGCGCCGGCGGTTTCGGCGATGGCTTCGCGGCAGCGTTTGATCAGCTCGGGGTGGAATTCTATCGGCTCGATGTTCCAGATGCGCGACCATTCCACCGTACACTTCTCTTCCTTGGCGAAACGGTCGCTGGCTTCGCGCGCCTCGCGATACATTTGGGCCAACACTGTGGCGCTCAGGTCGCGCTGGTCTAAAGTGCACTCGCAGCGTCCGACTACAGCCGTTACGATTCCGGGGAATGTTTTGAGGCTTCCGATAGTGCAGACGGCTTCCGGATGCCGGCCTGCGATGGAACGGATTTCGAGAGCCAGCTTGGCGGCCGCGGCTAGCGCATCGCGGCGGGCTTTCATGGGGGTTGAACCTGAGTGCGCCTCCTGGCCATGGAACGTGATGGCGTGGCGCTCGACGCCTTTGGTTCCGAGCACAACGCCGAGCGGCAGCATCAGATTTTCGAGTACGGGACCCTGCTCGATGTGGAGCTCGAGATAGGCGGCGGCGTTCTTCTGTTCGGCGGCGGCATTGGGGAATTGGTCCATTTCGACGCCGCAGCGGAGGAGCGCCTGATCCATGCGGATACCGTCCTTGTCGGTGCGCACACGATCCGCTTCGACGGAGTGGGTTCCGGCGAATGCGGAAGATCCCAGCAGGCTGCGGCCGAACCGCGCGCCTTCTTCATCGGCGAAATCCACCAAGCGGACCGTGATGGGCGGGCGGCCCTTGAACTCTTCGGCGAAGCGGCGTAGCACTTCCAACGCGGCGAGAACTCCGAGACTCCCATCCAGCCAGCCGCCGTTCGGTACGGAATCGAGGTGGCTGCCGAGCAGGAGCGCGCGATCGGAAGCGCCTTGCAAAGTTACCCAGCGATTGCCGGCGGGGTCCAGGTGATGCTCCACCGGCAGGCCATGGAGTTTGGATTCAAACCAGGTGCGGGATGTGAGCCAAGTGTCGGTCCAGGCGACGCGTTGCGCGCCGTCCTCTGTGGCGGTGAGGGCGCGGAGTTCCTTTAGCTCTCGAACGGTACGTTTCGGATCGAGGCTCATGATTATTGAGAGCTTATCACGTTGCGGAAACGATCAAGGCGTTCACATGAGTGTGAACGCGGCACGCTGAGAGCGTGCGCTACGGGCTAATCCCCACAAGGCTTTTGGTCGATTGACGGGTATGTCACGCCGGTCGGCGGCCAAAATCCGCGCGCTCGTTCGCAATGGATACGCTTTGATGGCGCTGGTCATGGCGGTATTCATTGGGATCAGCAGAACAGTGGGCCGCGAGTTTGGTCCGGCGGCGGGTTGGGCAGTTTTCGGGGTGCTGGCGGGAGGGCTCGGGATCCGTTTTGGGATGACATGGCGGGCGCAGCGGCGGTTTCGGAAGCAGGTGAAAACGGCGGGAAATGCCATGGATGAAGGCCAGCACCAGGAAGCTCTTCGCATGGCTGATGACGCGCTGACGCTGGCGCGCAAGTGGAGATTTACTCCGGACGATGAAGTGGCGCTGGCGTTTGTGATCCGGGCGGAGGCATTGAAGAAGACGGGAGACAAACAGGGCGCGCTAGAGGCTTCGGCACGTGCGTTCTCATGCATGTGTGGCGTGGAGCGAGCGCACGTCCAGTTGATGATCTTTGATCAGTTGGGATGGCTGCTGCTGGACACGGGTCATGCGCGGAAGGCGATTCCGATTCTGGAGGCCGCTGTGGGGCTGGGGCATCGGGCGAAGTCGACGCCGCTCGCGACCGCGGGCCGTTTGGAGCGGGCTGGGATGGCTTGCTTCCGGGTGGGCGTGCATGCAAACGCAGCGGCAAGCTTCGGAAAAGCGATCGATCTGATGACGAAGGAGAAGGGGCCTGACGCGCTGGAACTGGCCAGCCCTTACATCAACCTGGGCAACTGCTATAAGAGGATGCAGAAGCTGGAGGATGCCGAGCGGTGTTATCGGGAGGCGATGCGGCTGCGCCAGAAGAACTTCGACGATAAATCCGAGCAGTTTTCGACCGTTCTGCTGAACCTGGGCGTGCTGTGCGCGGAGCAGGGGCGAAATAAGGAAGCCGAGCGGTACTACCTGGAGACGCTGGATCTGCGAATCCAGATGCTGGGCCGGAATCATTGGCGCGTGGGGAACACTTACAACAATCTGGCTGGCTGCCGGCGCAGGCTGCGCGATTTTGCCGGCGCCGAAAAGTACTTGCGGCAGGCGATCGAGATTCTGGATGCGTATCCCGAACAGTTGTGCAATGCTATCGACACGTTGTCCAGGCTGCGCGAGGATGAGGGCAAAACCGAAGAAGCGCTGGCGGCGGCCACGCGCGCGCGGGAGATCCAGCAAGGTATTCCGTCGCCGGACTTGAGTGAGATGGCGACATTGTTTGAGCGCGAGGCGGCGCTGGCGGAACGGTGCGGCGAAGAAGAGCGTGCGCGGGAATGCCGGACCCGAGCCAGCGAAATGCGGGTGGCGCTGGCGGCTGCGCCACCGGCCGATCGCGATTTGACGAATCTTCCGGAATCGTTGAAGGCGCTGGAGCAGCATCTGGCGTCATCGCTGGAGCGAGTTCGGGCGCTGGAACACGCGATTTAGGAATAGGAGCGTCTGTCCCCTCGCTGACGCGCGGGGCTACCATACTCGGCTCGGTAGCCCCGCGCATAAGCAAGGGGACAACTACGTCCATTAATTCAGGGAAGAAAGCACACCCCACAGTCGTCTAGAGTGGTGGTTTGGGTATAGTGCTGGATTCGAACGACCGGGAGGTGATCGAGGCCTGCCAACGCGGGGACTCGGACGCGTTCCGTGTGCTGTTTGAGGCGCATAAGGATCGAGTGTATTCCATTGCGCTGCGCTATTCGGGTGATCCGGCTCGGGCGATGGACATTGCGCAGGAATCGTTTCTGAAGGTGCTGGGGGCCATTCGGGAATTTCGCGCCGAGGCCGGGTTCGAATCGTGGTTGTACAGAATTGTGGTCAATACTTGCCTGGACTATCAGCGTCGCGGGCGGCGGATGATGCCGTGCCTGGGCGAGTTGATTGAGGCCGTGAGCGCTCATTCGGAGACCGTGTTGCATCGATTGATGCGGGCTGAAGTGGAGGACAACGTCCAGCGGATTGTCGCCCGGTTATCGCCTGAGCAACGCATGGTGGTTGTGTTGCGCTACACGGAGGGATTGGCGTATGACGAGATTGCGCGGATTCTAGGATGTTCGGCGGGGACGGTGGCGTCGCGTCTGAACCGGGCGCATAAGATCTTGGAGCGGCGGTTGTCGCATTTGCGAGGGGCGGTGGGAAATGCATAGGGAATGGTTTGAGCCGGTGCTGGCGCACCAGTTGGACCGGGTTGCGGCGCCGGAGGAGCTTTGGGAGCGGGTTCGGAATCCGAGAGTGGTGCGGAAGAAGAAAGGCGTTCACATGAGTGTGAACGCGGCACGCGTGGGCGCGTGCGCTACGATCCTGTTGGTTGTGTTTTATGTGGGGCATCGGGGATTTAGGTCGGGGGATGCCGGGGAGATTCGGGGCTGGGTGAAGGCTCAGGCGGGGATCGATGTTCCGCTCCAGAGCCGGCCGGTTGGGGTCCAGTTGATGGGTGCGAACTTCGCGAAGGGGTCCGTCGAGATCGCTTATAGGGTGGGTGGTCGTGACGGATGGCTTAGTGTGGATGGGCGGCCCGCGGGGTCCAGTGCGAGGGTGTTTACCTGGAGCATGGACGGGCATACTTACACGTTGGAGTGCGCGACCCCGGAGGATCTCAAGATCGCGTGTAATCTATGCCACACTGGGTGAAATGACCCAATGGCTAAGTCCTGATATATTGTTCTGCTAGGGTTATACGTGGTCCCTCGATTGCTTCTCGGCGTTATACTGAGTTTTTAGGAGCAAATATGAACACGTACGCGAAGTTTGGCGCGCTGGTGGCTGTAATTCTGGGCGTGCTGGTGTGGCTGGCGATGGGCGGCATCAGCGATAGCAAGACTTACTACAAGACCATCGCGGAACTCGGTCAGATGGGCGATCAGGCCAAAGGAAAACGGCTTCGCGTGGGTGGCGATGTGCAGCCGGGATCGATTGTTCGCAATGGCGCTGAAGTTACGTTCGTCATGCACCAAGAGTCGAAATCGCTGAAGGTGGTTTACAGCGGGATCGATCCGCTGCCGGACACGTTCAAGGACGGCGCGCAGGCTTTGGCGGATGGGAAGCTGGGGCCGGACGGCGTGTTTCAAGCAAACAAGATCCAGGCTAAGTGCGCATCGAAATACGAAGCCAAGCCGCAACTGAAGAAGGACGCGAACCGGGCCGGAATATAGCGTCCGGTGAAATCGCAGGCGAGGTGCCTGCCGTGCATTCTAGAGGAATTAAACCCGCATGGAAAACATAGGCGCTCTCGCGATACTGCTCGCGTTTTGCTTTGCCATCTACGCAGTAATTGGTTCCGTGGTCGGCAAGCTGCGGAAGAAACCGTTTCTGGTGGTAAGCGCGGAACGGTCGGTCTACTCCACCTGGATTCTGCTCACCATCGCTTCCGGCATCCTTATATACTCCCTCCTGACAGGCGATTTCCGAATGGGTTACGTCGCGGCGCACACGGACGCATCCATGTCGAAGATCTACAAGTTCACGGCGTGGTGGGGCGGGCAAGAAGGATCGCTGCTGTTGTGGGCCTGGCTGCTCGCGACCTATTCGGCCATAGTGGTTTTCATGAACCGGCGAAAGTTCCGGGATATGATGCCGTGGGTCACGTCGGTGTTGATGGCCACTGAGACATTTTTCCTGATCCTGATCGCATTCGTGTTCAGCCCGTTCCAGATTTTGATCGCCGGGCGCGGCAACATCGTGGAGGGAATGGGGAAGGGCCTGAACCCGTTGCTGCAGTACTGGACGATGGTGATTCATCCTCCGATGCTGTATCTGGGATACGTGGGATTCACGGTGCCGTTCGCATTCGCGATGGGATCGTTGATCACCAAGCAGCCGGGCGATTCATGGATACACACCACGCGGCGGTGGACCATTGTGACGTGGCTGTTCCAGAGCACAGGCATCCTGCTGGGCCAGGGCTGGGCGTACGCGGTGCTGGGCTGGGGCGGATATTGGGCTTGGGATCCGGTGGAGAACGCATCGCTGCTGCCATGGATCACGGCCACGGCGTTTCTGCATTCGGTGATGATGCAGGAAAAGAAGGGCATGATGAAGGTCTGGAACATGGTGCTGATTTCAGCCACCTTCTTCCTGTGCATCTTCGGGACGTTTCTGACGCGGTCCGGTGTGGTGAGCTCGGTGCATGCCTTCGCGCAATCGCCGATTGGAACCTACTTCGTGGTGTTTCTCGCCATCGGAATCGCGGCGACCATTTACTTGATTCTGGATCGGCTGAGTTATCTGAAGAGCGAAGCGAATTTGGAGAGCGTGGTGTCGCGCGAATCCAGCTTCATGTTCAATAACCTGATCCTGCTGGCGAGCTGCTTCGCGGTGCTGTGGGGCACTTTGTTCCCGGTGATCTCGGAAGCGGTGACGGGCGAGAAGATCAGCGTGGACGCGCCGTTTTTCAATCGCATCAATGTTCCGATTGGATTAGGTCTGTTATTTTTGACAGGCGTTGGCCCGCTGATCGCGTGGCGCCGAAGCTCGGTGGAAAGTTTGCGGCGTGCGTTTTTCTGGCCGTCCATTGCGGCGCTGGTAGTGATGGTTGGGTTGGCCATCGCAGGCGTTTATGAGCATCCATTCGCTCTGGTCTCGTTCGGGCTGTGCATGTTCGTTACCGCGACGATTTTTTCTGAGTTCTGGAAGGGCGCGTCGGTCATCAAAGCCAAGAGCGGGATTGGACTGATTCCGGCCACTATTGAGCTGACGCATCGCAACACGCGGCGCTACGGCGGGTACGTGGTGCATATGGGCATTGTGTTCATGTTTATCGGGTACACGGGTGCGGCATTCAACCAGAATGTCACTAAAGAAGTAGCGCCCGGCGGCAGTTTCCGACTGGGGCATTACACGCTGCGCATCGCCGATATGTTGAAGGGCGAGAACGACAACTATGTCTGGCAGAAGCTGGTGGTGGAGGCATCGGAAGGCGGGAAGTCGCTCGGGACCATGGAGCCGGAGCGGCGTTTATACAAATCCAGCCAGCAGCCGACATCGGAGGTTTCGATCCGGCGGCGCCTCAACGAAGACTTGTATCTGAACTTCGCCGGGATCTCGAATGATAACCAGCGCGCGGTGATTCAGGCATACACTTTTCCATTGGTCACCTGGATCTGGATCGGGTTCTGGGTGCTGGCCATGGGGACACTGGTGTGCTTGATCCCAAGCAAGGTGCGCCTCTCCTACGCGCGGACGCAAGTGATCGGAGTGACGCAGAAACATGCGCCGGTTGAGAAATAGCCTTCTCGTTTTCGCTCTTGTCACCGTGCCGATTTTTGCGCAGAGCGCGGAGGAGCTAGAGAGTCCGGCGGTGAATCGAGTGGCAGAGAAATTGCTCTGTCCATGTGGGTGCAAGATGAATATGGCATGCCGCATGGAACCTTATCCTTGCCGAATCTGCTGGGACAACAAGAAAAAGATTCTGAAGCTGCAATCGGCTGGACTCTCGGACCAGGCGATACTGGATCAGTTCGCGCGGGAGCAAGGGAAAGAGGTAGTCGCGAATCCACCCGGTATGATGGGCTCACTTTCCATGTACTCGGCTGCCATACTCGGACTGATTCTCGTGGTATGGGTGATACGCAGGTACAGCCGCAAAGGTGCGATTGCAGGGGCAGCTACCATGGATGACCCTGAGCTAAGCCGGTATCACGATCAAATCGAGAAAGAAGTGGAAAAGCTCGATTGATGGTCCTCGTAGCCGCTATCCTTCTTACCGCAGGAACAGTCGTATTCACTTTACTGGTTCGAGGCCGGGATATTCCGGAAGCGCCGGCAGTGTCGCCTACCGCGCACCTGGAACAACGCAAGGCGCAAATATACGAGAACCTGCGCGATTTGCAATTCGAGTTTCGGGTGGGCAAACTTTCGGACGCCGACTACCAGAAAACCAAGCTGGATTTGCAGCGGGAGCTGGCGAAGGTGTTGGCGGAGATTGACGCTACTGGGCCCGCGGTGAAGGTGAAAGCCGCTGCTGTGCAGGCGCCGGCTGCGGCGGTAGCCAAGCCCAAGCCTGACGGCAAGAAGTGTCCGCACTGCGGGGCGACGTTCGCGCAGCCGCTGAAATTTTGTGGGGAGTGCGGGAAGGCGATGGCGTCATGAAAAATCTTAAGCCGCTGATGAACGCAGATGAACGCAGATGGCTCTTCCGATCTGCGTTCATCTGCGTTTATCTGCGGCTAATCTGTGTTCCGGCCTTTGCGGCTGTTGATGGGACCGTGATTAATCGCACTACCGGGCAGCCGGCGGTGGGGACCATCCTGCAGTTGGTGCAACCTGGGCAAGGGGGGATGCAGACGCTGGCCAGCGCCAAGACCGACGCGGAGGGGAAGTTCAGGTTTGCTAAGGACACGCAAGGTCCGGCGCTCATTCAGGCGATTTTTAGTGGTGTTTTGTACACCAAGGTGATGATGCCCGGCACGCCCACGCACGGTGTCGAAGTGGACGTTTTCCAAGCCACCAATAAACCTGGCACTGCGAAAGTGAGCCAGCATTTTATCGTGCTGCAACCTGGGGCGAGCGAGATGGCGGTGAGCGAGGGCATCCTGTATCAGGGCGATCCGCAGCTTACGTACAACGACGCGGCCAATGGGTCGTTCCGTTTTTATCTGCCTCCTGAAGCGCACGAGAAAGTGAGCGTCACTATCAATGCTCCGGGTGGCATGCCGATCCAGCGGCCAGCTCAAAAGACGAACCAGGCGAACATTTACAAGGTGGATTATCCGATCAAGCCGGGAGAGACGCGCTTCGATCTCAACTACACCGTTCCGGTGACGAATCCGCTGATCTTTTCGAGCAAGATCCTGCACGCGGAGGGAGCATCGGACTTAGTGATTCCCACTGGCGTGACCGTCAAGGGCGACAACGTGGAATTAGCTGGGCAGGAGCCGAAGACGCAGGCCAATATCTACCGCATTAAGGGGAACGAATACAAGGTTACGGTGGAAGGCACGGGTGGGCTACAGCCGGCAGCCGAAGCGTCGGGATCGGGATCGGAAGAAGACAACGGTGCGCCGACCATCCAGGAGGTGAAGCCGCGTATCTACGACCGGCTGTACTTGATCCTGGGGATTGCGTTCGCGACCTTGGCGGCGGGGTCGGTGGCGCTGTACCGCTCCAACGCACCAAAGAAAGGTTAGCCGCTGATGAACGCGGATAAACGCGGATGGAAAGAAAGAATATCGGCGTTCATCTGCGTCCATCCGCGGCCTAATGCAGAATGAGCGCGGTCGCTATCGAAGGGGTTTGGAAATTTTACGGTGACTTTCCGGCGCTCAAGGATATCAGCTTCAACGTAGAGGGCGGGGCTTGCCTCGCGCTGCTGGGGCGCAATGGGGCCGGTAAGACTACGCTGCTGAGGATGCTGGCCGGGTTGTCGAAGGCCGCCAAGGGATCGATCACCATTTTGGGCGGGGACGCGCGGGCGGAGAAAACCCGGGCGCGGATTGGGGTGCTAGGCCACGGCATCGGCGTCTACGAAGAGCTTTCCGCTTTTGAGAACCTGCGGCTGTTCGCGCGCTTGTACGGGATGGAGAACCCGCGCCAGATCGCGCTGGAATGGCTGGAGCGCACGGGGTTGGACCGCGTCAGCGATGGCTTGGTGCGCGAATTCTCGCGTGGGATGCGGCAGCGGCTAGCGGTGGCTCGAGCGTTTCTGCACAATCCTTCGTTGCTATTGTTAGACGAACCCTTCACCGCGCTGGACGATCGTGCCATCGCGGTGCTGCAAGGGTTGCTCAAAGGTGCACTGGCGGAGGGCCGGACCATCATCATGTCCACGCATCAATTGCGTGAGGCGCTGGAGCTGGCAACCGATGTGGCGTTGATCAATCGAGGAAAATTGGCTTTCCGTGGCGAGCGCTCGCGCGAGATGCTGGAAGATCCGGGCTGGTTGTATCGTCACTACGGAGAGGCATGACGTTTCTCCAACAGGCGCTGGCCATCGCAGGCAAGGACCTGCGGTCGGAGATTCGGAGTAAGGAGACGGTCAACGCGTCGCTTTCCTTCGCGCTGGTGATTCTGATGTTGTTCAGTTTCGCCTTCGATCCCGGTTCCGACCAGGTGCGGGAAATATCAGGAGGGTTGCTGTGGCTGGTGTATGCCTTCGCCGGAACACTGATCCTCAATCGCAGCTTCGCGCGCGAGTTGGTGAACGATTGCCTGGATGCGCTGATCTCGTCGCCGGCCAGCGGCGCGCAGGTGTTTTTTGGAAAATGTCTGGCGAATTATCTGCTGCTGATGGTGGTGGAATGCGTCAGTTTCCCGGTCTTCATTATTTTCTATAATGCTCGCTGGCCTGCGCGTTGGGGATTACTGTTTTTGGTCATGTTGCTTGGCACCTGGGGAATCACGGTGATTGGGACGCTGTTCAGCGCCATGACGGTGAATCTGCGTCTGCGGGAGTTGATGTTGCCGACGCTGGTCTATCCCATGCTGATCCCTGCGTTGTTGGGCGCGATCCGGCTCAGCACGGTGTTAATCGCCGGCGATCCGCTTGAAACGGACGATCAGATCTGGTTCAAACTGTTGGCTGGGTTTGATGTAATATTTACGGCTCTGTCGTTAGCGCTAGTTGAAATCGTATTAGTGGGGTAAAAACTATGCGACTGAAAATCATTTTGGCTCTTTCAGTGCTTTCGGGCCTGATCCTGAGCTGGAATCTGCACACCATGTTTCTGAAGGTGCCGGACGAGCTGAATCAGGGTGCGATCTTCCGCATCATCTATTTCCACGTGCCTTCGGCAATCACGTCATTCGCGGGATTCTTTTTGGCGATGTTCGCAAGCGTCGGGTATCTGATCAAGAAGGATTTGCGCTTCGATTCGGTGGCGGCCTCCATTACTGAGGTCTCGTTTGCATTCACCACAATTACCTTGATTACCGGCAGCATTTGGGGCCGCATCATTTGGGGCATCTGGTGGACGTGGGACTACCGGCTCACATCGTTCTTCATCTGTTGGCTGCTGTACGTCGGCTACCTGATGCTGCGGCGCGCGATTGACGATCCGACCACACGGGCCAGATTGTGCGCGGTATTGTCGATATTCGCGTGCGTGGATGTCGTGATCGTCTGGAAGTCGATCGAGTGGTTCCGGACGCAGCATCCCGGCCCGGTGTTGAGCATTCGCAGCGGCGGTGGAATGGCGCCTGGGATGGAAGCGCCCATTTGGTGGAACTTCCTCGCTCTCATCATGCTCGCCACGGTGCTGGTGTTGATCCGGATGCGTCAGGAAGCTATGCAGCGCGAGATCGATACGATGCGGCGCTACGCGCACGCTTTTTGAGGAGATTGTCATGGACCAAAACTACACGTTCATGTTTTACGGCTTTCTGGTCGCCTGGCTGGTGGTGATCATCTATGTGATCTCCATCGCGCTACGCGAGCGGAAGCTGCGGGCGGAACTGGATCGCGTCAAACGAATGGTGGACGATCGCGAACACGAGCCGAAACGATGAAGCGCCGCGATCTGCTGAAGGCGGCGGGCGGCTTTCTCGCATTCCGAGAATTGGCGGCGCAGGCTAAGGTAGAGCGCGCTACGCGTGGGTTGGCTGTTCCTCGCATCAAAGACATTAGCGTTATCGCGACTGCGCCTCAAGGGTTGCGGCTGGTGGTGGTGAAGATTACTACGGACCAGGATGGTTTGTACGGCTACGGGTGCGCCACTTTTACGCAACGCGCGGATTTGGTTGTCCCGGCGGTTGAGAAATATTTGAAGCCGTTTCTGATCGGCCGCGCCACCGATCGGATTGACGATATCTGGCATGCCTGCTACGACAGCTCATATTGGCGTAATGGTCCCGTGCTGAACAACGCCATCGCGGGCGTGGATATGGCGCTCTGGGATATCAAGGGTCGGCAGGCTGGGATGCCGGTCTATGAGTTGCTGGGCGGTAAATGCCGCGAGGCGGCCGATTGTTATACGCACGCTGCCGGCGCGGAGATTCCGGAGACCATCGCGAATGCGCGGCGCATCATGGAGCAGGGGTTTCGGCATGTGCGCGTACAGGTGGGTGTTCCCGGAATGGCGGGATATGGAGCTAGCCGTGGGAATGCGGCTATTGCGGCACTGCACGATGGTCCGGTGTTTGAGCCTGCGGCGTACATGCGGCGGGCGCTACAGCTTTTTGAAACTTGCCGGACGGAGCTGGGCGAGGAGATCGAGCTGCTGCACGATGTTCATGAGCGATTGCATCCGATCCAAGCTGTGCGCTTCGCCAAGGATGTGGAAAAGTACCGCTTATTCTTCCTGGAGGATGTGCTGGCGCCCGAGGATATCGATTACTTCCGCCTGATTCGCAAACAGTGTGCCACGCAACTGGCCATGGGCGAGCTCTTCACGCATCCCTTGGAATGGACTCCGCTGATTTCAGAACGCCTGATCGATTTCATCCGCATTCATCCGTCGTTCGCGGGTGGGCTCACGCCCGCGCGCAAGGTTGCGGCCCTTGGCGAGGCGTTCAACGTGCGGACGGCATGGCATGGTCCCGGCGATCTTTCGCCGATCGGATCAATGTGCAATATCACGCTGGATGTGGCCTGCCACAATTTTGGCGTGCAGGAATATTCGGCGTTTGGCGAGCGCACGCAGGAAGTTTTCCAGGGTTGTCCGGTGATGAAAAACGGCTATTGGTATCCGAACGACGCGCCAGGCTGGGGCATCGAGGTAGATGAAAAGGCCGCGGCCAAATATCCGTTCGGGAGTTTCGAGGAAGGCGAGCGAAAGCGATTGAATGGCGGGTGGGGCGAGATCCGGCGACGGGATGGGACAGTGATTAAGCAGTAGGCGGCAGGGCTGCGAACATACCGAGCCGCGACCGGAAGGAAGCGCCACTCCGGACGCAGAACTAGCGGCATTCGTGGTAGCGCTCCCTGCCGGTCGCGGCTCGGAATGGGAATCTGGAAAGCTCCACATTCATGTCGGACAATTGTGGATGGCAACCTGTGCTATCCTGTTAAGGAACAAAAGAGATTAAGTTTAGACGAGGAGTATCTTTCCGAGAATGGCACTGGCGGCTGATTCGAAACAACAGGTAGTTGCAACGTACAGAGTTCACAAGACCGACACCGGTTCGCCAGAAGTGCAGGTAGCCATCCTGAGCCAGCGTATTCTGCAGCTGCAGGATCATTTCAAGTTGCATGGCAAAGACCATCATTCCCGCCGGGGATTGTTGTCGATGGTCGCACGCCGGCGGCGCTTGTTGAAATACCTGAAAAGCCGTAATCCGGAAAGGTACAAGAACCTGATTCAAAGTTTGGGCATCCGCCGTTAGGTGTCCTGGCTCAGGTAACCCGCCCCGGTGGGCGGCGCATCGACATTTCGTTCCCTCCAAAGTCTCCTCTTAATCCTTGGCAGGCCCGGCAGAAAGCTCGGCCTGGATTAAAAGGACATTGCAGATGTTACATACCGTAGAAATTGACCTGGATGGTCAAAAGATCACAATTGAAACAGGAAAGATTGCGAAGCAGGCCAATGGGGCCGTCGTGGTCCGTTCGGGAGATACCGTGGTGCTGGTGAGCGCCTGCTCCAACGAAGAGCCGAAGCCCAACGCCGCCTTCTTTCCGCTCACGGTGGATTACCGTGAATACACTTACGCCGCCGGCAAGTTTCCGGGCGGCTTCATTAAGCGCGAGGGACGTCCCTCCGAGAAAGAAATCTTGACCAGCCGGCTAATCGATCGGCCAATCCGGCCGCTGTTTCCGGAAGGCTACACGAACGAGTCGCAGGTTATCGCGATGGTGCTGTCGGCCGATCCGCAGCGCGATCCCAGCACGCTCGCCATTATCGGCGCGGGTGCGGCGCTGGCTATTTCCGATATCCCGTTCCACCATATTCTGGGCGGAGTACGGGTGGGGTCGATAAATGGAAAGCTGGTGGCGAATCCCAGCTACGACCAAACGCGCGAAGCCAAACTCAGCATCATTGTCGCGGGCAGCGAAGAAGGAATCGTGATGGTGGAGGCCGGGGCACAGCACGCGACCGAAGCCGAAGTTCTGGAAGCCATCGAATATGGCCACGAGTGTTGCAAGAAAATTGGGGCGGGCATCCGGGAGCTGGTGAAAAAGGCCGGCAAAACCAAGCGGTCTTATACCACGCCCGAAATCAACAAAGAGCTCTACATGCAGATCGAGAAGCAGATTCGCGCCGATTTAACCGATGCGCTGGACACCAAGAAATATCCGAAGCTCGAAAGCTACCATCGCGTGCATGAAGCGAAGCATAAGGTTGTGGACTCGCTTCCGGATGAGCAAAAGGCCGAAGGCGGCCCGCTGGTGGATTTGCTGAAGGAGCGCATCTTCCGCGATGAGATGCTGAAGCACCGGCGGCGTCCGGATGGGCGCGCGTTCGACGAGATCCGCAATATCGATTGCGAAGTGGGAGTGCTGCCGCGCACGCACGGTTCGGCGCTGTTCACCCGCGGAGAGACGCAGGCGTTGGTCACCGTTACCCTCGGCACCAAGGACGATCAGCAGCGCATCGAGATGTTCGATCTGACCGAGACTGCGAAGCGGTTCATGCTGCATTACAACTTCCCGCCTTTCAGCGTGGGCGAGGTTGGATTCATGCGTGGACCGGGCCGGCGTGAGATCGGGCACGGCGCTTTGGCTGAGCGATCGATCTCCGCCGTGATTCCGGAAGAGGCGAAGTTCCCGTACACGCTGCGCGTGGTGAGCGACATTCTGGAATCGAATGGTTCCAGCTCAATGGCGACGGTGTGCGGAGCGTCGCTGGCGCTGATGGATGCGGGCGTGCCGGTTTCCGATACGATCGCCGGCATCGCGATGGGCCTGGTGATGGAAGGCAAGGATTACGCCGTGCTGACCGATATCGCGGGCGCCGAGGATCATTACGGCGACATGGACTTCAAGGTTGCCGGATCGAAGCAGGGCATCACCGGCCTGCAAATGGACATCAAGGTTCCGAACGTCACCACCAAGATCATGCAGGAGGCGCTAGAGCAGGCTCGCAAAGCGCGGCTGTCCATTCTGGAGAAGATGGTGGCAACTATTTCAGAGCCGCGCAAGGAGATGTCGCAGTTCGCGCCTCGCATCTACACTCTCAAGATCCCCACCGACAAGATTCGCGATCTGATTGGGCCGGGCGGCAAGATGATCCGCAGCATTGTGGACGAAACCGGTGTCAAGATCGACGTCGAAGACGACGGGACGGTCAACATTTTCGCCGCCGACGGCGAATCGGCCAAGCTCGCAATTCAGCGAGTCACCGATATCGCAGCGGTCGCTGAGGTTGGAAAGACGTATCTCGGCAAGGTGGTTCGGCTGGTGGAGTTCGGCGCGTTTGTCGAGATATTCCCCGGCACCGATGGTTTGCTGCACATCAGCGAGATCTCGGAGAATCGCATTAAAGCGGTGCGAGATGAATTGAAAGAAGGCGATCAGATTCTGGTGAAGGTGCTGGCGCTCGAAGGCAACAAGATCAAGCTGAGCCGGAAAGCGGTGTTGAAGGAGCAGCGGGATAAGTTGAAGAAGTAGGGCAAGCCTCCGGCTTGCCCGGACAAGCCGGAGACTTGTCCTACGGCTAGAATTAAGACGTGATTTGTCCACGTCGATTCATCTTTCTGTTCTCGCTCACGGCCGGCATCGCGGCCGCTCAAAACACGCCCGGGTTCAGCATCTCCAATATGGACCGGTCGGCCAACCCCTGCATCGATTTCTATCAATACGCGTGCGGAGGCTGGGTGGCCAATCATCCAATTCCGCCCGATCAAACCAGTTGGGACCCGTTCGGTCAATTGGACGAGAACAACCGGGGCATCTTGCGCGGCATTCTGGAAAAAGCTTCGGTTGAGGACGCCCGGCGTACTTCTGTCGAACAGAAGATTGGCGATTTCTACGCCTCCTGTATGGACGAGGCGGCCATCGACAAGCTGGGCGCGGCGCCTCTGAAGGCGGAGCTGGATCGCATCGATGCGATCTCGTCCAAGTCCGGCATCGTGAATGTGCTCATCCCCCTGCAGTTGATCGGCGTCAATGCGCTCTTCAGCTTTTCTTCCGGCCCTGACTTCAAGAATTCGATGCTCGAGATCGCGCAGGCCGATCAGGGCGGCTTGGGCCTTCCGGAGCGCGACTATTATTTCAAGGACGACGCCAAATCGGTAGAGCTGCGCAAGCAATATGTGGAGCACGTCCAGAAGATGCTGGAGCTTTTGGGGGAGCCCAGTGAGAAGGCTGCTTCGGACGCTCAAGCGGTGATGCGCTTTGAGACGGGTTTGGGCAAGGGGTCACTCGATGTGACGTCGCGGCGCGATCCCAAGCTGACTTATCACAAGCTGACGGTACACGAATTGGTATCGCTCAGCCCGGCGATCGACTGGCCGAAATATTTCCAGGGGATGGGAACGACGCCGATTACGGACCTGAACGTCGCAGTGCCGAATTTTTTCCGAACCGTGGAATCCATGATCGTGCAGACGAGCTTGGACGACATCAAGACTTACCTGCGCTGGCAATTGGTTCACGCCGAAGCTCCGTTTCTAGCGAAGCCGTTTGTGGATGAGAATTTTCGTTTCTTTAGACAGATCCTGGCTGGCGCCAAGGAAATCGAGCCGCGGTGGAAACGCTGCGTCAGCGCGGTGGATAGCGATCTGGGCTTCGCGCTGGGTCAGAAATATGTGGAAGTGGCATTCGGAGCCGAACAAAAGGCTCGAACGTTGAAGATGGTGGAGGAGATTGAAAAGGCTCTGAAGGGTGACATCCAGACGCTTTCCTGGATGACGCCGGCCACCAAGGAGCAGGCGCTGATCAAACTGCGGGCGGTGACCAATAAGATCGGCTATCCGGACAAGTGGCGCGACTATTCAAGCGTGAAAATAGTGCGCGGCGATGCGGTGGGTAACGACGAGCGGGCCACCGAGTTCGAAGTTCATCGGCAGTTGAACAAGATCGGCAAGCCTACGGATCGGACGGAGTGGGGAATGACGCCGCCCACTGTGAATGCCTACTACAATCCGACGGAAAACAACATCAATTTTCCAGCGGGCATCTTGCAGCCGCCGTTTTATGACAAGCGCCTGGATGACGCGGTGAATTATGGCGCGATTGGGGCGGTGGTGGGGCACGAACTGACGCACGGGTTCGACGATCAAGGCCGCCAGTTCGATCCAGACGGCAATTTGAAGGACTGGTGGACGCCGGAGGATGCCAAGGAGTTTGAAAAACGGGCCGAGTGCTTCGTTCAGGAATACTCGAAGTTCACGCCGATAGACGACGTTCATCTCAACGGGAAGCTGACCCTGGGCGAGAATGCGGCCGATAATGGCGGGGTCCGGCTGGCGTTCATGGCGCTGATGGAGGCACTGAATGGCAAACCGCGGCCAAAATTGGACGGATTGACGCCCGAGCAGCGGTTTTTTCTAGGTTGGGGGCAGATCTGGTGCCAGAATGTGCGGCCGGAGACATCGCGGATGCTGGTTCAAGTGGATCCGCACTCCCCGGGCCGAAATCGGGTCAACGGCGTAGTATCGAACATGCCGGAGTTCCAGCGCGCTTACGCTTGTAAGATTGGCCAGCCGATGGTCGCCGCCCCGGCCTGCCGGGTCTGGTGAAAAAGGTTCCTCGGTTCTTCGGTTCATCGGTTCTTCGGTTGCCGAACTGAAGAACCGAGCAACCGAATAACCGAACAACGCGCCGTAACCTTTGGTTACGCTGCCGGTATTCCTATTGTGTACGAAGCAAGCGACAGTAGCCTGATGCAGGCCGTCCGGGATGGCGACCTGGGGGGCTTGGCGGTCCTGTTCGAGCGGCACCATCGGGCGCTATTCAACTACTTTGTGCACGTGAACGGGAACCGCGACCTGAGCGAGGACCTGGTACAGGACGTTTTTTTCCGGATGTTGAAATACCGGAAGAGCTACCAGCCGGAGCGATCCTTCACAGCCTGGATGTACCAGATTGCACGCAACGCGCATGTGGATTCCATCGGGAAGCGGAAGTTTGAAGTGGAAATCGGTGACAGAGAATTTGCGAGCACCAACATGATGGACGAGAATTTGAAGCGCAAGCAGGAAGTGGCGTTACTGAAGCGAGCGATGGCGCGCCTGCCGCTCGAAAAAAGAGAGCTGTTGGTGTTGAGCCGCTATCAGAATTTGAAGTACGAAGAGATCGCCGGCATTCTCGGGTGCGACATCGGTGCGGTGAAGGTGCGGGTGTATCGCGCAGTGCGTGCGCTGGGGCAGATCTACTTCGAGTTGGCAGGAGAAAAAGCATCATGAACTGCGAACAGGCCAGAACACAATTCGTGGATTACTGGAGAGGCACTCTCGAAGATTCAGCCGGTGAGTTTCGGACTCACCTGGGGTCTTGCGAGCGCTGCCGCGCCGAAGCGGAAGAACTGAAGGATCTGTGGGGGACGCTCGGAACGTTGCCCGAAGAGGATCCGAGCCTGGGTATGCGCGTGCGCTTTTACGATGCGCTACGCACCTGGCGGCAGCAGGAGGCGCAGCGGCGGCAACCGTTGTGGTGGCTGCGTCATCCGGCGTTTCAGGCGGCCTGCGCCGTGCTGATTCTGGCGGTTGGAATTGGAACCGGATATCTGGTGCGCGGGCGCGATAGCACGGAGGTTTCACAACTGCGTGGGGAGGTATATAACATGCGTCAATTAGTTGCTCTATCGCTTCTGCAGCAGCAATCGGCCAGCGATCGTTTGCGCGGCGTGAACTTTGCATATCATGTGGAGCAGTCCGATCCGCAAGTGCTGGGCGCGCTGCTGACAACGGTGAATCACGATCCCAGTGTCAACGTGCGCCTGGCGGCGGTGGATGCGCTGCGGAATTTCAGCGATAGTCCAGTGGGCAGAAAAGGCGTAGTGCAGGCGCTGGCCAAGCAGGATTCGCCGCTGGTGCAGATCGCGATTCTGGATCAGATTGTGGAGCTGCACGAGAAGTCGGCTGTCCCGGATATTCAATTTCTGTTGTCCGTCCAGAGCCTGAATCCGGACGTGAGGCAGCGCGCGCAATGGGCGCTGAAGCAACTGCAATGAGAACATTCTTGATTTTGATGGGGGCTTTGTCGCTGGCCTACGGCGATCAGGAAGCCAAGGAAACAATTCGGCAAACGTTACCTGCTGCGGCGCGCCTCGAAGTGGATAACGTGCAAGGCTACATTCACGTCTCGGGCTACAACGGCAGCGAGATCCAGATGGTGGCCGAGAAAACCATCGAGGCTGAGTCCGCCGAACGGCTGGAGGCTGCCAAGCAAGAAGTAAAGTTGGACGTTTCAAGGTCCGGCGATTCATTGATCCTATTCGTGGACGGGCCGTTTCGCTGTCATTGCGAGGACAACCGGTGGGGAACTCGCGATCACGGCCACCGCGGGTATCACGTGACCTTCGATTTCGAAATCATGGTGCCGGCTGCGACGTTCCTGCGGCTTGGAACGGTGAACCACGGAGACATCCACGTGGAAAACACCACCGGCGATTTCGATATAAGCAATGTGAACCGCGGCATCGAGATGACCGAGGTCTCGGGCTCGGGACTGGTCCACACGGTGAATGGTCCGATTAAGGTGCTGTTTGCGAAGAATCCTTCGAGCGCCTGCTCGTTTGGCACCGTGAACGGAAGTATCGAGACGTCGTTCCGCGGGAACCTGAATGCCGATGTGAGGGTGAAGACTTTCAACGGGCAGGCCTTCACGGACTACGATGTCACGGCTTTGCCGAGGATGGTCTCAGCGGGCGAGCGGAGGGACGGCAAGTTCGTCTATCACAGCGACGATTTCAATGGTATGCGTATCGGCAACGGCGGGCCCGAGCTGAAGTACGACACACTCAACGGAAGTATCCGAATTATCAATCGAGGAAAGTAATTATGAAACAGCTAGCAGTACTCTTTTTATTCGCGGCCGGCGCGGCGTTTTCGCAGGAACCACCGGATCGCGTGAATGTTCCCTTCAGCGATCCATCGCGGCCGAAGATGCTGAAAGCGTCGGTGTTGAACGGCAGCATCACGGTGAAAGGCTATAACGGCAAGGAAGCCATCGTGGAAGCGCGTGGCGAGGGCGGCAGGCACAGGCGCCCTGCCGAGCGATCGGACGGAATGCATCGCATCGATATTGGCGGCAGCGGCCTCTCGGTGGAGGAATCCGACAATGTCGTGACGGTGGGCACGCGGTCGCTCAACGAGAACGTCGAAATCAGTATTCAAGTGCCTTTCGACACGTCTTTGAAGCTGCACGACGTGAACGGCGGCGAAATCTCGGTGGACCACATTGTGGGAGACGTCGAGATTGACGTGACCAATGGAAAAGCGACGGCCACGCATATTTCCGGCTCGGCCATCGTGCATGCCTTGAACGACCGCGTGCTGGTGACGCTGGACAAGGTTACCGCGGACAAGCCCATGTCGTTCAGCTCGCTCAATGGCGACATCGACGTCACTATGCCGGCCGACTTGAAGGCGAAGGTGAAGTTGAAGAGCGACAATGGCGAGGTGTACAGCGATTTCGACATCAAGGTGGACGCGTCCTCGCGCAGGCCGATGGTAGAGGACTCCAATTCCGGGCACGGCAAGTATCGTGTGCAGTTCGATAAGGCGACATATGGGTTAATCAACGGGGGCGGACCGGAGATTCAGCTCACTACTTTCAATGGGAATATTTATATTCGAAAAGCAAAGTGACAGAAGACAGAAAGCAGAAGGCAGAAAGCAGAAGGCAGCAGAGCGCCGAGGGCTCCGCGCGGCGTGCTGCCTACTCTCCAAGAACAAATTCAGCGCTTTGTGCACGTGGCCATGCTCTTGCATAGTCCATCCGCATGAAGCGCAAACGTTTTTCAAATCTTGCTTTAGCTTGTCAACTATTCGCGGCTGCGGGCGGGCTTAATCTGGCCGCGCAGGGCCCGGGGCAGGTCACAGCCGATTCGCAAAAATCGACTAAGGACGATCGCGAGTTAACCCAAAAAATCCGGAAATCCGTGGTCTCCGATAAGTCGTTGTCTATCTCTGCCCACAACGTTAAGATCATCAGCCGGGATGGCATGGTGACGCTGCGGGGGAAGGTCAAATCCGATGACGAGAAGAAGGCCATCGAAGACAAAGCGACCGAGATCGCGGGCCAGGGCAAGGTGACTAGCGAGCTGACCGTGACGGGGAGCGGGTCGAGATAGTCCATCACTTCAGGAGATGAAATCATGAGCAAGAATACAGCTGTTTATGGAATTTACCGGGACACCGTGGCACTGACATTTCTGTCCTGATGCCCGAGAACGTGGGCACTAAGGATTTTGTTCACAAGAAGGACACCAAAGCTCCCGAGGGCGCAACCACGGGTGTGGCGTCCGGAGCCGTAATTGGAGGCGCACTGGGATGGCTGGCGGGTATCGGCGCATTGGCGATTCCGGGGCTTGGACCATTCATCGCAGCCGGTCCCATCATGGGTCTGCTGGCCGGCGCGCTGATCGGGATGGGAATACCGGAGTACGAAGCGAAGCGCTACGAGGGTCGCGTGAAGTCGGGCGGAATCCTGCTATCCGTGCATTGTGATAGCTCGGAGTGGGTGAAGCGCGGCAAGACGATCCTGGAGCAGACCGGGGCGGAAGAGATCGGCACTGCGGGAGAAGCCGCCGCTGACTATGCGATGAGCGATCGACCGGCATTGAGGATTTAGTAGGACAAGCCTCTGGCTTGTCCGGGCAAGCCGGAGGCTTACCCTACGTTAGAATAGGGTTTCTGCGCTTCCTTGGGATTGACTTCGGGTGGGAGAACCAGCCCAGCGGCGTTGCGGCTCTTGATTGGGCCGGCGGAACGCTGCACCTTGCTGCACTCGATCGCCTCAGGCTACCGGGTGATGTGCTGCGTTGGGTGGAGGCTGAGGCGACCGCCGATACTGGGATCGGCATCGACGCGCCCATCGTGATTCCGAATGCGTCAGGCATGCGGATCGCGGACCGTCTTGCGCATTCTCTCTACGGTAAGTATCACGCGGGTGCCTATCCGGCTAGCCGGGCGCGCACGTTTTGGAAGCGGACAACCAGGTTTTCCGCAGCACTGGGCAAGCTGGGCTTCGGCCACGGCGACGAGTGGGCGCCGAAGAGCAGTGGGCGCTTCCAGATCGAAGTCCATCCCCACGCTGCATCGGTTCAGCTTTTCCTGCTGGACCGCATCGTCAAATACAAGAGAGGGAGAGTGGCGGATCGTGCGGCGGAGTTGAACCGCTTGCGAGGGCTGATCTTGGAGCGGCTGCCCTTGCTGGTTCCAAAACTCGAGCTAACCGAGCTGCCTGAGATTCCACATGCGGGCCGCGGGTTGAAGGCCGTCGAGGATCAGCTGGATGCACTGCTGGCCGCTTACATCGCCGCGCATTGGTGGTACTGGGGACGCGAGCGTAATGAGGTGCTCGGGAACTCGAGGCTGGGGTACATTATTGTGCCTCACAGGCAACGCGCCAAGACTATCGTACTGGACGAACCGAGCGCCGGCGCCGATCCGATCAAACAATTTGAAGAATGGTACGCTCTGGCAAGCGTGGCCGGTATCGCGGAACCGGGTGCAGTAGCGCTGGCCACCGTTTCGTCTGAAGGGCAGCCGTCGGCGCGAATGGTGATTGTCAGAGAGGCCGATTCCCGCGGCTTCGTTTTCTATACCAATTATCGAAGCCTGAAGGCGCGCGAGTTGGCTGCCAATCCTCGCGCTTCGCTGGTTTTTTACTGGCCGGAACTGGAACGCCAGGTCCGTGTGACGGGCGAAGTGGGGAAAACTCCGCGCGCGGAAACCGAGCGATACTTTCGCACCCGTCCGCGTGGAGCGCAGTTGAGCGCGTGGGCATCCTGGCAAAGTTCGGTGATCCCCGGCCGCGACGTTCTGGAGCGGAGAATCGAAAAGCTGGAGTCACGCTACGCCGGCCAGGACATTCCGGCGCCACCGGGATGGGGAGGCTATCGGCTGCGGCCGGACACGATTGAGTTCTGGCAGGGGCGCGCGAATCGGCTGCACGACCGGTTGCGATATTCCAGGAAGGCTAGCGGGCGGTGGATCGTGGAGCGACTGGCTCCCTAAGATCTGACAAGTCGGAGACTTGTCCTACGTTTACCGGTCGTTTACCGCCGTTCACCGATATTTCGTCGAAGCTTGTGGCAGTGGCTGCTACCATCGAATCGTGGATAGAGGACGATTTGATAACCGTGGCGGCTTCCGGGGCCACTCCGGGCTTTCCGGAATCGTAATTGGCGCCCTGATCGTCGCGATCGGGCTGGTCATTCTCCTCGATAATCTCGGAATCGTCCACGTATACGATATATGGCGGTTTTGGCCGCTGATCCTGATTGGCTTTGGGATTTCGAGGGTTTTGGAGAGCCGGCACCCTGGCGGGCAGGTATGGGGGGGCTTGATGGTGCTGATCGGCGTGGCCTTCTTACTCGACAATCTTCACATTCTCATCTTCGATTTCGACGTTTCGCAGCTTATTTGGCCGCTCGCGGTGATTGGGTTCGGTGTATTTATGCTGTTGCGCGCGATGGATCGGAGGAGGACCCTGGAGGGCGTGCCAACCGCCGCTTCCACCACTACCGACGGGGTGCTCGGCTCATGGGCCATCTTCAGCAGCGTGAAGCGGAAGGTCGACTCGCAGGACTTCAAAGGCTGCGAAGCGACGGCGGTATTCGGTGAAGTAAAAATCGATCTTCGCAAGGCGGGTATCGCCGGCGATCAGGCGGTAATCGACGTGAACGCACTGTTCGGCGGCGTCGATATTCGAGTGCCGGAGACTTGGCGCGTGGAGATGAAAGGCGCCGGCATTTTCGGAGCGTTCGAGGATAAGACCCTTCCTCCGCGTGTCGATCCTGGCGTGAAAACACCGCAGCTGATTATTACAGGCACCGCGGTGTTCGGCGCGGCCAAGGTAGATAATTAACCAGGCCAGTTTTTATGCATCCGCTGCTTGCCACCAAAGGCAGGATTACCCTCTATTTGCTCATTTGGGCTGCGTTGGGCGGCCTGCTGGGTTACCTGCTAACAATCACCGGGAGGTTGAGTTGGCTGGAGGCGAGCATTCTGGCGTTGCCGCTAGCGCTGTTTTACTCGTTCGTATGTCTGGCGCCTTGGTATATGTGCCGGTTTCTGCCGCTGGGCCCGGTGCAGCTCCCGAAATTGCTGGGCAACCACATGGCGGCGGCCGTGGTTGCCGCTCTGTTTTGGATTGTGCTGGCGAAGGTGCTGGGGTTAGGGCTCAGCCGGTATTATCCGACGATCAACGAACGTTTCAGTCCACAGCTTCCGCTGGTTTTTGGCATCGGAGTGCTGCTGTACCTGCTATCGGTGGCGCTGCATTATGTTCTGCTCTCGGTGGAATCCTCCAAAGAATCCGAGACGCGCGAACACGAAGCCAGGACGCTGGCGCGGGAAGCGGAAATAAAAGCTCTCAAGGCGCAGATCAATCCGCACTTTCTGTTCAACAGCCTGAACTCCATCGCAGCGCTAGCCACCGTGGACGGCCTTCGCGCCCGCGATATGTGCATCAAGCTATCGGATTTTCTGCGCAACACGCTTAGCTTGGGCGAGAGGCAGAGCATTTCGTTCGGCGACGAGTTGGCCTTGGCGCAGGCGTACCTGGCAGTGGAGCAAGTGCGGTTTGGCTCGCGATTGCGGATTGAACTCAAAACGGATTCCGCTTGCGACGATTGCACGGTGCCGCCGCTGTTTCTGCAGCCGCTAGTGGAAAACGCCGTGAAGCACGGAATCGCGGGTCTGGTGGAGGGGGGAACCATTCGTCTGGAGGCGCATTGCGAGGAGGGCTGGTTGCAGGTGACCATCCAGAATGAGTTTGATCCGGATGCTCCCGCGGCGCAGCGGCATGGGCTGGGGCTGCAGAATGTTCGTAACCGATTGCGGGCAGTGTACGAGAATCAGGCTCGGATCGATACCGTCGTCACCGGCAACGTGTTCGTAGTGGCCGTGGATTTGCCCTGCGGGCCGCGCGCGTTTTGGGAGGGTTCCTTCAATCGTCTGGACGCCTTGCTGGAGGCGCGAGGCGGACGGAAGTAACCCGGCGTTGCCAACCCAATGTCACTTAGTTTTCCCAAAACTGCTCAGTTGCTCGCTTTGTGGGGCGGTCCCCCTGGACCGCAGCCGACGCCCTCGTCGGCTCGCTGTATTTTGAAGGAAGCTGATTCCGTTGGCGAACAGCGGGTCCACGGGGACCCGCGCAGACCAGGGGGTCTGCCCAGGGGTCTGCCCCACGGGTAACATAGAGGAGATCATGGCCGATTTGTTGGCGCCTGGTGCGCTGATTGGGCACTACCGCGTGGTCTCGCGGCTGGGGCAGGGTGGCATGGGCGCTGTCTATCTGGCCGATGACACGCGGCTGGGCCGCAGAGTGGCACTGAAGGTTTTGCCGCCCGATGTCGCCTCCGATCCGGACCGTATGCATCGCTTCGTGCAGGAAGCCAAGCTGGCCTCGGCGCTCACACATCCCAACGTCGCCTACATCCACGAAATCGGCCAGGAAGGCGACCTGTGGTTTCTGGCAATGGAGTACGTGGAGGGCGTGCCGCTTACCAACGTGATCCGGGAAGGCCCGATGAAGATTTCGGACATTCTCCCGATTGGCATTCAAGTGGCTGACGCGCTGGATGACGCGCATCAGAAGGGCATCGTGCATCGCGACATCAAACCGGCCAACTTGATGCTCACGCCGCGCGGGCACGTGAAAGTTCTGGATTTCGGACTGGCAAAGCGAGAGAAATCCACGCGGAATTCGGAAGACACGCAATTGTTGACGAGCGCCGGGATGGTGGTGGGGACGGTGGAATACATGAGTCCGGAACAGGTGCTGGGCCGGGACATGGACCATCGCTCCGATATTTTCAGTCTGGGCGTAGTGCTTTACGAGATGGCCACCGGACGCCTGCCCTTCAGCGGCGCGAATTCTACCGAAACGATGGCGCGCATTCTGCAAGCGCAGCCGGATGCGATGGCTCGCTTCAATTACGAGGTTCCCGAAGAGCTGGAGCGAACGGTGCGGAAGTGCCTGGAGAAGGATCGAGAGCGGCGGTACCAATCGGCGCGGGAACTGATGGTGGATTTGAAGAACCTGGAGCGCGATTCGGGATCGCAGAAGAGCGCGGCGGCGACGGATGGTTCCTCAAAAGAGGCCCGGCGGCGAATCTCGGCGGTGATCGTGGATGACGAGGAACTGGCGCGGTCGTTGCTGCGGGAGTATGTGGAATCAAGTCCGGGCATTGATGTTGTCGCGGAATGCGGCAATGGTTTCGAAGCTGTGAAGGCGATTTCCGAACATAAACCAGACCTGGTGTTTTTGGATGTGCAGATGCCGAAGCTGGACGGCTTTGAGGTGCTGCAATTGATCGGCAACGAGGTGGCCGTGATTTTCGTGACGGCATTCGATCAATATGCGATGAAGGCGTTCGACGCGCACGCAGTGGATTATTTGCTGAAGCCGTTCAGCCTGGAGCGATTCGAAAAAGCTCTGGAACGCGCGCGCCAGCGGCTGGGCGAGAAACTGCCTCCGGCGATGGAGCTGGCTGCGGCCGCCCGGCCTCCGCAGCAATATCTGCAACGCATCGTGGTTAAGGATGGAACGCGGGTGCACATCATCCCGGTGGACCGGCTGGATTATGCCGAGGCACAGGACGATTACGTGGAACTGCACAGCCAGGGCAAAAACTACCTCAAGCAGCAGACTATATCGAGCCTGGAATCGGCGCTCGACCCCGAGCGATTCGTGCGCATTCACCGTTCCACCATCGTGAACCTGGAGCGCGTGGCGAAGATAGAACCGTATGCCAAGGACAGCCGCGTGGCGGTGTTGTCGGATGGCACGCAGCTTCCGGTGAGCCGGGCTGGGTACGATCGGTTGAAGGCCCTTTTAGGCGAAAAGCTTTAAAAACCCGTTTCTCGTTTCTCGTTGGGCGCAAACTAGAAAACTTGCAAGGAATTGGCCGCTTCGGGGACTACCTAACTAGAATGCGGTCGGAACAGGCCAGGTTCCTCGGGATCATCGAGCAGTATCAGCCGGCGCTTTGGCGGCTGGTGAATTCCTATGAAGCTGATCCGGGGCGGCGCGAGGATTTGTTCCAGGAGATTGCGTTGGGCGTGTGGCAGGCGCTGCCGCGCTTTCGCGGCGATTCTAGCGAGCGGACATGGCTTTACCGGATTGCGCACAATATCGCCATATCCACTTTGGAATCGCGGCGCCGGCGGGACACACGAGAGTTGCCCATGCCTGATTCGGTGGAACGAGTGGGCCGATGGAGTGATCCGGACCGCGTGTTGGTGGTGGAGGAGCGGCGGGAGGCGATGCTGGCCGCGATTCAGGAATTGGCGCCTGTCGACAAGCAAATTATTGTGCTGCACCTGGAAGGTTTGAGTTACCAGGAAATCGAAGAAGTCTCGGGATTTTCTGAAAGCGCGATCGCAAGCCGCTTGAGCCGCATTCGCGATCGTTTGACCGACGTGATCCGTAAGCAGGAGGTAAGAAAATGACACCGACCGATGAACTACGTCAACTGTGGCAATCTGATATCAACGAAGCGATTGATCAGCGCGAGCTGATGCGCGAACTGGAGCGGAGAACCCGCAATTTCGATCGCATGAATCGCCGCCGCGACTTTCGGGACATCGTGGCTATGTTGGTTGTCGCGGTGGTCTATTTCTGGTTCGCGGTACGCGCGGGAACCACTTTCGAACGCGTGGCTGATCTGTGGCTGGTGGTCTTCTGTGGTTGGTTTATCTTTTATCTGCGGCGCTACGCCAAGCTCTCCCGCAAGCCGGTGCCCGAGCAGACTTTGGACGTCTACCGGCAAGCCTTGGTGGAACGCTACGATGGGCAGATCAGGCTTGCGAAGAGCGTGAAGTATTGGTTTATTCTTCCAATGTGGTTGGGCCAGATGCTTTACAACGTCGCGTATCGGGTGAATGGCGGTAACAACTTTAAATTCGGAATGGTCACGATTTTCGTAACGGCGGTGAACGCTTTCGTGTGGTGGCTGAATGAGGGACTGGCCGTCCGCTACCTCGATCGCAAGCGCCGGGAACTGGCAGTCTTAGTTGGAGAAGAAGGAGTTTCGAAATGAAGAAATCATTGGCAGCGATTGTTATGATCGTACCCGTGCTGCTGGGCGCGGATTCCAGCGAGATACGTTCGATTCTCGAGAACCGCATCGACCTGGGCAAGAAAGCGGTGGGGATTGTCGTCGGGACCATTGACGACAAGGGCCGCGCCGTGATCGGCTACGGCAAGCTAGCTAAAGATCGCGATGAGAAGCCCGATGGCGACACGGTGTTCGAGATCGGTTCCATCACCAAAGTGTTCACGTCGTTGATCCTAGCTGACATGGTGGAGCGGGGCGAGGTGAAGCTGGACGATCCTGTGTCGAAGTTCCTGCCGGCTTCCATAACGGTGCCAAGCCGTAATGGCCGCCAGATCACGCTGCTGGATCTTTCGATGCAGATCTCCGGTTTGCCGCGCCTGCCGAATAATATGAAGCCAGCGGATCTGGCCAATCCGTATGCCGACTACGATCCGCCGAAACTGTATGCGTTCCTGTCCGGCTACAAGCTGCAACGGGACATCGGCGAGAAATACGAATATTCCAACCTCGCGGTTGGGCTGCTGGGGCATGCGCTGTCTTTGAAAGCCGGCATGAGTTACGAAAAACTGGTGAAAAGCCGGATTCTGGAGCCGCTGGGGATGACCAGCAGCTCGGTTACGCTTTCGGAGTCGCAGAAAAAACGCCTGGCCATCGGTCATGATACGGGACTGAATCCTGTGAAGAATTGGGACCTGGATGCATTGGCCGGTGCGGGCGCGCTGCGGTCAACCGCAAACGACATGCTGAAATTTCTGGCGGCCAATCTAGAGCTGACCGATACGCCGCTGAAGCCGGCCATGCGCCGCATGCGGACGGTCCACCGGGAAACCGGAACGCCAGATCTCGAGATCGCGATGGCCTGGCACGTGTTCCACAAATTCGGGACGGACATCTACTGGCATAACGGCGGGACAGCCGGATATCGATCTTTCGCAGGTTTCGTTCCAGCCAAGAAAACTGGCGTGGTGGTTCTCTGCAACACTTTTTTCGACATCGATGACATGGGCTATCACATTCTGGAGAGCCAATATCCGCTGGGCAAATTTTCAGCGCCCAAAGAACGAGTTGAGATTGCGCTCGATCCGAAGATCCTGGAAAGTTACGTGGGGGAATACGAATTGGCGCCCACGTTCAAGATCAAGATCACGCGCGAGGAAGCTCGGCTGTTTGCGCAAGCTACCGATCAACCGCGATTCGAGATATTCGCGGAGAAGGAAGCGGATTTCTTTCTGAAGGTGGTGGACGCGCAGATCACGTTCTCAAAGGATGAGAAGGGGGCGGTGACGAGTCTGATACTGCATCAAGGTGGGGCGGATCAGAAGGCGAAGAAGGTGCAGTAGAGAGAAGGCAGAAAGCAGAAAGCAGCATTCCAAGCGGGACATCTGGTGTTTGCTGCCTTCTGCAGCCTGCCTTCTGCCTACTGTCCGCTAGTTCTGCATGGCTAGCTCGGCCTTGGCGGGCAGGGCCTCTCGCAGGGTGGATTCCTCGGCGGCGATTACCAGAGTGCCGCGCGTTGCGCCGCTCGGGGAACGAACGGGCGCTGTCCAGACAGCCGCGCCAAATTCCTGGCCTTGCTTGTTGCGAAGAGGGCTGGTTCCGCAGGGCGGCGGCTGTCCAAGCACTTCGTCGCGCTTCCAGCCCAACAGGCGTTCCGCGGCTGTGTTCCAATAAACCACCGTGCCGTTGACATCGACAGCGAACGCGGCCAGCGGAGAAGAGTCCAGAAGATTCACGGGCTCGGGAGGGACAATCGCGGCGCCCTTGCCGGGTTCTGAGGTTTTTTCGTTGGCTTCCACCAGGCGCAGCCTCACCTTGGTGGAGGCGCGTTCACTGCTTGAAATTTTGAGAATCAGCGCGGCAATCAGATACATGGACGCGATCAAGAAATCCACCCAGCCATCCAGCCGCTGGATGCCGGGGAAGAGGATTACGCCGGCATCCTTTAACACGCGTATCGCTTCGTAGACCGCGATCAGTCCCAGCACGCCGGTCAGGATCTTATCTAAACCAACCTTCTGGCGTTTGGCCATGAGAAAGCACCAAAGGATGGTCGTCAGGCAGATGCACAGGGCCAGGCCCATGAGCAGGCTGGCACGAAATATTTGAACCAGATACATGCGGCTCTCCTCAGATTGGGCTGCACGCTTACATCGGCCGTTCGGTAGGTGCTGGAGAGTCCTCAAGAGCTTACTTCGGGGCGGGTATTTTACCTAGGAGGAGACCGGAAACCGCACTAGCGCTAAGGCGTTTCCATGAGGCGGATACGATAAGCTGTATGGCGCGATATCCTGTTAGTCATCATGCGGGCGCGGGTGGTTTAATCGTTATAAAGTGACCAATTTTCTGAAAGCCACGCTGTTGTTTGCCGCGGTCTTACTGGTGGGCGCGGCGATGCGATCGTTCGATCGGGCGGTTCCGCTCGAAACCGTATCCGAGACAACGGCGAACGTGAGTTTGGGCGATCTCAACGGCGATGGGCATTTGGACATCGTGCTCGCCAAAGGGCGTCATTGGCCGTTAGCCGATGTAGTGCTTTTTGGCGACGGCAAGGGTCATTTCAGGCCCGGTCCACCGCTCCCGAATAAACCCGATCGCAGCTATTCGGCTCCACTCGCCGATTTGAATGGAGACGGCACGCTCGACATGGTTATCAGTAACGACGCGCCGGATCCGAAGGTAATTCTGCTGAACGATGGCACGGGCCATTTCCGGCTGGGCGGAACCTTCGGCGATCCGAATTGGCCCACGCGGAACGTTGTTCTGGCGGATCTGAACGGCGATGGTTCTCCCGATATTGCGGTCGCCAATCGGCCCGGGCCGAGCTATGTCTGCTTCAACGACGGCAAAGCCCATTTCAAGTGCAAGGAGCTCGGACGGGAAAGTTCAGCCACCATCCTGGCCGGCGATATGGATGGCGACGGATCGCAGGATCTTATCGTGGCTTGCCGGGACGAATGCCAGAGCGTGGTGTATTTTAACGACGGCCACGGGAATTTCACGCGCAAGCAACCTTTTGGGCCCGCCGGATCATCCACGCGCGCCATGGCGGTTGCGGACTTCGACGGGGATGGCCGTCTGGATATTGCGGCTTGTCATGAAGGCCTGGGGCTCCATGCTGGCCGCGGATCTGAATAAGGATGGCAGACCTGAGATAATCGTCGGCTCGGGCCGGAATTATAGGCGCGTTGCCTTCGGCGACAGCCAAGGCGCTATTTACGGGCTTGCGGCTGGAGACCTGGATGGCGATGGCTACCTGGACATAGTGGCGGCACGGTCCGACGCCCCCAGCATGGTTTTTTTCAGCCGGCCTGTCCAGTAGTGGAGCATGACAAGCCAGAGGCTTGTCCTACGTAGGGCAAGTCTCCGACTTGCCGATGACAAGCCAGAGGCTTGTCCCACACTCAGGGCGTTAGAATAAGGTATGTCTGACGTATTGCGCATCGCTGGCCGCGATTTCAGTTCGCGGCTGTTCGTGGGTACCGGCAAGTACCGCAGCTTTCAGGAGATGGCGCGGTGCCATGCCGTTTCTGGCGCCGAGGTGGTGACGGTTGCGGTGCGGCGCGTCAATCTGACGGACAAATCCAAGGAATCGCTGCTGGATTATATCGATCGCACGCGCCTGTTCATCCTTCCAAACACAGCCGCGTGCTACACCGCCGATGAAGCTATCCGGACGGCGCGCCTCGCGCGGGAAGTTGGATTGTCGAACTGGGTGAAGCTCGAGGTGATCGGCGATCAGAAAACGCTGTTCCCGGATAACGAAGGGCTGCTCGAGGCCACGCGGGTGCTGGCGAGCGAGGGTTTCGTGGTGCTGCCTTACACCAACGACGATCTGGTGAACGCGCGCAAGTTGATTGATGCAGGCGCGGCCGCGGTGATGCCGCTGGCGGCGCCGATCGGCTCGGGCTTGGGCATCCAGAACGCCACTAACCTTCGGATTCTTCGCGAAACCATTACTGAGGTGCCGCTAATTGTGGATGCGGGCGTAGGCACGGCATCGGACGCGGCTATCGCCATGGAGCTGGGCTTCGACGGCATCCTCATGAACACGGCCATCGCTGAAGCAGAGGACGCCGAGAAAATGGCGGAAGCGATGAAGCTGGCGGTGGAGGCCGGGCGGTTGGCGTTTCTGGCGGGGCGTATGCCGAAGAAGCTGTATGCGAGCGCTAGTAGTCCGTTGGCGGGCGTGGTGCGCTAACCAGAGGCGAAAATTTATTGGCCGCGAATGAACGCGGATGAACGCAAATGTTTATGCACACTCTGCGTCTTTACGACTTTCGGCCTGGGATCAGATAGCCCTTGCGGGCGCGGACTCGTCCGGTGGGATAACGGCTCAACGCCTCTGGGCTGAGATCCACCTTCACTTGCCTCTGTTCGCCCGGATTGCCTGGCGGCATGGCGTAATACAGGCTGTAGCGCAGGCGGATCCTGCGCATGGTGTCCCGAAGCGCGTCGCCTGGATCGTCGGCCTTGATGGTGTCGCCGCCGGTCTTCTCCGCAACGCCCGCCATGCCCTCCTGGATCAAAATTGTCAGTGGGCTCGATACCAGCATCGCCGTTCTCACCGCAGTCTCTCCGGGGCTGCGGATGATCAATCCGCTCAACAGTGCGTCCGCTTCCCACAGATGATGCACCACGGTACTCGTTCGCCGCGAACGCTGGCCGTAATTGTCGGTTAAGATTAGCACCGCCCGGCGCCGTTCGGTGCGGGGCTCCCGCAAAAAATATTCGGCTGCGTCATCCACGCCGGCCAAAATGCGAGTTCCACCGCCGAACCTTCCGCCAACTACGTCGTTGTTAATGGTTCTTGCCACCGCACTCAGATCGTCGGTGAAGGGCGCCACGAGTGTACTGCTTCCATGGAACGTCATGACCGCGACGCGATCGCCCACGCGGAGTTCGGCGAGCGCCTTCCGGGATGAGGACGCTACTTTTTCGATCTTGGGCCGCATGCTTCCGCTGATGTCGAAGAGCAGGATCAGGTCCAGCGGTTCCACATCCTGGGAAAAATAGAGGATATGCTGTGGTACCCGATTGTCCGTGATCAGAAAATCTTCTTTGTGAAAGCCAGACAGTGGTCCTGTTTCGTCGGTGACCTCGGCATCCACATGAACCAGAGACACGCCGGTTCGAAATGCAGGAGGTTCTTGAGCACAACAGAGGACGGCCCCGAGGAGACACACGGCCAGGGTACGCAGGATCACTCCTCAAGGATCTCAAAGACTGGCGTTGTGATGCTCCCTCGCGGTGGAGCCGTTCGAGGGTGTAACCGAGCCGCGACCGGGAGGGAGCGATAGTACGATTGGCGCTAATTCTCGAGTTCGGGGTAGCGCTTCCTTCCGGTCGCGGCTCGGAAAGTTGCTGGCGTTATCTGACGAATTCGTAACGTTCGAGGGTGGCTGCGATCTCGGCTTTTCTGGCAAATCGCACCACTTTGCCGATGCAATGTAACCGAACGCGCTCCCCGTCGGCTGGCGAAGTTGGGAGGGTGATGACGTACTCTACCGGCTCGCCAATATGGAGGTCGGCCTCCGACTGAAACAGAACACCGGCGGAACTGACATTTTTCGTTTCACCATGTTGGGAAAGAGGCTCTGCGCCGCTACGGATCAGTTCGAACGGGAGTTTGAGGTCGAATCGGCGGGCTTTACGCTGTTCCATAGTGGTCGTTTTCGGGTTACATCAGTGTTACGTCTTCGACTCTACTCTGAGAGTGTGCCTAAGGTCAATAGCTGAGATGCCAGTACGACTTATATAAGTTCCAGTACCTGTTTGAGAATCCGGGCCTTAGGAACCCGGTAAGTGTGGCACAATGAGAGTTTTCACTGGGCATGCACGAGCTTAGCTTAGAAGAGCAACTCCAAAAAATGCGCGCGGACTGGGACCAACGGGCCCGGGAAAATGCCCGTCACTTCGTGGACACCGCCAACGAGGATTGGACGGACGAAGAGTTTTTCGCCTCGGGCGAGAAGACCGTGGCCGAGGAGATTCTGACGGACCTGGGCAACATCTGCCAGGGGAAGGTCCCCGGAGAGATGCGCGTGCTCGAAATCGGGTGTGGGGCCGGGCGGGTCACCCGGGCGCTGGCGAGGTTCTTTGGCGAGGTCCACGCGGTGGATGTCAGTGGCGAAATGGTGCGATTGGCAAAGCTGGCGCTCCAGGATCACCCGAACGCCTCGGTCTACCAAAACAACGGCAAAGACTTAACGGTGGTACCGGAAATCCCGTTCGATTTCGCATTTTCTTCCATCGTGTTTCAGCACATTCCGAGCCGCGAGATAATCGAGAACTACGTCAGGGAAGTGCATCGCCTGCTTCGTCCTGGAGCGCTCTTCAAGTTCCAGGTTCAGGGCGCCATGATGGGTCCGACACGGCCGGATGATACCTGGCTGGGCGTACCGTTTTCCGAGCGTCAGGCGAGCGACATGGCTTTCCGCTGCGGTTTTGATCCTCGTTACCGCTACGGGGCTGGAGAACAGTATTTCTGGCTGTGGTTTTTTAAGCGCTGACGGAACTGCTGCCGGCTGCTGCTGCCACGGACTTGGATTGGGGTTCGGACTCGGTTGCCGCAGCCCTGCGGGCTTCCCAGTATTGTGACATTCTTTTGGACACCTGCTGACGCTCTTCAGGGCTCATGCTTTTCCTGCCCCTGCGGCTACTCGGCCGCGATCCATTGCCCAGACGTGCTTCCAAGGCGGCTATTATGATATCCAGCCTTCGTTTTTCTTCGTGTAACTCACGCAGAGCTTTGTTGACGTCCATCGCGACAGTCCGAATTGTGGAGTAATCCTTTTAAAGGTCCGTAGTGGAGTTTTTATAATAGAACGATTCCGGAAGGAAATCCAGCCTTTTTTTCTACTAAGGAATGGCGCGGATTTTGATGTTGCGGAACCAGACCTCATCCCCGTGATTCTGCAATGAGATGGGACAGGCGTGCTTTGGCTGGCCAGCCAGCAGGTTGTAGACCGGGGAGTTGGCGCTCCAGCGTTTCGCGATGTGATCCTTCACCGCCTGCGCGTCCAGATCGGCATCTACCACCTTGACGTTGTTCAACCACTGCTCGACGTGATTGCCTTTGAGAACGATGCGGGAGTGATTGAACTCGCCCACGGGGCGGGTTGCGTCGCGCTCAGGGGGGACCATGTCGTACAGCCCTCCGGCGGTATGGCTCAGGCCGGCGCGGGCGTCCGAATTGCGCGCGTTGTCGAGGATCTGGTACTCGAAGCCGATCACGTAGTCCTGGCCTTTGGCGGGGCGGTCCGTCCGGCGGTCCCGCAATGAGAGATTCACCAGGTCTTCGAATCGCCCAATATGTCCGCTGCGCAGGAACACGTGATCCTGGATGCGATACTTCACGCCGCTGTTGCCTCCCTGCGAGATGCGCCAATCGAAGACCAGTTCAAAGTCGCCGAAGGTATCCTGCGTGAAGAGGTCTTCGGTGATCTTGGGGTTGGCGTGCGCCTTCAGGCAGCCGTCATCCAGCGTCCAGGCATCGCCGGCGGGATTTTTCTGGCGCGGATCGTCCCACCCGCTCATGTCGTTTCCGTTGAAGAGCAGCTTCCATCCGTCTGATTTCTCGGCGGGCGTGAGCTGGTTCTCCTGCGCGGTGAGCGCGCCGGCCAATATAAGAGTGAAGAGCGCGAATCGGTTCATAGGTCTAGCGTGTCACATACGGCCACTTGTTGATCAAGTGCAGGTGGTAGTGCGCGAATACGAAGTAGATGGCAGCCGCAATCACGAGTGTGATGAGGGCGATCCGCAGCACGGGTTTCCACGGGAATTGCTTGCCCTCGCGGCGCAGCACCAGGGCGAATCCACAAAACACTCCCACAAAATATAGTGCGCACATGGGAATGGCGAACAGCATCAGGTTGAAGACGTCCGGAGTGGGCGTAATGATGGCGGCTGCGATGACGATGCCGAGAATGGCGTAGCGCGAATGGCGCAGCAGGAACCGGGGAGATGCCAGGCGCAGCAAGGTGAGCAGGAAGATCAGAACGGGCAGCTCGAAGACCAGTCCCACGCCGAGGGTCACGTTCACGAACAGATCGAAATACTCGGTGATGGAGACCATGGGCGTGACGCTGTTGCTCATGCCGATGCCGAGTAGAAATTCCAGGCCGAAACGAAACGCCAGGAAGTAAGCAAACAGGCCGCCGGAGATGAACAGGCCAGCGGTGATCAGCACGAACGGAGCAGCCCAGCGGCGCTCACGCTTGTAGAGACCGGGAGAGATAAACGCCCAAACCTGATAGACAATCCATGGTGAGGCTATAAAGACGGAGCACAGCAACGGCAACTGGACCCAGATGATGGAAAAACTTTCCATGGGTGTGATCTGCACCAGACGCGGCGGAACGACTTTCAGATGTTTCAAAGCAGAAACTGCCGGCTCGCTGATGATGTCCCATAGCTGACCGGCGAAAACCAGGCTGAGGACGAAAGCAAGCCCGAGCCCATAGAGCATTTTGAGGATGCGGGAGCGCAGCTCTTCCAGATGCTCCATGAAAGACATGCGCAGCATGCCTTGCTCTTCGGGATCGTCATCGGTCGGCGGTGGAGGTGGCGGCGGCAGCGCCGGGGGAAGCGCGCCACCGCTTTGTACCACCACTGCCGTTGTCTCCACTACGGGCGCAGGCAATTCCGCAACAGGAGGCGGCGGATGGTGCACCTCGTGGACCTCAGACGATACTTCTCCCTCGGGAGAAGGTACTCCCTGCTTTTCTTCGTCCATGTTTGGGTTACTTCAGTCTCTTACTAGCTATTAACGGAATGCGATTCCGGCGCCGGTGCGCTCGCGGAAGTCCGCGGGACAGTTCCATTGCCGGGTGCTTCATGAGAGACCGGAGATTCAGCGCCCTGAGGTGCGGGTTCGCTTACAGTGGATGGATTTGCTGCAGTGGATGAATACGAATCGGCGGACGTGCCCGGTTCGTAAGAAGGGGAGCCGTACTCGGTGTAGTGGTTGTAAATCTCGTTGGTGTAACCGCTGGTGATTTCCTTGATCGACTCGTGTTCCTTTTCCAACTCTCGCATGTGGCCTTCGAACGTGGCCTTGAGCTCGCTCTGAGCACGGCGAAACTCAGTGATGGCTTTTCCGATCGTCTTGCCTAGTTCGGGCAATTTCTTGGGGCCGAACAGGACAAGCGCGACGAGGAAAATAACGACCAGTTCCTGCATACCGACAGGACCCATGGAAAAACCTCCGCCTTTATGATAGCAAGCTATACGTAGGACAAGCCTCTGGCTTGTCCGGGCAAGCCGGAGGCTTGCCCTACTTAGCGCTAAAATAGGCGCGTGATCAGAACCGTGTGTCTTTCGTGTATTCTGCTGACGGCCCTGGTTGGCCAGGTGCCGGACCACATTGATATCGATCTCGATGGCAAGCCTTTCGCGACTTTTCATTCCGGCGTGGCGGAAGGAAGGCCTTACCTGGCGCCGCTGCGCTCTGCGTCCGGTAAAATCGTCACGCGGCGTTTTCCCATGGAAATGATCGATGGCGAAAGCCGGGACCATCTGCATCATCGCGGCCTGTGGTTTTCCTATGACGACGTGAACGGCGTGAAGTTCTGGGAGAACGATCCGTCTTACAAAGACCCACAAACCGGACGAATCGTCGCCACTAAGGCGGAGTGGCGTCCCGCTTCGAAGACTTTGGAAACGGTTTTCAATTGGAACGATCACGGCGGCAAGACCGTGCTAGTGGAGCATCGGGTGATGACGTTCCGCGCCACCCCGGCTTTGCGGATCATCGATTTCGATATCACCCTGACGGCTCCCGAAAAAGTCGTTTTCGGGGATACCAAAGAGGGCGCGTTCGCGATCCGGCTGGCGGACGCTCTCACGGAAAAGAGCGGGTCCGGGAAGATGGTGAACGCCGAAGGTAAGCAAGGCATGGCCGCCATTTGGGGAAAACGTTCGAGCTGGGTGGATTATTCGGGCACCGTCGACGGCGAGGAGCTCGGCATTGCCATTTTCGATCATCCTTCGAATCCCGGGTATCCGGTGCATTGGCACGCTCGGGATTACGGATTGTTCGCCGTGGATCCGTGGGGGCAGCACGCTTTTGATCCGGGCGCCGAGGTGGCTCATACGAATGTTCCGGCCGGAGGGTCGCTGCATTTCCGATGGCGGGTAGTAATCCACGAGGGCGACACCGCGAGCGCGCACATCGCCGAGTTATACCGCGAGTTTGCGAAATAGGGCTTGACGCCGGTCAGATGTGGTGCTGCTTTTCTAGCATAGTGCTGCTAATGCACCATTAGATCGGCATGGCGTCCAAACAAACACACACCACTCTGAGCCGCCGCGAGCGGCAGATCATGGACATCCTGTATCAGCGCGGACGCGCCAGCGGCGCGGAAATCCATGCCGCGCTGCCGGATCGGCCGAGTTATTCGGCGGTGCGCGCGAAGTTACGGGTGCTCGAAGAAAAGGGACACGTCCGGCACGAAGAAGAAGCGCTGCGGTATGTCTATGTTCCGACGCTTCCGCGCGAACGCGCCAAGCGATCCGCGCTGAGTCACATGCTTGAAACGTTCTTTGATGGATCCGCCGAACAGGCCGTGGCGGCGTTGCTGGATTTGAGCTCTGCGAAGCTATCGAAACCGGAGCTCGACCGGCTGGCGCGGCTGATTGAAGAGGCCAAGGCGAAAGGAGATTGGAAATGAATTCATTCTTGATGGATCAGGCCGTCCGGGCCACGTTGCTATTGATTGCGGCTTACCTGTCGGCGTTTGCGATGCGCCGAGCCTCCGCGTCAGCACGGCGTTTGGGGTGGATAGTCGCGGCTGCGTGTTTGCTGGCGATCTTGCGAGAGCAGCCACTACCGCTGTTCAACAATGGCACTACCAGCCGACGTTGCTCAACGGGCAACCAATAGAGGTGGTGACCACCGTCATTGTGGACTTCCGACTGACACCGTAATACCGCCATTCAGAATCGATCGCCGCGCGGCCTCGATCACCTGTTCGTTGTAGTGGCTGTTGGCCGGTGTGGCAGCGATTCCTTCGCGATCGATCTCTTGAATTGCACGCTGTTGGTCGAGTGCACTTTCCACTCGGAGGCAGCAGCGGAACAGATATTCAATGGACCGGTAGCCGTACCCGACTGGCGTCAACGTGCCGCCTCCCAGATCGACGTACTGAAAATAGTCGGGACTCGGCTCGGCATAGATAGTTCCGCCGGGCGACTCTGGCCGGCGAGCGTAAACGTATTCGAGACCGCGATACTGATCGGAGTGGCGCAGCAGCGCACCGCTATCCTCGGCCGAACAGTACAGCGTCAGGCCCTGCGTGTTGGTGCCGGGCGCATCATCGGGAAAGCTCAGCGAGTTTTGCACGTTGAGGCATGCGCCGTTGCTCCAGATGACGCGCGCATCGGTCCAGAGGTAGCCTTCCTGGCCGTTCGGATATCGATCCGCAATGCCGTAGACGCTCACCGAAACAGGCGTCAAGCCCGTGATGAAGTGCACCAAGTCCACGTAATGACAGCCGATGTAAGTGAACGCGTCCGAGTTCTCCGTGGTGCACCAATTTTGAAAGTTGGAGTGGCGATAGTACCACTTCTCCATCAGGCAGGCCGTGCCGAGACGGAATTCGCCGAAATCGCCGGCTCGATATTTGCGCCGGGCCATTAAGCTGCGATCGTCGAAACGCTTGTGATATTCAACGCCCACGAACAGGCCGCGTTTCAAAGCCTCGTGCTGGATGATTTTGGCTTCCGATGCCTTCAGCACCAGCGGCTTCACCGCCAGCACGTGCTGATCGTGATCGAGCGCGGCCATTATTGCGTCAAAATGTAGTTGGTCGGGAAGAGCAACCACAACCAAGTTGCGCGGCGGCATCCGGGCAATCGTTTCGCGATATGGATCGGTGGACGCGCGAAAAGTCTGCCCGGGGAATGCCTGCTGAATCTGCTCGGAGGCTGCCAGCGCATCCAGCGTGCTCTTGTGGCGCGCACACACTGCAATCTGTTGCACCAGGCCCAGCCTGTGAAGCTGATAGAACGAGGGCAGAATCTGATCGTGCGCGATCATCCCGCCGCCGATAATGTTTATTTGCATTGAGCTTCGAAAGCCTTTTCCAATACGGCCGTGCTCTCGAGAATCGCCTCTTCACTAATCACAAGCGGTGGAGCAATCTTGACCGTCGCGCCTCCGAATCCGACGGGAGCGAACATCAGCACGCCCCGTTCGAAACAGTGGCGCACAATCTCCCACGCAAGATCCGCATCGGGGGTTGTTGGACCATCTTTGACGCAGGCGAGACCCGCCACGAGACCACGGCCTTGCACCACACCGATCTTTGGAAACCGGCTCTGAATTTCGCGCAGGCGCCGGTGCAATACGTTGCCCATCTGGCACGCGTTTGCTGCCAGCTTCTCGTTCACCACCAGGTCGATGGATGCAAGCGCAGCCGCGCAACACACCGGATTGCCGGTATGTGTGGACGTCATGGCGCCGATGGGTTGCGAATCCATAATCTCCGCGCTACCCGCGACGGCGGCCAACGGCAGCGAGCTCGAAATGCCCTTTCCGAAAAGAGCCAAGTCCGGCACAATGCCATAGTGCTCAAAGCCCCACATGGTACCGGTTCGGCCAAAACCCGCCTGCACTTCGTCAAGGACCAAGAGCGCTTTGTGCTGATGGCACCACTGACGGAGCGCCCGCATATATTCGTTCGGCGCGAAGGCGGCGCTCGCGCCCTGATAAGTTTCCATCAGCACTGCTGCAACGTTTTGTGGATCTACGTCCCGTTCGCGGAGGCAGCGCTCAAAATAATCGAACGACGTATCCGAAGTGCGGAAGCCATCCGGAAAGGGCACCTGCACGAAGCCTGGATCAAGATTGCCGATCCATTCCTTCAGATAAGGAATCCCGCCGGCCTGCTGCGCGCCTAGGGTTCGTCCGTGAAAGGCATCTGAATAGGACACGATGATATTCTT
>CZKS01000104.1_pt1 | contig 56501 bp, 37 predicted proteins | sample 1122221 | NCBI WGS metagenome assembly CZKS01 (sample SAMEA3539301, study PRJEB10725) | soil metagenome | biome: tundra; feature: field; material: soil | place: USA | collected 2010-05 | depth 0.15 m
GGGGTCCGCCCCACTTTGTGTTTTCGACGGTGCGAACGCAGCAAACACGAGTGTTCGTGCCACGCGCGTAGCGCACCAGTAGTAAAGATTCAGAGCGGACAGCTCGCTATTCGATGCGCTTGGCGGGGTTGTCGCCGTTCTGGTGGAGGATCAGTTCCGTTGCGCGACCCTGGCTATCGGTTACGAAAGTGATCTGGGCGTCGACGACTTTCAGGAAAAAGTCTCGCTCGCTCTCCGGGAATAAGGGTATTATTCCTTGCCCTGTTGCTTGAGCAAACAGATGATCACCTTGGCGAGTGATGGTCAGGATGAAATCGGGCGCAAGTTGATACTTGCCGATGTAGCCATCGAACAGCTTCGGATTCACTGTGACCTCTTTATGTTCCTTGGGTTGCAGGGCCGGATGCACCAGGCCGGCCACGGCGTGCGCGATGACGCCGGGGCGCGCGCCGGCAAAATTGGTGAGTACCACCACGGTCAGGCCGTCATCCACAAATCGGGAGATCACGCACGTGAATCCCTGCCAGGCGCCGCCGTGTTCGATCAGCTTGTGCCCGTTGACCACGCTGATGTCCCATGCAAAGCCGTAATGAGCGGGATTCGGATTGCCGTCATTGAGCGGAAACACGGTCCAGATGCGATCCAGGCTGGATTGCTTTAGCAAGCTGGTTCCATACAGCGCTTCGTCCCATTTCGCCAGATCCAGCACATTGAAATAGAGCGTGCCATCCGCCGTTGAATTGAACGTGGGTGAGACCATTCCTGATTTTGCAGCTTACCGCCGGACATTCCGTAACCGGACGAGCGGTTGGGGATGATGTCCGTCTCGCTGATGAGTCGCGTGGCGCGCATGTCCCAAGGCCGGAAAATCCGCTCCTGCAGGAAATCGGCGTAGTGCTTGCCCGTTACTCTATGGATCATCACGCCCAGCAGCGCGTAATTGGTATTGCGGTAGTCCCACTTTTCGCCGGGCTTGAACTCAATCGGCAGCGCTTCAATCTTATTCACCAGCTCATCCTCGGTGAAGTCCAGGCGCAAGTAGAACGGACCCTTTGGCCCAATCCGCTCTCCGCTCTCGTACTCCGCCAGTCCCGAGGTGTGCGAGAGAAGGTTCTTGATCAGAATCGGCTTCCAACTCTCCGGCGCATTGGGGAAGTACTTCACGATGCTATCGTCGAGCGAGACCTTGCCCTCCTCCACCAGCATCATCACGGCTGCGGAGACGAACTGCTTGCCCACGGAGCCCGACTGAAAAATGGTCTCCGGCTTCACGGGAACCTGGAGTTCGACGTTGGCCAGACCATAGCCCTTGGCGAGCAGAATCTGTCCGCGGCTGTAAATGCCCACAGCGAGACCGGGAGTGTGCTCGCTTTCCATCTCGCCGGTAACATAGCGATCCACGCTCGAGATCTGCTCGGGCTTCAGCGTGGGGACCGTCGCCGTGGTGTTCTTGGCCGGAATGCGCTCGGCGTTTTCCACGACGATCACGTCCTTCGACAGCTCGCTCTTCTGGAGCAACAGGCCAAGCTTGGCGACGGCATCGTATATGGAGACGGCTAGCGGGTCCTTGGGCCCGCCCGCAGACTGGTTGGCGATCGCTGCATCATATGCGCCCCTGCTCATCCAGTCCAGATTGAAGTCGTAAGTGCCGTTCAAATCGGTCTGATTGAGCACCGGCAGCGTCACGTAGGCTGGCGCAACTTCGGGAAGCAGATCGGCCAAATCCGCCATAGAGAAGTCGTGGCAGGTGAGGTGGATTTGGCTCGGCGGACCTTCACCTCTGGGACAATCCTTGTCAGAACCCGCGGAGGCATGCAACTTGGAACCGTCCTTGGCCACCGTCAACGTGAATATCGGATCGGTTTTGCTGTTGTGGCGGAGCGCGAGCTTGAAGCTCTGGCCTAACAGCGTCTGCAGCATGAGTTGGATGTTGCCTTTTGAAGTGGGCGCGGTTTTGGCGATGATGTCGAAGCGGTCGGAATCCAGCCAGGCGGGCCCTCCGGTGACAAGGTCCGCGTCACGATCATAAGCAGCGGCGATGAGCATTCGCAGAGTCGCATTGTGGCAGCGAACGTACCCGTTCGGAAGAATACCCACGCTCACCCAGGAGTCGGCGGAGCTGGCCGGCTGCATCTCGACGGCTTCGAAAGATTGCGGAGGATTGGTGGATTGGCCCAGGGCCAGTTCCAACAGAAGAGAGACAATGCCGAGTGCTTTCAACATGGCGGGAGCCTCCGCTGTCCATTCTAGAACACCGTGGCGACCGAATCCCAGGCGTTCACACGAGTGTGAACGCGGCACGCAGCAGTGCGTGCGCTACGTTAGAACTCGATGTTCGCCCGGAGTTCGATGTTTCGAGGACCGTTACTGTTGTAGGCGGTCCCGAAGTTGGGGTTCTGGAGATTGTTGGCGCCAGCATTAGTATTGAAGGCGAACACCGGATGATTGAAAGCGTTGAGAAACTCAGCTTGCAGCACGAAGCGGATGCGCTCGGTGATCGCAATGCGCTTAGTCAGCGACATGTCGTTAAAGGTTTGATGCGGTCCGTACATGTAGAAGATCTGACCAAAAGTACCCGCCGTCGTGTTGGGTTTGAGATAGGCGGTGTTGGCGCCCACACCTGGGGTAATGTACGTCGGGTTGATGGCGTTCACGTAGCCTGCGTTGCCGACGGAATACACGCCCACCGAGCTCTGTAGTTGCGACCGCGTGACTCCGTTGAGAATCACGCCGCCGTCGCCATAGTCGTTGAACGTGGAATTGCCGCCGAGGATCACTTGGGGCGCGCCGGTTTGGAAAGTGAAGATATCTCCCAATGTCCAGCCGCCTAGAATCGCATTCGTAACACCACCGTGGTTGAGCCACTGGCGGCCCTTGCCGAACGGAAGATCGTAGGTTCCTTGGCGTGAACTACATTGTGAAGGTCAAACAACGTCGGTCCGTAGCTCTCTCGCAGGTCTCGGCATCAAGAGCATTTCAAGGTGACGCTGCACGTGGTGATTAAAGCGCGCGCGATGCACGGCACCGTCCATGATCCATGCGATTCGAAGCAGCCAATCGAGGAGCAGCCGAGCTGCTATTGGGGGGAGCACCGTGATATTTTTTCGCTCGGTGTGGATGGCTGGTGGCCGGACGAGGGCGATCCGCTGAACATTGCTTCGCGCCTGGTGCGGAACCGGATGTACTGGGAGGGGCCGCAGCTCGATCGTCCCAACGAACGGCCTTATGCCTTGCACCGCAACGGCTACGCGGGCATGCAGCGCTACGCTTCGTTCCTTTGGTCGGGCGACGTGTACTCCACGTGGGAGACGCTGCGCACGCATGTTCCGATCGCCGTCAATACGGGTCTAACCGGCATTCCTTATTGGGGCACCGACATCGGTGGCTTCGTCCCCACCAAGGAATTCACGGCGGAACTTTACGTACGCTGGTTCCAGTTCGGGGCATTTTGTCCGTTGTTCCGCTCGCATGGCCGCAACTGGACACTGCGACTTCCTTGGGGTTGGAACACCGGTGCTTCGGGCCCCATGGAGATCAACAACTACAATGGCGCCGCGTTGCCGGACGCGAGTGAGTTGCACAACGCGCAAGTGGAGCCGATCTGCCGCAAATATCTGGACCTGCGCTATCGCATGCTGCCGTATTTGTACAGCGCGGTGCGGGAGTGTACGGTTTCGGGACTGCCGGTGATGCGCGGGTTGTGGCTGCATTATCCCGATGACCCGGCCGCTGTTGCGCGCGCGGACGAGTATTTGTGGGGCCGCGATATTTTGGTGGCGCCCGTCACCGAGCAAGGGCCGGCTTCGCGCCGTCTCTACCTTCCACGTGGCATCTGGTACGATTTCTGGACCAGCGAAAAGCAGGAAGGTGGCCACGAGATTACGCGCGACGTCGATTTGGAGACCATGCCGCTCTACGTGCGCGCCGACGCGATTTTGCCGCTTGGCCCGGTGAAACAGTACACTGGCGAGCAGGTGAACGAGCCGCTCACGTTGTCGATTTATCCCGGCGCCGATGGTTCGTTCCTGCTATATGAAGACGATGGTAGTTCGTTCAACTATCGCAAGGGTGAATGGATGGGTATCGATATGAATTGGAGCGATCGCAAGCGCTTGCTGCGCCTCACTTTGGCCAAAGGCTCTCGCATGCTGCCACCATCGCGCCGTGATCTCGTGGTGAAATTGGGCGACGCCACGCGCCGCGTCGTCTTCGATGGACATCCTCCTGGAGGTTCGATTCTGATGCATCGCATTCTTCTCGTTCTCATGGCCGGCACGTTGATGGCGCAAACGCCGCCGGCTCGAATCAAGATTGATATCGACCGCACTATTGGTGAAGTTGATCCGCTGCTGTTCGGAAATTTCGCCGAGCACCTGGGCCGCATGATTTACGGCGGCATCTATGAAGAGGGCAACCCGCTCTCCGACAAAGACGGCTATCGGACCGACGTGATGGACGCGGTAAAGAAGCTGGGTGTGTCCATCCTGCGTTATCCCGGCGGCAATTTCTCGTCCGGCTACAACTGGACGGATGGTATCGGGCCGAAGGATCAGCGGCCCGTGCGCGTCGAGCTAGCCTGGAACGCACTCGAGAGCAATCGTTTTGGCACTGACGAATTTCTGCGCTACGCGGAGCGCATCGGCGCGGAGCCTTACATCTGCATCAACGGCGGCCTGGGCACGGTCGACGATGCGCGGCACTGGGTGGAGTACACCAACGAGTCGCGCCATACTTACTGGGCAGACCAGCGCCGCAAGAACGGGCGCGACGACCCGTACAAGGTGAAATATTGGGGGCTCGGTAACGAGATCGACGGTCCGTGGCAACTGGGGCACAAAAACGCCGAGGACTACGCTAGGTTCGCGCTCGAAGCAGCGAAGGCCATGCGACTGGTTGACGATTCCATCAAGCTGGTGGCCAGCGGATCGAGCAATTATGGCGCTGACTGGATCGGATGGAACCGCACCGTGCTGAATGCTCTGCGCAACGAAATCGACTACATCGCGCTGCACACCTACATCAACAACCGCGACAACGATCTGGAGAAGTTCCTGGGCTGGTCGCAGAGAATCGACTATTACATCGAAACCACCGCAGGCGCAATTCAGGCGGCGCAATCCGGACCGAATCCCCGGCCGATTTACATCGCCTATGACGAATGGAATGTCTGGTATCGCGCCGGGAACAACGAACATCTCGAGGAGACTTACAATTTCGAGGACGCTTTGGCCATGGGGATGTTCTTCAACTCCTTCTTCCGCCATGCGGACGTGGTGAAGATGGCGAACCTGGCGCAACTGGTGAACGTGATCGCGCCCATCATGACCAACAAGCAGGGTTTGTTCTTGCAGCCGATTTATTTTCCGATCCTCGAGTACGGCAAGCAGCGCGGCAACGTGGCGTTGCACGCATGGGTGGCATCGCCAAAATACACTTTGAACCGCCGCGAGCTTCCCTATCTCGACGTTTCGACCACATACAACTCGAAAGATCACACCGTGTACTTGAACGTTTTGAACCGCAGCAAGTCGCAGGACATCGCCACGCGGATCGAAAACCAGGAGGGAACACTGACGCCGGATGTCGCGGTGTGGCAGATGAACTATCCGGATTTGAAGGCTACGCACACATTCGGCGATGACAAAAAGGTCGTGCCGAAGACGAGCACGCTGACGGCGTCGTTATCGAAGAACAGTTTCGGATACACGTTCCCGGCACACTCGCTGACGATCCTACGCCTCCGGCTGGAATAGAAAGGCACCGACTCCCTTACGGTCGCGGTTCGGAAACACCCTCGACGCTACGGCTGGCCGTACGTCGCCTTCGGCCCGTGCTTACGGAAATGGTGCCGATCGCGCAGCGCTTCAGAGATCGGCTGCGCTTCGGGATTAATGGTGAGAGTCTGCCAAGCCATCGCAGCGAGTTCCTCGACAATCACAGCGGCATGCGCGGCATCGGTTGCTGATTTCCCCCAGCAGAACGGCGCATGTCCCGCCACCAGCACGGCCGGGCAACCCAGCGGACCACGCCCTTCCATCGCGCGCACGATCGCGAGACCGGTATTGGCCTCGTATCCGGACTCGATTTCGTCGGGAGTAAGCGGCGCCGTGACCGGAATGGGGCCGTGGAAATAATCGGCATGCGTGGTGCCGAAGCACGGAATCTCACGGCAGGCTTGCGCCCACGCGGTGGCGTGACGGGAATGAGTGTGCGCGACGCCGCCAATGGATGGGAACGCCCGATACAACGCCAGGTGCGTTTCAATATCCGTGGAAGGCCGCAGAGTGCCCTCCACCACGCGCCCTTCCATGTCTGCGATCACCATGTCGGCCGCCGTCATCTTCTCATAAGGAACGCCGCTAGGTTTGATGACCACCAGACCGTCCGGGCGGGAAATTCCGCTGGCGTTTCCGAACGTGTAGATCACCAAACCGCGGCGAACCAGTTCGAGATTCGCTTCGAGAACTTCAGCCCGCAGCGCTTCCAGCACTCTGGCCTCCTCGTGCACTGGCTGTGATCCGGCGGAGCTCGGGCAAACTATCGTCGCTCTGCCCGAGCATGAAGTACAGCTTCCGAAAAAGCGGGTACAACTCGCGGTAGATCGCTGCAGACGATTCTTCGGGAGCAACGATCACGTAGCCGGGGCACAGCGCATCCTGCGCTTCCTCGATACTGGCGAAAGCGCCCGCGGCGAGAAACGCGAAGATGGCCGAGCCCAGACTGGTCGCGTCTCCACTCGGAACCAGGATCGGTTTTTGCATCACGTTGGCGTACACCTTGTTCAGCACGGGATTCTTCTGCGGAATGCCGCCGCCGTTGATGATGCGGCGCACGGGCACGCCATGCTCCTCCATGCGCTCCAGGATCACGCGAGTGTGGAAGGCCGTACCTTCGATCGCCGCGAACAGTTCGTCCTGGGCGGTGTGCGTCAGCCGCCAGCCGAGAGTGACGCCGCTTAGCTCTGGGTTCACCAGCACAGTGCGGTCACCGTTGTCCCAAGTGAGGCGGAGCAACCCGGTTTCGCCTGCGCGATAATTCTCTAAACCTCGTGAAAGTTCGGCGACAGTGGTCCCCGCGCGCCGCGCGATGGCGTCGAAAATATCGCCGGTGGCCGAAAGGCCGGCTTCGATGCCGGTGAATTTGGGATGCACCGATCCCGGCACGACGCCACAGACGCCGGGAATCAGCACCGGCTTCTCGCCGATCGCGATGATGCAGGTGGAAGTGCCGACTACATTCACAACATCGCCCAGCCGCACGCCGGCACCGATGGCATCCCAATGCGCGTCGAAAGCACCGACTGGAATCGGGATGCCCGCGCGTAACCCGAGTTTCTCCGCCCACGCTGGCGTCAGATGACCGGCGATCTGGTCCGACGTTGCATAGCGGCCGTCCAGCTTGGCGCGAACTCCGGCCAGCAACGGATCGAGCGAAGTCAGGAAGTCATCCGGAGGAAGACCGCCGAGCGACTGGTTCCACATCCACTTGTGGCCCATGGCGCAAATGCTCCGCGACACTTGCCGCGGATCGCTGATTCCGCACAGAACGGCCGCGACCATGTCGCAATGTTCCAGAGCAGTGGCAAAGCGGTCGCGTTTTTGCGGATTGCCGCGCAGCCAGTGCAGCAGTTTCGCGAAACCCCATTCGGAGGAATAGATGCCGCCGCACCAGTTGATTGCGTCGAGCTTCCGGTTCCGCGCCAGCGCTGTGATCTCGGCGGCTTCTTTCCAGGAGCGATGGTCGCACCAGAGATAGTAATCGTCCAGCGGTTCGACATTTTCGTCTACTGGGATGACGCTGGAACCGGTGGTGTCAAGCGCGATGGCTTCGATCGATTGGCCTTGGACGCCGGAGTCCGCGAGGGCCCGCCGCGTAGCTTCGGCCAGTGCACGCATGTGGTCCGCGTGACTCTGGGTGGCGTGGTCGGGATCGTCCTTCTTGCGGACCAGCGGATACTCCGCTATTCCGGCGCCCAGCCTGCCGCGTGAGCTGTCGAAAATCGACACCCGCACGCTGAGCGTCCCGAAATCGACACCCGCGACAACACTCATGTGCGTCTCATCCAGCGCCAGGCCGATTGACAATCGACCGCAGGTTGACAACCTGCCCTACAGTGTTAGGTAGATGCATGTTGAAGCACGCTCCAACCCAGGTAGCGCGTGGCAGCTTCGTGCACGGCAGGCGCTACCTGCGACAAGTTGGCCGCGACGTGATGCTCAAAGCCGCGCTCGCAAATATACCGCAGGAGTTCCTGCAGCTTTGGAATGCGGACCACTCCGGCACCGCCGAACGTATCCAACGGGTCATCAGTGAATTCGCCTTCGCCGACGTAGCCGCGGATCGACCCGGTGCGATCGTCTGTTGAAAAGCGCGCGTAGCTCATTGGCCCGGATTTTACGCGTCCCACGCAGGTCCCAAAAGTGTTCTCTTTACCCACCGTGCCGGCGATGATCTCTTGAAAGTCCATGCGCACTTCCTTGAAGAAGTGCTTGGGAAGATTGCTGCAATGGAAGCACACGGCCTTGTCCGGATCGTCACCGTAATTGTTGTTCCAATCGAGCAACGCGCTGGGCGTCTGTGATGCAAGCTGCAAAGCGTGCATGCCCACTACGCCGCAAATATCCACTTCGCAGGCGCTGGACATGAGGTTCTCACTCATCATGCTCATGACGGTGCACGGCACGACACCGAAGTACTCTTCGAGCGACGTCCAGCACTGGACGGCGCTGATGGAGACATCAGTTTCCTGCATCCACCCGTCCACCACTGCGCCTAGCTTAGCCATCTTGAGCAGTGCTTCAGCGGGGACGCGATCTGTGGACACGTAGCGCTGGATCTGGTCGAGCTTGGCCTGGGCAGCCGAGTCCTGATCTTTCATGCGCGCGATCCGGCCCAGGATTTCGGAAAGATCGATGGTCTCAACCGAGATCCCGTTGGCTTCCAAAATTTTTTCGCTGTAGCGCACGGTGTTGAACGCCGCGGGGCGCGCGCCGATGGCTCCAATACGCAAGCGGCGCAAACCTCGCGTCACGCGGCACACGCCTCGGAACCAGTCCAGATCCTTGCGGAAGAAATCTGAATCCGGCGCCTCGGTATGACGAGTGGTCAGCGAATAGGGGATACCATACTGCGTCAGGTTGTTGCACACCGACATTTTGCCGCAGAAGCTATCGCGCCTATCGCGAATGGTCATGCGGCCCGGTGTGTCCGGCGTCGCCTGCACCAGAACCGGCACGTTCAGCCCGGCGATTCTCAGCGTGTCTGCGACCGCGCGTTCATCGCCGAAGTTGGGCAGCGTGACGATGACGCCATCAATCTGGGCGCGATGCCGCTGAAAGAGCTCCGCGCATCGCACGGCTTCCGCTCGAGTTTCGACGGCGCCGAATTTAGTTTCTTCCGGGCTGACTGCAACCACGGCATGGCCCGACTTTTCGATGGCTGCGATCATTTCCACCCGGCCACTCTTCGCAAGATGGTCGGGAAAGAAGCCCCGGTTTCCTACGATCACGCCAAACGTCATCGGATTACCGGCCTCTCCACGGTGAAAATCGGACTGAATAAAGCGTACCAAGCAAGATCAGGAGCAGTCCCCACCAGATTCCGGCGTGCAATTCGGCCAGAACCACCGCCGGTGGATGCGACAAGCCGTAGAGACCGGCGCCGAGAATCAGGATTCCATAGATCAGCAGCAGCGTGCCCACAAAAAACCAGATGGAAATCATTCCGGAACGATGCATGTTTCCTTTACCAGAAAATGATATTCAAGATCACGAACACTACGCCGACTACGCATGCCCAGAATATCGGACGCTGATAAACTGGGATACCGCTTTCCGACGGCAGCTTGGTGTAACCGTAAACCAGCCCGGTCAGCTCTTCCACCGGCTTGGGCCGAGTCATGTAGCTGACCACCACGGTAACTATGACGCACACGATCCACGACCACAAGGCGCGATACATGTTCTCCGCCATGTCCTTCGCTTTCGGCGAGAGCGCCACGTAGTGCAAGGCAGCCGGATTGATCTTCACCCAAGCCCACAAGCCTATCGCAGAACAGGTACCCGACAGCAGGCCCCAGAATCCACCAGCCGGCGTTGTGCGGCGCCACAACATCCCGAGCAGCACTGTGCCGAAGAGCGGCGCAACAAAAAAGCTGAATAGCGCCTGGACGTAATCCATGATGCTGTGGAATTGCATCACGAAATAGGCCGTGCCGATGCTCACCAGAACTCCGAGCAGCGTACACCAGCGTCCTACTGAGACATAGTGCGCGTCGGGGGCTTCTTTCCGGAAAAACGGGCGATAAATGTCGTACGTCCAGACGGTCGCGAATGCGCTCACGTTTCCCGCCATGCCGGACATGAAACCAGCCATCAAAGCCGTGATGCCGAGGCCGAGAAGTCCAGGGCCGCAATATCGCGCCAGCATGATCGGCAGCACTTCATTATAGCTGTGGCTGCCAGTAGCCGAGGCCTGGTCTGCCCCAACCAGATGCTCTGGAAGGACTGCCAATCCAAGCAGCCCCGGTAGAATTACGATGAAGGGGACCATCATTTTGAAACCGGCGCCGATGATGGGCGCCATTTTCGCCGAGCGGAGATCCTTGGCCGTAAGCACACGTTGGACCACCAGGAAGTCCGTGGTCCAGTAGCCGAACGAGATCACCCAGCCGAGTCCGAACACAATCCCGATCCAATGAATGCCCATCGGATTGTCGCCGAAGGAGCCGAGGGTGCTCCACAAATGGGTGTAGCTCGGTCCCGGAAAATTATGCGCAATTCGCGCCACCATGCCGTTCCAGCCACCCGTTTCGATCAAGCCTATGATGGAGATCAGCAGCGCGCCAAACCAGATCAAAACGAACTGCAACACCTCATTGAAAATAGCGGACAGTAGACCGCCGAGAAATACATAGAGCCCCACCGTGAGCGACGAGACCCAAATACTGAAGTGGATATCCCAGCCGAGCACTACTTTCAGGACGAGCGCCATGGAATACATGTTGATGCCGCTCATGAGTACGGTCATCAACCCAAAACAGACTGCCGCCAGCACGCGCGAGGATTCTCCGAAACGCAGCTTCAGATAGCCCGGAACAGAATGCGTTTTCGAAATGTAATAGAACGGCATCATCACCAGGCCCAGAAAGAGCATGGCCGGGATGGCGCCGATCCAGTACCAATGCGCGGCGAGAATTCCGTATTGATATGCCGCGGCCGCCCAACCCATCATCTCGAGTGAACCGAGGTTGGCCGCCAGGAAGCTGAGACCCGCGATCCAGGCTGTCATTTCCCTGCCGGCGAGGAAAAAATCTTCGCCGGTCTTGGTGTATCGCTTCAGGTAGAAGCCGATGCTGAGGACTGCGACGAAGTACAGGGCGATGATCGCCATATCCACGCCGGAGAGCGAAACCAGGCGCGACGCGCTTTGCATGAGGATGGCTGGGAGCAAGGGCATGGTGTCGGATAGAGTCAAGTCCTAACCCATGTAATCGCTTGCATCCGGGTATCGTAGAGGTTTAACATCAAGCCTGTCAAGTTGCATGCCTCTTGCGGGCGGCCGTGGGTGCCGGTCCGGTGGATTCCCTCACCACAAACTCAGGATCGATCACAATCTCGTGTTCGGCCGGGGCCACTTCACCCGCCGCTGGAATCAGGCAATTGCAGATGATGTGCCCGATCCGCTCGCGCGGAATATGCAGCGTAGTAAGAGCTGGATAACAAAACTCGGAGAGCTTGACGTTGTCAAAGCCAGTCACGGACATATCCTGGGGAACGCGAATCCCGCGCTCGCGCAGCTCCCGGAGCGCACCCACGGCCATAACGTCGTTGACGCAGATGATCGCGGTCGGCTGATATCCGGACGAGAGCAGCGCGCGCGTAGCTTGCCTGCCGCCTTCCAGCGTGTCTGCGTCGGCGGCCGTCTTCACCTCCAGCGAGGAATTCCGCGCCACTGCGTCCAGCACCGCTTTCATCCGCTCGTTGATCGGTCCGAGCATGGCATGATGTCCGACAAAGCCCAGGCGGCGGTGTCCCATGTTGTGCAGATAATCCGTCACTTTATCGATGCCGCGCCGGTAGTTGACGCGGATGTTGGTGATATTCTGACGGGGCTGTCCAACGTCGTAGAACACAACGGGAATGCGGCTTTCGGTGAGTTCCTTGATTAACGCGGGTTCCATCTCGGACACAATGGCAGCCAGACCGGCCACACGCCGGCCGATCATCAAGCGGATGTTCGCGACCAGTTGCTCGGACCGGTAGTCGGTATTCGCCACCACCACTTCGTATCCGCGGGCGTGGGCATCCGACTCGATGGTTTTATAGATATCAAAGAAGAACGGATTCTCCATGTTGGAAGCGATCACCCCCAAGGTGCGGCTCTTGCCACCGGCCAGATTTCGCGCGTGGAGATTGGGATGGTACTTGAGCTCCTCGATGGCCTTTTCGACGCGGGCACGAGTGGATGTCTTCACGACGTTCGCGTTGTTCAATACGCGCGACACCGTGGCCGTAGATACCTTCGCCCGCCGGGCAACCTGTTCGAGGTTCATGGCACAATTAGCTATTCTATCGTAAAGGAAATGTGGATGAGGCTGTCGGCGCTTACAGTTTCTTATAATACTTGCCAGTACACCGAGTACCTTTTCTCAAAAATACTGTTGAGCGGCTGGAGCGTTACATCTTTGGCCTGATTGGCTGTGCGAAAAGTGAGCGGCTTATCATCGCGCTTGATCCATGACGCGGGATCCGCGCCGGCAGCCCGGAACGCCGGAACATCCATTGCATGCCGCCGCATCGGAGGCCCCTCGGGACCAACGATCATTTCCTTGGCCAACCCCTCCGACCCCAGATCGCCCGCCAATACCAGCGGACCATACAGCACCGCCTGCAACTGAGGATCGTCCGGCATGGCCTGGATGTGCAGGCGCATGGGCAGATCCATCTCCACACGATCGCCATTCTTCCAGGTCCGCGAAATCGCGAGATAGCTGCCAGGGCTGGCCGAAGCATCCAGCGCTTTGCCATTCACGCGTACCGATGCGCCGGAACCGAGCCACTCGGGAATTCGCAGGCGCAGTGCGAGCTCGACCGGCCGATCCACTTTCACCACCAGCGTGGTCCGCTCGTCTTCCGGGAACTTCGTCTCCTGGCGCAGGCGGAAACCCTTCTCGGCGAAATTCAACTCCGAAGGGATGAACAGATTCACGAATACTCCATCCGCATCGTGCCAGTAAATGCTGTCATTCAGCTTGGAGTATTCTTCCACGCCCGTTCCGGTGCAGCACCAGAAGGATTGGTCTTCGGTGCCGAACGTCTTCCAAGCACCCGGCGTGAGCGACAGATAGTATTGTGTTGCGCCGGTCTCGGGATGGATGGTCCCGAGGCGATGGTTGAGCAGCGTGCGTTCGTAATAGTCGAAATAACGCGGGTCGGCTGTCCAGCTATAAAGATGGCGCGTCAGCTTCATCATGTTATACGCGCAGCAGCACTCGGCCGTGTCCACGCTCCGTTTCAGCTCCGCTGCAAGCTGGCGAGGTTGCACCAGCCAGCCTTCCCCATTGCTGGTTCCTCCTGTGACGTAGCAGCGCGCACTGGTGACTTCGTACCAGAAGAAGTCGGCAACATCGTGGAATCGCAAATCGCCTGAGATCTCGTAGCGGCGTGCCGCGCCGATGACCTGCGGGATGTGCGTGTTCACGTGCAGGCCGCGCAGCTCATCGCGGCGCAGCGCCAGCGGATTGAAGAAGCGTTTCTTAGTGAAGCGGTCCCCGGCTTTGGCCCAGCGATCGTCACCAGTGGCGGCCGCGAGATTGTAGAGAACATCGTTCATGCCGCCGTATTCGGTGTTCAGGATGTCCTGCATGTGCTCTTCGGTTTTGGACGCGGACCATTCGTCGGCCCAGCCCGACATCCCTTCCAGCACTTGAAGCGCCTGCTTGTTGCCGGCGAACTGGTACATGTCGAACATGCCGGCCATGATTTTGTGGATGGTGTAAAATGGCGCCCACACTTGCTTGCGGGCGTCCAGGCGGTCAAACCATTCAGTGGGAAACGCGCTCAAATATCCGCCTCCCCATTTCTGCTGAACCTTGGCGAGCTCGGCGACCATGTAGTCGCCTTTGGCTTTGATCTCCTGATCGCTCGTGGACGCGTACAGCAACGCAGCGGCCGACAGATAGTGACCCGTGAAGTGGCCGCGCAATTCGGCATCCCTTCCCGCACCGTTCTTCTCCCACCCACCCAACGGTTGAGCCGAAGAAGGAAGTCCGGAGTTCACGCGAAAGTTGTGAAGCAGGCGGTCCGCCGGCAATCTTTGCATGTAACCCCGATTCCATTCCATTGCTTCTTGAAATGGTCCGGGGAGGAGCCGCACTTGGGTCATCGGGAAGGGCTGAACCTTGGCAGGCACGTCGCGGCGTGTGAAATCCAGCGTCGCCTGGAATGGCGGGACCTCGGGCGTTGTTCCGTGACGTTGTTCATTGGCTGGCGGCGGTGTCGCAGGAGCAGGAGCCGGAGTCTGCTGTGCAAGCAAAGGGCTCGCGGCGATAGCCGCTGCGAAACTCCGACGGCTGAGAGCCCCGCTGTTCTTCGGTTCATTCATGATTCTATTTCACCTTCCATTTTTGAATGCCGGCCGACCAATTCGGCTGCATGGTTATTTCCAGGCGCAGACCTGTGGTGGCGACGGGCTGGAACGTAATCGTGTTGTAGCCGTCCTTGGCAACGCCGTAAGGATTGAGTGCGGCCACCGGCTTCCAGGCATCTCCGTCCTTGTATAGCAGACGCCACGAAGCGGGAACGCGGACCTCACCGCGGCCGGTGTCGTCGAACCAATAGAGCTGGCACTCGGAGACCGTGGCCGATTTTTCGAAAGCGTACTCCACCCATTCGGTGGCGCCTTTGGTGGGCCACCAATCGAAGTAGGACGACGAATCATTCGACGAAGCTGGTTCCTCGCCATCGTTGATCGTCCGCGGACTCCTGCGACTTTTACCCGACACAGTCACCTGCGCGGTGGTGGCAAGGGTTGGGTACGGGGCCGGTTTCGCAAAGCCCTCGGTCTCCGGGAACCATACCATCATTTGTCCGCGACCGCGATTCGCCCAGGCGTAGTAGGGGATCGCAGCAAATTCCTGCTCTGTCTTGGTGACCTTTCCTTGCGCATCGTAAGCCAACGCGATCGCCCGGCCTTTGACCACGGTGACCCCGCGCAGTAGATCGGGTTTGAACTCGGCCATCAAACGTTCGCTACGTGGCAGCATCAAATTGCGGACCTGTCCTTTAGGATTGTCGGGCCACTCCGCCGCGTAAACGATTGGGCCTCGCTCCAGCGCCACTCGCCCGCGATCCGCCGCCACGTGATCGTTTGCGACGACGCGCCGGATCGGCATTGGCAGATTAAGCTGAATGACATCGCCCTGCTTCCAGTTGCGAGTGAGCGCGACGTAGCCTTTGTCGAGTTGAATGGGAACCGCTTTGCCGTTGACCTTCAGAACCGCCGCATCCGGGGACTCGGACTCGAAACGATAAAGGTCGCTCGCCACCGGTTCGTTGCGGGCCCAGCCGGGAATTCTCACATGGATGGTCATCGGTGCCGTCGCATCCGGATTCACGGTCATCTTAACCGCTCCGTCCCACGGGTAGCGGGTTTCCTCGGTCATCTTCACAGTTCTGCCGTTGTCGAGTTTGATTTCGGCAGTGTTGGCCACATACAGATTCACCCACAGCGAATCGCCCCGCTGCGCGTAAATGTATCCGGGTACCGACGCCATGAAACGCGTGATGTTCCCAGGACAGCAGGCCACGCCGAACCACGGGCTGCGCTGGTCCTTGCCCGCGAAACCGGTGGCCTCCAGCGGGTTTTGATAAAAGAATGTCGTGCCGTCTAGCGAGACGCCCGAGATCAGGCCGTTGTAGAGCGTGCGCTCCATCACGTCGATGTATTTCGCATCGGCGTGGAGCAGGAACAAACGGTGGTTCCAATAGTCGTTGCCAACGGCCGCGCAGGTTTCGTTGTAGGCAGTGAGATTCGGCAACTCGTAGTCGGCGCCAAACGCTTCGCCCGCGCCGCGAGCCCCGATTCCTCCGGTGATATGGAGCTTGCGACCCGCCACGTTCTCCCATATCTTGTCGAGTGCTTGCACATACGCAGTGTCGCCGGTGAGCGCGGCCACGTCCGCCATTCCCGAGTACATATATGTGGCGCGCACCGCGTGCCCGCCGGTCACTGCTTCGGTCTGGTCAACAACTCTCTGCTGTGCCTCGACGTAAGGATTTCCTGCACCTTTTTCGCTGCTCTGGGGACCACGCGAATCGAGCATAAACTTCGCGAGGTTGAGATATCGCGGATCGCCGGTAACACGGTACAGCTTGACGAGTCCCATTTCGACGATCTGGTGGCCGGGCCAGATTTCCTGTTTCCCGGGGCCGAAGGTGCGGTCCAGCAGATCCGCAGTGCGGAGGGCGATGTCCAAAAGTGTTCTCTTGCCGGTGGCCTGATAGTGCGCGCCGGCGGCTTCATACAGATGGCCCAGGTCATATAATTCGTGGCTGTCCACTCCTTCGAGAATCCAGCGCTGATTGCCGGACCAGGGGTGTGGATGCGCCGGATCGATGGTGCGGGCAGTATAGAGATATCCGTCTTTTTCCTGCGCCGCGCCGATCTTGGCGATCAGGTCGTCGATATATGCTTCCAGCTGCGGATCGGGATGAACACTGAGGGTGTAGGAAGCGCCCTCAATCACTTTGTAGACATCGGTGTCATCGAAAGGATAGGGAGGATACTTGTGGTTTTCGAACGGCTCGCCCCGAAGTGCTTTGGCGGCGCGGATAAAATTGTCGACGCGTCCGGTCTCTTCATCCTTTTTGAAGGCGAACGGAATGGTCACCGTGCGATTAATCTCGATGCGCGGCGCCCAGAATTCGTCGTTCACATGAACCGCCGTGAAGGGGACTGGTTTTACCAGGTAGTCGCGGCTCTGGGCCCAGACGCCCAGACCAACGAACAGCCACGCTATCGCTACTGTAACCGCTTTCATAAATTCCTATTGTAGTCTGCCGCGTAGGGTAAGCCTCCGGCTTGCCCGTTCGGACAAGCCGGAGGCTTGTCCTACGTCAAAGAACGATGCCGCTTCGTCAATTTCGATCGGTTGGTTAGCAAGTAAGGAAACGACCAGTTCGGCGATCTTGGAATCACGGTTCCAATCTGGCGGCTCCACGCCCAACAGGTGGTGGACGAAGAAATCATATCGCTTGCGGTCCCTGTAGGGCCCACCGTTGCCATGATTCGCCCCGGGGATCACAAGCAGATCGAATGTCTTCTTGTTCTTGATGAGGGCGTTGACTACCTGCATGGTAGACGAGGGACCACATTGGTGTCCATCTCGCCCACCAGCAGCAGCAAGTTGCCTTGTAGCCGGTAGGCATTCTCGGTCTTCCAGTTCCGCGTATTGCTTGGACGTAGGTATTTGGGGCGACCCCATTCGCTTCCAGGTTGCGAATGCATTGCTGTGGCCGCTGTCGATGCGATAGTGACGGAGGAGTACAGGCGTCGTTTCCGCAGGCAACCCTGCCACGTCGAGCTTCACGGAAGACGGCAGGGCTTCGACGTCGTCATCGTGGTAATTCCAAACCAACACCGCGGCCCGGGATTGCGCCTTGCTCGCAAGCGCGTTGATATCCGGCTCTGATCTAACCCCTGCCTCTAGAACACGCCCAGTATTCACGGCTCCATCACTCGATACTTCCACGCGTTCTCCCATCATCAGGCCGAGCATCCGGAACAAGTTCATCACGGGCTTCGAGACACCATTGGTCGCGAGCGTTCGGAAGCCTTCGAACCAAGGCTGATCTTCAAATTCGAAGGCCCAGGTGACAGTTCCGGCCAAGCGCACCTTGTGAAGCGCGGCGAGTTCGAGCGTGTGATGGAACATCGCTGCGGTGTAGCTCGCGTACAGTGGCCCGTTGCGATAGGCATTCTGCGGGTTGGTTTTGGCCGAGCAGGCGGCGCAGCCCTCGGGATCAGACTCGCCGATGATGATTGGTTTGTCACGCAACTCGGGGAAACCCGCGACGATCTCAAAACCGCTTGAAATATTTCGGGCCTGGTTGCGACTGCCCATCTCGACGTGGCCATCCACCAGGTGCGGATTGCCTTTGGCGTGAAACCCGACGTAATCGAGCGGCGATCCCGTCTTTCCGGTCGCTAGATTCCTTCCGTGCAGCGCGTGTTCCAGAAAACCGCGGAGGAAATTGGCCGCCTGCGGAGATGCCGGCCCGGTGCAATGCGGTCCGCCGATACGCGCCGTGGGTAGGGCGCGCTTCACGGCGTCGGCGGCGAAGTCATAAAGCTTGTAACATTCCTGGGGAGTTCCCTGCCAGTAACCGATGTCCGGCTCGTTCCACACCTCCCAATACCAGCTCTCTACTTCACGCGCGCCATATCGTTCCGCGCAATGACGCGCCCATTGATAAACCAGCTCCGCCCAGGCGTGATAATCTTTCGGCGGGTAGGCCCAGCCAGTCCACAACGAGCCGACGGGGAAGGTGTGCCGATAAGGCTGGGGATGCGTGGACAATGCCTCCGGCATGAAACCAATCTCCACCAGCGGCTTCACGCCGGTTTGCTGATAAGTGTCAAAGATCCGGTCAAGTATGCTCCAGTCATAGACAGCACGTCCGGTAGCATCCTCGGTATAAGCATTTGTAGATCCCCACTTCAAGGAGGCTGCGCCATCGCCGGAGGTAAGCAAATTGTGCGTGCGGATGTAAACGGGCGAAGGGCTTGCGGCCGACAGCTCTCGGAGTAGCTTGCGGCCGTTCTTCGCATAGGTATAGTTCGGCTCGTCATAGCCGAAAAAGGTCCAGGCCGGGTTCCATGTCCCGCGCGAGACCGCCAGGTCGACAACAATCGAAACCGGTTGCTGCCCGAACAAAGACACTCCCCCGGCGAGCAAAGCTACGAGATAGGTCGTCGTCAGCAAGCGCTTACAAATTCTCTCCCATGTGATGCTTCCTGTCAATGGCCCTTGGAAAACCGTCGCTCGCTCTGCTACGCTAGAACACTGTAAGCGATTACTTTGCACCTCTCTTCAAGTTTCGTACCTTAAATTCATGACCACGGCAGATGTAGTGATTGTCGGCGGCGGTATCGTCGGAGCCAGCATCGCCTATCAACTTACCAAGGCTGGCTGCCGCAACGTCCTGATCCTGGAACGCGAAGCTCACCAGGGCAAAGGCTCGACGGGCAAAAGCATGGGCGGCGTGCGAGCCCAGTTCTCTACCGACCTCAGTATTCAGATGTCGCTTTACTCTATTCCTTTTTTCCGTGACTTCGAAGACGCGCTGGGCCATCCGTCCGGTTACTGCGCCCAGGGCTATTTGTTCGTTGCGGCCAACTCCACGCATCTAAATTATTTGCGCGCCAATCACGCGCGGCAGGCCGCGATGGGGCTCACCACCGCGCGACTTCTCGATCCTGGGGACGTAACGCGAATGGTGCCGCAATTGCGCTCGGACGACATTGTAGGAGGCAGCTTCTGCTCCACTGACGGGTTTGTGGATCCGTATAGCGTAATGACCGGATTCACGCTGCGCGCCATCGATCAGGGCGCCCGGCTGGAGCGCGATGTCACTGTAACCGGCATCCAAAAGGACGCGCAAGGGATCACCGCGGTGGAGACGTCTCAAGGTGGTCCCGTGGCGACGCGGATCGTAGTGAATGCCGCCGGGGCTTGGGCGGCCCAGATAGCTGGCATGGCCGGCCTGGATCTGCCGGTTGAGCCGCTGCGGCGGATGCTGGTTCCCACCGAGCCCTTCGACAAAATCGCCCATAGCGCGCCCATGACAATCGACATGTCCACCGGCTTCCACTTTCGTCCGGAAAGTTTGGGGCTATTGCTGGCCTGGAACGATCCCGAGGAAACGCCCGGATTCAAGACTAACTTCGATCGAGCGTTCGTGGAGAAGATCTTGACGCGAGCGGTAAGCCGCGTACCAGTGCTCGAAGAGGTGGAGGTGAATCCATCACGAGCCTGGGCCGGGCTGTATGAGATGACGCCCGACCATCATCCCATCCTGGGCGAAGCACCGGGCATCGCTGGATTTTACTGCGCCAACGGATTCAGCGGGCACGGAGTGATGCATTCGCCCGCCACTGGGAAAATCCTGGCGGACCTGATCCTGAAGGGCTCGACCGACCTGATTGACGCGCGGCTCTTGAATTATTCGCGCTTCGCGGAAGGGCGCCTGATCGAAGAAACCGCTGTCCTATAAGGAGAAATCGATTGTCTCTGCTTGAAGGAGTATTCTCGGTCTTACCAACTCCGTTCCTGGACGATGGGGCGCTCGATATCGAGAGCTTGTGCCGCGTGGTGGATCTGTTCATCGCCGCGGGAGTGAATGGCCTCACGGCACTGGGCGTTACGGGCGAGGTAGCGCGGTTGAACGACGCCGAGCGCCACACCGTTCTTGAGGCCGTGATCGATCAAGCGGCAGGGAGGGTGGCTGTGGTGGCCGGCGCCACATCCGACGGTCTCCGCACTTCGATCGAATACACACGCGCTGCAAAGGACACGGGCGCAGCCGCGGTGATGATCAGTCCCCCGCGCATGGCGAAACTCAACTCGGACGCAGTGGTGCGGCACTTCGCCGGTGTGGCTGAAGCTGTCGACATTGAGATTGTGGTCCAGGATTTTCCGCCCATCTCCGGATTCACCATGGAGCCGGCACTGCTGGCGCGCATCGCCCGTGAGATTCCTCGCGCTCGGACCATCAAGCTGGAAGATCCTCCGACGCCATTCAAGACAACGCGGATTCTCGAAGCCGCGAAAGACATTCCGGTTCGTATCTTCGGTGGACTGGGCGGCGTTTTTCTGCTGGAGGAGCTGCTGGCCGGCGCGACCGGAGCCATGACCGGCTTCGCTTATCCCGAGATCCTGGTCGAGATCGTAAGCGCATTCCGTTCTGGCAACGTAGACCACGCCGCGGATGTGTTCTATCGGACCGTCCCCCTGATGCGGTTCGAGTTTCAAGAAGGTATCGGGATGGCCATTCGCAAGGAGGTGCTGAGGCGGCGCGGAGCGCTGACGACCGGCGCGCTGCGAGCTCCGGGCGCCAAGCTGGACGCTGTCACCATCGCGGCACTCGATCGCGTACTGGCCTGGGTGCATTCGAGCTATCCGATGAAAATGGGAGCTTAGAAATGAGATTCGCGAGATGTCGAAATTCGATGGCGTTCGCATGAGTGCGAACGCGGCAAACACGAGTGTTCGCGCCACGCGCGTAGCGCACGCACATTTGCGTGCCGCGTCGCCACTCATGGCGACGCACAGCAGTAGTAAAGATTCAGCTGATTCGTTCAAAAGATCTGCGGATGCCTCTGGTGCCAGTCGGTCAGGCTCTGATACCTTGTTGCCGCGGCCACTACTGCACGATCGTTCGTGGCGCGGACCAGGAATTGCAGCCCATAGGGCAGGTTCTCTTTGCTGAAGCCGCACGGAACGCATAAGGCCGGCAGGCCGCACAGGCTGGATATTCCGTCGGGCTCCTTTTGGTTGACCTGCTCCTCGCGGACAGGAGCGGAACGCCGTCTTGGCCGCGGGCGCTCCACCAACGGCTGCGCGGTAGAGTCGCTACCCGCGGCCACCAGGACATCGAAGTCATCAAACAATTTGTCTATTCTTCGTTGCAGAATACTACGGATGCGCTGAACGTCCAAGTAATCCGACGACGAGAACTCCTCGCAGACGTAACCGTTGATCTGGCCAAGCGGGTCGCGCAGCCGGGCGCAGGAGCCGGAGTGAATCATGTTCCGGAACGAGGCAGCGGCTTCCATCAGGATGGTCAATTCAGCGGCATCTTCGAAGGGTCCATCGGGAACGCGTGCATCGGCGACCTTTGCGCCGTCTTTCTCCAGGACGCGCACAGCGTCATCGATCACGGATTCGAGAGCAGTGTTCGGCGGCCAGGCGTTGGTGAGTTTTCCAATACGCAACGGCGGTGCTTGCCCGGATGCGGAGCTGTACGGGAAATCGGCCAAGCCGGGCGGCAGAGAATCGTGGTCTTTGGGATCGTGCCCGGCGATCACGGATAGGATCAGCCCACAATCATCGGCGGTTCGCGCCATGGGGCCGAGCTTGTCCATCGACCAGGCGATGGCCATGGCCCCGTGCCGGCTCACGCGGCCGAAGCTCGGGCGCATTCCGGAGACGCCGCACCATGCCGTAGGGCAGATGATGGACCCGCGCGTATCCGAGCCGATTGAAAAAGCCGCGAGGCCCGCTGCGACCACCGCGCCCGAACCGCTCGAAGAACCGCAGGTCCAGCACTCGGGCTGCCAAGGATTCCGCGCGGGTCCGGTGAGAGAAGCTGCGCCATTGGTGTAGCCGAGCCCACCGGCCAGTTCGATCATCGCCGCCTTGCCGATCATCACGGCGCCGGCCGCATTCAGCTTCTCGATGATGGTGGCGTTGTAGTCGAAGCGTTGTTCCGCGAATGGCGGCGCGCCCCACGTAGATTGGATATCCTTTCGCCGCAACCAGGTCCTTGGGTGCATACGGAATACCATGCAGCGGTCCGCGGTAATGCCCAGAGGCAATTTCGCGTTCAGCGGCGCGCGCTTGATTGAGCGCCAGATCGCGGGTCAGCGTCGCGTAGGCATTCAGCTTGGGACCGATTCGCTCGCTTCTTTCCAAATACGCTTCGGCTAGTTCGACGGGCGATAGCTTCCGCTCGCGAATGCGGAGAGCCAGCTCGCGGATGGGAAGATATAAAACCTGCTCGTCCACCACGCTAGTCGTGCCTCTCTGCGGCGTCACTCGGGTAGAGCCGCAGACCTGTTGCGGGCGCGTCGCCATTTTCCAGCGCGAAATCTCGAATGCGCTTCAGCATCTGCTGATGGCTCACTAATGTCTCGCGTGCGCGCACTCGCTAGGCCGGAGAAAGCCGATCACCGTATTTTCGGATCACGTTGGCGTATTTCGCGTCCATCGCTGCCTGATCGGCGGCTGGAAGTGTGTGCGCCGCTTCCTGCGAATCAAGCAAAGATGACGAGAACGTCCCGGCAACGGCGACAAGTGCGGCGCGACGTCCGAAGCGACGCCTGGAAACGGCGGGCGTCGCCGATTCCGGATCTTGTTCCTTCATGAGCCAAAGGGTATCACGAGGATTCAGTCAAGAACGCCAGCAACTCGTCCCGCGTACGTTCCGGCTGGTCGGTCGGAAAAATGTGGCTTGCGTGCGGCAACATCACTAGCTTCGCGTTTGGAATGCGGCCCGCAAGGATCGTGGCATTTGCCGGAGGGACCAGACGGTCGTTTTCTCCATGGATGACCAGCGTTGGGACATTGATTTGAGGCAGCCGATCGTACGATTGCCACGCTACGATTGCGAGCAATTGCGCTATGAACCCCAACACCGGTGTGGCATTGCGGCGCAGAAGCTCAACATCCGCGTCGACTCGAGTACGGGGGGTCTGCTGATCGTAGATGAACGGCAGCAGCGCCGCAATCCTTTTCTCTCTCGGCACAAAAGCACCCGGGAAAAGCGCGTGGCGCACTTCAGGCGCGGCGCGCACACACCTTTGACCGCCGCAATCGGTGCATCCCAATATCAGCTTGTGAACACGGTTGGGAGCTCGAAGCGCGACCTCCTGCGCGATCATCCCCCCCATGGAGAGTCCGAGGATGTTAGCGCGCGGAGCTTCGGCCGCATCCAGGACACAGAGAGCGTCCTGGGCCATTTTAGCGATCGAGTATGGCGGCAGCGGAGCATCGCTCTTCCCTACGCCGCGGTTGTCATACACAATCGTTCGGAAATGCCGGGCCATGAAGGGCCGCAATTCGCCCCACATCGCCAGCGGAAATCCGAGCCCCATTATCATCAACAGCGGCTCCCCGTGACCTTCCTGCTCCCAATAGATTCGGGTTCGATTGTTGAACGTGTACGGCACCAGTCAGCGCTTCCTCGCGCAATCCTGCATATCCGGAGTCTAGCAGGCGGGTCCGAATCTGAATACACTGATCGATTGGCCCCAGATTTCGGCGGAAGAGGTAGAGGAGCTAATCTCATGGACAATCCATCACCACGGCAAGCTGCCAAGAATCCTACGCAGTTCAACATTGAAGCAATCGCGAAGCTGGAGCATGACGCCTTTGACCGCCGATCTGCCACCGAGCGAGTTAGCGACACAATTACAAAATTTGTCAGCAATATAGGATTTCTGCTGGGTCAGCTGATCCTGATCTTCGGCTGGAGTCTGGCAAATCTTCACGTCTTACCAGGCCTCAAAGTTTTCGATCCATTTCCTTTCGGCGTCTTAGCCCTCATCGTCTCTACCGAAAGCGTCTTTCTGACTATCTTCGTGCTAATCAGTCAAGGCCGGATGGCCCGCCAGGCTGAACGGCGCTCGCATCTGGATCTTCAAGTTGGAATGTTGTCTGAACAGGAACTGACAACGATCCTTCAGATGTTGCAGAGACTCTGCCAACACGTGGGCGTGAACGTGGAGTCCTCCAAGCAGGAGGTTCAAGCGTTTAGTAAAACTACGGACGTGCACAAGTTGGCCAGTGAACTCCGAGACAAGCTTCCGGAGGAATAACGATCCGGCTCGCAATCTATTTCAAGAATTATCTGGACCCGACATCAACCCACCTCCCCGTGATTGGCGCGAACAAGGAGGCGATCTTGTTCCGGCACGTGGAGCAGTTTCGCTTTGTTAGACCAAAAGCCGTTCGACTTTCGCGGGGAAACGGACCACAACCTGCACGATAAGGGTGGAACGCTCGGGAAACTTTAGCATCGAAATCCCGTGCGTTCGCATGAGTGCGAACGCGGCAAACACGAATGTTCGCGCCACGTAGCGCACGCACTTTTACGTGCCGCGTCGCCACTCCTCGGGACGCATGGCAGTAGTAAAGATGCACCCAGAGCTTTGACCTATTGCCAGCCGCCTCCCAGCGCCTTATAGAGCTGCACTACGCTGAGCAGCTCGCTCAGGCGGACCTGCGATAGCGTGAGTTCCGCTTGAAACAGATCCCGGTCGGCATCCAGGGCGTTCAGCAGAGTATCGACACCTCCGCGATACCGCGCGTAGGCCAATCGGGTCCGGTCTTGGAGGGCAGCCACCAGCAGTTCTTGCTGCACACGGCTCTCGCGCACTCGCTGATGCGCGATGAGCGAGTTCGAAACTTCTGAAAAAGCGGTCTGGATCGTCTTCTCATACTGGATCAGCGCGCTTTGCTGGAGCGCCTCCGTCAGCTTCACATTCGATTTGAGCCGCCCGGCAGTAAAAATGGGCTGAGTGACTTGCGGCGTAAAGTTCCAAATTCTGCTCGGACCTGCAAATAGGCTGGAAAGTTGCTGTCCTTGGCCGCCGAGAAATCCGGACAAGCTGATTTGCGGGAAGTAGGCGGCCTTGGCGGCCCCGATCTGAGCATTGGCGGCGATCAAATTCTGTTCGGCTGCCCGGATGTCCGGCCGGCGCTCCAACAATGCCGAAGGCAAACCGGGCGGCACGTCGGGAAACTGCTGATCCGTGAAACTACGGCCGCGCTTCACCTCTCCGGGATTCTTGCCGAGCAGCAGGTTGATCTGATTCTCGGTCTGTTCGATCTGCTGTTCGAGGGCGGGGATGGTCTCTGTCGCCGTGTAAACCAGTTGTTCTCCTTGGCGCACATCGAGCAGGGTTGCCACACCCCCCACGCGCCGTTGCTTGATCAGTTCCAAGGATGCGCGGCGCGTGGCAAGCGTGCGCTCTGAGATGTCCAACTCGTGGTCCAGCTCGCGCAAACTCAAGTACGAACTTGCCACGTCGCTCACCAGCGTTGTGACAACGGCCTTCCGATTCTCCTCGGCTCCCAGCAGGTTGGCGCGCGCAGCCTCCGTGGCACGCCGCAAGCGGCCCCAAATATCCAGCTCAAAAGAGAGCAAGCTGAGCGTAGCTGTTCCGAAGGTGACGTTCTGGGATGGGAGAAAGGCGGGAGGCAGCGGGGTTTGCCCGTCTCTGGAAAGACGGACAGTGGATACGTTCCCATCGGCCCCGAAATTTGGATACTGGTTGGAACGAGTGATTCCCAGATTGGCCCGCGCGGCATCCACGCGCGTGACCGCATCGCGCAGGTCGTAGTTTTGGACCAGCGCAGTCCGCTCCAATTCCTGCAATTGTTCGTCTTTGAAAACCTCCCACCATTTGAGATCCGCCAAGGACGCTGGATCCGGCCCAACGGGCGTGGGAGAACGGAACGCATCGGGAGTCTGTATCGGGGGCCGATGATAGTTCGGACCCATGGTGCAGCCAGTGAGCAGAATCGCGATCACGCAAAAGGCGACGGAAGATTTGCGCATAGATCAGTCGCCGTGTGCGGGTTCCGGTAGAGCCCCCGGCACATGCTCCTTGCCCGCACCTGAGACCCTCTCCACCACATAGAAGATTGCCGGAACAAAGAATATGCCGATGAGGCTCGCGGCCAGCATGCCCCCAATCACCGTGGTGCCCATGATCTGCCGCGCCACGGACCCCGCTCCCGTTGCCGTCCACAAGGGCACGCAGCCAAGAATAAACGCGAAGGACGTCATCAGAATCGGCCGCAGACGGAGACGAGCGCCCTCCAGCGCAGCGTCCACCAGGCTCTTTCCTTTCTCGAATTCGTCTTTGGCGAACTCGACGATCAGAATCGCGTTCTTCGCCGCCAGCCCGATCAGCATCACGAGGCCGATCTGGGAGTAAACATCCGTTTCGATTTGCACCATGTAGGGAGGAAAGAAAGCGGCAAGCAACACGCGTCGCAGCCACAACACCGCGAAGGCGCCGAACACGGCCACCGGTGTGCTCAACAACACGCTGAACGGCAGCGTCCAGCTTTCATAGAGTGCCGCGAGAATCAGGAAGACAAACAAGAGAGAGAACCCGAAGATCACGGCGGGTGGCACGCCCTCTTGAGCCTTTTTCTCCTGGTAGGATATCCCCAGGTAGTCGTAGCCCATTTCGCGCGGCATGGTTTGACCGAAAACCTGCTCCAGCGCCTTGGTCGCCTGCGTTGAACTATAGCCGGGTGCAGCCGCGCCGTTGATTTGCGCCGACCGGTACATGTTGTAGCGCATGGTGAACTCGGGGCCGGGGCGCGATTCAAATTTCGTCAAGGACGAGAGCGGCGCCATTTCGCCTTTATTGTTTCGCACGAAAAATTGTCCGACATTTTCCGCTCGTGTACGGTAGGCGCCTTCGGCTTCGATATAGACCTGCCATTGGCGTCCGAATTCGTTGAAGTAATTGACAAACAATCCGCCCATGAATGCCTGGATGGTCCTGTAGAGGTCGCCGATCGGGATGCCTAGCTTGAGCGCCTTGTCCTCATCTACGTTGACGAATTGCTGCGGCACACTGGGAAGAAAAGTGGTACTCACGCCCGCGATCTCGGGACGTTTGCGAGCGGCCGCCATAAATGTATTCAGGTTGCTCGCGAGAAATTCGACATCCTTGCCGGCTCGGTCTTCCAAGACAAACGTGAATCCACCGGACGTGCCCACGCCGGGGATGGCCGGAGGCGAGAAGTCGAACGCGACGGCCTCCGGTATCTGGCTCAGTTCCCGGTTGATGCGCTGCTTGATTTCCTGAAATTGTAGGGCGCGCGAGTCGCGGTCTTTCCAATCCGTCAGGGCCACAAAGAAAAACGCGTTGTAGCTGGTTCTCACCAAGCTGAGCAAGCTGAAACCAATGACGCTAGTGGTGTACTTGACGCCGGGAGTTTGACCCAAAACCTTCTCGATCTTTGAGGCAACTTCTTCGGTGCGTTGTAGCGATGCGGCATTCGGAAGCTGCATGTTGATGTAAAGATAGCCTTGATCTTCATCCGGCAGAAAACTGGATGGTATCCTGCTGCTGAAAAAGCCCGCGGCAACGCCGAACACCACCAGCAACACCAGCGCGATCGCACTCTTTTGGATGAGCACTCCGGACCAATGGACATAGGCATCCTGGCCTCGCCGGAACACGCGATTAAACCAATTGAAGAATCGCCTCAGCAGCCCTTGGCTGGGCTTCTTCGGTTTGAGAATCAGAGCAGCCAGCGCCGGACTGAGCGAAAGCGCGTTGAAAGCCGAGAGGATCACGGAAATAGCGATGGTCACGGCGAATTGCTGGTAGAGGCGCCCCGTTATGCCTGGAATGAATGCCGTCGGGATAAATACCGCGGAAAGAACCAGCGCGATCCCGATGACGGGACCCGAGATTTCCTCCATGGCGCGGAAGGCCGCCTCCTTGGGCGCCACGCCATTTTCGATATGACGTTCCACTGCCTCAACCACCACGATGGCGTCATCCACCACCAGACCGATAGCAAGCACCAGCCCGAATAAAGAAAGCGTATTGATGGAGAAACCAAAAGCGGGGAAGAAGATGAACGTGCCGACCAGCGATACCGGGACAGCCAGGAGCGGAATCAGCGTGGCGCGCCAGCCTTGCAGAAAGATGTAGACCACGATAATCACCAACACAATCGCGATCAACAGGGTTACGATGATCTCTCGAATTCCTTCCGTAACCGCACGCGTGGTGTCCAGAGGAACGGAGAAGTCGATACCTTCTGGGAAGCGTTTCTTGGCTTCCGCCATCAGCTTATTGACACCCTCCGCGGCTTGAACGGCATTCGAACCGGGCAATTGATAGACGGCGATTACGGCGCTGGGCTTCCCATTTAAGCGGCCGACAAGGGTGTAATCCTGAGACCCTAACTCAATGCGGGCGACATCCTTCACCCGCACGATTCCTCCGTCCGGTGTTTCCCGTATCACAATTCGTCCGAAATCCTCCGGAGAAATCCTGCGGCCACGCGCGCGCACTGAGTACGTGTACTCCTGGCCCTTTGGAACAGGCTCGCTGCCCACTTGTCCAGCCGGGTTCACGGTGTTCTGAGACTGGAGCGCGCTCACGATATCGGGAACTGTGATTGCGAGCTTCGCCAGTTGATCCGGCTTCACCCAAAGCCGCATGGCGTACTGGCCGGCGCCGAATACCTGAACGCTGCCGATTCCGGGAACGCGCGTCAGTTGATCGTTTAGATTGATGTAAGCATAGTTCGCCAGAAACTGCGCGTCGTAAGTGCTTTTCGGGGAATTCAGGCTGATCAACATCAGCGGCGCGGTGAGGGTCTTCTGAACCGTGACTCCGTAGGCATTGACGTCGGCCGGGAGCTGCGACGCGGCCAACGTCTCGCGACTCTGGGCAAGAATGAGATCGATGTTTGGATCAGTTTTTATATCGAAGTCGACAATCAACCTCAGATCGCCATGGGCCGTGGCGTTGAGCGAATACATGTAGTTCATGTTGTCGACGCCGCTCATTTGCTGCTCGATCGGAGTGGCCACCGACTGTTCGACGGTCTGAGCATCGGCGCCCGTGTACACCGCTGTTATCTGAACTTCGGGCGGCGCGATCTGCGGAAACAATGCTACGGGCAGCCCGACAATGGTGACCGCGCCCACAATCACCATCAGGATGGCGATGACTATCGCCACGATCGGACGGTTGATGAAGAATTTTGACATGGGCGTTACCTTTGGGCCGCCGCGGCTGGGGCTGCGTACGGCTTCGGGCTCACCTGCATACCGGGGCGAACTTTTTGTACGCCTTCCGCCACCACGCGTTCTTCGGGTTTCAGACCTTCCGCAATAATCCAGAGCGTGCCTGATCGAGTACCCGGCGTGACCTTTCGAATCTCGATTTTGTTTTCAGCGTTCACCACGGCAACCTGGTAGGCGCCTTGCAATTCCGACACAGCGCGCTGCGGGATGAGCAACGCCCCTACTTCAGTTCGGATAGACGTTCGGATCTTGCCGTACTGTCCGGGCCGGAGAGTGTTCCCCGGATTGGGGAACAGTCCGGCTACCCGTATTGCGCCCGTACTTTCATTAACTTGGCGGTCTGCGAAGAAGAAGGTACCGATCCGCGGGTACGTTGTTCCGTCCGACAAAATAAGTTCGAGCTTCAACTGCTTCCGTTCCGCATCCAAGCTGGCCTGCGTGGAGTAACGTCTGTGGAAGTCGAGGTATTCTTGCTCGCTCACTGTGAAATATGCCTTGATAGGATCTACTGTTGACACTGTGGTCACCGGCGGGCTGGCCGCGCTCACCAGCGCGCCCACCTGTAGCTGGGCGATTCCGGCGATTCCATCGATGGGCGAGATAAGCCGTGTGAATCCCAGATTGAGCTGGGCTGTTTCCACGGTTGCCTTGGCCGCCTGCACTGTAGCGCTCGCGGCCTGGATCTGTGCTCGGGCCGTTTCCACCTGAGCGTTGGCCGATTGCACTTGCGCCTTCGCGGCCAGGTTATTCTGCGTGGCATTGTCGAGATCCTGCTGCGTGATGGCCTCCTGTTTGGCCAGCGGTATGTAGCGGTCGACGTCTAACTGGGTTCTTCTCTGATTCGCTTCCGCCACCGCAACCTGCGCTTCGGCCTGCGTGAGTTGCGCTTTCGCTTGCGCCAATTGCCCGGTGGCCTGCGCGAGTTGCCCTTGAGCCAGGTCAACCGAGGCCTCGAATGGCCGCGGATCAATTTGGAAAAGCAACTGTCCCCGCTGCACGAAGGATCCTTCCGTGTACTCCTGTTTCATCAGGTAGCCGGACACCTGCGCTTTGATGTCCGCATTCACCAGCCCGTCCAGCGTGCCGATCCACTCGCCGTAAACCGGAACGTCCCTCTGCTCCACTTGCACCACTTCGACGGAAAGAGCATCAGGTGGCCGCGCAGCCGTGCTTTTGGTGCAGCCCAGAGCGCCGATCAGAGCCAATGCGACAAGGAAAACAGAAACCCAGGCGATAAGTGTAATCTTCAAGGTTGATCTCCTACGCACGATGGTACGCCGGTTCCCCTATGGAAATGAGATGCACAGACCGGATGATTGGTATCGCTTTGATGGTTAGCGTCCTCATCCATCAAGTAAATATCTTTAGCTTCTTAAAGATCGCGTACTACGAAGCGTTGCGCCACCGACCTTGCGTACCAGCTCTGCGATATCCGTCATATCGAAGAGCTGGCTGGCCTGTTCGTCGAGGAGTAAGTGGTAATCGCGGAATTGGCGTCCGCTCATGTCGGTCTCCTTTGGCCCAGTACATCCCCCATGGACTTCTCGCCTGCGATCGCCAGAACCGGCATGCTGAGCTTGGTTTGAGCGAGTTGTGCGAAATCGGTTGCGGCTTGGGTGAACGAGACGAAGTAGGCCCATCCCGCCCGCATGCGTCCCGGCGCCGAGTACGTCACCAGAGCATGCATGCGAATGGCTTCAGTCTTCATATCCAGGCCGTCGGCCGGGATCGCTGAGACTCCGATGCCGGGCAAGTCCGGTGCAATCACCGTGAATCGTTCAGACAGTCGCGGCATGATCGGCTTCCACATGCGTGATGTTTCCGCGTAGCCATGCAGAAGGATCGCCGCTGTGCCGTGGCCGGCGGTCAGATAGTGCAGCTTGAGTCCGTCGACTTCCGTGGTGTGCGAGGAAATGACGCTCGTGGGCGCCTGGGCGAACGTCGTCGAGACTGCAACGGAAACGGCCAGTAAGCCAGCAACGGCACAGTGGTTGAGAGGATGCTTCATAGCAAGCCTGTCAGAAGTAAAAGTGGCCTATCAAGCGCTATGGAGCGGCTCGCTGTGGAACTTCATCGCGGCGCGAGTTCCCAGCACGGCGAAAATCAACAGGGCCACGAGCTGCGCAATTTTGAACGGGGGCTCAGTCTGCGTCGGCGCCAGCTCTTTGAGCGAAGATACTTTCATGAAAAGCTGGGCGATCAAGACAAAAACGTTGAAGTAGAGTGCAACAACAGCAGTGATCGCATAAGTCCTGCGCCAGCCGCCCTCGAGACGATAACGATAACGTGCCAGGATGGCGAACGTCAGCACGATCAATGACACAATGCCCACTGCGTGGGACGGCAAAAAGTGGTGAACCGGGAACAAGAAGGCAGTTACGCTGGTGGCCGCCGTGGTCGCGAGAAAGAGCGCCGTCCAGCCATCCAAACGCTTGGATGTGAGCAATCCGTACACGACGACAAAACCCGAAGCGATCCCTACCACGCTCAATACGACGTGAAAGAGAGTGAATGCAGTTAAAATCATGATGTTCTCCTTTCGATCCGCTGTCCGTTGCCGGCCGCTCGCCGGCACTACACAACTATGGCGGGACCAGGGCCAGGAAACCATCACGAGATCGAATAGTTTCTTGCTACCACTGTTGGCGGTTTCTTGCGTACCACGTTTGTGGTATCAGAGATCCTTCGGCCGATGGGAAGGGCGAGGGATGATGATCTCGCGCCGTCCAAACAGACGCGCATCGATCGATATCGCCCCGGGCCCAAGAAAAACTATGGCGCCGGCAACGGCGGTCACCAGGAAAGCCGTTAGCTTTAGCTCGAGTAGATTGGGGGCCGGTGGAGGAAACCACGAAAACGCCAACCCCGCACAACCCAAACCTGCAGCGGCGGCTCCAACCGGGGTCAGAAAACCGAGCAACAGCGAGGTCCCACTCGCGATCGCCAGCAAGCCGGCCATCCAGCTACTGAAAGTCCCATCAGCGGCGCCGCCTAGATAGAACGTCCCTTGCGCGAACGCTATCACGCCAACCGCTCCTCTTAACAGAAGCAAGCCTGCTCCGGGCCACCCGCCCGGAAACGTCGAAAAAAGCCTCTGCAGCTCGCGCCTCCTGGGTGTTCGTCATGGACACCCGACTTAACCCTAAAGGCTGCAATCGCAAAGTGAATCCCCACACCTTGGGATCTTTTCGTAACACTATCGTGGTATCGCTTACGCTAAGCCGGATTACAGTTGGATGATGCCGCGCCGGACGCCGATCGCAACCGCTTGCGTGCGATCGCTGGCGCCCAGCTTTTCCATGATGTGCTTGATGTGAACCTTAACCGTCTCTTCTGAGATGAACAGTTGTTCCGCGATGTCCCGATTCCGGTTTCCACCGGCAATGTGGCGTAACACATCGATCTCGCGTACGGTTAGCTCGTCGTCGCTCATATGCTCGGCAAGGTGGGCTGCAACCTCTGGGGGCACGCGCTTCTTCCCAGCGTGGACTTGACGGATCACTTCCACGAGTTCCCGGGGAGGCATACTCTTGAGCAGATAGCCGCGAGCGCCTGCTTCCAGGGCACGTTGTATTTCCACATCGCCCTCAAACGTTGTCAGCATGATGATGCGGGCTCCGGAAAATTCCGTGCGAATGGCGATTAACGAATCGATGCCGCTCATGTCCGGGAGCCTGAGATCCATAAGCGTAATGTCCGGCTGGAGCTCCCGGAACTTTTGAATGCCTTCGCCGCCGCTGGATGCTTCCGCCACCAGGACCATATCCGGTTGGTTGTTGATGATCGCGGCAATCCCCTCCCGGAGAAGCGGGTGATCATCCACGCTCAACACTCGGATTTGTGTCTGATCGCTCATTTATCTTTCCTGTTGGTCGACGTCGGGAGCCCGGCTTCCGTTCCTCGCGGATACAATTTCGCGAACCATCTCAACAATCCGTTGCCCTGCGGAGCTGAAAAGGCGATATGGCCCGGGATGAACAACTCGACTTCAGTTCCAGCCGTAGCGCTGCTCCAGACGCTAAGCCGCGCGCCGATCCTCTCCGCCCGCTCCCGCATACCCGGGAGGCCCCAATGTCCGTCGCGTCCCGACCGCAGCACTTCCGGGTCGATCCCGCAGCCGTTATCGCGAACCTGTATGCGCAATTGGCCGGCGCCATATTCGAGTTCGGCCTCGATTTCCCGCGCGTGGGAGTGGCGGAACGCATTTACTAATGCTTCGCGGCCAATCCGGTACACTTCGTCACGAAGCAGTGGGTGCAAAGGTTGGGGCCGTCCCTCCACAATTACCCGGAACTTAATATCATCCTGGAAAGCCAGCTCCTGCTGGATGCGCGAGAATGCCTGCTCGAGATCCGGCGGACCGGCTTCCTGGGAGCGGAGGCCTCGCACTGTATTCCGCGCCTCTTCCGTCACCTGCCCGATCAGTTTGAGGACTCGGCTCAAGGACGGCTTGACCGGCGAATCTTCTGGCAATCCGTCCACCAGGACATGGAGCTGCATAGACGCGCTGAGAAACCCCTGCAAAAGTGTATCGTGCAGCTCTTGCGCGATGCGCGTCCGCTCGGCCAACCGGGCTTCAAAACGGACGTTCAGCTGCCTGGTCAACTGGCGTAGCCGGTAGCGATATAACGCAAGCGCCATGGCTGAACAGGCCAGTACGCATAAAAGCTGAAACCAGCGAGTTTGCCAGAGCGCCGGCTCGATTTCAAATCCGACCGTCGCACCCTCGGTATTCCAAACACCCTCAGGGTTGCGAGCCGTCACATGAAAGCGATAAAAACCCGGGCTGAGGTTGGTGTAAACAACTTCACGCGCCGCAATGGGTTGGCTCCAGCCACGATCAAAGCCATCCAGCATATATCGGTATCTGATGCGGTCGGGCATCGAAAGACTCAACCCGATGTAGCTGAAAGTGATACGCCGCCGCGCCGACGGTATCCGAAGGGGTCCGCTAAGATCCAGCATGTTCCCATCCGCAGTGACGGCTTGCATATGAATCGGCGCCGGAACCGACGTTCCAGTCAATCGCATGGGATCAACCACGGAAATGCCGCTATTCAGGGAGAACCAAATCCGACCCAGCGGATCGCGCACAACCGACCGTTGCCGGTTGACTCCTCCGCCACGCAAACCATCCTCGCTTGTGAACTCGCGTACATCCGAGTCACCGAGTGCACTACCTAGCAACCTATCCCGACTCAAACGTAGCACGTGATTCGAAGTCGCGATCCAAAGCCACCCGTTCTTGTCTTCCGCAACGCCAAGCACGGGCTGGTGCAATGATTCGGGCACATCCCGAGGGATCTGAATGCTGCCGGAGCGGAAAAACGCAAGGCCGTCGGCGGTTCCGATCCACAGCACACCGTTTGAATCCTCCAGAAGACAGTTCACGCCTCCGGGCGGCAAGCCATCGCGTCCGGTGTAGACGCGCCAGCGGTTTCCCGACAGCGTACTCAGGCCGTTCGGAGTGGCGAACCACATGCTGCCATCCGAACCCTCCTCAATGGCGGTAACCGTGTTGGAGGCCAAGCCGTTCGCGGTGGTAAAGGTCGCAAAGCGGCCGTTCTGGAACCTGCTGACACCGCCGCCGAGGGTTCCGGCCCACACCGTTCCGTCATGATTACGATGAACTGCGTAAACGCTGTTTTGAGCGAGCCCATTCCGCGCGGTGTAAGTCTCGTTCGTCAACAAGCTCCCTCGCGATCGCAGATGAGTGAGCCCTCCCCGTTGCCTCGCGATCCATAATTCGCCATCGCCGCCCGAGATCGAATAAACAACGTCCTTACCTAAGCCGGCGTCTGATACTCGCTCGGTTTTATCACCCTTAATCCAAAACAGGCCGCCATCTGAAGGAGCGAACCATGTGCGGCCATCGCCATCGGCGTAGAGGGGACCATAGTTCTTGGACCCCGGAGTTCCCGATGGGGCGTACGTCAAAAAAAGGGTATCTCGGAAGCGCTCGATGCCTCGCGAGTCTCCCACCCAGAGATTCCCTTCCCGGTCTTCAAACAATGCACTGACGGCGCCACCCGGCGGCAGGCCGCGTTCCTCCGTAAGATAGGCCCCCGCACTGTTGATCCGCGAGAGTCCATGTGCGCTTGCAACCCAAATGTTTGAGTCGTGGTCCATGCTGATTCCCAGGATCTGGACGTGATCGAGAGAACGCGGAATACCCACTCGCGTGAGTTCGGTCCCATTCCAGCGCGAGATGCCGTTGTCAGTACCGATCCACAAGTCCTGGTCGCCCGCGGGCTGCAGGCTATTGACCTTGCTGTCAGGCAAACCCAGCGTGACACTCGTAACTCCGCCGCCGCTCAGATAGAACAGTCCCGCGTCTCGTGTTCCCATCCAAACCTTACCATCGCGGGTTTGCGCCACGGAAATCACTAATGGGGTGGGTTCCGAGGGGGAGGTGAGAAGCGTAAATTTCCCGCTGCTATATCGAAACAGTCCGTTCGCGCGCGCGAATAGGGACGCACCATGCGTGTCCCGGCCCATCGCCGTGACAACCGCTTCGTCGCCCCCGGTTCTTGGGAGGACCATTTCAAATGCGCCACCACGGTAGCGCAGCAAACCTTGCTCCGGCAGTCTGATCCAGAGACTTCCATCAGCATCCGTGGTCAGGCCCAAAACGGGCCCGGTGGGGAACACGGGTGTGTTGGTGTGATTGTAAAGGCGAAAACTTAATCCATCGAAGCGGACCAGGCCGTTCTCGGCGCCAATCCAAAGGTAGCCATCATTGGTCTGAGCGATGGCGTAGACGGCTCCGCCCGGAAATCCCTGTTCGGAGCTCCAACGGTCGCGGATGTACTGCGACATGGTCCGATTTGGATCCAAAGCTTGAACAGTCTCCACCAAGCACAGCATGGCGAGCGCGGCAAAAAGCCATCTGAAGATCCGGCGCTGCCCGCTGCTCCCCTCACGGTAGATATTCGAATTTATCAATCACCACCTCGGCCCCGTTTTCGAGAGGGACCTTTGCTTTGCGGAAAATGTACAGGCACATCCGCACCGATTCGATGCCATGGTAAGGAATCCCCGATGTGAAGACGCGTTCGGAAATTGCTTTGGCGCCACGCGTGGTCTTGAAGGACACGCGGCTTGGCTCCCAACGGAACGAATGCGTGAGCGGCCCGGCAGGCGCATCAAATCGCACAACGTTGGTGGGCACGTAATAGGGCTGGATGACGTATTGGGCATTCTTACTGGCCGGATCGCCCCAGCGGCTGTTCTCAATGTCCACTTCGTGGTAGTTCTCGTCTGCACCGGCGTAATCAAAAGTGAACATGCTGAAGGCAGCCGCTGGTTCCAGGTGTGAGGTATCGCGGACCGCGAACGAATAGGATCCGTATCCAAGACTGCGTGTCAAGCTTACCTCCGCGCAGGTCCATCTGCCGGATGTCTTCGCGATCCGAAGATGCAGCGCCCCGCCCGCGTCAATCCATGCGTTTCCCGGATCGTAGAAATTCTGTCCGCCGCGGTTACTGGGAGCGTCACGGACCCTCCACTCGTATCCGGCGAAAGATATCGACTTAGACGGTGGAGAATTGCTCCCTTTTACGCTTGCGACGGCTGCCACGCCGCCGCCCCGTGCCGGCAGTTCCTTAATAGTATCCGCCGGACGATATCCAGGATCCACCAGGAGAGCCGCGTACTCCGTTCCGAGATGAGTCGCGTTACTGAATATTGAGCCTTCCAGTTTCGTGAAGGGATGATCCACCAACGGTTGGACCCACCATACTCCGCTCCTCGAGTACAGAACAACCTGCTGCCCGGGGCGCGCACCGTTTACCCGCCCCTGAATGATGTCGAGTTTCTCCCGGCCACCTTCATCGGCTTGAGGTATCCGAGTGAATTCGATCGACGGCTCCGTACTTGCCTGCGGCGAACGGCACCCGCTGAGCAAAGCGCCCGCAACTGCAAGAATCGTGCGCCGACGTATGCCCCCCGGATGCCGATCCATTGCCAAAGAAAAGTCCTCACTTCGCGTGATTGATCTCCATGGTACATCACAAACCAATGGAGAGACCTTCATCGACAGCAAGGAGGTTACAGACAGGTTAATGGCCCCCAAGAAGGCCCCGCTTGCCCGAATAAATACCTCGATATGGTGTCGCGCCTCGGTCCAATGTGACGCACAATGAAATGGCCATCATGCTTGTGCTGGAAACAGATCACTCCGCGGACCGTGCGCCTCCCTACAACACGCTAGAGGATTTGGAGAAGGCGCTCAACGAGTCAAGAAGGTCCGAGTCGCGCCTGCTGAGAATTATCGACACCATCCCCACGCTGGCGTGGTGCAATTTGCCGGATGGTTCCAAACTGGGAATCAACCGCTACAATTTCAAGTCCGCCTGATCCGGCAGGCCACAAAAAAAAGGCCACCAGGTCCCCGGCCGTCGTGAGTCCAGTTTACGGACGCGTACATACGCGAGCAACCTTGCCACATTTCGCGGCGCAGCCCTGTTCGCTTTTTCAATGGCCTTGATTCGATGGTGGCTGGTTGGCCTGTCTCACTAGCAGGATGCCGAAAATAGAGCAAACGCCGAAGAAGCGGCCTGCATCCAAAATATAAGCGCCGGTGATGCCGAGAGTTACGAATGGCGCTGTCATTGCAAGCAGTCTCAATGTGCCACGCGAGATCACTTGAAAATGAGTTTGAGAATTGAAAGAGTTTCCGCTGGGCCGGCCACGACGATCCGGCTGATTGGGCGAATCCGGTCGGAGCACCTGGACGAATTGAAGGCGCAGATCAAGGATACCGATGCAAGAATCGCGCTGGATCTGGAGGAAGTGAGTCTAGTGGATGTCGATACCGTCCGCTTCCTTGGAACCTGTCAGGCGCAAGGCATCAGCCTGGTGCATTGTTCGCCCTACATAAGCGACTGGATTACCAAAGAGCGGGGCAGAGACAAATGACGATCGAAGAAAAAAACAAAACGCTGGTTCTGGAGGCGTTCGATACGCTGTTCAACAAGCGTGACTACGCGGCAGCCGAACCCTATTGGTCACCGAACTACATCCAGCACAGCGCCCACATCGCGCCCGGCCGCGACGGACTGTTCAATCTGGTCAAAAGTATTCCGCCAACGCTGAGGTACGAACCGGGAAAGATTGTTGCCGGTGAAGATTATGTGATCGTGCACGGACGATTTTCCGGCTTCGGCCAGCCAGTAAACTGGATCGCGGCGGACATTCTTCGCATCAAAGATAGTGTTCTTGTAGAGCACTGGGACGTAATTCAAGACGAAGCCTCTCGCGAACAATCCAAGAGCGGGCTTCCTATGTTCGGCGACGCATTTCCGAAGTAAGCGCAAAGGAGAAAAACAATGTCTAAGAAACTCGAGGGGAAGATTGCTCTCATTACGGGCGGCAGTGCCGGCATCGGCCTCGCCACGGCAAAACAGTTCGTCGAAGAAGGCGCCTATGTCTACATCACTGGCCGCCGGCAACCCGAGCTGGACGCCGCAGTGGCCTCCATCGGCTCTAACATCACAGCCATCCAAGGCGATGTGGCCAAGCTTGCGGACCTTGACCGGATCTTCGCGCAGATCGGCAAAGAAAAGGGACGCCTCGACATAGTCTTCGCCAACGCGGGCTTCGGCGATCACCTTCCGCTCGGCTCCATCACCGAAGAGCATTTCGACAGCATGTTTAATGTCAACGTAAAGGGCGTCGTCTTTACCGTGCAGAAGGCTCTTCCGCTGATGCCCGACGGCGGATCTATCGTCCTGAACGCCTCCATCGTCGACATCAAGGGCTTTCCGGCCTTCAGCATCTACTCTGCTACTAAAGCTGCGGTGCGCTCCTTTGCCCGCACGTGGACCACGGACCTCAAGGACCGGCGCATTCGAGTCAACGTCGTCAGCCCGGGTCCGACCGATACCCCTCTCCTCAACGGGACGTTTACCAACCCTGACGATATGAAGGCCCTCACTTCGACCGTAGTCATGGGCCGCCTTGGCCGTCCGGAAGAGCTCGCGAAACCCGTCGTCTTCCTCGCCTCCGACGATGCCAGCTTTATCACTGGCGCCGAACTGTACGTCGACGGAGGCGCGGCTCAGGTCTAAGAGGAAAAACACTATGTCAACGACAAACCAAGTGAAAGGACTTGCCGGGAAAGCCGGGGAATTTCTGATCGGGAATGATCTGCGCATCGCGCGGCTTGGATATGGCGCAATGCGGATCACGGGTAAAGGAATCTGGGGCGAACCCGCGGACCGGGCCGAGGCCATACGAGTGGTGCGGCGCGCTGTGGAATTGGGAATCAATTTCATCGACACTGCGGATTCCTACGGTCCCTTCATGAGCGAAGAGATCATTGCCGAGGCGTTGCATCCGTATCCGGCAGGCTTGGTGATCGCCACCAAGGGCGGCTTCGATCGTCCGGGTCCCGACCAATGGGTCGAAAACGGAAGGCCGGAACATCTAAGGTCCGCGTGCGAAGGAAGCTTGCGGCGCTTGCGTCTGGACCGGATCGATCTTTATCAGTTGCATCGAATCGATCCGAAGGTTCCGGCCGAAGACCAAATCGGCACTCTGAAAGATATGCAGGCGCAAGGCAAAATCAGGCACATCGGCTTGTCGGAAGTGAGCGTTCGCCAGATTCAGCATGCTCAAACGATGGCGCCGATTGTGAGCGTCCAGAATCGTTACAGTCTGGCGGATCGCGGATCGGAAGACGTGCTGGAATTCTGCGAGCGAGAAACAATCGGCTTCATTCCGTGGTTTCCACTGGCGGCTGGCCAGCTATCCGGCGCCGACAGCTCCGTCAGCCGTGCAGCCGCGCAACTGAAAGCTACCCCATCCCAGGTGGCTCTGGCCTGGCTGCTGGCGCGGTCCCCAGTGATATTGCCTATCCCCGGAACTTCCAGCGTGAAACACCTGGAAGAAAACATCGCTGCGGCCGGATTGAAGATAGACGAAGACACAGTACGCGCGCTCGCTAAGACGGCGCGTGCAAGTTAGGTAACTAGGAATCATCATTCAAGGAGAAAAACATGGAATCGAAAACAAACGTGGTGCTCGTGCACGGAGCATGGGCGGATGGCTCGTCATGGGGCAAAGTAATTCCGCTCCTGCAGGATAAAGGGTTCAACGTCACCGCGGTTCAACTTCCGTTGACGTCGCTCGAGGACGACATTGCGGTCACCCGCAACTTCCTGGCGGCTCAAAAAGGACCCACCGTACTCGTCGGCCATTCTTATGGTGGCGCGGTGATCACGGGGGCGGCGAATGACGCGTCCAACGTCACGGCATTGGTTTACATCGCGGCTTTCGGGCTGGACCAAGGCGAGAGTCTTGAGGGTCTCAGCAAGCAAGGACCAGCCACGGCCGGCGCAGCACAGATCCGGCCCGACGAGCATGGCTTCCTCTGGATTGATCGTGATGGTTTCGCCCAGGTTTTCGCTGCGGATGCGGACCCGGTAGAAGCGCGCGTCATGGCGGCGGTGCAAAAGCCTTTGAGCATCAAATCATTCACCCAGAAGTCTGGTCCGCCGGCCTGGAAACACATTCCGTCCTGGTACCTCGTCTCCTCGAACGATCAAATGATCCCGCCGCAAGCCGAGGAGTTCATGGCAAAGCGGATGGGCGCTACCGTTCGCACCGTCGCAGCCAGCCACGCGTCCATGGTGGCGCACCCCAAGGAGGTCGCCGACATCATCATCTCGGCCACTTCAACTGTGGCCGCCGCGTCCGCCGGCGCGAGGTAAGAGAGACTGATCATGCCGATCAGAAAGGTCAATATCGAACGGATAGACGTGACTTCTTCCAAGCCGTTCGACGCCGTGGTCTCGGCTCTGGAAGCTGCCGTCGGGCGTCCGGACATGGCTAAGTTCATAAAAGAGACCGAGGGGGCGCGGACCCTGGCAGAAATGGAAAGCGCGGTTCAAAGCGCGGTTGGCGCGGCCGGGCTGATGATATTTCTGCGCTTGGATCTGGGCGCGGTGCTGCGCAAGGAAACAGGACTCGGCACCCCGAAAATCGTGCGCTTTCTGATCGGCAATCCTCTCATCATGAGGGAAATGGTCAGGCACACCGTCGACGCGGGGTCCTATGCTCCCGTGACAATTCTGGTGGACGAACGGCCAGACGGCGTGCATTTGTCCTATGACAGGATGGTCAGTCTTCTCGCGCCCTACGAAAATCAGCAAGCTCTGGCTGTGGCCCGGGATCTGGATTCGAAAGTCGAAAATCTTCTTCGAAAGGCTGCCGCATGATGGATCCTCGGCGCAGCGTGGTCGGCACCGGGGTTCCTGGGCCATATGGGCTTTGTGGGATCGGTTCTAAGCCGGGATCTTCAAGAGGATAGGCGGAATAGGTGGCGGGGCGGCGACCACTGTTCGCAATAGGTCATCCCTATGGCGCCACCAGCCGTGGAAGACATCACCGTTCGCACCGCTAACGCGCAGCGGATGCCAGGCATCGGCTGCCCACTCATCGGCTTCGTCTTCATGAACGGGACTAACAATCACAGAACGCGTGTCGAGCCGTAGTCCCGCGTGAAGCGCCTTGAGCATGCTCTCTTTCGCGCTCCAAAGCAGAGCCAGGAGGCGAACGCGGTCCGCCGCAGGCGTATCCGCAACCAGCTTTTGCTCTTCAGCTGTGAAATAGTCGGCGACAAAAGCGTCGCTATGCGGCTCGATCATTTCCAGATCGCAACCCAGCGCCGCCGTGGCCAACGCGACCGCACAAACTGCCGTACCTTCGCGGTGACTGAGTGAAATGCCGGCCCGGGCTGGCGCGTTCGCTAAGAAGACCTCGGGCGCGCCGGTCGGCGCCGGCCGTATCTCTATGCCCGCCAAGGTGTGACGGTCCAAGGGCAGATTCAAGCAGACGGCGACTGCGCGTTTTGCGGTCCAACGACCCAGCCGCCAATCGGCGCGGCGCTTGGGGAAACGCAGACCATTCAAGCGGACTGCTTCGCTCGCGTTTAGCCAGTCATTTTCCACGGGCACATCCGTTGCGGTCTGTTCCAACCAATACACGTCCATGGTCTTGTTAAACTTTGGCAGCTAGCTCCCTCACTCCTGATTCCGCATATCTTTCCATACCGCGTTCCACCGCATGGATGAGATAAGGCCTGAGATCCGCGGGCGGAATAATGTGATGCAGCGCGCCCACTCTAAGCGCTCGCTGCACGCTATGCACGCGATCAAACTCGTCCGCCACCTCGCCCAGTTTTTCGGAATGCACCACTTTGAATAGTTGGTTCCACTGGGCGCGCAAACGGCGCTTCTCCACGCCCGCGGCCTGGCCCATGCCTTCGCTGAGCGCTTCGAGACGTGCATCCTTACGAGTCCTGCTCTCGACTTCACCGGCGAACACAACGGCCGCCGCCGGCGCGCCTCCGATCACGGAGGCATACGCTCCCTCCAGCGCGGCCACTTCAAGATGTTCGTTGAGTGCTTGCGAGAAAACCACGTAAGCACCCCCGTGATAGCGGGAGATCACGCAGAATACCATGGGCCCTTTAAAGTTCACCACGGCCCGTCCGATCTCGGCGCCGTACTCAAGCTGCAGTTTGCGAAGGGACTCCGGCGAGCCGTCAAATCCCGACAGATTGGCAAGCAGCACCACGGGCCGATTGCCGCTGGCTGCATTGATGGCGCGCGCCAATTTCTTCGAAGAGAGCGGAAAGAGCGTCCCCGCGCTCCATTCATTCGGCCCGTCGGCGGGGACAAAACCAATACGAGGCACTGGCCGGGATTCGATACCGGCAAGGCAAACAGGATAGCCGCCTAAGTGGGCATCCCAAATCACCGCCGTCTCGGCCGATCGCGTGCCGGCCCAACGCTCCAATGGAAGATGGTCCTGATCGATGACCGCCAGCATGACTCTGCGAATATCGAAGGATTTCTTGCGGCCAGGGTTGGTCTGGTCCGAGAAGATGTCGCCCACCAGTGCGAAACCTTCCTCGCCGTTTCTAATGTGGGGGCCGTTAATATGGGGATAAACTCGCACGTCCCGATCGATGGGATCTGTGGTCACGGCGGGCCTCGGGAATCGCTCTCCCGGCGCTACATAGGTGTGATCGTAGTGTCGCAATAGAATGTGGCAGGCTTCATCGATGTCGCGGGCCCAATATTGCGCCTGCCCATTAGGACCCATAATCCGATCGTATCCGCCAATTCCCTGGTTATCCTCGGCTGACACCCCGCCCGAGTAATCCAGGGCATGCTTGCCGGTGAGCACCATTGCGGCTTTCGGCGTCATCACCAGAATGCCCCGCGTGTGCATTAGCATGGTGGCTTCGGCGTTCCAATACGGCTGCGCTCCGACATTGATGCCGTTAATCAACAGGTTCACCTCACCCGAGGCCTCAGTGAACTCAATCAAGCGGCGCAGGACGCGGGCGATCCAATCCATATTCTCGACGCCGCTGTCCATCGAAATCTTCGCGCCGGCTGAAACCGGAAACCATTCCACCGGCAAGCCGTTCTCTTCGGCCAAATCCAGCGCGGCATTGATACGCCGGCATTCGGGTTCGGCGAGCGCGCCCAGATCCTTACTGGGATCGCCGAGCAGCAGAACGCGCCGCATGCCCTCGGGATACTTGTCCGTAAAATTGCGGATGATGCCAACGATAATGTTGGCTTTATTCCGGCCGTGCGGCCGATCTACGGGAATGAGCCGGCCCTCCGCGTTCAGATCGTGCTCGATGAAATCGCCGGGGGGGAATTCCGCCCGCATGTCTTGCCGATCCGGCGTTAGCATCTTGACGATTTCGTAGGGATACAGGAGCCCGCGGCGGCGCATGCGGATGACTTTTTGGTTGTATTCGGTCAGCGGTTTTATTGGTTGCAGATCGGAAGTGGGCCGGAAAGTGATGAGGAAACCGGCGCCAGCCGGAATCGATATTCTGATAACCATTTCACGCAGTTCGCCGGTGGCCGGATTAGGAACGCGGGCGCACACCACCACTTGTTCCAAACCAAGTCCCTCAGTCGAGGGAGCCAGTTTCTGCACAATGTCATGAATCTCGTCCGGCTTGAGATTGAGGGCGGGCCAAACGTAGAGCAGTATGCGATTCCAATGCAGCCGCTCCTGCGGCGATCGCCGCGACTGAAACAGCCGGATACCGGCGAGGGCTTCCGTGAACATTCTTTCTAGATGAGGTAGTTGCACGATGCAGCCCTGCTCATCCCGGACGGGCGTCAAATCGCGTACTTCCACACATGCCAGCAGCCGCTCGTCTTTCGGGTTATCGTGGGCCACGCCACGATACAGGTATACATCCTCGACCGACGGCAGCCGTTCCAGCTTGAAATTCTTGAGCCGCCACAGATGTAACCGTTTGGCCATCATGGGGTGCAGCCCGCGTAGGATTCTGTCCTCCGCCAATGCGCCGCCCGTGGGGCGAAAAGTGAAATGCTCGATGGCGCTCATACCGTGGCCGCCTGCGGGGCCGGCGATCGCTACCAGAATGCGCCGCACCGGGCGTGGAAACCCGGCGCGGTTGAGCAGGGCATGAAGTTCCTGCTGCGTAGTCTCCGGATCGGCCGGGCGGTCCGAAGACCACGTGTAGAAATCAATAACGATGTCATGGTCGTCAGGCACTTCCTCGATGAGAGGAAAGATTGCCCGCGCCGCGGTCCCCAGTTGGGAGTACTCGGCGTGCGTGGTGAAAACGTGGATCCGCTTGCCCTCCTGTTCGTACTCGGTTAATACCAAACATTGCCCATCCAGTTCCAGGCAGCGAAAGTCCAGGAGCGTTCGGATACGGTAGTACCGGGCAGTGAGAACCTCAAGCATCAACTGGCGGACCGCGAAGGGTGCGTCTGCGAATCGCCGCAAGAGCAGGTTTATGAGCGGTTGGGGACACTCCACCAGCTCGTGTATCCTTTCGCGGCGGTCGGCTGACTCCGGATGTGCAGCGAGATAATCCAGGTGCTGCTCCGCTTGCGCGTAGATCTGCGCCCGCGCCCGATCAAACAGTGGTTGATCGAAACAGCGGTAGCGCAACTCCCGGGCCAGGTCGCTGACCGCGGGAAAAAGTCCGCGGGCCACAGCGATCATCCGGTCGAGAAGCGCCCGGAAGGATTCCTCGGCGTGGGCCGCCAGAGTTTCGGCGTGCTCCAGACGCCGCTCCAGCACTCCCAGAACGGGCGCTAGTTGCTGCTCCACGCGCTGGTGCGATTTGTAGAGCCACAGTAAACTCTCTTCGAGTTCAGGCGACCGATCCAGGGTCCGCACGCCGTAGTGAGCCAGCGCGCGCCGCAGCGCGTCGACAAAGGCCGGCGGCAATCCTTCTCCACGCGCATCGAGCATGCGCAAGTATGCAAAAAGGTGGGCTTCCGCGCTGGGACCTTCCCCGCGGGTGGAACCCTCGGCTTCCGGTTGTCGCTGGAATAAAGAGCATATATCCACAAAAATGTTCAGCAGTTCATCTTCGCCCCGGGTAATTTCGTCCCCCTCCGCTCCGTCGGCACGGCACTGGCTCAATTCCGCGACCAGCAGCGCGGTGCGCGCCGGGTCCACATCAAAGCCCAGCATGAGTTGGCGAAGTTCTTTGAGACTTAGGCGCCATTGGGCCGGCGTGGTTTGTCCATTTTCGTCGGAGGCATGCGCCGCGCCAAAAACTACTCGCTCCATGCCTGTCTGCCTAGCACCGGTAGCGATGGATTCGATCTGCACAAGCGGGGCTCCGGTGTCCACCTGCACGTAAGGTATGATCATTACCTTCCGGATTCTTCCAGAGAACGGGGCCACCACCTGCGTTTCCATTTTCATGGCCTCCAGCACCACCAGGGGATCGCCCATCGCAACCATGTCGCCCGGTTTCACGGCGATGGAGACCACTACCGCCGGTGAAGGCGCATGCACCGCCCCGTCATCCCGATCGATCCGGTGCGACACGCCATCCACTTCAATCCGATAATTCAGTCCTTGAACCACGGAGACGATCCGGAAGCGCCGTCCCTGGCTGGTAAACCAGTATTCAAACTGACCCAGGCGGTCGATTTCGGCGTCGATGCGCGATTCGTCCACCTCTACTCGGTACTGCCGGGGACCGAGGCGGGAAACCTTCAGCGAGTAAGAATTCCCCCGGTAGCGTAGATCCACCGTCCGACCCAACTCGCTCCGTACGTGCGGCCGGCCGCGCACGGCGGAGGCATAGAACTGCGTTTGCTCCACGGCCAACTCCGCTTCATAAGCTTCGATCGCAGCTTCGAGCAGAGCCACATTCGCGTAAAGCCGGGAAACGTGCTGGCCGCCCGCCGCCAGACGGTCCAGCCATCCGATATCGGACTCTCCGCGCTGCACCTCGACGCGGCTCAGCAATTCCAGAAGGAACGCTTTGTTACTGGCGCCGCCCTGGACAACCACCACGCTCTCGCGTAACACCCGCTGCATTCTAGCGAGCGCTTCGTTGCGCGTCTGGCCATAGGTGATGATTTTGGCGATCATGGAGTCGAACTCGGCGGGGACCGTATCGCCTTCCGCCACACCCGTGTCCACGCGCACGCCCGGGCCCGACGGTATCCTGAATCGCTCAATGGCGCCCGGGGCCGGAGCAAAACCGTTGTCCGGATCTTCGGCATTCAGGCGCACCTCAATGGCATGACCGGCCGTGTGGGGACACGCGCCTTCGAGACGGCCACCGCGCGCGACATGAATCTGGAGCTTGACAAGATCAAGCCCGGTGGTGCACTCCGTCACGGGATGTTCCACCTGCAGCCGTGTGTTCATCTCCATGAACGAGAAGACGCGGCTTTCCGGTTGGTACAGGAATTCGACGGTGCCGGCGTTGCGATAGCCCGCCGCTTGGCTCAACCGCACGGCCGCTTCGCGCAGCGCCTCATCCTGCTCCGCGGAGAGCGCAGGGGAGGGCGCCTCTTCGAGGATTTTCTGGTGACGGCGTTGGATAGTGCAATCGCGCACGCCGGCGGCCCAAGTTGTCCCGAAATCGTCGGCTATGATCTGGACTTCCACGTGGCGCGCACCCAACACCAATTGCTCCATGAAAACGGTCGGGTTTCCGAAGGCCTTGAACGCCTCGGCGCGGGCGCTCTCAAAGGCTTTCGGGAGGTCGCTCGCCTCATGCACGCGCCGAATCCCGTGACCGCCGCCTCCGGCCGTAGCCTTGATCAGGAGCGGATAGCCCAACCGTTCGACATGGCGCCAGGCGTCCGCGAGCGTTTCCACCGGTCCGCCGCTCCAAGGTGTCACTGCGATGCGCGCTTCTTCGGCCAGGCGTTTCGATGTAATCTTGTCGCCCATCCGCCGGATCACATCACCATCCGGACCGATGAACACGATGCCGAGGTCGCGGCAAAGATCCGCGAATTCGGCGTGCTCGGCCACGAAACCCCATCCCACCCAGACTGCATCCGCGCGCGCCGCCACCAAGGCCCGTTCCAGCCGGCCATAGTCGACATAACTACTTTTGGACTGGTGGGTATCAGGGTCGATGATATGCGCTTCGCCCAGGTATACGGCCTCGTCCGCTTCGCGGACGAACATCGCATGGCGGTCGGGATCGGTGAAGAGAGCGATGGTCACAAGCCTCGTGCCGTGCTCCTGATTGAATTCCCGAGCGGCGTGGATGAACCGCATTGCCGCTTCTCCGCGATTGACAATCGCCACGCGATGAAATTCGCACTGCATAAGTGTCACACTTCGACCGCGTGCAGTTCTTTCGCGGGCTCAGCATCTACTCCGTTGAACAGCGCCACCGTGCGGTAGCCGCTCAAATGGACATAAACGTTGCCCGCCGTATCCACCACGTCCGCATCGAAGCTTTCATGATCCGGAGTGACCACGGCATACAACGGGCCTTCGGCTAGCTCCGGCGCGCGACACACTGAGACTTGACGAATGCGCTCAGGCAGACCGGCACGGCCTCGCACGTCCAACTCCCAAAGCCCGACGGTCTGAAAGCACAGCTCGATCAATCGCGGCGCCATAATTATCGGCTGCCGGGGCTCGATATCTGCAGGTAGGTTCGCGGCCATCTGCCCGACCATCCGGTTTTCATCCGCCCAGGCCCGCTCCATCACGCGATACGACGGTCCGTGGAAGTAGACGCGATAAATGTTGGCGGCGTCCTTAATAGATCCTGCCGGCAATTGAGGAGCGGGCGCGGTCAGCGCCACGGGCCGTCGTTTCGTTAGCCGCACGCGCCCCGTGAAGTGCGTCGTGATTTGCGGCTCCGCGTGATTTGGTAGTATGCGGCGGCCGGTCAAGCGGCAATCCGCCTCCACCGTGTCGCCTTGCGGATGAAACACTACCTCGGTGATCACCGTACGCGGCTCCTGCCGGTAGAATTTCAGCGGCGACTGGAAGTTTACGTCTTCGACGCTCTCGACATACCAGCCGGGAAGAATTGAGAGCGCGGCTTCTGCAAATGCTTCGACAGCCATGACGCCAGGCAGCACCGGCGTTCCGTCGATTTGATGATCGTGCAAGAACGGTTGAACGGCCGGATCCAGCGTAGTTTCGATGCTGAGGCCGGAGTGCAGCCCCATGCCCGCCAGCTTGCCGATCATTGGCCCTTGCGCTTCCGCCGCCGTGGTATCCAGTCCGCCGGTAGCATCCCATTCATTCAGCAAAATCCCGAGACGCCGGCCGATCACAATTTCACCGCGCGTATCTCCCGCGGTCAGCTCACGGCGGATAAGAGGAATCCCAGCTTCGGGCGGCAGCATGTCAATGCCGGCCAGCTCCATCATTTTGGGAATGGAGCCGCGCGAGGCCATGCCGATACCCGCCCACGCCGTCCAATCGACGACGATACCGCGCGTAGCCGGCCGGGTGGTGCGGAAGCTGGATGTGATCTTGCACAACAGATCGTTGGCGGAACTGTAATCCGCCTGTCCTGCATTGCCGAAACGGGCGGCCACCGAACTGAATGCTACTGTGACACCCAGTGGCATGTCGCCGATGGCATGCAGAAGATTGAACCAGCCGTCGCTTTTTACGTCGAAGACCAGGTCGAATTCGCGCGGGTCCTTATCGCGCAGTAAGTGGCTGCGTTCCATGCCTGCGGCGTGCAACAGCACGTCGATGCGTCCGCTGCGCTCGCGCACTTCGCTTATAACTTGGTCCACAGCGTCCGCATCCGTGAGGTTGACGCTGAAGTAGTAGGCTGTGCCGCCCGCCACGCGCACCGCGTCGATCGCACTCCGTGCAGCCTGCGCCCGCTCAAGGGCTGCCAGCTCCTTTTCAATCCGCGCCGGAGTGGCCCGCTCGCCACTCGACTGCATCCGAGCGAACAAGTCGCGCTTCAAACCGTCTTTGTCGCTCATGAAGCGTTCCAGATCGGGATCGTCCGGCTTGGGCTCCGGCGCCAGATCGAGAAGGTAGAACGTGCCGCCGGAAGCGGCCGCCAAGTCGGCTGTGATTGCGGAAACGATACTGCCTGCCGCGCCCGTGATCAGAAACACGCTGTCTTTATTCAGCTCGAGACCTGGCTGGCCGTTCGCGGCGGGTTGTTCCTCAAGCCCCACGGCGAATCGTAGCCCGCCTTTGTAGCCGATCTCAAGCGCGCCGGGATCGAGCTGTGTCTCCTGGATCAGGATTTCGGCGATTTCCGGCGCCGCGCACTCCGGCGCGAAGTCAACTGCTTTGACGAGAGCGTCCAACCGCTCCCGCTTATAGGTTTTCGTGAAGCCCGTCACCGCGCCGCCCAGCGGAGCGACGGCTCCGGCGTCATCGTAGCCGTGCTGCCCGCCGAGCATCGTGGCCGAGATCAGGAACGTGCCCGGCTGATAGATCTGCTCGTAAAGAGTTCGCATGGTTGCATAAAGCGACTTCACGCGCACCCGCACTGCTTCACGCCATGTAGCCAGGTCCATATCACTGAGGTTTCCCTCGTTGTCCAGCGCCGGCAGCCAGTAGACCCCCTGCACCGGACCCGCATCCAGCACATCGGCCTGCGGCGCATCGTCGATGCGGAGGACTTCTACGCCTAGCGTCCGTAGCTGATCGGTCAGAGCCTCCGCTACGCCACCTTTGTCAGCCATGACTATCACGCGGCTCCCAGGGCCTAGCGTTACGCCGGTTGATTTACACATGCTGAGCGGCGGGCGCAAAGTGGGCACAGGCACGCGGCGTGGGATGCTGTTTGTTGCTTCCAAGCTCGCAAGGATTGGCTGGGCGGGAGGCGCCGACTGCTTCGGTTCGACCGTTGAGCTCGTCCGGCGGTCTTGAGCAAAACGGATCACGTGGGCTAGGGTTGGAAAATCGCGCAGTTTCAGATTTTCATCGCGGGGAATATTGTAAATCTCCCGGATGGCCGCGAACATCTCCGCCTGCTTGACGGTGTCGATGCCTAGATCTGCTTCCAGATCCAGGTCCAAATCCAGCATGTCCTTTGGATAGCCGGTTTTCTCGGTCACAATCGCGAGCACTTTCTCTTCAATAGAGTCGCCAGAGACGCTCTGCGGTGGACACGGAACTGGGGTGGCGAGATCGGGACGTTTGCCGGACGCGAAGCGGATCACGTGGGCTAGGGTTGGGAAATCACGCAGCTTCAGATTTTCGTCGCGTGGGATGTTGTAGAGTTCGCGGATGGCCGCGAACATTTCCGCCTGCTTGACGGTATCGATGCCTAGATCCGCTTCTAAATCCAGATCCAAATCCAGCATGTCTTTTGGATAGCCGGTTTTCTCGGTTACAATCGCCAGCACTCTCTCTTCAATGGAGTTGTCCGCAAGCGCGGGAGTGGGCGCTGCGACGGTTGGGGCCGCGAGATCGGGACGTTTGCCGGACGCGAAGCGGATGACATGCGCCAACGTCGGAAAATCACGCAGCTTGAGATTCTCGTCGCGGGGAATATTGTAAATCTCGCGGATGGCCGCGAACATTTCTGCTTGCTTGACGGTGTCGATACCGAGGTCCGCTTCCAGATCAAGATCCAGAGCAAGCATGTCCAGCGGGTAACCGGTTTTCTCTACTACCAGGGCCAGGACGCGCTCCTTCACCGGATCGCACGAGGTTGTCGCGGGTTCAAGATCCTGAGCGACTTCGGCGACGCGCACCGGCGCTTCTGCGTCTCGCACTCGCAACGTGCGGTGAACTATTTCCAGATCCGCGGCGCGACCGCCCGCTAGCTGGCTTAGCCAAGCGTTCCAAGCGGTCGGATCGGCAATGCGATATGAGTAGCCCAATGCATTCGGACTGGGACGAAGCCCGTCCTTAGTGGCCACCCGGCGCAAAAGCGTCATGCTGATTTGCGAACCAAACCCGGCGCCCAAGCGTAACGCGTACTCGATGGGATAAACAGCGCCCTTCGACAAGTTCAGCGTGCCCAACTCGGGGTCGACCTCTTTGAAGTTGGCTACGGGCGGCACACATCCCGTTTCCAAAGCTTTCACTGCGACGACGTCTTCAATGCCTGCGCCCATGGCATGGCCGGTGAAGCCCTTGGTATTGGCAATCACGATGCGATCCGCGTCTTCGCCGAACACCTGCCGCAAAGCGTGGATCTCCGCGGCCGCACTGCCGCCGCGCGCGGGCGTATAGGTTTCGTGGGAGACGAAAACCATTTGCCGGGCTAGCTCGCGCCGTGGAATACCGCTGCGCGCTTCGGCTTCGGCAACCAACTTCTCCATTACCTGGCAAATATGCTGTACATCCAGGCGCGTGCCGTGGAAAGCGCTATTGGCCGTTACCGCACTCAGCACTTCACAGATTGGCAGGATTCCGCGTTCGCGCGCGGCATCCGCATCCTCCACCACCAGGGCCGCGGCGCCCATGCCGATAATCATGCCGTGCCGCCGCCGGTCGAAAGGAAGGGCGGCATCTTCCACCACTTCGTCGGTAGCCGCCGCACCGCTGGCCAGAAAGCCTGCGCCCATCCATTCCAGCAGGTGATCGGAAGTGATGTCGTCCGCCGCGACTACTATCACTCGGCGGCAGCGCCCAGCGCGAATCCAGTCTTCCGCCACCGCGACAGCTTGCGTGGTGCTGGCACATGCGGCGTTCACGTGCGCGTTGGGACCGCGAGCACCGATGAACTCGGCGAATTGCGAATGCCCCATCGCAAGAATTTTAAACAGGAAGCGCCGATCCAAGACATACGGCTCTTTCCCGTTGGTGCGCAACTCGTCGATGCGGTTGTCGATCTCCTGTGCTATGGCTGAATGGCCATTCGTCTCCGTCAGCCGGGCGCGCAAGTTTTGAAGCACGTCCAATTGCTCGCGGCGGGCGCGGTCCTGGTAGTAACGCGAGGCCTCTTCGGCGAAAGAATCGTAACCAGGGAACGCGGATGCGAAGATTACACCGGTATCGTCTCTGAGAGAGTCGGGCAATCCCCAGCGGTCGGGCAACTGCGTGCCTTTGCTGGTGGTCTTATAACGCATCACCAATGGAATGCCTGCGTCACGCAGTGCGTCGAGCCCGGCCGCGATGGCCAGTTGAGTGACGCGGTCCAGCGCGGGCATGCGGTCGGCGGAAACCCCGAACTCCTTCTCCAGATCAAAGGCGCCAGCGCGGCCGGCCAGTTTTATCACATCGCCCACAGCGTCGATGGTCTCGAACGTTGGCCCTCCGTTGTCGCTCTTAACCAGACGGGTGATGTGTTTGTCCAATATCGCACGGCGGAAACGCGCCGGGATCACATCGATGAATTGCTCGCCGCGTAGAATGCGGCTGACGTTCGAATCGTCGAAGATGTGCTCGGTTCCAGGCAGCCCCAACGCTGCTCCCGTGATAGTCACCGGACGCGAGGTTGAGGCGCCGTTCTGACCGTGATAAATCTGCGAGGCTCGATCAAGAACATCGGCGAGCAAGTGACCCAGTTCTAAGTAACGGTCGCTGCCCGGTTGCACCGGTTCGGAGTGGGGCGGACGCCCTCGTCCGCGCCGGACCCCCTGGTCCGGCTCCGCCATCACAGGAGAAACGGAGACCGACGTGGGCGTCGGCCGCGGTCCAGGGGGACCGCCCCACTTCGCAAATTCTTCGAAGACCTTGGGATTCAGGTCGCTAGCTTGCCCCGCGCCTAACCCCGTCGCGTACAGCCCGCACAAGGCCTGGTTGAACGCCGCGACATCGCCGACTTTCGGATGATTGGTGAAAAGCGAAACCACGTCCTCGCGGCCGCCCAGTACATCATCGACAAATCCCTGCAACGCCTTCTTCGGTCCAACTTCCACGAAGACGCGCGCGCCGGATTCATACAACTTGCGCAGGCCTTTGACGAATTGCACGGGAGACGCGATCTGCCGTCCAAGAATATCCACCATCTGCGGCGCCGCGTCCGGTCCCGTGGGATAGAACTCGCCATTCACATTCGCGACGATCGGCACGCTTGGGCTTTGAAGACGCAGACGCTGCAGCACCTGCCGAAGTGGTTCGCTGGCTGGAGCCACAATCGACGTGTGGAAAGCGTGGCTCACCGGCAAAGGCACAACCTCGTAGCCTGCTTTCTGGAGAACTTCCATGGCGTGTTCCACCGTCTTGGTTGCACCACCGATGACCGCCTGATGATCGCTGTTGATATTGGCGATCACCACGTAGCCATCGATTGTCTTCAGAATCCGCTCGATTTCATCCAGCGGCGCAATCACGGCGGCCATTTTTCCGTTGTCTTCCACCGACACGCGGGTCATCTCGCGGCCGCGGGCGCTGACCGCTTCCAATGCGTCAGCAAAAGGCAGTCCTCCGGACGCAATCAGCGCACCGTATTCGCCCAGGCTGTGTCCCATGGTCATGTCGGGTTGAATGCCGTAAGCGGCGAGCAGCCGGGTTAGCGCAATGTCGGCCGCAAGAACGGCGGGTTGCGTGATGGCGGTTTGGCGCAGATCCTCCTCGGCCTTGGTGACTGCGTTTGCGTCGGCTTGATCAACAAAAATAAAATCGCTGAGCGGCTTGCCGAGTAACGGGGTCATCACGCGGTCCGCCTCGGCGAAAGTCTGGGCGACAATCGGCTCCAGTGCGCGCAACGACTTCAGCATGTTGACATACTGCGAGCCTTGGCCGGTATAGAGAAAAGCAACTTTGGGCGCAGGGCCATGACCGCGGAAGATGCCTTGCGCACGTAAAGCCTTCCACACCGCGGGTTGGTTCGCTACCAGCCCTTTGAGCGCCTTGGCCGATTTGTCCGCCAGCTCGGCAGCGTCGGCGTAATCGATCGCCAATCGTTCAGGTGCACGCAGATCCGATTCAGCCGGTGCGGATGGCGCCGGCGCACGGCCTGACTCGGCGGCTTTCTGTACCGAACGCAGACGTTCCGACAATGCGGAATCCGAGGGCGCTCCGATCACCAACGCACCACGCAACGGCGCTTTGTGGACGGCAGCAGGCTGCGTCACACCAACCGCGATCGACCGCTTGCCATTCCCGTTCAGCCGATGCGGAATGTATTCTTCGAGAACGGCGTGGAAATTGGTGCCGCCGAAACCAAAAGCGCTAACACCTGCGCGGCGAATGCTGTCCGCCGCAACGGTCCACGGTCTCAGTTCAGTATTGACGCGCAGCGGGGAGTGGTCGAAATCGATATCCGGATTGGGATGCTCGCAATGCACGCTGGGAGGCAGCACCTTGTCGCGAAGAGCCAATGCGGTCTTCAGCAATCCCACGGCGCCCGCGGCCGATTTGAGATGTCCGATGTTCGATTTCACCGATCCGAGCGCCACGGAGCCGCGCGGGAGTTGATAACTGCTGAGCACTTCGTTCAGGCTTTGCGCCTCCACCACGTCACCAACGGGCGTGGATGTGCCGTGACCTTCGATCAACGTTGCGGTAGCGGGCGACAATCCGGCATTGTGCCAGGCGCGCTCGATGGACAATCTTTGGCCGACCGGGTTGGGTGCGGTAATGCCTTTCCCCTTCCCGTCGCTGGCCCCTCCGATGCCTCGCAGTACGGCGTAGATATTGTCGCCGTCGCGCTCGGCATCCGCCAGCCGTTTCAGCATCAGCAGCACAGCACCTTCGCCCATCACGAAACCATCCGCTCCCTCGGCGAACGGACGAATGCCTGTTGCCGAGAGCGCGCCGATCTTGCAGAACTTGATAAACGTGGGCGCACCCATGTTGCGGTCGATGCCGCCGGCGATGGCCACGTCGAAATCGTTTTCTATCAGGCCTTCCATGGCCGAAGTCACTGCCGCCATGGTGGAAGCGCACGCTGCGTCTACGACGAAATTGGGTCCGCGGAAGTTGAATACGTTCGCAATGCGGCCAGCCAGGCAGCTACTCAACTCACCCGGCATGGTGTCTTCGGTAATCTCGGGAAGCCGTTGGCCGATGCGGACATGGAATTCGCGGATGATGTCGCGTCGAACCGCCGCAGGCAATGCAGCGAAACTGGCCGATTCCTCCAGCTCGTGAGCATACTCAGGAAAGTGAATCCGTAAAGAGGTGAGATAGTGTCTCTCGCCGGCCATGGAATTTCCCAGGATCACGGCCGTTCGTTCGAGATCCAGCGTTCGCTTGGGGTAGCCGTAGTCTTCCAGCGCTTCGCGTGTACAAGAGATGGCCCATTTTTGCCCATCGTCCAGGGAGTCGACCACGCGCGGAGGGATGGCGATGTGCCACTTCATCGGATCCCAGACGTGCTCGCGCACCCAGCCGCCGATCTTCGAATAGGTCTTGTCCGGCGCGTTGTGATCGGAGTCGTAGTAACGCGCAGGGTCCCAGCGGTCGGGCGCAACCTCGCTGATGCTATAACGGCCGTTTTTCACGTTTTCCCAAAAGGCGGGCACGTTCGGGGCATCGGGCAGGACGGCTCCCGCCGCGACAATCGCGATTGCTCGATCAGCCGTATTTTCCATGATGAAACTCCTGCTTCTAACGCTAGGCCGACAGTTTCGCGGCCGCCTCAGCGCGGCCGTAAAGTACGTCGGCTATGTAATCCATATCTCGAATCAGGCCTGCCTGCGCACGGTGGATCGCGGGCAGACCCAAAGCCGCTTCAAACGCCGGCATCTCCGTATCGGACACGCCGCCGGCGCCGACGGCCAACCGCAAACCCTC
>CZKS01000331.1_pt1 | contig 48877 bp, 31 predicted proteins | sample 1122221 | NCBI WGS metagenome assembly CZKS01 (sample SAMEA3539301, study PRJEB10725) | soil metagenome | biome: tundra; feature: field; material: soil | place: USA | collected 2010-05 | depth 0.15 m
TGATTTAACGACCCAAAAACATTTTGTGCTTGACAAGGACCGGCCTTCTCATGGAAGCCGCGACCGGAAGGAAGCGCTACCACGAACGCAGAACTAGCGGCTTCCGTGGTATCGCTCCCTTCCGGTCGCGGCTCGGTTACCCCTCGAAAGGCTCCACATTTATGTGGCACAGCCGATCGCAGACCTGCGAGCTGCGCCACTACAAAAACGAAACGGACCGCATAAGCCACCGAGCTTTGCCCCGGTCGCTGTTGCGGTCCGTTTTCGTTTGGTTTTACTTTAGAAGTGCGTTTGATCCTAGGTGCCCCAAACGGCGATTCCAGCTTTGATCTTGGTCTTGGTCCTCATTGCCTTTTTCTCCTTTTATCTGATTTCTGTGATTGCGGTTTTAAATCGCCGCGTGACAACGGTAGGATTGTCACGCGGCTTGGATACCTAGGTGCCCCAAACAGCGATACCGGCTTTGATCTTAGTCTTGGTCTTCATTGCTCGATCCTCCTTGCTTTGATTGGCCTTACGACCGCCTTCTCTAAATGCAACTCGGATGCCAACAGTACCATGACCTTGGCATCTGGTGTACTAAGTAGATAGAAACGATTGAAAAAGAAGGAAAAAGCTTTGTTCTTCGCGGAATCTGCTACAAGGCTTCTAGGGTCGCTAAGGTGTTTCGAAGCTATCTGATCAGATAGAGACCCTATCTCCTCAGATAGGGTATTCGCCTTATGACGCAGTTGGCAAGCGGATCAAGGAGCAGCGCCTCCCCAAAATCATCGGGGCTGAGGTTGGACGCTCCTCGATCCGAAGCGAAGGAGCCCGCGCGCGCCGCAGTCGATCTTCGCTTTTAGGAGGGAAGGCTAAACCAGAAAAGACCGCTTCCAGGCCGGAAACGGTCCGTTTCTGTTGGGGATGTTGGGGGAGTGTGGCCGTCGGATTTCTAGGTGCCCCAAACAGCGATGCCGGACTTGATTTTGGTTTTGGTCCTCATGGTTTACTCCTTCTGAACTAAGGTGTTCTACTTACGCCTGCGGCTCCACTGTTGCAATCGCGTGGCCACCGGGAGCTGGAAACGTCGCCATGGCTGTGGACCGGCAATGTACTGCCGAATCAGCGTCTTCCCGCGAATCAAGATGCCCAGGCCTGAAGGCGGCCTGCCACACCCTATCTGGTCGGATAGTAGGGCTAACGCCTTAGATAGGGTAGACGCACGGACTACTTAAACTGGCTTACATCAGATATACTTTTATCCAGCGCACGATGTCCGAGACTCATCCGGAACTCGAAGCCCTGGCCGGGCCGCTCAAAGGAAGCAGCTTTCCTTTGTCGCATCCCGAGGTCTCTATTGGCCGGGAACCGTCTAACCTGGTCCCCATTCTGGATGCCTCGGTTTCGCGCCGCCACTGTCTCATCCGGCGCGACGCGGACGAATTCAAGATTCAGGATCTGAACAGCCGCAACAGCACCTTCGTGAACGGCGTACCGGTTACGGAAAAGATCCTGGCTTCGGGCGACGAAATCAAGATCGGGAATTCTCTGTTTCTGTTTGTAAGACCTGAGACCGAGAGTCGAACCGCGCCTTCGGTGGAGTTCGACAAAGACGACACCGGCGGAGGGTCCACCATCATCCTACGCACGCAGGACGCGCGCTATTTGCGGGACCTGGACAAAATCACTCCCACCGGGCGCACGGTTCGGGACGTGAACGCGCTGCTCCGAATCAGCAAGGCCGTCAATTCGGTGCGCGGGTTAGAGGCGTTGGAGCGCCGGGTGCTGGAATCCATTTTCGAAGTGGCGCCGGCGGACCGCGCGGCCATCCTGCTTTGCGACCAGGGCCTGGAAGAATGCAACTCAGTGTACGGATGGGATCGGCGCATGGGAGCCAACCCGGCCGTGCAAGTCAGCCGGACCATTGTTTCCAAGGTGCTTCAGGAAGGCGTCGCCCTGCTATGCAACGATCTCCCGGCAGCCGAGGCATTTTCTGAAACCGCGAGCGTGGTGGACCGGCATATTCGCAGCGTACTGGCAGTGCCGCTGGAAGTTTTCGATCGCGTCCTGGGTGTTATCTATCTGGATGCCAGCGACCCGGCGGTCCGCTTCGACGAAGATCATCTCCAGCTTCTGACCGCCATCGGCAGTATTGCGGCAGCAGCACTGGATAACGCGCGGCGCATGGAGTGGCTGGAGGAGGAGAATCGCCGTTTGCAGGCGGAGATGAACATCGAGCACAACATGGTGGGGGAAAGCCCGCGGATGCGCGATGTCTATCAATTCATCGGTAGGGTTGCCTCGAGCGATTCCACGGTGCTGATTTTCGGTGAGAGCGGGACCGGCAAGGAGCTGGTGGCCCGGGCGATCCACCAAAACAGCGGCCGGGCCAACAAGCCCTGCGTGGCCATCAATTGCGCGGCGCTGGCTGAAACCTTGCTCGAGAGCGAGCTGTTTGGGCACGAGAAGGGAGCTTTTACGGGCGCCATCGTGCAAAAGAAGGGAAGGCTGGAGGTCGCCGAAGGGGGCACTGTTTTCCTGGACGAGATTGGCGAGCTGGCGGCATCGCTGCAAGCCAAACTGCTGCGCGTTTTGCAGGAGCGCGAGTTCGAGCGCGTGGGTGGCACGCGAACCATCAAGCTGGATGTGCGGCTGATTGCGGCAACCAATCGCGAACTGGAGGATGAGGTGAAAAAAGGCCGCTTCCGCGAGGACCTCTATTATCGCCTGAACGTGGTTTCACTCCGCATGCCTGCCCTGCGTGATCGGCGCGAAGATATTTCACTTCTGGCCAGCTATTTCGCCTCCAAGTATGGCAAGCGGTCCGGCCGGACGGTGGTGGGGATTTCCCCGCGCGCCCGTGCCTGCCTGCTCAACTACGAGTGGCCAGGTAATGTAAGGGAGTTGGAGAACGCGATTGAGCGCGCGGTGGTGCTGGGTACGTCCGACCTGATCCTGCCCGAGGATTTGCCGGAGGCAATTCTGGACAAAGCAGCGCCGGCCGGCGCGCCTGCGGAAGCGTTCCACGATGCGGTGCGCGAATCGAAGAAGCAGCTTATCGTGACCGCCGTGGAGCAAGCTGGCGGCAACTACACGGAAGCCGCCCGGCTACTCGGACTGCACCCCAACTATCTGCATCGCCTGATCCGCAATCTGAACCTGAAGCCCATGCTGCAGCGCCACGCCGGCGCCGATTCGTAGATCATGGTCCCCTTACTGACGTGCGGGGCTACAATTCCCAACATACGTTTGTCGATTACATTGGCGAGCCGCAAGGTAGCCCCGCGCGTAAGCAAGGGGACAGGGGTTCAGGATTGCGCCTTATAGAAAACGAAAAAGAATATGGTGACGCAAACGCTTGCGAACGCATAAACGAGGGATCGCAATAGGGTGACTGCCGGAACCAGTCCACCCAGCACATTCGAAATGTTGAAGATCAAATCTACAACCAGGAGGACCGTTAGCAAGAGCATCCCTGCCAGCGCTATCGAAGCTGCATTCTTCAGGCTCATGCTCGGAGTATGAACACTTTCAGCATTCGGTGCAAGCGTGGCACAGCGACCTGGAAATCGAACTGCTAGACTTTCTTGTGGTGGCCGTCGTCGCTGTAAAAATGACACAATCCAAACGAGCGCGAATATTGCTGGCCGACGATCACTCGCTTGTGGCCGCCGGACTCTCGAAGCTCTTGGAAGAGGAATTCGAGCTCGTTGGCGCGGTAGGCGACGGCCGAGCGCTGGTGGCCGTAGCTAAGAGGGAAAATCCTGACGTTATTCTGCTCGACATTTCCATGCCATTGCTGAACGGCATTGAAGCGGCGCGCCAGTTGCAGATTGCAGTCCCGGCGTCAAAGCTGATCTTCGTAACGGTGCATTCCGATTCCCCTTATGTAGTGGAGGCCTTCCGCGCGGGTGCTTCCGGCTATGTGCTGAAGCGATCGGCGGCCTCCGAGCTGGTGGCCGCCATCCACGAGGTCCTCAACGGAAACCTGTACGTTACCCCGCTCATCGCGAAGAGCGCGATGGAGGGCATCCTGAAGGTTGCTGAAAAGCGAGGACCGTTGTTATCCACCCGGCAACGCGAGGTGCTTCAACTGGTGGCGGAAGGTCACTCGGCCAAAGAGATCGCCGACATCCTGCGAATCTCACCGAAAACTGTGGAGTTCCATAAGGGCTGGATCATGAAGAAGCTGGATCTGCACTCCACGGCCGAACTAACTCGCTACGCGCTAGAACACAGAATTGCCAATAATCTGAGTGGTTGAGGCTATCATGTGGCGCACGCACTCATGCGTGCCGCGTTCACACTCGTGTGAACGCATGGATGTTCTTTCACAATGGTGTTCGCAAGAGTGCGAACACGGCACGCAAGAGTGCGTGCGCTACGTCAATTCCGTCAGGCGCCGGTTGCTTCGCTCGCGCCGGCGGGATGCGGGGAATGCGGCACCTCCACCACCACCTCCGTGCCTTTGGAATCGGAATGGATTTCAAATGTTCCGCCCAGCAAATTCGCCCGCTCTTCCATGCTGCGCAGGCCCAAGCCTCCTTTGCCCTTGATTGCCTTCGGATCGAACCCGGAGCCGGCGTCCTTAACGGTTAGCCGCAGGTTGCCGCCCGTTCCCGCCAGTGTGACTTGCGCTGAGTGAGCGCCGGAATGCTTCGAAATATTATGCAGGCTTTCCTGCAAAACGCGATACAGGCACAGCGCTGCATCCGCATCCACGATGGCGGGAACATTGCTATGCTGAAATGTTACCTGGATGTTTTCCCGCTCGCTTAAGTACCGCACGTAAGTTTCCGCCGCAACCACCAGTCCCAGATCATCGAGGACGGAGGGGTGCAGCCGATACGCAATGCGCCTCAAATCCTCGGAAAGCGCCGTGACCTGCTCGCGAAACGATTGCAGATTCTCGGCCAGTTGATTGGGCGTCGGATGCTTGCGCTGCAGCGTATCCAGATTGAGCTCCAGCAGGGCCAGCCGCTGTGTCAAGTCATCATGCAGCTCGCGCGATAGATGATAGCGCTCCCGCTCTTGGGCCACCAGCAATCCAGCGCTGAAGGCGCGCAGGGCCTTGCTCCGCTCATCGGGTGCATGGGCGCCGGCAGCGGCTGGATCCAGAACGTCCGTGGTCAGGCGCAGCAGATCCTGATCCACCAGTACCATCACCACCCCCTCGATCCGGTTGTCTTCGGTTCGATAGGGGCGAATGCGCAGCGAATGCGAGTGCCCGCTAAGATCCTTCACTTCCAGGACCTTGGGTGTTAGCGTCTCAATCACTTCGGCCAGCAGACGATCCAGCTTCGGGATTTCCAGATTCAGGTTGATATCGGTGATAGGGCGGCCCACGTCGGAGGGAATCAAATTCAGAGCGGTTTGCGAAACCGGCGTGAATCTTCGGATGCGAAGGTCGTTGCTCAACATCACAATCGGTATATTCACGCTACTGAGCAAGTTCTGAAGATCGTTTCCGGCCTGAGCAAGCTGAACGTTTCGAGTCTGCAGCTCCTCATTGACGGTGTTCAATTCCTCGTTAGTGGACTGCAATTCTTCCTTAGCGGTTTCCAGTTCTTCGTTGGTGCTTTGCAGCTCTTCGTTGCTGGACTGAATCTCCTCATTGGCCGAGCGTAGCTCTTCGGTGGCCGATTCATGTTCTTCCAGGATGGTCTGCAAGTAGCGTTTGGTTGCGGTGGATTCTTCCCGAAGCTGTATGTTTTCCCGCTCCAGCGTAGACACGCTCGGGCGCCTCTTGGACGTCCGCGCAACCACAGGCGTCCGTTCGCCGCGCGCTTCTTCAAACAGGATCAGGTATCTCGGTGCGCGTCCGGTGGTTGCTTTGAAAGGGATCACTTCGAAGTTAAGCTGGATCAAGCCCGAATCTCCACGAACCCGCAACCCTTCAAGCCGCACGGGAGCATCTTCCCGCCGGGCCTTCTGTACGGCGTTACGAAGCTCGGAGGAAAGTCCCTCGCCCGTCAGCTTGAGGAGATTGAGGCTCGCCATGCCCGGATAGGGCTGCAGGTAGGCGCCGACCTTGCCGCGAAACTGCAAAATATTCAGATCATCGTCCACCACGACTCCGGCCGGCGCATATTTCCCTAGTACGATGCGATCGGCTTCGCGCTGCACTTCCACGTCAGTCCACGCACCGCCCGGCTTGCCTGGCTCGGATTTCTCCGCTTCTCTATCGTCTACGGGGAACTGCAAAGCCTTGCGTCCGGCAATTTCAAGCTTTGAATATATTTTGGCCTTCTTGTCAGCCAGTTCGAACAAATCGTTGAATCCGCCAACGCTCTCCGATGACCCCAGCATCAGGAAACCATGCGGCTTCAGGCCGTAGTGGAAGACGGGAATAAGGCGTTTATGGAGCGCCGGCCCCAAGTAGATGAGCACGTTGCGGCAACTGATGAGGTCGAGCTTCGAGAAGGGCGGATCCTTTACCATGTTCTGCTTGGCAAAAACACACATTTCGCGCACGCGCTTGCTGATCTGAAAGTTGGAATCCACTTTCGTAAAGAAATGCCGCAGACGATCCGCGGAAACGTCCTGGACGATGCTAGGCGAATAGACGCCGTTGCGCGCCTTCTCTAGCGCGATTTCGCTGATATCGGTGCCGAAGATCTGAATGCTGCTCTCATGCCTTTTTTCTTCCAGGAACTCCAGTAGCGAAATTGCGATGGAATATACTTCTTCGCCGCTGGAACAGCCGGGAACCCAAATGCGAATAGGAGTATCTTCCGGCCGGTTAGCCGCAATGTTTGGGAACACCGTCTTCTTCAGGGCGTAAAATGCTTCAGGCTCACGAAAGAATTCAGTGACATTGATCAGAATATCTTCATAAAGAGCATGGAGCTCCTCGGAATCCGAGCGTAGCTTGGTTGCATATACGTTCAGATTGTCCATGCGCCGCAACGCCATGCGGCGAAGGATCCGGCGGCGGATGGTGTTGGGTTTGTATTGGGCGAAATCCACTCCCGTCGCTTTCCACAATAGAGCCAGAATTCGATTCATGCCTTCTTGCATAGCGACAGTCTCGCCTTCGGTGTGAAGTGGGTGGTGGGGAGCAATGTAGGGGTGCCGCCCTAGCCGGCCCAGCTCAATGCCGATCTCCCGTGGCGAAAGAATGAAATCGACGCAGCCGGCTGCGATGGCGCTGCGCGGCATGCCGTCGTGCTTGGAAGTCTCAGGGCTTTGGGTGAATGTGATGCCGCCGGCGGCTTTGATCGCCAGCATACCCTGGGCGCCATCGGAGGCATTTCCAGATAGGATCACGCCAATGGCCCTGCTCCTCTGTTCCGCCGCCAACGAGCGGAGGAAGGGATCGATCGGCATGTGTGGGATAGGAGCGCTACCGCGCGGAGTAAGCGTAAGAACCCCGCGTAACAGGCTCATGTGGGTGTTTCGAGGAATCACGTATATGTGATTCGGTTCCACCTTGAGGCCGTTGGTTGATTCGAGAACGCTCATCGTGGTCTGGCGCTGTAACAGCTCCGTCAGAAGACTGACGTGTTTGGGATCAAGATGCTGGATGAAAACGAATGCCATGCCAGTGTTGGATGGCAAAGCTTGGAGCATCTCCGTAAATGCTTCCAGGCCTCCGGCCGAGGCTCCGATTCCCACAATGGGGAAAATGCCGTCGTCGGCTTCGTCAGGTTCTTCAGCCATCAGGGCCGGTAAGGCAGGTTGTGGTGCGGGAACTGGCGGTTTTCGGTTTTTTCTTAAGGGAGGCTTATCTTTCTTAATAGCCTTTTTCTTCGCCACGGAAACCTCCCGATCCTACTCTCATCCAGCTAAAGTCTACCCCCGAACCAGTCGATGGACAAGGCGACAGGGGATCATGGCTATCACTCGAAAGCCGCAACGCCGGAAAGTGAACCGCCAAGCCGGCGATCGGCGCGTGGTGCGTGTGGAGACCAAGGACCACTTGGGAAACCCTCGTCATATCACTGCGGATTTACTGGACAGTTCTGAAGTTGGCTTGGGCATTTCACTGCGGGCTCCGCTAGAACCCGGATCTTCTATTGTCGTTCGCACCAACCTTGATCCCAAGCGAGCCAATGTCCCGTGCCGGGTACTGGTGAACTGGTGCGAAGAAAAACCGGACGGCACGTTTCAGGCAGGCCTCGAGTTCGTGTAACCGAGCCGCGACCGGAAGGGAGCGTCGGAATGCCGAGGGCCAATGGAGTCGTTGTAACGCTCCCTTCCGGTCGCGGCTCGGTTTTCCTCGCTATACTTCTACCTGTGGACCTCAAAAACGCAGTTGCATTGATCACGGGTGGCAGCGCTGGAATCGGCCGGTCTATTGCAGAGACGCTCAGCGCGGCCGGAGCGCGTGTGGCAATCACGGGTCGCGACCAGGGACGTTTGGCGGAAGCCGCGCGATCACTGGGCGTGTTTCCGATTCATGCCGATGTGTCCAACGAGCAAGATGTTGAGCGGACCTACCGGGAAGTCCTCGAAAAATTCGGCGACCTGGACATTCTGGTGAACAATGCCGGGTTCGGAGTGTTCAAGAATCTGGTCGATTTCGACCGCGCCAGCTTCGACGCCGTTTTCGCGACCAACGTCACGGGAGCGATGTTGATGGCACGCGGCGCCGCCAGGATTTTCATCACTCGGAATCGCGGCAACATCATCAACATTTCCTCCACTGCCGGCTTGCGCGGCGGGGCCAACGGCACTGCATACTACGCCAGCAAGTTCGCCCTGCGCGGCATGACCGAGTGCTGGCGCGCGGAGCTGCGGAAATACAATGTGCGGGTGATGCTGGTGAATCCGAGCGAGGTGTTGACCAACTTTGCCACAGTGGCCGGTTTCGCGCAAAAGGTCAACGAGACCAAGCTTCGTTCCGAAGAGATCGCGCACGCCGTGAAGGCAATTCTCGAGATGGACGACCGAGGGTTCACGCCGGAGCTGTCGGTGTTTGCGACCAACCCCACGGATTAGCGCGCTTCCTCACCAGCAATTAGTGTTGTGTCCCTGAAATCCGCCACATAACTTGGCGTGGGGCGGACGCCCTCGTCCGGCTCTTACGTTCCACCGAAACAGAGGCCGACGGGGGCGTCGGCCGCGGTCCAGGGGGACCGCCCCACTTCGCGAATTGTTCAACGAACTTCAGGGACAAAACACTAGCCACCAGTTACAATGGTCAGCTTGGAACCTCTCCGCACCGCCATCGACCCGCAGTCCGATTCCTATCGCGCGAATTACGAGGCTATGTCGGCCATGGTGGATCGTCTCCGCGCGGAACTGAAGCGCTCCACAGTTGGCGGCGGTGAAAAATATGTGCAGCGGCACATCGAGCGCGGCAAGCTGCTCCCGAGAGAGCGCGTGGAAATGCTGCTGGATGAAGGCTCCTACTTCCTCGAAATAGCGCCGCTAGCCGGGATAGGCTTCGAAGATGAGATCCCAGGCGCGCGTGTGATTGGCGGCATCGGCCTGGTCTCCGGGCGCGAGTGCATGATCATCGCCAACGAGGCGACGGCTAAAGGCGGATCCACGGGTGAGGCCGGTCTGTGGAAGAATGCGCGGCTGGCCGACATCGCTCGCGAGAATTGCCTTACGTCGATCATGCTGGTGGAATCCGCGGGCGCCGACCTGCCCGTGCAAAGCAAGATTTTTGTTCCGGGTGGGCGCGGATTCCGTGAGATCACGCGCCGGTCCAAACTGCGAATCCCGAGCATCTCGGTTGTTTTTGGCAGTTCCACCGCGGGCGGTGCTTATCTGCCGGGCATGTCGGACTACGTGGTTATGGTCAAGAAGCAGGCGCAGGTTTTCCTGGCCGGTCCGCCGCTGGTGAAGATGGCGACGGGCGAAGTCTCCACCGAGGAGGAACTGGGCGGCGCCGAAATGCATTCGCGCCTTTCCGGACTCTCCGACTATCTGGCTGAAGACGAACTGGACGGCATCCGCATTGCGCGCGAGATCGTGGCCAATTTCAATCTGAAAAAGCCGCCCACGCCTCAACAGGCGGATTTCGATGAGCCTCTTTACGATGCGGACGAGCTGCTGAGCGTGGCGTCCGCCGACGTGCGGGTGCCCTTCGATGTCCGTGAAGTGATCGCGCGCATCGCGGATGGATCGCGCTTCTCGGAATTCAAGGCTGAATACGGGCCGACGCTAGTTACCGGATTCGCGCGAATCCACGGTTTTCCCGTAGGCATTCTGGCCAATAACGGGGTGCTGATGTCGGAGTCGTCCGCCAAGGGCGCGCAGTTCATCGAGCTGTGCAATCAGCAGGACATCCCGCTTGTGTTTCTGCAAAACATTACTGGTTTCATGGTCGGAAAGACGTATGAAGAGCAGGGCATCATCCGCAACGGCGCGAAGCTCATCAACGCGGTATCGAACTCCACGGTGCCGGCCATCACCATCATGATCGGCGGATCGTATGGGGCGGGGAATTACGCCATGTGCGGCCGCGCTTACGAGCCGCGCTTTTTGTTTACGTGGCCCAATCATCGAATCGCTGTGATGGGTCCGCAGCAGCTCTCCGGCGTGATGGACATCATCAAACGTGAGTCGCTGATCAAAGCGGGATTGCCGGTGGATGAAGAAAAGCTGGCCGCCGCACGCACGGCGTTGGAGGGTCAGATCCAGCGCGAGTCCGATTGTTATTTCGCCACGGCGCGCTTGTGGGATGACGGAATCATCGATCCCCGCGATACGCGCACAGTGTTGGGGATTTCGTTATCGGCGTCCTACAATCGAGCGGTGGAGGGGACCATGGAGTGGGGCGTGTCGCGGCATTAGTCCCCTTGCCTACGCGCGGGGTTCCGTAGGAATTTCTCGACGCCCCGCTTCATATCGTCCGTCATGCGCGCGATCGCATTCGTTTCCACGCCCGCCTCGATGGCAGCTTCGAACCCCATGGCGTCCATGTGATACAGCAGGCGCTTCGAGAGCGTGATAGCCGACGCCGACTTCGACGCGAGTTTCGAAACGAACGCTTCCACGTCCAGCTCGAAAGTCTCATCGGCGAAGAGGGCGTTGATCATGCCGTAGTCCGAGGCCGTCTGCGCGGAAATGATCTCGCCGGTGGTGATCATCTCGAACGCACGCTTTTCGCTCAGCGACCGGCGCAGAATCGCCATCACCATGGCGGGCACGAAGCCGATGTTCACTTCCGGATAGCCGAACTTTGCGGATTCAGCGGCCACAATCAGATCGCAGGCGGTTGCCAACCCGCATCCGCCGGCTAGTGCGCGTCCACGCACCGCGGCGACGATCGGCCGCGGATGATGGCGCATCTCGACGAACAACTCAGCCATATTCCGCGCATCCGCCATGTGATCCAGCACGCCCGAGTTGAAAGTGCGTTCCAGGCCGCTCAGGTCTGCTCCCGAACAGAAATCCGTGCCCGCTCCGGTGATCAATACGACGCGGACGTTTTCGTCGGTCGCGGAGGAGCGCATTGCATCCCGAACCTCCGAGATCAGCTCCGCGTCCAGCGCATTCCGCTTTTCCGGACGATTTAGTGTGATCCGCGCAACGCCTTGGTTAGCTGTGTACAGAATCTTTTGGTAAGAACTCATCCGGAACGTCAATCTCCATTCGCAGCAGCGCGGCGCTGTATGTTTTTCCCTGCGCGTCGGCCTTGAGCGAGAGCGTGCCGCCGCCATCCAGGCTTTCGTGCAGCAGGAAGTTGAGTGCGCCAAGATTCGGCAGCTCGAATCGTTGCACCTTGCCCAGGCAGATGCCGGCGAAGTGTTCCTTCACGCGCTCCGCCGTCACTTTCTCGGCCAGTAACGGATAGTATTCGGGCTTCAATGCGATCAGGCCGACGTTGGACGTGTCGCCCTTATCTCCCGAACGCGCGTGCGCAATTCGAACCAGCTTCACTCGAGCCATCACGTCTCCTCAACCGAGATTTCGGGCTTCGCTTCGGTCTTCGGGATCAGCGCCGGCCAGTACGCCACGATCTCCTCCACTTTCGGCCGGCCGCTGCCGAGTCCAGTCACGGTGGGCGGACCGTTCAACGCGAGCGGCGCGATTTCCTTGGTGAATCGCTCCACCGAGGCTCTATCCGCGGACCGCACGCCGAAGCGCAGAACCACTTCCGCGATGTCCGGTGATGGTTCGCCCGCCAGAGGCCCATGGCACGCGTTGACGCCTCCGAATTCCGTTCGAATAGCATCGAAGCGAAGTCCGAGCCTGTCCAATCTTTCGCTCAGAATTGCACCCGCGGCTTGGGCCTTCGCGTAAGCGTCGGGCCAGGAGTACATCAGCGTTCCAATCGCTTTGAATCCGGCTGAATAGCTGATGGAGACCTTATACATCGCCGTGGACGGCTTGCCGCGAATGCCGGAGAATCGCACGCGATCCGGTCCCACCTGTTCGAGCTGGATGCTGGTGAAATCGGCAATACAATCCGGCGTGATGTATTCGCGCGGATCGCCCATTTCATACAGTAATTGCTCCTTGATGGACGCCACGGTCACCCGTCCGCCGGTCCCTGGATGCTTGGTGATTACAAACGTTCCATCCGCCTCGGCTTCAACGATGGGATAACCGATGTCCGCCATGTTCGGAATGTTCTGCCAGTCCACCTGACAGTTGCCGCCGGTGCATTGCGCGCCGCATTCCACCGTGTGGCCGGCGATTGTGCCTGCCGCTAGCTTGTCCCACTCGTCTGCACGCCATCCGAATTCGTACAGCATGGGGCCAAGCAGTAATCCAGTGTCGGTAGTACGCCCCGTGATGACGATTTGCGCGCCTTGGGCCAAAGCGTGCGCGATCGGTTCTCCGCCGAAGTAGACATTCGCGCTCTGCACACGCGGAAGGATGGACGCGAGCGGTTCGCCCGAGTCCATGCTTTTCAGTTCCACGCCACGGGCAATCAGATCTTCCAGGCGGCCGAGGATATTGTCTCCGGCCACCACGCCGATCCTGGTTCCTTTACGGTTCAGTGCCTTCGCTACAGCGTCGCGGCAGCCCTCGGGGTTCACGCCGCCTGCGTTCGCAACAATCTTGATCCCGCTCGACGCGATGTCCACGGCTCCGCGCCCGATCATCTCGACGAAGTCTCGTGCGTAACCGGCGCGCGGATCTCGCGAGCGCTGCTTCTGCAGAATCGACATCGTGACTTCGGCCAGATAATCGAGAGTGAGATAGTCGAGCGGACCGCGGCGCATCTGCTCGAGCGGCGCTTCCAGCGAATCACCCCAAAAGCCCTGACCGTTGGCGATGCGGATCATTGTTCACAGTCCATACTGCACCGGCTCCCTCATGGTCGCGGCTCGGAAAGAGACACCCCATTACCGAACCGCGACTGTAAGGGAGTCGGTGCTTGGATCACAGCTTCTCTTCCTTGGCGATGATCTCTTTCATGATTTCGGACGTTCCCGCGCCGATCGTGTTTAGCCGAACGTCGCGCCAGGCCCGGCCGATTGGATATTCGGTGGTGTAGCCGAAACCGCCGAACATCTGCATGCAGTCGTAAGTGACTTTTTGCGAAAGCTCGGAAGTGAACAGCTTGGCCATGGTGACTTCGCGCACGCACTTCTGACCGCGATTCATCAAATCCAGCGCGCGATAGGTTAGCCATTTTCCGGCTTCGATGTTAGTAAGATGCTCGGCGAAGCGATGCCGCCAGACCTGATAATGCCGGATGGGCTGGCCGAACGCTGTTCGTTCTGCGCCATAATCCAGCGCGTAGCGGACCGATTTTTCCATGCTGGACATGGCACCCAGCGCCGCGGCCAGCCGCTCGCCCTGGAAGTTGTTCATGATGTAGTAAAAACCCTTGTTCATTTCGCCCAACACGTTGCGCGCGGGAATGCGGCATTCGTCGAAGAACAACTCCGCGGTGTCGGACGCCATGTTGCCGATTTTTTCCAACTTCTTTCCAACCGAAAAGCCTTTCGTCTTCGTTGGGAACAACACCAGCGAAATGCCCTTGTGCCCTTCGGCGCCGGTCCGCACCGCCAGAATAATAAAGTCAGCGCGGGTGCCATTGGTGATCCAAAGCTTTTGCCCGGAAATTACCAATTCATCGCCGTCGATGCGGGCGCGGGTCTTGAGCGCGGCCACGTCCGATCCGCCGCCGGGTTCGCTGACGCCAAGCGCCGCGATCGTGTCACCCGCCACGGCCGGCCGCAGGAATTCTTCCTTCTGATCGCGTGTGCCGAGCTCGTCGAGCACCGGTAGCGTGATTTCCGACTGCACCATCAGCGCCATCGCGATGCTGCCGCTATCGGCATACGCCATCGATTCAAGGAACGCAGCGGTGGCCCACCAGTCCAAGCCAAGCCCGCCCCATTCGGGGTCGATCCGAATACCGAACAGCCCGAGGTTCGCGGCTTTCTTGAAAAGCTCTTTCGGGAAGATACCGGCGTGGTCCCATTCTTCGGCGTAAGGCGCAATTTCTTCGCGGCAGAACCGTTTTACGGTCTGCCGAATCATTTCATGTTCGTCGGTGAAGTACGGAAATTCCTGTTTGGTTTCCGTCGCTATGGCAACTTGGCTCACGACTCATTCTCCTCCGCGCTGATTTCGACCAGCATTTGGCCCGGCGCCACAACCTGCCCAGTCTTGACCAGGACGGATTGGACTCTACCGTTGATTGTAGTTCGGATTGTCTGCTCCATTTTCATCGCCTCCAGCACCACCAGCGAATCTCCGGTCTTCACCTTTTGCCCTTCGCGGACCAGTATGCGCAGAACCTGTCCGGGCATGGGTGAATTCGCGGTTTCGTGCTGCCTCGCGCCGGCTGGGCGGGGGTGACGCGGGAGGCGTTGGATGGTGGTGTCGGCTCTCGGGGAATGCACGAAGATCTGATCGGCGGACTGTGCGATTTCGTAGTTTTGGATTGTGCCGTTGGTTTCGAGGGTGATTTGTTCCGGAGAGGCGTTCACACGAGTGTGAACGCGGTACGCATGAGTGCGTGCGCCACAACGGACCTCGTATGTCTCATTTTCCAGGTGCCTCCAGTAGACGGTTGTTTCTTCGTTGCGAACGCGCAGCTTTATCGATGGATCGCGGTACGGATTGTTCCGGTAGTTCTGGAACGGAGACTTGCGCATCTGGTCGAGGTACAGGACTGCGGCGGCTATGGCAACATCATCATCTTCAACGCGTGGGGCCGGCAAGAATGACGTGTGAGCGCGGCCTTCCTGAAACTCGGAGCTCTCCAAAATCTGGATCAGGTATTGGCGATTGGTTGTGACCCCAAGCGCGCAAGTCGATTTCAGAGCGTACACCAGTTTCCGCAGCGCAGCGTCACGATCCATTCCATAGCTGATGATCTTGGCGAGCAGCGGATCGTAATGGACGCCAATCTCGACCCCGTCCCGTAGAGCGGTGTCCACGCGCACATTTTCCGGAGGCCGCCAGCGATGGACCGTGCCGGTGGATGGTAGAAAATTATTCCCAGGATCCTCGGCGTACAGCCGTGCCTCGATTGCGTGACCGATGGATCGCGGATTCTTCGGAACTTGCTTGCCTTCCGCGATGTCGATCTGCAAACGCACCAGGTCTAGCCCGGTAACCAGTTCCGTGACCGGATGTTCCACCTGAATGCGCGTATTCACTTCGATGAAGTAGAATTCGCCCGACGGAGCCAGGAGAAACTCCACGGTTCCAGCGTTGGTGTATCCCATCGCGCGGCCGATAGCCACGGCCGCTTCACCCATTCGGCGGCGGAGATCGTCGTCGAGCGCGGGGGACGGAGTTTCTTCGATGACCTTTTGATGGCGGCGCTGCACGGAGCAATCGCGTTCGAACAAGTGAATCAGGTTGCCGTGCGAATCGCCGAAGATCTGGAATTCGACATGGCGGGCGTCTTCGATATAGCGCTCGATCAGCAGCGAGCCGTCGCCGAATGCGCGCTCGGCTTCACGCTTCGCGGAATCGAGTGCCTCTGCGAGCTCGGAAGACTCCCGTACGATCCGAATCCCGCGTCCGCCACCGCCGGCCGAAGCCTTCACCAGCACTGGAAACAGCATGTCGCGGCTCGCCGGATCATAGGCTGGAACCACCGGAACACCGGCCGATGCAGCGATTTCCCGGCCTCCGGTCTTCAGGCCCATCATGCGGATGACATTGGGTGACGGGCCGATGAAAACCATGCCGGCACGTTCACAGGCGTCGGCGAAATCGGCGTTCTCGGCCAGGAATCCGTAGCCAGGATGAATGGCGTCAGCGCGCGTTCTCCGCGCGGCGTCGATGATCCGGTCGATGTTCAAATACGAAGGCCCGATGGCGGCCGCTTGATCGCCCGCGCGGGTGTGCGGGGCGCCGGAATCGGTATCCGAAAACACGATCACCGGCGAGATGCCCATGGCGCGGCAAGTGTTCGCGATGCGAACCGCAATCTCACCCCGGTTCGCGATCAGGAGTGTTCGGATTGGCAAGCAGTCATTATATGCCGCCTACCCACCGATCTGCCTCAGGATCGCGTCCAGAGCAGCCTCTGGGCGGGCGCGTATTCGCAGGTCATCCGTCAAGTTCACCCAGCGGATGACTCCCGCGGAGTCCACGAAAAATTCGGCCGGCCGCGCGATATCGCGGCCATTCTCGCCCGCTTTGGGGTGCAAGATTCCGTAGCGGCGAATCACTTCAGCATTCGGATCGGAAAGAAACGGATATGTGTATCCGCGGGACTGGCAGAGGTGGTTCGATTCCTCCGGGGAATCGACGCTGATTGCCGCCACCTCGATACCATGCTGGTGAAATTCGTTGAGGTGCTTCTCGAAACCCCGCAACTCGGAGTTGCAAAACGGTCACCAATAGCCGCGATAGAAAATCAAGATTACGCCACGCTGGCCTTTCAGGAGATCGGCCAGGGCGGTCTGTTTTCCTTCCGCATTCGCGAGCGTGAAAAGCGGTGCCGGTTGGCCGACCTGCGGCGCCCTAGAAGACACCGGCAACTTGGTGAGATAGAGAACTCCAAAAACGAAGAATCCCGCGATCAGTAGGCTCAGCACGCTGAGAATCGGTCCGCTGATCTTGCCACGGTACCGGTCGGGTTCGCGATAGGCGCGCTTCAGTCCCAAAGCAAGCAACACTCCGCCGGTGAGGAAAAGCAGATAGTTCACCCAAGGAACATCGCGAGTGCTGGGGAAGAGAGCAAACACCGGAATGTAGCTGATAACGGACAGGACCACAATCGCGAATCCGGCCCAAATCGGGATATTCCAGCGGCGCTTCAAGAATCCATTATATGTCGAGCCGGTATGCCGTCCGCCTCGCTCACGGATTTCGTCGGCGATGTCTCTGTATCCGTTTATTCGCGTGGCCAGCAGCAAATCTAGAAGGATCAATGCGGGCACAGCTATTGCTAATGGTATGCTGTTCACGCGTATGGCTGCTGACGAGAAGCTCGGAATGGACGCCGGCATAACTCGCCGCGATTATTTGAACTCTACGCTGGTCGCGTCTGGTGGATTGCTGCTTTCCGGAGCGTGTCCGATGGAACTGCTGGCGCAGGCGGATTGGAACGGCTACGGCGGCGTGGGCGAATACAGCAATTCGAACGGAAATACTTTCGAGGTAATGACGGACGCGCACAAGATCCGCGATCATGTCTTTGAGCCGCTGCCGGCCGATGTTCCGGACACGGGCGAGCAGTACGACTGCGTGGTGGTGGGCGGTGGGATCAGCGGGTTGGCGGCGGCGCTGTTTTTCGCGCGCCAGGGCGGTCGAAACAGAACCTGCCTGGTGCTGGAGAATCATCCGATCTTCGGTGGCGAGGCGAAAGGCAACGAGTTTCTGGTGGATGGCCAACACGTGATGGCGCATCAAGGTTCCGCGATGTATTTCCCGCCGTTCGCCGGTACGTTTCTGGCCGGCTTTTACCAATCGATTGGAATCCCGCCGGACCCGTTTCCTTATCAGACTTGGACTGGAAAAGATCCCGCGTTGCCGGTCGCCAAGACGCCGTATCCGGAAGGCGGGCGCAACTCGGCGTTCTTTTTCGGACCGCGTTTTGGGAAATCAGCGGGGATGTGGCTGACGGATCCCTGGGGGAAGGGTCTGGAGGGCGCTCCGATTTCCTCGCAAGCGCGGCGGGAATTGCTGAAGATGCAGGCCGGCGCCGCGGATTTTCAGCCACCGAAACAGCACGGCGATGAAATCTCGCGGCGGCTGGACAGCATGACATTCGAGCAACACCTGATGGAGAAATTCGGGCTGAGCCGCGAGACCGTTCGTACTTTCCTATCTCCAGTCAGCGGCGGAGGCTCGGGATTGGGGGCTGACGCGCTGTCTGCCTACGCGGATTATGCGGCCGATGTGCTGCTGCCATGGGATCACGAAAAAGGCGTGCAGATGTTTCCCGGCGGGAACGCCGGAGTAGCGCGTCACATTGTGAAATCGCTCATCCCGGATGCGCTTCCTGGCCCGGTGACGCTCGAATCAGTGGCACGGACGCCAGTGGATTTTACGGCTTTGGATCGTCCGGGAACGTCGCGCATCCGCTTGCGTACCACTGTGGTTTCCGTTCAGCATGAAGCCGGCTCTGTGAAGGTGGTGTATGCCCGCGATGGAAAGCTCGCGAGCGTGCGGGCGCGCAGCGTCATCGTGGCCGGTGGAAGCTGGACCGCGAAGCATATTGTGAAAGATCTGCCCGCACCACATCGCGACGCGTATGCGCAGTTCTATCGCGCGCCTTGTTTGATGGCGAATGTGGCCGTTAGAAACTGGCGCTTTCTATACAAGCTGGGAATCAGCGAATGCCAGTGGTTCGAGGGCATCGGCAATTATACTGCGGTTCGCAAGTTGGCCACATTCGGAGCTGTGTCACCCACGCTATCGCCCGATTCTCCGGTGGTGCTAACACTCAAGATTCTGTTTTCGAATCCGGAACTGTCCATCGGCGAGCAGGTAAGCAGGGGCCGCGCGGAGCTGATCGGAACGCCGTTTCGAGGCTACGAGAAGCGCATCCGCGAACAGTTCACGATGATGTTTGGCAGCTTGGGGTTCGACGCCCGGCGCGATATCGCCGGCATTATTTTGAATCGTTGGGGGCACGCTTATTTGAGCGCCCAGCCTGGGTTTTTCTTTGGGAAAGATGGGAAGCCCGGGCCTGGGGAGGTCCTGCGCAATACGCCTTTCGATCGGATTAGTTTTGCCAATTCCGATCTGGCCGGAATCATGGATCACCGGACATCCATTCTGGAAGCGCATCGTGCGGTAGGGCAGGCGCTGGAGCGGATTCGGACGTAGCAGCCAACTAACAATTCGAACATACTCTCCGCCTCAGAGGTATTTGACGGGATTAGCACCCGATACGCCGGCTGCGTTTACGGATTACCTTAATCGCAATGGCCCAGTCCATCTCACTTTGATGTTCAATTCTCCGGGAGGCAATCTCATGGCGGGCCTGGCGCTCGGTCGGGAAATTCGCCGCGCCGGATGGAGCACGAACATCGGGACGTCGGGCCTCAGTCCGTTGGTTTCTAATCCCGGCGAGTGTGATAGCGCATGCACATTAGCATTTCTGGGCGGGCGGATACGATCGATGGCATTTGGTTCAAAATACGGCGTACATCGCTTTTGGGGCCAGATGGCGGGGGACGTTCAACAAAGCACGCCGCAGCTGGCCGGGGAACTGGTAGCTTATATCCGCGAGATGGGTGTTTCCGCGAGATGTATACACTGATGACCGAGGGAGAAGCAGAGCACGTGAAATATTTGGATCCTGACACGATGACACGGCTACGGATTACTACGAAAGAGGTGGTGGCTGTCAAGATGGCGGACCACGATTTCTGGCCCGGGCACACTTCTTGCTGCCATCCATTGCCTTCAATGCTGAGCAGTTCTCACTGCAATGGGTCTTTACTACTCTTGCTTATACCGCCGAACGCGAGATCGATTCCTCCAGCCGAATATAGATATCGCGGACAGAACGCCAGCGAAATCTGGATAGACGTTCAACAGGACCGCGGGGCAGTTTCGTAACGCCGCTCCCCGCCGCATTCCGCTCTCTGGTTCGGACTATGGAAAAAGCCTGTCATTGAATTTTACTGCTGCGCCTCGTCCATCCGCTTCTTTTTGTACTCTTCATACTGCTTCTTCAGCGCGGGATCTTTGGGCGATGGATAGATCTCGCTCGATTTGTATTTGCCCGTCTTCATCATCATCTGAGTCCATTCGTCGTGAATGTGAAGTTCGTCGGCGTTCTTCACGATCTGCTCCACCAGATGCGGCGGCACGAAGTAGACTCCTTCGCGATCTCCAAAGACCACGTCGCCTGGCATCACGGTTGCGCCGCCGATCCGTATCGGAACGTTGATGCCCGTGAGCATGACGTTTTCGATGGGCGTGGGATGAACCGCGCGGAAATATGCGGCCATCTCAATGGGAAAGATGCCCTCCAGATCGCGCACGCTGCCGTCGATCACCATGCCGGTCTTGGTGGCTTGATAGATATAAGTGGCTAGGTTGTCGCCGACGAATGTGCCGCCTTCTTCCTTGCCAAAGAGGTCGACTACGATTACATCGCCGGGACCGAGCATGTCGATCACATACTGATTAGTGTTGCGCCCGCCCCGCGCCTTCGCCTTGGATTCCAACACTTCGTTGACGTCCGGCCGAAACGGCATGAACTGCGCCGTTACCGCGCGGCCGATCAATTTCTTCTCAGGATGCAGAATCTGCCAGTGTCCTTCGTACTGGTTTTTGTAGCCGACACGATCCAGGATGGTCCAGACCTCTTCCACGCTCATAGCCTTGAACTTCTCAAGCAGCGCGTCAGGCACCTTGGGGCGGCCATCGGCGAATCGCTCGAAGGGATTCTTAGCGGTATACTCGATGATCTGGTCGCGGCTGAGCGTGAAGATTTGCGCCTGGGCGGCTCCCGCTGCCAGAAGCGCGATGATCCAAATGACTTTCGATCGCATAACTTTCTCACGGAAGAGAATATCATGAATCGAGCAGGAGGCACATGAAACTGTCGAATACGCGCCGTGGATTTCTGCGATCGGGCCTTGCCGTGACTGCGGCGACGTTCTGGGCTGACGAAACGCTGGACGCCCTGATGCAGCACACCAATACTGCATCGCGTCCCAGCGATCTCAAGATCACGGATCTGCGGATCGCCACGGTGGCGCGTGCGCCGATGACCTGCCCGGTTCTACGCATCGATACCAACCAGGGTATCTATGGGTTGGGCGAAGTTCGCGATGGCGCTTCGAAGACATATGCGCTGATGCTCAAGAGCCGTATCCTGGGCGAGAATCCCTGCAACGTCGACAAGATTTTTCGCAAGATCAAGCAGTTCGGGTTTCACGCACGGCAGGGCGGTGGTGTCTGCGGAATCGAAATGGCGCTGTGGGATCTGGCGGGCAAGGCTTACAACGTCCCGGTCTACCAGATGCTGGGCGGAAAATTTCGCGACCGCATCCGGATCTACGCCGACACTGTGGAATCGGAAGATCCCAAGATTTATGGCCAACGATTGAAGGTTCGGATGGAGCAAGGTTTCACGTGGCTCAAGATGGACCTGGGAATCGATCTCATCCAATCGCAACCTGGCATGGTGATGCACCCGCTCGGCATGGATCCCACCCGTGACGTGACCGAAGTGCAGCATCCATTCACTGGCATCGAACTGACGGACCGCGGTGTGGCTGCCATGGCCGACTACGTGGCTACGGTTCGGGAAATTATCGGCATGGACGTGCCGCTCTCGGCCGATCACTTTGGGCACATCGGCGTGAATTCCTGCATCAAGCTGGGCAAGGGCCTGGAGAAATATAACATGGCATGGCTGGAGGACATGATTCCGTGGTATTACACCGACCTCTGGAAGAAAATCACCGACGCCATCGATGTTCCGACGCTCACGGGCGAGGATATTTACCTGAAGGAGCCGTTCGCCGAGCTTTGCAAAAACCACGCGGTGGATTTGATTCATCCCGACCTTGCGACCTCCGGTGGAATCCTCGAGACCAAGAAAATCGGCGACATGGCGCAGGAATATGGCGTCGGCATGTGTATGCATTTTGCGGGGACGCCGGTTTCCTGCATGGCGAACGTCCACTGCGCGGCAGCCACCGAGAATTTCCTGGTGCTGGAGAACCACTCCGTCGAAGTACCATGGTGGGGCGACCTGGTGGAGGGCGTGGAGAAGCCGATTGTGAATCGTGGCTTCATCAAGGTTCCCGAGAAGCCGGGGTTGGGCGTCACGCTGAACGATGAAGTGATGAAGCAGCACCTGTTCGAACCTGGATATTTTGAGCCGACGCCGGAGTGGGATAAGGAATCGAGCCACGATCGGCTGTACTCCTAAGGAGACGCATGACCAAGAGTTCACTCATTCTTTTTATGGCCGCTACCTGCTTCGCCCAGAATCAATACGATTTGCTTCTGCAGGGTGGCCACGTAATCGACGCCAAGAACAAGATCAGTGCGGTGCGGGACGTTGCCATCCGCGATGGAAGGATCGCCGCCGTGGCTGAGCATATCGATCCCGCGCAAGCGTTGAAGATTGTCAATGTGCGCGGACTTTACGTCACGCCCGGCCTGGTGGATATCCATGTGCACGTCTACGCCGGTACCGGTGAGCCGGGATCCTACGCTGGAGACCTTAGCGTATATCCGGACGGATTCACTTTCCGCGCGGGCGTTACGACGGTGGCCGATGCCGGCTGCGCGGGCTGGAGGAATTTTGAGGATTTCAAGCAGCGCGTCATCGATCGATCGAGGACGCGGGTGCTGGCATTCTTGAATATTGTCGGCGCCGGTATGCGCGGGCCGAAATACGAAAATGTTCTCGAGGACATGGAAGCGAAACCCTCGGCCGAGATGGCGCTGCGCTACAAGGGATTGATCATAGGCATCAAAACGGCGCACTACGCGGGCCCCGAATGGACTCCAGTAGAGCGGGCGGTGGAAGCGGGAACCATCGCCAATATTCCGGTGATGGTGGATTTTGGAACCAACCGCCCGGAGCGTCCCATGAGCGAGTTGGTGACTAAGAAACTTCGGCCTGGCGACATTTATACACACTGTTACTCCGGATTGAGAAATGAACAGGACGAAACCGGACACGTGAATCCCGCGATGTGGGAAGCCCGCAAGCGCGGCGTCATCTTCGATGTCGGACATGGTGGGGGAAGCTTCGTGTGGCGCATTGCAGTGCCTGCCATCAAAGAAGGATTCCTGCCCGATTCCATCTCTACGGACCTCCACACAGGCAGCATGAACGGAGGCATGAAAGACATGCTGAACGTGATGAGCAAGTTTCTGGTGATGGGCGTTTCGATGGACGATGTGGTGGCGCGGTCCACCTGGAACCCGGCGCGCGAGATTCATCACGACGAGCTCGGGAATCTCTCGGTGGGTGCGCCGGCGGACGTCGCGGTGCTGAAGGTCGAAACCGGAGATTTCGGTTTCATTGACACCTATGGAGCGAAGCTGCGCGGCAATCGCAAGCTCTCGTGCGAGCTGACGCTGCGCGACGGCAAGGTGGTGTACGATCTCAACGGCATCACGCGTCCCGATTGGGAGACATTGCCGCGCGATTATACCGGGGATGCGATTGCGCCCGCGCCGCGAAAACGCCCGTAGTGGGCTGTCCGATCTGAATCTTTACTACTGCCGTGCGTCGCCAGGAGAGGCGACGCGGCACGCAAGAATGCGTGCGCTACGCACGTGGCGCGAACACTCGTGTTTGCCGCGTTCGCACCGTCGAAAACACCTTGTCTCGGATGGACGAATGCAAAGTGGGGCGGACCCCTTGGTCCGCGGCCGACACCCACGTCGGCCTGCTGTTATTTGTCGATGCTTGAGGTAGCGGGTCCAGGGGGACCCGCGCGGACCAGGGGGTCCGCCCCACTCGCTGGTCGAAGGTTTTCATTCCATTGGATGGGCTGCAAGCCCATGAGATACACTCCTGCGAACGCATGAGATTTCGGCGCTAAAGTTCGTGCGCGGACAGCCCCCTAGTGGAGATCGCGCTGAGCTGATGGCCGCCCACGGCGTGCAGTGACCGCGCCGGGAGCCTTCCACATGGTAGGCTTTCTGTGCATGCTCGCCAATGGATTTGATCTGGCTGCCTCGGCCCACCAGGAGATGATCGACGAAGGGTTTCATCCTGATTTTCCTCCTGAGGTCCAACAGCAACTGAAGGCGCTGAGGCCAGGGGCGGGCTTGCCGGCGGGAGGCGATGTACGCGATCTGCGCGCCATCGAATGGTCTTCCATTGATAACGATACATCGCGCGATTTGGATCAAGCGGAGGCCGCCGAGCGTGTGAGCGGCGGAATCCGAATCATGATCGCGATCGCCGACGTCGATTCTGTTGTAACCATCGGGTCGCCGATCGATCAGCATGCGGCCGGAGAAACAACGTCGGTATATACCGGCATCAGAACTTTTCCGATGCTGCCCGAGCAACTATCAACCGATATTACTTCGCTCAACGAGGGTGCTGACAGGTTGGCGATAGTGATCGATATGGTGGTGGGCGGCGACGGTTCTGTTTCGTCGAACAGCATTTATCGCGCACTGGTGCGCAATCAGGCGCAGTTGACCTATAACGCGGTGGGCGCATGGCTGGAGGGAAGCTCGGCCGCGCCGGCAAAGGTCGCGCGCTCGGCCGCGTTGCAGGAACAGCTCAAGCTGCAGGATGAAGCAGCGCAGAGCTTGCTGAGCGAGCGGCGCAGGCTTGGAGCGCTCGACCTGGATCGCGAGGAAGCGGAACCGGTGATTTCCGATGGAAAAGTCGAGGGGATCACCGTCAGCAAGAAGAATCGAGCCACCGAGCTGATTGAAAATTTTATGGTGGCCGCTAACGGGGTTCTGGCCAAGACGCTCACTGACGCCGGTGCGTGCTCCATCCGTCGCGTGGTAAAAACACCGGAGCGTTGGCCGCGCATTGTTGAGCTAGCCGCGCGCTGCGGCGAAAAGCTACCCACGGAGCCGGATTCCGGGGCCCTGAATGCGTTTTTGCAGAAGAGAAAAACCGCTGATGCGGTCCATTATGCCGATCTTTCACTCGCCATAGTGAAGCTAATGGGGCCGGGCGAGTATGTTTTGTCGCGGCCCGGCGAGGAACAACCGGGACATTTCGCGCTGGCGGCGCATGACTACACTCATTCCACCGCGCCGAACCGCCGCTTCGCGGATACAGTGACGCAGCGGTTGATCAAGGCGGTTCTAACGCGCGCGGCAGCGCCCTATTCGGCCGAACAACTGGATTCGATTGCAAAGAACTGCACTCTAAAAGAAGATGCGGCGCGAAAAGTGGAACGGGTAATGAACAAACGCATTGCGGCGGTGGCGCTCGAGCCGAAGATCGGACAAACGTTCGCGGCTGTTGTGACCGGCGTTACACCGAAAGGCACTTTCGTGCGCGTATTGGATCCGCCGGCGGAAGGGATTCTCGCCAGGGGACAACAGGGTGTTGATGTCGGCGATCAGTTGCGCGTGAAGCTGGTGAGTACGGATCCACGGCGTGGATATATTGATTTTGTAAAGGCGGGTTAATCCACGCGCAACGCCGTCAGTGGATCAATTCGGGAAGCTTTCCGCGCCGGAAGATAACCGGCCAGCGCGGCAGTGGCGATTAGCAGGACACCCACCGCGAGAAACGTGATGGGATCGGTGGCAGCCACGCCGTACAGCAGACTTGTCAACATTCGGGTCAGCAGCAACGACGCCACAACGCCAGCCGCGAGTCCCGTGAATACCAGCCGCAAGCGTTGCCCTAAAACCATGCCGAAAACGCTGCTTCGAGTGGCGCCCAGAGCCACCCGTACTCCGATTTCATAAGTCCTCTGCGCCGCCGAAAAGGAAACCACTCCATAGACGCCAATCGCCGCCAATATCAAAGCCGAACCTGCGAAAGCGACGAAAAGCCACATGATGGAACGCGATTGCAAAGTGGATCTCTCCACCACCGCGTCCATGGTTCGCACCTCGCCCACGGGAACATTTGGATTCACACTGGCCGCTAACTGCCGAACCTCTTGCGCCACGCGTCCCGCGTCCGCCGTGCTCCGAAACAGCAGATTCATGGTGGCCGGAATTTCCTCGGTCAAGTCCACCGCTTGCGGATACGGCATGTAAATGGTTCCCTTGACCCAGTCCGGAGTGTGGTTGGCCAGATCATATTGCCGAACGTCCGCGACCACTCCTACCACGGTTCGCCATTGCTGTTCCCAAACGGTCTTAATGTGCTTGCCGACGGGATTCTCATTCGGCCAGTAACGGCGCGCTGTCGACGCACTCACCAAAACGACGCCCGGCGCTTTCATTCCGTCAGCGTCACTGAAGCTGCGCCCCGCGAGCAGTGGAATGCGCATCATCCGGAAGTAGTCGGGTGTGATCGCGCCCGCCCAAGGCGTGGGCGCCAGAGTCTCGGCCGCTTTCCTCGGATGTCCTTCCAGATCCACCACGACGGCCGGAACATCGGTGCTTAGAGGAACCGCGTTAACCGCGGCAGCCTCGGATACACCGCTGATTCCGCGTACCTGCCGCAGCAGTTCGTCATAAAGAGCCACGCAGGAAGCACGCTGTTTGCAAAAGGACTGGCTGGGCGAGATCCGAACGGTGAGAATACGCTCAGGCTGAAAGCCCGGATTCACTTGCGTCAGGCGCCACAGGCTCTTGATCAGCAGCCCCGCACCAACCACCAATACAACTGTCAGCGCCACCTCGCCCGCCACCAGATAGCTTCGCAAGCGAACTCCCGCCGCACCTCTCGACCGCTGTCCTCCGGTTTTGATCGATCCCGCCAGATTCACTCGAGATGCGCTCAGCACCCAGCAGATAGGAAAAAACGGCGCCTGTTGGGGATTGCTGCCCTTGTCCAGAACGGCTTTCGCGGCTTCCACGTGCTTTTGGGCTTCCGTCCTGTTACCACGCCGGGCCGCGATGCGCGCCTGCGCGTGTTCCCAGTGGAAATTCCACAGGTCTTTCTGCTTTTCCTCCGGTTCATTCAGCCCGGCTTCATGACCCTTTTGATACCACTGATAGGCCTGATCCACGTGCAACGGGCCGTCGTATTTCACCACCTTCTTACAATCGCCTTCGAACGCATATGACACGGCCATCGCCCTGAGCGCTTGCGCGTTGGCCTGCGAACAGCCGCCGCGCCTCGCCATACTGACCATCCAAATCCATCTGGCGTCCCAGGCGCAAATAGTCAGAAGCAGCCTCCTGCCCCACCGCTTCCCATCAAAAACACCGCAAATGCGAAACAAAATCCACGAGGTTGTCCGCTCACGGGCGGAATTATCTCACACAGGCCGCAGCCCCTAGTCCCCAGCCCCCAGCCCCTTCCTCAAGTCCTCGCCCTTCCGGTCGAAAAGGAATACGGGAGGTTTCGCATCGACCAAGCTCTCCAACTCGACGCCACTGGACGCCTCAACAGGGAAGATAAGCTCGAACTCTGCGTCCGGCGGATCTTCCATGGCGAGGGTGTACCGCCGTTTTGCGACCACGCCAATGAGATCATGGTCCGCACGCTCGATCTCGACGGGGGCAATTCCAAGGATCTGGTTCGAATCATTCTCCAGGATCTCGGTCTGGCAATCCAGGTTTTGCGGCTTGCGAACTCGGCGATGTACAACCATTCCGGGCGTCCCATTCTGAGCATTGCGCACGCCGTCATCCTGCTCGGCTGGCTGCAGGTCCGGAACATGGTCAGCGCCGTACGTTTTATCGAGCATTTCGCAAACCGCTCGCCCGGCTTGCGCGAGATGGTGCTGCTATCCGTGCTCACCGCTGTCCAAAGCCGGGATGTGGCTGCCGCAATCGGCTATCCGCGCCCGGAGGAGGCCTACATTTGCGGCTTGTTCCGCAATATGGGAGAGGTGCTCGTTGCCTGCCATTATCCCAACGAATATTCGCGCGTCATCGTGACCATGGAAGAAGAAAAGATTCCTGAACGCGCGGCGTGCGTCCGCGTTCTCGATTTCTCCTGGGATGACGTGGGAATTCGCGTGGCCGCGGGGTGGAACATGCCGGCGCAAGTGCAGGCAGCCATGGGGCCGGCGCGAGCGCCGCAAGGTTCACCGCTCGACCGCTGCCTGGTGTCCATCATCAACTACAGCCACAACCTGTCCTGCGCTCTGTACCGCAAGGGCGCCGGGTTGGAAACGGTGCATCTTGAGACCGTGCTCGACACTGCAGCGCAGCCCGCTCTCGTTTCCGTTCGTGATTTGTGCCGCATCGTCGACTCCGCGGTGATCGAAACGCGCGAGACCTTCTCCGCTCTTCAGATCCCCACCGAAACGCTGCGTCTTTCCAAACAAGCCGAGCGTGCCCGCCACATCCTGCAGTCGCTGCCGATCTTCGACGCCGCGGGCCTCACCACTCTGGATCAAGCTATTCAGCGCGCAACCGGAACTTTGAGTCAAGGAAATTTGGAACTGACTCCGTTTATCTCGATGCTCCTCGATGCGGTGCGGACCGCCGGTTTCGACCGCGTGGTGTTCGGCCTGATGAACGAAAACTTGACCTTCATTCGTGGACGCCTGGCAAGCGCAGAGCTGGTGGATGACCTTTTGAATCGCTTCCAGTTCCCCATGGACGGAGCCGATGGACCTATTCGGGCAGCCTTGCAACGCAAGGAGGACATCTATGTCGACCGTGCGCGCGATGCCCGCTATGATGAGTCCGCCCTGGTGACCGCTCTGGAACCCGGCGGATTCGTGCTGCTCCCCATCGTGATCGAGCGCAAAACCGCAGGCTGCCTCTATGCCGACCTCCACGGTACTCCGCACGGACTCGACGCAGTCCGCACGGCTTTCGGCCGTGTGCGCGACCTGATTGCCCAAGCCATCCGCCAACAAGCCTCGCAGTCCACTCAGGGGAGCTAATAACCAGCAACCAGCAACCAGCCACCAGCAACCAGCCTCTTTCCGCCTTCTGCCTTCTGCTTTCTCCCTTCCGCCCTCAATTCTCTCTCCACATTGCCGAAATGAACTAAAGGAGGTTGTGTATCCAACACGCCCTCGAACCCGACGGCGCTAGACGTCTCACAAGAGACGAAAAGCTCGATCTCTGCCTGCAGCGCATTTCCCACGGCGGAGGTGTGCCTCCCTTCTCGAACCACGCTAATGAAATCTTGGTCCGTACGCTCGATGTTGACAGCGCCAGCTCCCAGGCTTTGATTCGAATCATCCTCCACGATCCCGGTCTGGCGGCGCAGGTCCTGCGGGCCGCCAACTCAGTCATGTACAACCATTCCGGGCGGCCCATCCTGAACATTGCCCACGCCACTACCCTGCTTGGCTGGTTGCAAGTCCGCAACATGGCCAACACGGTCCGCCATATCGAACATTTCGCGAATCATTCCCCGGGACTCCCCGAACTGGTGCTCGGATCCGTGCTGACGGCTGTTCAAAGCCGGAATGTCGCGGCTGCCATCGGCTATCCTCGCCCGGAGGAGGCTTACATCTGCGGGCTGCTTCGCAATATCGGAGAGGTGCTCATTGGCTGTCATTTTCCCCACGAATACTCACGGGTCATTTTGACCATGGAAGAGGATAAGATTCCCGAGCGCGCCGCCTGTTTCCGGGTTCTCGATTTCTCCTGGGAAGACGTCGGATTGCGTGTAGCCACGGGTTGGAATATGCCCGCTCCAGTGCGGCTAAGCATGCAGACATCGGAAGTGGCCGGATCGTTGATCGACCGGTCGCTTGCTTCCATCACCAACTACGGCCACAACCTGACCCGCGCTCTCTACCGCAAAGGCGTTGCCGTGGACAAGGTGCAACTTGACACCGTGCTCGGCCCAGCCGGACAGCCTACTCTGCTTTCCGTGCGCGATCTCGGACGCATTGCTGAATCCGCGGTGGTCGAAACCAGCGAGACTTTCTCCTCTCTTCAGGTCTCCACCGAGACCATGCGTCTCTCCAAGCAAGCCGAGCGGGCGCGCATTATTTTGGAATCCGTTCCAATCTTCGGCGACGCTCGTCTCACTCTGGATCGAGCGATTCAAAGGGCTGCCGGCATGCTGAATCAGACAGACCTGGATCTGGCTTCCTTTATTTCAACGCTGCTGGATGCGGTGTGCGCCGCCGGGTTCGTCCGCGTGGTGTTCGGACTGATGAATGAGAATCTGAGATTGATTGCTGGACGCCTTGCAAGCGGTGAATCGGGCGAAGACCTGTTGAACCGCTTCCGGTTTCCCACCGATGGCGCCGCCGGCCCTATCCTGGCCGCTATAAAACGCAGGGAAGACATCTGGGTTGACCGCGCACGCGACGGCCGCTACGACGGCTCCCCCCTGATCACAGCCTTCAACCCTGGCGGATTCGCGTTGCTCCCCATCGTGATCGAGCGCAAAACCGTAGCCTGTATCTACGCCGACCTCCCCGGTTCCCTGCACAGACTGGATGCGGTTCGCCCGGCTATCGGCCGTGTGCGCGACCTGATCGCCCAAGCCATCTGCAAACAGGCTTCGCAATCCGAACTCTAGCACCGAAATCCCATGCGTTCACATGTGTGGGCGTCACGCGCGTAGCGCACGCACATTTGCGTGCCGCGTCGCCACTCCTGGCGATGCACGGCAGTAGAGATTCAGATCGGACAGCCCCCTGGTCCCCGGCCCCCACATCTCCGTCATAAGATAGTGGAGGGGTTTTCGTGGCATACGATTTCACTAGACGTCATTTCTTTTTCGGTTCTCTGCTGGCTGGCGCGGTTCCCAGTGCCGGATTCGGCAGCGTTCCTTCCCTGCGGGCGCTCGGCTACAAGTCACCCAATGAGAAGCTGAATATCGCGTCCATCGGCGCGGGAGGCAAAGCCGCGAGCGATATCAGCGGCTGCTCCAACGAGAACATCGTCGCACTCTGCGATGTGGACGAGGTGCGCGCCGCGGGAAAGTTCAAACAGTATGAAAAACTCCCGAAGTATAAAGACTTCCGCAAAATGCTGGACGAGCAGGGCGCGAACATCGACGCCGTCATCGTCAGTATTCCTGACTTCATGCACGCCACCGCGGCCATGTGGTGCATGCAACGCGGCAAGCATGTATACGTGCAGAAACCGCTCACTCGCACCGTTTGGGAAGCGCGTCAACTTCAGGAGGGCGCGAACAAATACAGAGTCGCTTCGCAGATGGGCAACCAGGGCTATTCGAACGAAGGAACTCGCCAAGCCGCTGAGATGATCTGGGCCGGTGAAATCGGCAACGTCACCGAAGTGCATGCCTGGACCGATCGTCCCATTTGGCCGCAAGGACTGACCCAAATCCCGGCTCCCGAGCCGGTTCCGGCCACCCTCGACTGGGACCTCTGGCTCGGCGTCGCCGAAAAACGTCCCTATACTTCCGGCGGTCCTGATTACAAATCGCCCATCGGCGGATACTTCTATCAGCCAGCCAACTGGCGCGGTTTTTACGATTTCGGCTGTGGCGCGCTGGGCGACATGGCGTGTCACATTCTGGGCGCGCCGAATCTGGCCCTGCAACTGGGTGCTCCCTCGAGCGTGGAGTGCATACAAAAAGAAGGCCCCAGCGATTTCATGTTTCCCGCCAAGTCGGTAATCCGCTATGATTTTCCCGCGCGCGGCTCCATGCCGCCAGTGAAATTGTTCTGGCACGACGGATTGAAAGAGACGCCCACCATCCCTGGAGTTCCCGAGGGCGAGCTTCTGGGCGATTTGCCTTACGCCCGCCGGCCTGAGGGCGCGCCTCCACCCCCAACTCCGCCGCGCACGGGTTTCGTCGGCAACGTATTTGACTATGAGAAATATCAGGCCATAACCAACGCCGCCGAAAAGCGTGTCCCTCCGCCCGACGGCAGCCTGTTTATCGGCGACAAAGGCATGCTGACAACAGGCACGTACGGCGAGGCCACCAGGCTGATTCCCGTAGAGAAGATGGCCGACTACCACTTCCCGCCACCGGTGCTCACCCGCTCGCCCGGCCACTACCGCGATTGGATTCGTGCCTGCAAAGGCGGCGATCCGGCCTGTTCGAATTTCAATGTCGCCGCGCCCTTCGTGGAATGGATGCTGCTCGGAGTGATCGCGCTGCGCGTCGAAGGAAAGCTCGAATGGGACGCGGCGAAAATGCGGTTCACCAATAATCCTGAAGCGAACAAGTATCTCAAACCTACGTTCCGCAAAGGCTGGTCTCTGACTTAGTTGCTGTGCGGTTCGCCCCGTGCGGCAGGATGGCATCCCAATGCCACTTAGTTTTCCCAAAACTGGGGATTCTGCCGTCATAGTGGGGCAGACCCCCAGGTCTGCGCGGGTCCCCCTGGACCCGCTCTTCGCCAACGGAATCAGCTTCCTTCAAAACCCGGCAAGCCGACGAGGGCGTCGGCTGCGGTCCAGGGGGACCGCCCCACTTAAGAATGCAAATTGAGCAATCTTGGGAAAACTAAGTGACGAATGCCATCCTGCCCCACAAAGCAAACTGATCCATTTACTAATCGCTACCGAAGATAAATTAAGAACCTGCTATTCTGATTGGTCATGGGACGTATTGCTGGGTTATTGCTTGCTTTCAGCTTCCTGATTACCGCTGCGCCTCCGGCTCGCGATCCACAGACGGATTCGCGATTGAAGAAGGCTTTTCGCCGGCCGGAACAGAACGGTTGGAACTATGTACACCTGGAAGGGACGCCGTCGGAGATCGGATTTCAACACGGATATCTGCTCGCGCCCGAAATCGAGGACGTGCAAAAGGTAGTGGTGCTGGGGTTGACGCACGATTCGAAGAAAGAATATGCGTTCTTCCGCGCGGCGGCTGAGAAGGTGCTATGGCCGCACGTCGAGCCGCAGTATCGCGAAGAGCTGAAGGGCATCGCCGAAGGGCTGAAGGCCAAGGGTGTCGCGCTGGATCTTTGGGATGTGGTGGTGCTGAACGCGTGGCTCGAACTCTCGCCCTATTACACGAACTGGTACGACAAGGAACACAAGCTGGTTTCGGCACTGCGCCCGATTCCCGAACATTGCAGCGCGTTTGTTGCTACGGGCAGCTACACCACCGACGGCAAGATTATCATCGCGCATAACAACTGGAGCGAATACAAGGAAGGCTCGCGCTGGAACGTGATCTTCGACATCGCGCCTTCCAAAGGGCATCGCATGCTGATGGACGGCATGCCGGGTCTGATCCACAGCGGCGACGATTTCGGCGTGAACAGCGCCGGCCTTGCCATCACGGAAACCACCATCGGCAGCTTTGAGGGATTCGATCCGAACGGTGTTCCGGAATTCGTCCGGGCGCGCAAAGCCATGCAGTACTCGGCATCGATCGACGACTTCGCCCGAATCATGAAAGAGGGCAACAACGGAGGGTACGCCAACACTTGGCTGGTGGCTGACAACAAGAACAACGAAATCGCCAGCCTGGAATTGGGATTGAAGCACGTAACGCTCGCGCGTACCCAGGATGGTTATTTCGTGGGCGCCAATTTTCCTGCGAATCCGGAGTTGATTCGCGATGAAGCCGGCAATTTCCCAGTGAACGACATGAGTGTCAGCGCCAACGCGCGCCACGTCCGCTGGGACCAATTGATGGCGGGGAACAAAGGCAAGATCGACGTCGCAGCCGCCCAGCGTTTTCTAGCCGATCATTACGACACGTTCGACAAGAAAACTGAGCCGAGCGAACGGACGCTGTGCGGCCACATTGATCTTTCGCCGCGGGGATCAAAGCCCTGGCAGCCGGAATACGGTCCGGCGGGCGCGGTGCAGAACAAGGCGGCCAATGGATCGATGGTAGATCAGATGGCATTCACTGCCGCGATGGGGCATTCGTGCGGGCTGAGCTTCAAGGCCGCGCAGCATTTGAAAGAGCACTCCGGGTTCGAGTGGGAGAAGGACGCGTTGCGGGATCTGGACACGCACGCGTGGACTACTTTTCGGATTGCACAGTAGTAGTGGGGCAAGCCTCCGGCTTGCCTAGGGCACAAGCCGGAGGCTTGCGCTACGAAGACGCAGCCTGTGGCGACGCGGTTGGTACGGGGATTGGTTCAGGACCCAGCAGGCGCACGTTGCTGCCGCTCAGCTCCCAACCGGCTTCAGGAAGACGATCGGGCGACGCGCTGAATATTATCTGGAAAACATTTCGATCGTTCGACGCAGTTAGCGGCTTGCCTGGCCTGGGGAAGACCAGCGCGAGATATTTCAAGATGGTATAAACGTCGGCCTCTTCGGGAAGCTGCCAATCCACGTCCTGCGTGGAGAATCGCACGCGCGAACCGCGCTGCGACATGTTCCAGGCTAGAAAAGCGCAGCGATCCACGGCGGTCTCAAACCACGCAGCCTGGTCGTCCGGAACGTCCAGATCCAGAAAGAACGCAACGGCCTGCTCTTTCTCGCGAGCGAATTCACGAACCTGGAGATCGCCCGTGTGGGCGGTGGCTTTCCAATCCACGTGCCGCGCGCTCTCCAGCACTTCATATGGACGAATCCGATAAAAGTCGTGACCCTGGCCGCGGTAGAACGACGCGATCTCGCCTTCGAGCGAGAGCAGCAGATCTTCGAAGCCGGGTTGCGGATCGATGGATGGATAGATCAATACCTCACGCAACAGAGGGACGTTGATCCTGCGCTCAGTGAATCCGAACGGGAATCGTGTGGAGAAGCGAAAGCTGTTCTGGCGATACGAACCGCGCCGGGCAAACAGAAGCTCGACTGGTTCCTCGACGCGCTCGCCGCCGGGGATGACGGGAAAATAGAGCGGGAACGAAAGCCCGCTGTCGCCGGACGCAGTCACGTGGATGGAGAACGAGGGCATCCAACCCTTGGTATTGCGAATGACGATGCGAGCGTACAATTTTCGGCGCGCGGAGATATGTTCGGGGAGCAGGAAATCGAGCTCAAGACCGGCCAGCGACAGGCGGCTGATAAATCCAGAGACCATGAAGGTGGCCAGCATAATGGCCAGGATTAGAAACAGGAGATTGTTGGCGGACCCGAAAGCACCCAGAGCCACCACGACGCAAGCCATAGTGAACAACAGACCCAGGCGCGTCACCTGCTGGCGCATTCCGAGATCGAGCGAAGAATGGATGCGGGACCAGAGGCGAGTCACTTCCTTTAGAATACGAGGAATTCAAGGAAGGGACCGCTGCGCGCTCCCGAAGTCGAGGAAGAAAGCCCCGACCGATCGTCTTCTTCCCGGACTTCGGGGACGGTCCCCTTCCTGAATGCCTCGTATTCTTTGGAGCCTGTAGATTGTAAGCCGGTTTCTGTACCCGATAAAGGGCGATGGCCATTCATCTGGGCCAAGCATTTCTGCCTGGCTCTAGCGACCTACCCGAGAGTCGAACGGAGCGGGCAGCTCCTCCCCTCCTATTTGGTCTTGCTCCGCATGGGGTTTACCCTGCCGGCACGGATTACTCCAGCCGCGGTGCGCTCTTACCGCACCTTTTCACCCTTACCCCCGACACGGGCTCGAAGCCCGCGCCACGGGCGGTATATTTTCTGTGGCACTTTCCGTAGAACTCGCTTTGAGCGAATCCCCCCGGCCGTTAGCCGGCATGCTGCCCTATGGAGACCGGACTTTCCTCCCGGCCGGCGAACCAAAATCCGCCACCGAGCGGCCACCCGTCTACAGGTCCACATTCATTGTCGCAGCTATTTGGTACCGGATCGCGAACTGAAAGGATTCCAAAGCTTGTACGGCTTGGAGCGCACTACAGGTTTCGGGTGATTCTGTTTCTTCTCGTCGGTTGGGCCGCCAAATACCTGGGCGATGTAATCCTGCTCCTTGCGCTCAAATGCGACCACGGCTGGATGCTTCGATCCAATCAGGAATCCATTCACCACATTTCCGTTCTCGCCCGAGACAGAAACGGCGTAACAAGTTTGCGGTCCTCCCTCCAGGCTGTGGCGAACCACCACCATGTCCGAGCGTTGAACGACGCGCTTCACCTCGGACGAATCCGAACAGTCGGAGAACAAGAGCGCCGAGTCGGATTGTGCCGCGAGAGCTGTCCCAGCCAGAAGTAGAAGGACCGCACCCAGATTCGGGTTCATGCACTTCCCATTCAACCCGAGTGAGTGCGTCCGGAATACCAGCCAACGGTTCCAATCGCGGTGTCAGAAGTACTAGCCAATTCGTTTAGTGAGTTTGTGGATTATCGACGCACGGCATAATCTCACCCGCATCAGCCACGTGTGGCGGAGACGGCTTCGTCGACTAATATGTCAACGTCGTTCTCGTCGACGTCTTGAACGCGTGAACCGATCTCCTTGGCTTGCGCGACGATCTCCCGGTTGAGGCTCTCGCGTTCCTCGCCAGTGCGTGCGGAGTGCGGCAGACATGCGTTCAGACGTGCGGGATGATCAGGTATCATGCTTTTCATCTAGGATATCGAACTGGGATTGGCCGCTGGTCGGTGGGAAATAGTTGCCCTGCCCGCAAACCCCCAGGGCCGTCCTGCATCAACCCCGTCCTTTTTGCGACATTTTCGTCGCCAAAATTGTGCCCGGCGAATATGCTTGCGGTCATGAGGAAGAATCAGAACATACTCCACGCGTTTACTGAGGCCTGTGCCTTTTATCCGCGTGTGCCTGGGGCGCCGAGCCAATCAGAGTTGCGATGACTCCCGACCATTGGAAGACAACGGGCAACGTGGAGTTTCTGAAGCAGGGCGGATTTGATGCCCTGGAACTGAAGCCGGGTGATCGCGCGAAGCAAACGCTGACCGGAAACGCCGCTCCCATTGGGGTTTCGTTTCGAAACGGCACCATCGAGTTCGACGTGGACAAGCCCTGGTCGATGGGTACGGGGATCGCGTTCCGGCGTGAAAAAGACAGCTCCAAGAACTTCGAGTATTTCTATCTGAGACCCCAGGCCAACTGCGCCGAGGCTGTGGACTGCATCCAGTATGCTCCTCAAACCCACGGGGTCCTGCTTTGGGACGTTCTGCCACAATATCAAGCGCCGGCGCCGCTGCGGGAAGGCGAGTGGAACCATGTGAAGTTGGTGGCGTCCGGGCAACGGATGAACATATTCGTAAACGGCGCGAAATCGCCGACGCTGAAGGTGGGCAGGCTGGAAGGCGACAGCCAGGAGGGAGGGCTTTCGCTTGCCGGACCCGGTTTCTTTGCAAACTTAATCGTTACGCCGGATGCCGTCGATGGGCTTCCCGCCGAATCGGCGAAGGATAGATCCTGCTGTTCAGCGTCGCCGTCGCGATCGCCACAGGACTGCTCTTCGGATTGGCGCCAGCCCTGCAGGCCACGCGCCTGGATCTGTTTACCGCCTTGAAAGCGGTGACGGGCGCGGTAATGGGTGCAAGCGCTTCGGCGAGATTGCGCAAGGCGCTGGCCACTGCGCAAGTGGCCCTGTCATTCCTTCTGCTGGTGGGTGCGGGCCTGTTTGCCAAAACCCTAGGCAACCTGAAAGACGCGCGTACGGGCATGGAGAGGATCGGGAATGTGATCACGTTCCGTATAGAACCGGCGTTGGCCGGCTACACCGTTCCGCGCATGCGCAACTTCAATACGGAAGTGCTGCGGGAGATTCGGGCCACGCCGGGCGTGAAATCGGCGGCCTATACATACAATCCGCTGCTGCTGGGGTGGGCGCCCGACATGACCATGTCCGTGGAGGGACATCCGGCCAAAGACGGCGAAGACATGCAGGCCTTCTACAACGTCGTGTCGCCTGGATATTGGAAGGCAATGGGCGTACCACTGCTGCAGGGCCGGGAGTTCGATGAGAGCGATCGGATGGATCCGAGCGACAAGAACGCGGCTCCGAATGTGGCGGTGGTGGATCGGGCGTTCGCGGAGCATTATTTCGGCCAGCGGAGCCCCGTGGGCCGCCATCTGGGCTACTTCGGCCAGGTCCCGGGAGCCATTCGGATTGTAGGTGAAGTGGAGAACTCACTTTTCTCGGGACCTCGGGGGAGTTCGGAAAGGCAGATCTTCTTTCCATATCTACAGGCGAACTTCCCATGGCCGGCGAATTTTTATGTCCGCACGAGCACGGAGGCATCGACGATGTTTCCCGCGCTGCGCCAGATTGTGGCGAGGCTGGACCGGACCGTGCCGGTTTACGATATGAAGACTGTCGATCGCCAACTGGACGAAACGCTGAGCACGGAGCGGCTCATCGCATTTCTGTCCACCGTTTTCGGAGCATTGGCAACGGTGATGGCGGCGCTGGGGCTATACGGCGTAATGGCCTTTACGGTAGCCCGGCGGACGAATGAGATTGGGTTGCGTCTGGCGTTGGGCGCGCGCCAGGCATCGGTGCTGTGGATGGTGCTGCGGGAGGTGCTGATCCTGCTGGCCGCTGGCCTCGCGGCCGGCGTCCCCTGCGCGTACCTACTGAGCCGGTACGTATTGGCGCAGTTGTTCGGCGTGACGCCGACGGATCTCTGGACTTGTTCGGTAGCGATTGCGGTTCTGACACTGGTGGCGGCGACGGCGGGGCTCATTCCCGCACGGCGAGCGAGCGCGATCGATCCCATCCAGGCGCTTCGGTACGAATAGCGAACTGGCGGGTCTTTGGGAAATCAAGATGGATTAGCCACGTTATATTCGTCACAGCGCAAAGGGTCCACCCTCGGGGGACACCCAAAACTGAAAACCGGACAACGGGAGCGTTGATCCAGGACATTGATGGGACGGCGTGTTCACGCCAATCTTCCCATAGGTCGCGTTCAGCGATAGTTCGAAGCGATCCAACGCCGGATTGGGCGGCGCTCCGGGACATTGTATTTCGATCACCCACGTTCTCCTTTCTCGGTCGCCGCACGCAGGAGTATGTTCTGTCCCACCGCCAGTCGACCGATGCGAGTGACCGCACCGTAGATTCCCGCGGTGTTCTGGTTCGCACGAACGACCGCTTTCAGCACCTCTGGCGCAGGACTTGCTGAGTCGGGATCAAGGTTCACCATCGAGCAGCGAACGTCGCGCATCGTGACAGTGATGGCGGGGGCATCGTCCCCTTCGCCGAATGAGAGCACACCGCCCACCCACTCGTCCTCCTGGAAGGGAACCGATTGCAGTAAACGAACCACAACATTCGCGCGAAATCGTCGCACGTCCGGGCTCAGCCCTGCGAGTCGCGAGATCTCGCGCACCGTATCGGAGGCGATCACTGAGATGCTCGCTTCATCGAAGATGCCATGATTCAACTGCATCATCTGCACGGGAGCCCCGTACCGGCGTCCGACCTCCGTGGCCAAGTCCTCCCCTAAGGCAGGCATCTCTTCGCCATCCGGCGTGCAAATATGCGTAGGAAGGTCTCCCTGAGCACCGTCTTCACGGCGCTGCGGAGCAAACAGGAGCAGGTCGGGAAGCTTGCTTGCTGTTAGCCATGGGAACCCGCTGCGGTCATCAATCCGCCGGAATGCTAGGCGTCTGTCACCATCGATGCCGTGCCAGCCCAGCTTGGCGACCTCGAGTCGTTCGCCGCCCATGGACTTCACGGGATACCGGAAGATCGCCTCCACATGTCCACAGATCTTGTTCTGGGTCCTCTCCGTTGGCCGGGCTTGAGGTGTCCACCGAGGGTCCACGGACGCGAGCATATCATGGGTAAGCAGTGGGAGGTAGTCGGAGAGCGGAAGAAATGGAAATTCCGGGAAGCGATAGCCTGGCGAATACCTTCGATAAAAGCGTTGCACGTCGCCGTGCTTCGACTGCTAAGCGCAAAATTCAAAACCAGTTTCGCGCTACGTTTCGAGTTCGGTAGGCGCATCTGAACCGGCCTCAAGCAGTGGAGGCGCTGCGTGCGCACCAACGAGCAGCGGCTTGCGCGTACATCTCGCAGCGTCATGGCCTTTGTGATGCTGAATCTTGTACGTTTGGTACGCGATCAGGCCGGCAGCCTAAAGGGGGGACAACTTTTCTCCGATCCTCAAATGCAAGCGATCCGAGTACGCCACGAAACTCGGACGGTGACTTTCACAAACGATTGTACAAACCGTGCGCGCAGTGGGCGAACTCTTTGTATTGATCGAATGCAAACGCTACTCTGCGAAACGACATGACGGAAGCAAAGATAGTACAGCGCATCATCTGGCTCTTTCGGAAAGATCGAGCGGAAAGTTCGAGCCCTAGCCATTGTTCTTCGCTACCGATCAATCCGGCGACAGCATAGGCAAATCGTTTTTTCTCGTCCGTACTTTCATCGACGTATGCCCGAACCACTCCTAAATCTCTTCCTAGATCACCTGGCGTCGTTCCACTTCCTAGAGCGCCGTTCCGATTCCTTCCGGAATGCGCGTTGCGCTTCGCCGGAAACATCACAACCACCTCCACCTTTGTAGTGGTGATGTCGAACCTACAATCGTATGGGTGCCCAGCATGTGAATCGACAGACTGGTTAGCGGCGATGCAGCGTTGCAGATACAACTCGACGAAACCCGCAGGAATATTCGGGCGGTAATAAGCGCACTTCAGCAGGGCAAGGTGTCTCCGGAACTGTTTGAAACCAGCAGTGTCACTTGGCCTAAAATGCGCGTTCGGGCTGCGTTTTTGGCTCGCGTTCGCTAGATGAAGTTGATCACTGACGCTGCGATTAAGGCCGAACTTCTTTAGCCAGTAATAATATGTCTCCCGCCTGGATGAGAATCGATTTCAGCGCGCAGAAACGCGGCGACCATCTCGTAATCCTGTGATGGACCAATCTCAATCGGGATGTCGTTGTTAACGTTCCTCGACGATTCTACAGGTTGCGAATCGGTTTCGAGTTTTACCGGTTAAGGATGTCATCGGCTTCGTTAGTCGCCAGAGCTTTCATTCTTGCGAGCTCTTGTAACTCCACACCCAGATGAGCTGATGGTATTTCGACAGTGCGGCACGGTCGCCACCGTTTGTCTTGGTCCCTTCTTGCCCATGATCTTGACGAGTTGAATATTGCCCTCAATCCATCGGAGATTATGATGCAGCCGTGGCGGGCCCCCGCCTGTATCAGCCTGCCGTAGACGTCGCGAACCACGGGCGATCCAACATCAGACTTCCATCGTTTACATTGCAGCACGCCTTTCGTCTGAGCGATCTGAAGGACTAAATCGATCCCATCATCGCCTGAGCCCGATCCGATCAGCTCCTCCGGTCTTCACTGAGTCCGCAGTCGCCCACGCTCCTCCTCTTTCCTGTGCTCCTCTTCTCGACGCAAGTCCTCAGCACGGGTACGCCGTTCTGATTCACGCTGCTCGGATTTCGGTTGGACGAAATCTTGAGTCTGATCATACGTCTTTGAATCGGTCGCCCGTTTCGGGGGTTGTAAAGGACGTACTCGCATTTCCGCATTCCCTGGTTGGGGCTAAAGAACGCCGCTCGCAAGGCCGGCTGGAAGGGATCCAATGGCACACCTTCCGGCATACGTTGGCACCGCGGCTCACAAGGGCCGGCGCGGACCTAGTGACAGTCGAGGAGCTGGTGGGTCCTCCACGATTGCGGTGCCCATGCGCTACGCGGTACCAACAGGGAGTCGAAAGCGAGCGCAGTCAAGCTACTCAATCGACCTAATGACAAAGTAGTGGCACTCGTTTCTTCGAGCAAAGATCGGGCAAAGATCGGCGTAGTGACCATCGGCGTAGTACGATAGAAATCAGGGCAGTTAGGATACGGTGAGGTGCGAGAGTGGTTGAATCGGGCGGTCTCGAAATGCGACTTCGCACTTTTGCAAGCTGAACAAATCTAAAGAAATCCGCTTGCCGATCAATAGTTTGCGCCGAATTTGATTTCACTGGTTTCCCATCCTTTCTCACCAGCCTTGAGGGGCTTTTGGTGCCAAATTGGTGACACTAGACCAAAGAGTACTTCACAACGCAAACTGTCACCATTATTAGGATTAGGCTTCGTACCTGTTAGCAGACTAAAATTGCGGGTGGGATTCCGGGATTGTCGTTTCGCGAAGAGAGCCGTACGCCGCAAACGGTTTTGCTGCATGAGGCTGTCGCTCGCCAATAATCCATCCGGTTTTGATCCTCACGCCGCAATACGTTCATAGCGATGATGGTGGCCGCCGAGTTCAGCGATGCCTACGATCACGCCATCTTGCATAACTTGACGCTCAACCGGGCATTGTTTGCTGAGTGCCAGATGTGGGCGTGATCGGTGGTAGTAGCGGAAATACGCAGCCACCGTCTTCTTCAAGTGCCGAGTGTTCAGAATGATGAAGTGATTCAAACATCCCCGTCGTATCGGTTCCGATCAATCGCTCCGCATAGGCGTTCTGCCAGGGACTCTGAGGTGCTGTGAGCACCTCTTGGACACGCAGCGAGTTTTAGACGCCTACGTACCTCATCGCCATAAACACCATCGCGATCCCGAATCAGATAACGAGGCGTTTCGCGGTTGGCGAAAGCCTCTACGATCTGCTGAGCAACCCAAGCTGAAGTTGGATGTTCGGTCACGTTGAAGTGGAGCACTTCGCGGCGACGATGCTCCAGGACCAGGGATACGAACAAGAGCCTCAGCCGAATTGTCGGAACAGTAAAGAAATCAACTGATACGATCTGACCTAGGTGATTGCTCAGGAACGTCTTCCACGTTTGGGATGGCGGGCGCGGAACAGATCGTAGAATCCGTGAGACGGTTCGTTCCGATATTGTGATGCCCAGCATCTTCAGCTCACCATGAATTCTCGGTGCTCGCCACAGTGGATTAGCAATCGCCATCTGCTGAACCAATCTACGGATTTCGGCGGCAACGGCCGGCCTTCCTCGGCGAGGACCTTTCGGTTTCGAAAGTCGAGCCCAGAATCTGCGAAAACGTTTTCTTTGCCAGCGCACCACCGTATCCGGTTGAACGAAGATCAGGGTATGACGCCAACCACGCCAAGCCTGGGAGAGACCAACCCATGCGCACCGGCTCCACGTTCCGCGAAAATAGTTTAATCGCATGCTGGCCATCATTCTGTATCTGTTTCGGTTTGTTCGGTTGCTATGGGACGTATTTTTGGCGAACGACAGGGAAGACAGTCAAGCGAAATCTCGTGAACGGGTTCGGGCGATGTCAGGAGAGGCGAACGGCATCGAGGATTACGTCAATTGGCGACGCCGGGTCCTTTTTTAACGGCCCGACAAAACATCCGACGTCGGAGTGCCAAAATGGTAATTCGTGCTAATTAACGATCGCAACCAAACATTGCACCTGTCATTTGCCCAGCAACGCCTGTGGTTGTTGTCACAGATGGACGGTGTCAGCGAAGCCTACCACATGCCGATGGGCATGCGTTTGTCAGGCGAACTTAACGTTCGGGCACTGCGTAGCGCCTTGGATCGCATCGTGTTTCGTCATGAAGCGCTACGCACGACCTTCCGGCGCGTGGAGGATGTTCCGGTCCAATATATCGCGGCGGCCGACAGTGGATTTTCTCTGCAGGAACATGACCTGAGTCATTACGCCCAAGCTGCTTTGGCACTGGCACAACGTACCAGAGAGGAAGCCAGTCAACCGTTCGATATGGAACACGGCCCGTTGTTTCGCGGCCAACTCATCCGCATGAGCGAAAGCGAGCATGTGCTGCTGCTGACGATGCATCACATCGTCTCGGATGGCTGGTCGATCGGGCAATTGCTCAATGAGTTGAGCACGTTGTATCGCAGCTATCACGAAGGCCGTGACGATCCACTGCCGCCATTATCCATCCAGTACGCTGACTATGCTCTGTGGCAGCGACAGCGGTTGAGTGGTGATGTGTTGGAGAAACAGAGCGAGTATTGGCATCGCACGTTGGCCGGTGCGCCGACATTGCTGGAGTTGCCCACCGACCGGCCGCGCCCATCGGAGCAGACGTTTGATGGCGACAGAGTGGAGTTAGTGCTGGATGCAACGCTGACGAGCGAATTGAAGGTACTGAGTCGGCGTCATGGTGTGACGTTGTATATGACGGTGCTGGCCGCCTGGGCGACGGTGCTGTCGCGGCTATCGGGTCAAGGGGAAGTGGTGATCGGCACGCCGGTCGCCAATCGCACACGTCCGGAACTTGAGAACCTTATTGGTTGTTTTGTGAATAATCAGGCGCTGCGAGTGGAGGTATCGGGCAGTGTTGTGGAGCTGCTGAACCGTGTGAAGGGCCTAGTATTTGATGCCCAAGAGCACCAAGAGCTGCCTTTTGAACACGTGGTGGAGATCATCAAACCACCGCGGAATTTGAGTCACACACCGATATTCCAAGCGATGCTGGCGTGGGAGAACACGAGTGCCGATGTTTTTGATTTTTGCGGCCTGTCTATGTCGCATATCGAAAACGGGTATGACGCGGCACAATTTTTCGATCTGACGCTCAATCTCGGCGAAATGGGTGACCGAATCGTAGGTGGCTTGGATTACGCAACCGCGCTGTTTGACCGGAGCACGATTGAGCGACATGTGGGCTATCTGCGCCGGACCCTCGTCGCAATGGTGACCGACGAGCATCAACCGGTAGAACTGATCGCGCTGCTGGATGATGAAGAACGCCATTGGTTGCTGGCCTTGGGCGATGGCGGCCCGAGTGCCGCGTGTGCAAGCGTCAGTTTGTACGACCTCGTCGCCGAGCAGGCAGCGCGCACTCCGGATGCCATTGCGTTGGTTGAACCCGGCATGGAACTCACATATCGCCAATTGACACAACGCGTCAATGGCGTAGCTGAACAATTGAGAAGGCTTGGGGTGGATCCAGAGATTCGCATTGGAATTCTAGCGGACCGGTCAGCAGAGTCCATCGTAGGAATGCTTGGTATTTTGGCGGCGGGGGCGGTCTATGTTCCGCTGGATCCGTCTTATCCCGATGAGCGACTGGGTTATGTGCTCAATGATGCAGCAGTGTTGGCGTTGGTCGTCCCGACAGCATTGACTGATAGGGCTGCGGGGTGCGTGGCGTTGCGTCCGGAGCTATCAGGCAACGTGCTTGTTGTCGGGCAGACTCCGAGCAGTGAATCGCGTCCGATCTCAAGGGAGCACGCAGTCAATGCCGCATATGTTATTTACACCTCAGGCTCAACCGGTGTGCCAAAAGGTGTTGTCCTTGAGCATCGCAGCGCCATGAATCTGGTGCAGGGTTTTATTGCAGGTCTTGATTTTGTGGGTCACCGCTTTCTGATGATTCCGCCACTGTTTTTTGATGCTTCGGTGGGCGACGTGTTTCCAATACTTGCCGTTGGCGCGACACTGGTATTGCATCCCACGCCAACAGAATTGGGCCCGACAGAGCTGTCGCGTTTTTGTCGTCAACATCGCGTGACGGCGATCGACGCTACGGCGGCGATGTGGCGGCATTGGACGGATGGTTTTGTCGATCTGAGCACAACAGACGATGAGCCAGTGCTCCCCGATTTGACGTTGATGACGATTGGTGGCGAAGCGGTGCCGCTGGAACAGGTGCGCCGGTTTGCGAAACTCACCGATAACCGCGTCCTGTTGAGCAATCAATATGGCCCCACCGAAGCCGCCGTATCCGTTACGATGCTGTCGACCCGCGATGGCGCGGAGTTGAGTGGAGCTGAGCTTCCGATAGGTCGACCGTTGCCGGGCGTCCAGGTGTACGTGCTTGACGCTCGTCTGCAGCTCGTCCCGAGGGGCGTCGTGGGAGAGTTGTGCATTGGGGGCGTACAAGTGGCCCGGGGCTATCTCAATCGCCCCGAACTGACCGCTGAACATTTTGTTCAGAATCCCTTTGCATCTGGCACACCGTTCGATTCAACGTCACGGCTCTATCGCACCGGCGATCTGGTGCGCTGGAACAGTGATGGCACACTGCAGTTTCTCGGCCGGCGCGATCATCAAGTGAAGATACGCGGGTACCGTGTTGAGTTGAGTGAGATAGAAGTGTGCTTGAGTCAGCACTCCGATATTCGTGACGCGTTGGTGCTGGTGCGAGAAGACGCGCACGGCGACCAGCGCCTGGTGGCGTATGTAACGGCTGGCGAAACTGCGATTGATATTGAATCACTGCGTACGCACCTGGCTGGCGCGCTGCCGGAATACATGGTGCCGGCCGCGTATGTGCAACTGGACGTTTTACCACTGACCCCGAACGGTAAGTTGGACCGCAAAGCGCTGCCGGCGCCCGATGCAAATGCGTATATCACCCGCGGTTATGAAGCGCCAATAGGTCAAGTGGAGATAGCTTTGGCGCGGATATGGGCTGACGTGCTCAAGCTTGATCGCGTCGGGCGGCACGATAATTTCTTTGAACTGGGCGGCCATTCGTTACTGGCAGTGGCCGTAATTGAGCGCATGAAACGAGCGGACCTCGAAGCCGACGTGCGTGCGCTATTCTCCGCACCCACCTTGATGGCGTTGGCCGCAGCGGTAGGGGGTGATAGCGACGCTGTTGCAGTGCCGCCAAACTTGATTCCATCAAGCTGCACAGCGATCACGCCGGCGATGTTGCCATTGGTCAACCTGAGTCAAGAAGAGATTGACCGCATCGTGTCCCAGGTACCGGGTGGCGCTGCCAATGTGCAGGACATCTATCCATTGGCGCCGGTGCAGGAAGGCATTCTGTTCCACCATGTGTTGGAAAGCAAGGGCGATGTCTTCCTTGCTGCAACGCTGCTCAGCGTTGATCGCCGCGAGCGTTTGAGTCGCTACATAGAAGCACTTCAGCAGGTGATCCGCCGGCACGATATTCTGCGTACGGCGATGGCCTGGGAAGGGTTGGCCTCTCCTGTTCAAGTGGTATGGCGTCATGCGCCATTGATGGTAGAGGAAGTCAAGTTGGATCCTGCTGATGGCGACATTGCAGATCAACTTCGCACGCGCTTTGATCCACGGCATTTCCGGCTGGACATTCGTCAAGCGCCGGTCATGCGTTTGTTCTTTGCTGAAGATGCGCCGAACAATCGTTGGGTCGTCTTGGAGACGATGCATCATCTGATTGGTGACGTTGTGACACTGGCAGTGATGCAGGAAGAGATTCAGGCGCATCTGTCTGGGCAACTACAAAACCTGCCACAGCCGTTCCAGTACAGAAATTTCGTGGCGCAAGCGCGCTTGGGCGTGAGCAGCGAGGAGCACGAGGCCTTCTTCACCCAGATGCTGGGTGACGTAGACGAGCCAACGGATCCATTTGGATTGCAGGATGCCAAAGGCCATGGCAGCCGGAATGTCGGCGCTCGCTGCGAGGTTGACCCGCAGCTATGCCTGCGCCTGCGCGCCTGCGCGCGGGAGTTGCGCGTGAGCCTGGCCAGCGTGTGTCACTTGGCGTGGGCACAGGTATTGGCGCGGATTTGCGGCCGTGAAGACGTGGTCTTTGGAACGGTGCTGTTGGGTCGTATGCAAGGCGGTGAAGGTACGGCTCGGGGTATGGGGATGTTCATCAACGCTCTGCCGGTGCGAATGCGGATTGGCGACGAGAGTGCACGTACAAGTGTTCGCAAGATGCATGAACATCTGATCCAGCTGTTACGACATGAGCATGCATCACTGGCCCTGATACAACGTTGCAGCGCGGTACGGGCCCCTGCGCAACTGTTTACCGCGCTGTTGAACTATCGACACTCGGACAAAGTCGCTATCGAGCGGGACGCCAAAGCGTTGACTGGCACGGTGTTTCTGGGCGGTGGTGAGGGCACCAGCTACCCGTTTGGACTGACCGTCGATGACTTTGGGGATGACTTGAATTTGATCGCCCAAGTGGACGAATCCATCGATCCGCAGCGCCTGTGCGCCTTTATGCTCACAGCGTTGGAATCGCTGACAACCGCATTGGAGCAGGCTCCGACAACGCCGGTGCGTTGCCTGGAGATTTTGCCGGGCGCGGAGCGCCGGCAACTGCTGGTGGACTTTAACGACACGACGGTCGCATACCCGCAAGAGCAATGTGTTCATGAGCTGTTTGAAGCCCAGGCGATACAAACACCAAATGCAATCGCGTTGGTGTACGAAGAGCAAACCCTCAGCTATGGCGAACTGAACAGGCGCGCCAATCAACTGGCGCATTACTTGATCGCCCTCGGAGTGAAGCCAGACGACAGAATTGCCATCTGTGCGGAGCGCAGTCTGGAGATGGTAGTGGGTGTGCTGGGCATCCTCAAAGCGGGCGGCGCCTATGTGCCACTGGACCCGAATTACCCGACCGAACGCCTGGCGTACATGCTCAAAGACAATGCGCCGAATGTGCTGCTCGCCCATGCCCCAACGAGCGTGATGACCGCGTTGAGTGCGGTACTTGACGCCGAAAAGATTTCGGTGTTGGACCTACAGCGTGATGAGGCATCTTGGGCCGATCAACCAGCAACAAATCCGAGCCGAGAGACTACAGGACTCACTCCAGACCACCTCGCATATGTGATCTACACCTCCGGTTCCACGGGCAAGCCCAAGGGCGTGCTCGTGCCACACCGGCCACTCGTGAACACCGTCTGGAACTTCCGGCGCGAGCTGGACGTTGGCCCCGACGACACGGTGGTGGCCGTCTGCTCGCTCTCCTTCGACATGCACGTGGGGGACCTGCACGTGCCGCTCAGCGTCGGAGCGCGGATCGTGATGGCCAGCCGGGAGGTGGCCACGGACGGCAGCCTGCTGCGCGCGCTCCTCGAGCGCAGCGGGGCGACGCTGCTGCAGGGCACGCCGGCGACCTGGAAGCTGCTGGTCGCGGCGGGCTGGCAGCCGCCGCGCCGCTTCAAGGTACTATCGGAAGGCGAGGCCCTGCCGCGGGATCTGGCGGAGCAACTGCTCGACCGCGTCGACGTGGTCTGGAACCTGTACGGGCCGACCGAGACGACCGTCTGGTCGACGTGCGCCCCGCTGCGCCTGCCGCTCGAGCGCATCGTGATCGGGCGCCCGATGGGCAACATGCAGGTGTATATCTTGGACGTCCATGGCAATCCGACGCCCATTGGTGTCGCTGGAGAGTTGTGCATCGGTGGTATCGGCGTTGCACGCGGTTATTTGAATCGCCCAGAACTGACTGCCGAGCGCTTCATCGCCGACCCATTCAGTGCTATGCCACATGCACGGATGTACAAGACTGGCGACTTGGGCCGCTGGTTGCCGGATGGCAACATCGAATTCATCGGCCGCAACGACTTCCAGGTGAAAATTCGAGGCTTTCGGATTGAATTGGGTGAGATCGAAGCAC
>CZKS01000049.1_pt1 | contig 44409 bp, 44 predicted proteins | sample 1122221 | NCBI WGS metagenome assembly CZKS01 (sample SAMEA3539301, study PRJEB10725) | soil metagenome | biome: tundra; feature: field; material: soil | place: USA | collected 2010-05 | depth 0.15 m
TGAGTTACACCAACTCGTTTCGTGATCCACTTCATGAAGCGAGTTTTCGCGAGCCACTGCACAGGCTTCGGCATCGTCCGGAGCAGCCCGGTCTGGGGCACGGCCCCGGGGTCGAAGGCAATCGATGCGATTGAGCTCCCGGCCCGCCGTAACCGACGGTGCAGTTCATAGGCATAAAGGATGGTGCAGAGCTTTGACGTCGAGTAGCGCTTGCCCGCGGAAAGGGGTTTCTTGCCGTCTCTTCCATCGTTGGCAAGAGCAATCGCGTCCGGTTCAGCCACAATGCCGACCATCTTTCCATCCGCCGTGTCGGGATCATGCGTTCCGCTCGCAGTGAACACGATGCGTCCGTTGTCTCCCATTCGCTCAGTGAGCAGCTCGATCAGTAGGAAATGTCCAAGGCAATTGGTCGCGAAGGTTGTCTCATAGCCGTCCTTGCTATAGGAAAGCGGCCCACCGAAATATCCGCCTGCGTTACACAGGAGTGCCTCAAATGAGGCGACTTCGCCAGTGTCGAGCATCGCACGAAACTTTGTTGCTGCATCTCTGACGGAGCTCAGCGAGGAGGTGTCGAGCTCAAGTGTGCTGATCCTTATGTCGTAGGCCGTCCGGAGCTGTTGCGCTGTGGCATTGATCTGTTCCATGCTCCTTCCGGCGAGAACCAAGTTGTAACGCGAGCGAGACGCGAGCTGTTTGGCGCATTCAAGGCCGATTCCGGCGTGACCGCCTGTGATGAGAGCTGTTGGCACGATGACCTCTTTGATGTGGACAACCTCGTTAGGCCGGTAACAGTCCTGTCTTTGCGATATCGGCAAACCAAGAATAGGATTTCTTCGGGGTTCGTTCGCCCGTGTTGAAATTCTGAGCAACCAGGCCAAACTTCGAGGTAAAACCCAGATCCCACTCCCAGTTATCGAGCAACGACCACACAAAGAAGCCTTCCACCCGGCTGCCGCTGTCCATAGCCTGGATGACAGCACGTAAGTGAGTGCTCAGATAGTGAATTCGGAACTCATCATTGATGATTGCGTCGTGGTCACTCAAGGGGTCAGAACAACCGTTCTCCGTCACAATAAGACGCGGGTTACCGTAATCTTTGGTCAATCGATTGAGAATCTCTTGAAGGCCGGCAGGGTCTATCTCGCGGCCAGATGCATCTCGAGAGACGCCGGCGGGAGTTTTGCCCGGGCCTATGAAACTTGGGCCACTAAAATCCGCTTTTAGATAGAACGGTGTGTAATAGTTGACGCCAATGAAATCGCAACCCTGATGAACAGTGCTCATGTCCCCGGGCTTGACCGCATCGGCCAGCATCTTTTCCGCCGCCAGGGGATACTTGCCTTTCAGCAGCGGGTCCAGAAACGCGCCCGAGAATAGTTCATCATAGGCCAGCGCTGCGACGTCGTTAAGTAAATGGATTCTCCCTCCCTCTGGCCGGACTGGCGCGAGTGCCAGTCCGACTCCGATCGTCAGATCGTTTCGCTGCGCGCGCATCGCTTGAATGGCTCGGCCGTGGGCCATGTTCAGATGGTGGGTGACGGGGCCGATGAGCTTTGCGTCGTGCAACCCCGGTGCATGATTACCAATGAGATGGCCTAATAACATGTGAACGTTCGGCTCATTCAGCGTAATAAAGTTCTTAAGTCGATCACCCAGGCGGCGAGTGACCGCCACGGCGTAGTCCGCGAATCGCTCTCCCGTATCTCGCGACATCCAGCCTCCCAACTCATACAAGCGCTGAGGAAGGTCCCAGTGAAACAGCGTTGCGTAAGGAGTGATGTGTCTTTGGAGGAGCACATCGGTTAGCCGATCATAATAATCCATGCCGCGTTCATTCAGGGATCCTGAACCAGTGGGAAACACTCGCGGCCATGAGATGGAAAACTTGTATGTATTTAGGCTTGCGGCGCTCATCAACGCTGCGTCTTCCTTGTACCGGTAATATGAGTTACACGTTTTGCTGGGGGTAGAGCCATCTTTAATGCGCCCATTCTGCTTGGCAAAAATGTCCCAGATACTCTCACCTCTTCCATCGACATCCAAGGCTCCTTCGACTTGAAATGCAGACGATCCGCATCCCCAGCGAAACGTGCTTGGAAACCGCCGTACCTCAGATGCAGGGCTCTTGGATTTGCAGCCGGCAGCGATCGCAGCCGCTCCCAGGGAGAGGACGAATCGTCGGCGGGTCCAGTCATTCTTGTCATTCGTCATTGGCTATCTCAACTGTTCTTCCCGAGGTCATGACTTCCTGTGGCAAAGTCATTAGCGGGGAAGTTTTCGTCGGAACGTCCTGGCTGGAATACCCCAGCCGAATCCAAAGAGCCAGCATTCCGAGTGCGAGTCGGTGTCTCATGCATTCTCCTTTTCGTCTGAGCGATTCCGAGACTGAGCGTACTGCTGATCACCGAAGAAGAGCTACCGGAATCGCGCCAGTGCGCAGTAGCGGAATTGAACGCGAAGCGCGGGGATCGAGCGAGTGTCGCGGTGACGAAACTCGTTCCCCGCCTTTGACAGACCTTCGCGGACCGGTTCGGCTGACTGTTGGTGTCTTAAGCCGCAATCGCAGCGCAGGAATCCTCGCCCAGCGGCGGATCTCCGCGTCTGCCTGGTTTTGCGGCTAAAACCGACACTTGGCGGTATACTTGATGCACGCGAGCGCCGCGTCTCGCCACGGTCCCGTTTTTCACGGGCGCCGCTTTTCTCGAGTTCAGGGGGCCGCGCCATCCATGTTCTCTGTCTCAATGTTTCCGAGCGCGATCACGATTGGCCTTTATCTCGCGGCCAGCCTCATCGGCTTCGCGACTGGGACGGCGATCAGCATTCTTCTTCTGGTTCTCACCGTGCGCGCGGGCAAACTGCCGGGCGCCAGCGCAGCCAATATGCTGTTCGTGACTTGCTGCCTAATATGGAATCTGAGCGGTCTCGCGCATTCCGTCGCCCTCACATGCGGCGCGCCCGAACAGGGACGAGCGGCGCTCATCATCCTGGCCTGTCAGTACACTGCAGCCGCGGCATGGCCCATCACCGTGTTAAGCCTGTGGAGCCCGCTCGCTATCCTGCATTGGCAAAGAATCGGCTGCCGGTCGCTGCAGGCGCTGGCGGTGATCACCTGTACACTGATCGTCGTACCGCTCTGGCACGGCGTCTTAACCGGTGGGAACTCGTCACTGCTTTTCCTCAAGTTATCGACCCCATACAACGGAGCCATTCTGCTCACGCTGGGAATCGCCCTGTTCCGGGAACGGCTCGCATCGCGGGCGATGAGGCTTCCTGTTTTGGCGCTGCTGGTGGGCACCTTCGGCGCCATGACGGCAGTTCTCATCCACCAATTGTTGCCGATCGACCGTGTTGTTTCCGACCTGCTCCGCGCCGTCAGCGAGCAGATCACACTCCTCGTCGTGCTAGGCGCATTCTTCTTGTTCGCCCGTTTCCGGTTTTCCGATTTGTTTATCCGCTATAGCCTCAAGGTCGTGTTGGCGGCTGTCACGGCTGCGGCCTTCACCCTGTCCTACTACATCCTCTCGTTCTTCCGTTTCGAGGGCCGCGTGGCATATCCGGGGGCTGCCCGGGCATGCGTCGAGACCTTGACGGTGGTTCCCCTGCTGGTCCTGTTCACGTTCGTTGACCGTCATATCGGCGAATGCGTCAACCGTTGGATCTTCCATGCGCCGGACTACCGCACTCTGCTGGGGGAGTTGTCAGAAAAGCTGGCGCGCCTTCGGTCCGAGACAGAGATCGCCGACGCCGTGGAGACAACTGCCCGTCAATCGCTGGAGCTGAGAGCTGCCCGGATGGTTGCGCTCGAGAACTTGTCCAAGACGAGCCTGCCCAAACCGAATTGGCCGCCCTCGGATGTGCCCGAGCCAGATTGGTTGTGCGCGGTCAACGACGCCGAACTCGTGGAACTCGATTGCCACCCATGCCACGCGGGGGCATCCCAGGACGAAGTCGAACTGCTCGTTCCGGTTCGATCGGAGGGCAGGGTCACCCACCTGCTCGTCATCGTGCCCGGTCCTGCGCGGCGCGGCCTAGTGACGCACGAAGTGAATTATTTGCGCAGCGTGGCAGCGCAGTTCGGTCATCGGCTCGACGCACTGCACACGGAAGAGCGGCTGGTCGCGGTGCAGAGCCGTGAAGCAGTGCTGCAGCAGCAGGTGACCGAGGCGGAGCTGCGCGCCCTGCGCGCTCAGGTCAACCCGCATTTTCTCTTCAATTCGCTCAACAGCATCGCAAACCTCGTGGTGACCAATCCCGAGCAAGCCGAAACCATGACTCTGCGGCTCGCCAGAGTCTTTCGCCATGTGCTGGCCAACTCCGCGCGCCCCCTCATTTCACTGCACGAAGAAATCGAGTTCCTTAAGACGTATCTGCAGATTGAAGAAGCTCGGTTCGGCAGCCGGCTTCAAGTCAATATTGCCGTCGACCTGGCGGTCGCCATGGAGCAGATTCCCTCGCTGATCCTTCAGCCCATTGTTGAAAATGCGCTGAAGCACGGCCTGGGACCGAAGCCCGGTCCAGGCCACCTGTGGATCACCGCCGACGTCGACGGAAATCAGGTGCGTCTGCGAGTGGAAGATGACGGCGTCGGAGCCGCAATCGATGTCTTGAAACTCAACGGCAGCCATGGACGATCGAATGGAGTCGGGATCGAGAATGTTTCGCAGCGCCTCAATGCGCTCTATCAGGACCAGGGCCGGATAACAATAGAAGTGCGGCAGGCGGGTGGAACGCGCGTCACAATTCTCTTGCCACGCCAGAGCGGAGCCGCGGCGTGATGCGGAGCTTGGTCATTGACGATGAGGCGGATGCTCGCGCGCGGCTGATCCGGTTGCTCGGCGCTCATCCCGAAGTCGCTGTGATCGGCGAGGCTCAGGATGGCCTCAACGCGATTGAGAAGATCGAAGAGCTCCGGCCTGACCTGTTGTTTCTCGACATAGAGATGCCCGGGCTCAAGGGCTTCGAGGTGCTTCGTTCGATTCCGTCCGCGATCGAGACTCCGCTCGTCATCTTCACTACGGGGTACGACCAGCACGCCCTCGCAGCCTTCGAGGCCAACGCACTTGCCTATCTCCTCAAGCCCATCGAACCCGAGCGGTTGTCGTTTGCGATAGAACGCTCGAGCAAACTGTGCTCTATTTCCGCGGAAAAAGAAAGGGAACGCGAGAACATTCTGCGCGCGACAGGCGAGGCCCCGAAGACGCTCCGTAAAATCGTCTGCCGGAAAAACGGACGCGCCCTGCTTGTGCCTTCGGAACAAATCCTCTGGTTCCAGGTGCAGGATGGCATCGTGCATGCGACGACAGCGAAAGACTCGTTCTGGGTGAACTACCAACTGGCCGAACTTGAAGGCGCCTTGCCGCCGGAGGAGTTCTTCCGCGCGCGCCGCGAGGTGCTGGTCAATATATCGCGGATCAAAGAGATCAAGCCTTACTTCAAGAGCAGCTTTCTGCTTGTTATGTCCGACGCTGCATCTACTGAGATCGTCGTGAGCGAACGGCAGGCCCGGCCGCTGCGCCAGCGCCTGCCCGGGCTCTAGCCAGAATCGCATTTAACGCAATTTGCCTTCCATCCCGTCAGGATAAAGGACAGTTCAAAGCTCCATGCCAAACCGATTCTGCATTTCGCGTTTACCTATTAATAGGTGCGAGTTGGCGGTTGCCCGACGACGCTCCGCGTGGGTGGGAGCGCCGCGTGTTCACCGGTGACGGCCCCGACCGGCGGCTCTACAAAACCTGCGTGCTGTCGGAGTTGGGGAAGAGTAGTCTGCGTTCGGGTGATCAGCCGCCGGTATCAAGACTTTTCCGGACGTACAAAGGCGAATGCACCAGCAAATGGAGGTTGGTCCTTTTCTTCTGTCGACCTTGCTAGCAACGATGGTGTAGTGACTATGCCGCTTTGCACGCTCTCTCTAGAGCCGAAAGTCATACTCATAGGATCCTGCCGGCCTCGGTAGCGCGCCAAACAAGGATCGCCGCGTAGGCGCGCCAAGGCCGCCATTGTTCCGATTTAGCCTTTGCCACCTGAGCGTGATCGACCGGAAACGCGTCAGGATCATTCAAGGTACGCATTACGATGTATTCGCGGGTAAGATTATCCAGCCCTGGAATCGAGCTCAGCTCCAGCATCGTCTTGTCCACGTCCACACAGGAATTTAGCGGTAAAGCTCCCGTTGTGACCCTGGTCGCGAGTTGGCGAATCGATGAAGCGATTTTTGATGATACTCCAACTCGCTCAATATCGGCCGTGGACAATTGCCTCGCCGTAGGGAAGGTTCGCGTCAGTCCCCAACCGCCTGCGACTGCGCAACCAAACAACGATGCCAAGCGACTACCCGTCTGGGCGGCTTCGCGAGGATCACGAAGCTGCCCAAGGATAGCCAGCACCGCTATCTCGAATCCATCCCAGGCGCCGGCGACTCGGACTCCCTCAATAGTTTTCAGTTGCTCAGCCAGTAGCGGGTCGGTCCCCAAGTGGGCCTCAATGATGGTTGGGTCGGCAGCGAGATCAAAAACCCTTCGAATACGATCCACTATGTACATCAAGGTCCTCGGTTGGGGAAATCGAACTTCGAGAACAATCTCGTTCTGAGAGACAAGCCTGGAAACTTTAACGACGCCAACCTTATCGCCAACGGAGACAGTTCGTCGATACTCGCCATTCTGTACAAGTTCAACATCTGGAATTGAGCGTTCTTCGAGGAACCGTAGCAAGGAATTCCAATCGAGGGGCGGACGGTACGAAAGTTGGAAACGGTAGCAGTCGGGGTCAGCTGGGGCACGGCGGCGTGCCATGGATCGCAGTTGACTCGGCGTCCGCAAATACGTCTTCCGAATCGCGTCGTTGAAGGCGCGGAGGCTGCCAAAGCCAGCTGCATTTGCAACCTCACACACGGGGAGGATCGTTTCATCCAACAACTTCTTCGCGAAGTGGGCTCGCCGCGTTGCTGCGACTTGGTGAGGCGTCGAACCAAGATGTCGCAGGAACAATCGCCGCAAATGGCGTCCGGTGACGCCGTGGCGAGCAGCGAACGATTCCACGTCTTCACAGTCGAGCGCTCCTTCATCGATCAAACGAAGCGCACGAGACACTACACCCGAGGTACCAAACCAGGCGGGCGTGCCTGGCGAAGCCTCTGGCCGGCATCGCAGACATGGCCTGTATCCAGCCGCCTCCGCAGCCGCAGCAGTTGGAAAATAGCGAACGTGTTCGTACTTCGCACTCGGCGATGGACAGATCGGGCGACAGTAAATCCCTGTAGTTGTAATGGCAATAAAGAAGCGCCCGTCGAAACGGGCGTCCCGAGCCTGTCGCGCCCTGTCACATGTTTGGAGGTCCAATTCCATCGTCCTTCTGCAAATTGCACCGGTCGAATTCCCGCGACAACGAGGAGGCGCGCAAAACTGCTCTGCCGTTGCCCCAGAAGATCTTACGACCAACGAACCCCTAAGACCGGAAGGTCCGTTCCTTGCTCTCCCCAACTGTTGGGTGAGATCGGGGAGCGGAATAGTCGAAGCTTACCATGACTAGGCGGCCGACGATAAGCAGCAAACGGATCCTGCATCTTTTGACAGTTGCAGGGGGGCAGCGGCTCGATCTCGCGCCCGACACAGCGACGTTACCAGTTTCGTGTCGTCCGGCCTTCGGAATGCTGCCACCCTTACCTCGACGTTCATCGAACAACGAGGTCCACTTTCCGCCAGCCTGCGTTTGAAGAACATGATATTCTCTGTCTGGTTTACGAATGGCAAATGCGTTTGGGAGGGACAAGTGCCGCAGTTTGTTATGTCGAATGCGAGCTTGCTTCAATTGTTGGTCATTAATCTCACGTTAGTGACGCATGCGCAAACGCCAACGGTCATGGAGCCAAGGAGAATACTAGAGATTCGGTCATATACCCTAAGACCCGAAACTCGAGACTACTTTCATCGATTGTTCATCGAAAAGAGTCTGCCCTTGCTGCAGCAAGCCAGGATCGACGTGGTGGGTTACGGAGCATCGCTTCACGACTCGAATTCATACTTTCTAATGCGTTCGTATGCATCAATAAAACAGCGGCAAGAGAGCGAGGATTCGTTTTATACCAGCGACGCATGGCTGAAAGGACCGCGAGATGCGGTGCTGGCAGCAATTGTGACTTACACGACAATGGTCATCGAAGTGGACGAAGTAACGCTTCGAGGCTTGCGAAGGAGCGCCATGGGGACAGATTCACAAGCGTCAGATCTTGATTTGCTGATTAAGCTTAATGCCGACTATATCCGCTCGGTGGAAACAAGTGATGCCAAGCGGTTCAACGAAATTCTTGCTGAAGATTTTCTTTGTTCGCGGCCAGACGGATCGTTGGTGGATAAAAATGAGTTCCTGCGGCAGATTTCGTTGTCCGTTGGCATGACGCAGCTACAGGCCCATGGTATTAAGGTGAGGATGATGGGTGAGTTCGCTATTATCCATGCCGGCACGACATTCGTCGGAGCCAACGGCAAGCCTACATCAGGCCGCTACACGGACGTGTGGGCGCGTCGCGACGGAAAGTGGCTCGCAGTGGCAGCTCATGTGACTCGAACAGCATCGAGTGACGGGGTGAGGTAGTTGCGTTTGAACCGTAGCTCCCCGATGTTCGCGGTTTCGATCTTGTTTTTGCGCAGGGCACTCATTGGTGAAGATTGAAACCTTGACGAAGTCATAACCGGAACGTGTAGTCGAGACGAGTCGAGGCTAACGGGAGTCGTGATGTTTGTACAATTGCCGTGCTCAAGCTCATATGGACGTTGGCGGCAGCCGCTTTTGAATTAGGTGCAGTCGTGCGAGTGGTCTAATTGCGGTACCCAATATGGACCTTTGCTTTCGGACCAATAGGGATTACGATGTTGGCAATGGTCAGGTGGGATGAGAGGCGCGAAGAGGCGGTTCAATTCGTCGGGGCACCGCCCCTGCGGACCATCGAAATGAGGCTTCGCAAGCAGTGAGCCACAAAGCAGCGTGCGCATTACTATTGTCTTTGACCTCGCCAATCTGGTGCGGCGACTGGAGCCCCCGGCTTGCGGCGGACTACCTGGACTCGCTCCAAAAGGAGCGGTCCGCCTGGCCGGTTGCCAAGGCTCCCGGTGGAACCTGCTTCTCCTGCCACACCAACACGACCTATCTGCTCGCCCGCCCCGCTCTGCGCAAGCTGCTCGGAGAGGCTCAGCCGACAGAGCACGAAATGGCCCTCGAAGGCCTCCGTGCGCGAGTCGGCAAATGTTCGGGAAAGGATCTGTTCGCCGGCTTCGCGGCGGAATCTAAGGCGTCGCAGGCCGTGGGTGTGGAATCGGTCCTCGCGGCCTTCTTCCTCGCACGCAATGATCCCCCTGGCGCCTTGACTCCAGCGGCTCTTCGGGCCCTCGATCGAAAGTGGAGCTTCCAAAACCAAACGGCCGACTCGAAAGGCTCGTGGCCCTGGTTCCAATTGGAACTGGATCCCTAGGAAACAGTTTGCACGCTAATTGGCGTACCCTTCGAGTATGGACCAATGGCAGGGCTCACAAGAACAGGCCCGAAATCTCGTCCTAGCCGCACTCCAACCCTAGAGAGTTCATGATGAAAAACAACAAGAGCAGCGCATTCAAAATCGACATCACCCCGGACGTATTGACCGATCTACGCCAGCGACTGAAAAACACGCGTTGGTCTTATCAGGCGGAGGACGCTAATTGGGATGCAGGCACCGATCTCCATTACCTCAGGGAACTCGTCGCCTATTGGCAGGACGCTTACGACTGGCGGAAGCAGGAAGCGGCGCTCAACCAACTCGCTCAGTTCAAAATTGAAGTGGATGATATCGGTATCCATTTCATTCACGAGCGTGGCAAAGGGCCGAAACCGTTTCCGATCATTCTCACGCATGGCTATCCCGATTCGTTCTATCGGTTCGCAAAGATAATTCCCTTGCTTACCGACCCGGAGTCATTCGGCGGACGGGCCGAAGACGCGTTCGATGTGGTAGTGCCCGATCTACCGGGCTATGGGTTTTCCGACAAACCAGTGAAGCCTGGAACGATCTTTCGGGTCAACGACCTCTGGGCGCGTTTGATGACAGACAAACTTGGCTACGAGCGATTTGGGGCGCATGGCGGAGACTGGGGCAGCACTGTTACCGAACAACTCGCGCGCAGTCACCCGGAGTCCGTCGTGGCCATTCATCTAACGGACGTTCCGTTTGGGCATATTTTCCAGAAGCCCGGCGATCCCTCTCCGGCTGAAGAGAAATTCTTTAAGAACAACGATCAATGGCTGAAGAAGGAAGGGGCCTATGCGCTGATCCAGTCCACCAAGCCGCAGAGTCTCGCTCACGGGTTCAACGACTCGCCGACAGGGCTGGCCGCATGGATCGTGGAGAAATTCCGCGGCTGGAGCGATTGTGGCGGCGAGATCGAATCGCGGTTCACCAAAGATGAACTCCTAACCCACGTGATGATTTACTGGGCAACTGAATCGATTGGTACGTCGTTTCTGCCGTACTACGATTACGCGAACGCGGGCGCACTGACTTGGATAAAGGAGGGGATGAAGAAGTGGGCCGGTTCATCCACAGTGCCCGCTGCCTTCGCGCTTTTCCCGAAGGATATCAGCCAGCCGCCGCGCGATTGGGCAGAGCGGTTCTTCAACGTGCAACGCTGGACCGAGATGCCGCGTGGTGGTCATTTCGCGGCGATGGAAGAGCCGGAATTGCTCGCCGAGGATATCCGCATATGGTTCCGAGAGTTTCGCTAGAGACGCGACCGAGTTCCAGAAGGATCAGCCGTGCCAAATAGCATGCAAACTTCTACGTCAGATAATTTGCAAAGTGAAACTGATGCGCGAGACAACCTGGCACTCGCGCGTGCCAAACGATTCATCCTCAGTGAAGACCGGAACTTTGTCGAAGTGGTCGAAGGAACTCTCTGCATCGCTTCCACCTTGACAGATAGGCCCAGGCCCAATTGACAATGGCATCCGGTGTCATGCGCGGCGTCCAGTATCGGCAAGAGGTTCGATGCAAGAAACAATAAAAGCGGACCAAGTACCAATTCCCCTCGGTTGGCGCGTATACGGGCTCGGTGTGATCGCGCTGGGCATGGCGTGCCTGGCGTTTGGGGAACCGGACCCGGGGCAGCCGATCCCGAAGAACTTTCCCGCACGCACGGCGCTCGCCTACGCGACCGGAGCCTTCATTGTCATTGCCGCCGCCGCCGTCGAATGGCGCCGGACCGCCGCCTGGGGCGCCGCGGCACTGACGTTCTACTACGCGTTCTTTGTCGTCCTCCTGATGAACGGCCGCCTGCTGCTGACCGGCTACGGCGTATTCGTTACCTACGAAAACATCGCCCAGCAACTGGTCATCGCCGCGAGTGGACTGATCATCTTCGCCGCTACCGCTCACTTAGATGCGGCATGGGGCCCCCGCCTAACGCGGCTCGGCCAATTGACCTTCGGCGTTTGTGCGTTGGTATTCGGCGGAGCGCATTTTGCCTACATGAACCTCACCGCACCGCTGGTCCCCAAGTGGTTGCCGCCTACGCAGGAATTCTGGGGCTACGCCACCGGCGTTGGCTTCATCGCAGCGGGCCTGGCGATCCTGACAGGCGTGCAGGCGCGCCTCGCCGCCATTCTGATGACCGCCATGCTCGCCTCATTCACTCTGCTGGTCCACGTGCCGATGCTCCTGGCCGATCACTCAAGCCACTCTAACTGGACGGATGGCGCCATAAATCTAGCCGTAGTGGGCGCGGCTTGGGTAGTGGCGGACTCGCTCGCCCCGGCAAAGGAGATCAGCAGAGAATAACTACGGCAATTTCAACTGGTACACCGCCGACTTCACCGGCCCCGCTTCCCCGAAGACGATCACATGGTCCAGGCACTCGCGCCGGATGGAGCCGATCACGCGCTCCACGTAGGCCCGCTGCCACGGTGATCGCGGAGCAGAGAGCACTTCCTGAATCTGCATTGCGTTTACCTGCGCTCGGAAGGTGTCACCGAAAATCTTATCTCGATTCGGCTGCAGTCAGCTTCGGCCGTTTTCCGGCAGACCGCTTAAGGACTCCGATCTGGTGGCGAAGAGGCAGGTTCTCCAGTTCCAGCGCAGCGCGAGAGCGGAACATCGAACCCAGCCTGGAAAAGAGAGCGGACAATAAGATCAGCATCGGATAACTGCCATCTTCTCAAAGAGAACGGGGTTTTCGATAGGGACAGTCGGATTGAGTTGGCTGCCCCAGCAGATCAGCCCCGCGACGAAAGTGCCGTGGTCGGGATTCCGGTAACCCACTACCCGAACGCCGTGAGATGCAACCTCCGCGGACAAACCCCGAGTGAGAGCCTCTACGGCGGCCTGCGTCTGGGCGAAGCCTCCTTAGTAATGGGATGCCCACTCGGGAGGGCACGGCGGTGACGGTCATAATCAAACCCGATCGTTTACGACCATCCGCCGTGCGGCGAGGCGTGCGGTTAGAAAGTATGACCGGGCGTACGTCGCTATCGGAAGCAGGATTTGATCGGCATCTATATCGACCAAAGGTACGCCTCCTTAAATCCTCGGGGGACACCTCGATCCGGCCATACGTGGACACCTAAAATCCGGCCAACGAAGTGAGCACGCTGAGGTCATCGCCGCTTCACTAAGCACATTAAGGAACGTTGGCCTTTAGAACTTGGGGACCCTGTCCCCAAGCCCCTGGGATTTAACGCTTTAGGCCAGACCAGATGGCCGGTTCAGGTGGACGAATTCAAGCTGGAGCCCGAGAACCGGTTCATCATAAGACGGTCATCGGCCCGTCGGCCGGGTCGGAGGTGTCCACGTATGGCCGGATTTTAGGTGTCCACTGAGGATAAATAAATCAAAGCAACCTTGTACTTTAGCATCAGTGTGCTCACCTCTTTGTTGTGTGCTTTCACTTTGTATTGTGCCGGCGAGGGGGTGACCACTGAGGAGTAATCGGTGCGTCGAAGAGTTTTTTGGCGACCAGCACATGCCCGTAGAACTCTCGATGTTTCTGCAGGATGGAGCCTGACGAACCGACGTGACACCGACATCGATAGTCAGGTCAGGTCCGGGGGTCGTCTCCGGAGATGTCCGCAACCACACCGTCCCCTGGGAGCCGCTCTCCGGTGGTTTACTTTCGCTGTGGTGCTGAAGGGTCTCCGTTCGTTCAGGGCGACAGCGCATCGGTTGGCGCAGCCACGCGTTGTCGATGCCGGAGCCACGGCCCAGAGGGAAATGCCACCCTGAAGGGCGAGCCCAGTTCGGGATTTGAATGCTCATTGCCCCACCGTTCGGCACCTGAGCCCTTGAATGGGCGGAGTCAATAGTGCCGATCCAGCCTGCAGAAATCTTTCGGTGTGCGGTAGCGAAACGTGCATGTCAAATGACGATTCACTAACCCACTCGGAATGGACAGCGAATCGCACCGGCAGGTCTGCGGTTTCGAAGATCTAAATCTTGACACAACCGGGCTCACGCCGCGTCGCGTCGACAACGCGAAGCAGCTCATCACTAAAGAGTCGTTTCTTCCCCTGTACCGGCTCGAAGATGGCGATGAAGTGAAAGGACATAAGCCAGGCCGTTCAGTTAATGTCTATTCGATTTTCGAGAAGCCGAATGAGATCTTCGACCTGCGTCTTAAAACTTGCCGGGGCTGTGGCGAGTACTAGCTTCATCTCTTTGACAGCGGTGTCGAAATCACCTTCGGCGGCAGCTAGCCGTGCTGTTTCGTTGTGCGCGATCCAGGTGTTCGGATCTTTTTTGATATTTAAGCGAAAGAGTTCGAGTGCCTCCTTCTTTCGGCCCTGCGCTTGCAGGTTTCGCGCGAAGACTTGGATCTGCAATTGAGTGCCGAGCTCGAATGCCTTGCCCCGTGCGGCGACAGCCTCTTTGTCGCGTCCCAGAGCCGTGAGAGCACGAGCCTTTGTCATCTCGTTTTCGAAGCGATCCTCATTTTGAATAGACTGATCCGCATATCTCAGAGCCTCGTCCGGGTCCAGCTTGTTGTCCAGGAGGTAATTTGCAGCCTCCATCCCAGATTGCCATTCGAACTGTACTCGCGAGCCTAGTTGTCTGCGGAGGCTCTCGCTGACGATTTTGGGCGTGCTGACCTCGATTTTGAATGCCACTCTGACCTTTTCCCAAGTCATCACTGCCAAAGCAGAAACTGGAGTGACCTCGTCAAACTCATAAGTGAGCATCTCGTGGTTCGGAACGATCTGAGGGGACACCGCGACACGCAGGGCGTCTTCGGACTTGTCATACGTGAAGCTCCCCCACGCTCCTGAGTTCCTGGAGAAGATAACAACCCAAGACGCCGTCCCTGGGATCATATGTAGGCCATAAGAGCCCTTCGGCAGCTGTTGACCATTGATAGTTAGTGGATCGGTGATCTCAAAGGTCGTGTTCTCGTTTGCCCCAGCCCGCCAAACCTGATCATAGGCTTGGATGCCACCAAAAATCTTCCGGCCCTTGACGAAGGGACGATGGTAGTCAATCGTAACGTCGGTGATTCCAATCCGCTGGGCGATCCGAGCGTGTTGGCTGTCGCGAGGCAGATTTAGAAGCGCCGACTGGGCTTGGACAATGCCAGTTCCCATCACGGCGCCAGCGATGGTCAGTACCGAAAATGAAACATACGTACGCATAAAGAAACCTCGTTGAATTCTGCACTCGCTACCCACGGGGGAGTTGAAGGATATAGCGGGGAGTGTCTGTGCCATCGGCTAATCGGGGGTCGGGTTCAGGCGTCTTCGCTTCCAACCCCATCGGAAGTATTCCTGCCCAGACGGGCAGGCTGTAGTCCTCTTCTTCATCAACCGGGGGCCCCTGTCGGGTTTTGGCTGAAGCCTCCTCAATAAGGAAATCCAGAACCAAAGTCGCCCTCAGTTCTTTCTCGCTCGGGCTGCGCACATCATTCCAACGGCCCGGGATCACATGTTCCGAGATCAGTTCGAGTGCTCTCGCCTTTTCACCAGGCTCGTCGACCTTACTACAGGTACCGAACGCGACCACCGACCGGTAGTTCATAGAATGATGGAATGCAGATCGCGCCAAGACCAAGCCGTCCACAAGAACTACCGTGACGCAGGCCGGGGTACCGCCGACAAGTTTCTGGAGCATCCGACTCGCCACAGAACCGTGCAAATAGAGTCTGTCTCCGTCACGGCCATACAGCGTTGGAATCACAAATGGTTGTCCATTGACGCAGAACCCCACGTGAGCGAGAAATCCGGCGTCAAGGATTGGGGAAATGGTCCCCCAGTCGCGCGATCCCCTGTTCGGGATCCGCCAGAGTTCAGTACGCTTTGTCAGGTCCATCTTTCACCCGCGTGTCAATCGCGATCCAGTTGACCTCCCAAGTCTTGCCTCCGTCATCCGAAAAAGCCTGCTCAAAACGGCAAGAACCGGGCTTTATCTCAGACCAAACATTCCGAACGCGGATGGTCCGACCGTTGAAGGTCTCTTGATCATAAAATTCTCCGCGGCCATCCTTGAACTCACCGACTGTTGGGGGACTCAGAGTGCCTTCCCTACTATTGGCGTAACTGAGGCTCCATTGGCGCGAAGTCGGATTGTAGAGTCGGAGGGACAGTGCTTCAATGTGCCCTCCTGGCCCGTCAACCAACAGCTCTACCAAGTTGGCCCGGCCGTCCCAGATTTTGCGGACTATGGAGATTCCATCGTATTCGGCCCAGTCTTTAGAGCCACTAAGTGGGCGCTTGAGGCGGGAGAGGTGTGTCTTCCAGCTACCAAGCTCAAAATCGAAATCATGCTGACCGCCATGTTCACTTGTGCGGAGGTTGGGTGAAGGCGCCGCAGCTTGCGTTTGGCCATGAATTGGAAGTGGACGGAGGCCTCCAATCCATAGGAGTGTAAGAGCTAGAATCCCACGCTTCATCAGGCTGCCTTCGTTCATAACCGATCCCCCTCCGACAGTATCTGTAGCAGCGATCACGCTACCCAGAGTCATCGCAATCTTACTGCTCTTCAAGAGTGCACCATTTCATGGCATGGCGCCAGATCCACATTCGGCTTAAGCAGCAATACCACTTTGGAAAACGTGAGAACTTCAGCACGACAGAGCCTCAATCATCAATGAACAAAGTTGATCGCAAGCACCGGTGTGACGGTGGCTGCCGAATTGTGACGTGCCGGTATCAGTCGTGTACCAACAATGACGCCGACATAGGACCTCCAGTTGTACTCGATCGCCGGAACAACAGCGAGGATTTCGTTGGAGCTCAAGTTAAAGGTCAGGGGAGAACCGCCGCTGCTTCCGGTTACAAACGTCCTGCCACTGTGGCGATAGGTCAAATCGAGTGCTAGAACCCATTTTCTCGTGAGGCTGTACTCCCAGGCTATGTCTGCGAAGAATGCCTTGCCGGGGTTCGCACTGCCTTTAAATGCTTCAGTCGTTCCGTAGACGCTGACGCCGGCGACCCTAGCACTCGTCGAGACTGTCTCCGAGACGTTGAGCCGCATCCGCGCGATTCGCCCCGTCCGCGCCCAAAGGTACGCTTGTGTGTTGAGAGCCAACGTGGTAGAGAAGTCACCACCCCCCAGACCGTTGCTCGGTCGGCTTCCAAGTTGATCATACCGGCCGGTGGGGAGTGTTTCCTGCACCTGCAGGGACATCGTTGGTAACCAGTGACCTTCGCGAAATTGCGTCAATCGATACTGGCCGAGAATCGAAGCGTCACCCAGTTCGATACCTGAGCTGCTGGTCCCAGCATTCGGTTTCGTAAGGCCTGCGGTTGGCACGAGCCCAACCGTGAACCGATCAGTCAGCCCGTACAGCATGTAGGTCAATGAACCAAAACTGCTCGCGTTTGCTGAGACCACATCATAGATGTAGGGTTCAATCAGGATGTGGCCGCGGGGGAGCGTCGCCACGGAATTTGCCAGAATCGGACCTGTCCACCACGCGTCATCCAAGGACTGTCGAACCACCGAAGCGTCTGGCTGTTGTGCCAAGACGCGTGCCGGAAGCACAAGCGCCAGACAGACCCATCGCGTCAGGGTTGAGGAGCGCCTAGTCTCTGGCTCATGTTGATCATTGCGTGTCTCCAAATCCATGAGCGTGAAAAAACCGATCGTTTCCGTCCTTGAGCCGTCTCTTATTAGACTGCTCCAAATCCATGGTATTGTGGAAGTTCCACTTCACGTGTCTTTTGTAATACCACTTTTGGAGCGCGGAGAACCGAAGTACCGGCAAGTTTACGCGGGACTCCGCGAAAGCATTCTTTCCGGTACGTTTAGGGCCGGGGATCGCCTGCCGTCTACCCGAGACCTTGCGGAACAGCTTGGGGTCTCAAGAACCGTTGCGATAGCAGCGTACGATCAGCTCCTGGCCGAAGGATATGCGCAGGGACGTGGGGGTTCCGGAACTTTTGTCTCCGTGAATCTCGCCAGGGATGTACATGCAATCCCGAAAACGTCTGCCAGGCTACCCTTGTCGCGTTTCGGCGAATGTGCTGTCGCTGGTAGGGTCGATTTTCCCGCCCCTCAGCCTGTTCCTTTGCGATTCGATTTCGCCTACGGGCGTAGTGACGTCGATGTTTTTCCATTTGAGATGTGGCGTCGAATTTTGCTTCGCCACGCGAGAAAGAGCCCTCTGCGAAATCTCGACTACGGTCGCGCTGCCGGAACACTGGCATTGCGGGAGGCGATCTCGGTTCACGTCAGGAGATCGCGCTCCGTTGTCTGCGACCCTACTCAGGTCATCGTTGTGAACGGCTCGCAACAAGCGCTAGACCTTGTCGCGCGAGTCTTGCTTGAACGCGGGGATCGCGTGGCTCTCGAGGATCCCCACTACCAGGGCGCAAGGGAGGCTCTAAGCGCAGCCGGTGCGCAACTTGCGCCGGTTCCAGTCGATCGGGACGGTCTCGATCCGGAAGGCTTGCCCGACCGCGCTCGAGCCGTTTTTGTGACTCCCTCGCATCAATTCCCGACCGGAGCAATCCTGACGCTGCCACGGCGGGTGAAGCTTCTCGAGTGGGCCAGCCGCCAAAATGCAGCAATCATCGAAGATGACTATGACGGTGAGTTTCGTTATGAAGGGCAGCCGGTTGAATCGCTCCAAGGCCTCGATACAGAGGGGAGGGTGATTTACATCGGAACGTTCTCTAGGACAATCTTCTCGGCTTTGCGCATCGGTTACCTGATAGTGCCGAAGTCTCTTGTCCTAGCTTTTGAGTCGGCCAAATGGCTGAGCGACAGACACACGGCCACGCTCGAACAGCAGACGCTTGCCGAATTCATCTCGACCGGAATCTACGAGCGTCATTTGAGACGTCTCCGCAAAAGAAATGCGACGCTTCGAGCGGCCCTAATCGGTGCGCTGGAGAAGCACCTTCCCAGCAGCGTTGAGTTCAGCGGGGACGGCGCTGGGGCTCACATCGTGTTGTGGCTCGACCGGAATCAAACGGAAGACGCGATTATTAATAGGGCAAAGGCACTTGAGGTCGGTGTGTACGGCATCGCACCCTATTTCCTTGGGCGTCCATCACGACCTGGCCTGTTGCTTGGATATTCTAGGCTGAACGATCACGCCATCCGAGAAGGCATTCGGCGCCTTGGACAAGCATTGTCGCAATGAGCTTGGTTGCGGTAGATCGATGAACCGGAAACGACACAGAACTTCGGAACCGCGCGCGCGACGGCGTGTTTGTGACAGACAAGAGGGTGAGGGTCAACCGCAGCGGACCGCGCCTAGCAGGTGACGTAAGCGTAAGCCATTGCGATCCTCCTGTGAATAAACTATAGTTTTCGGACATACTGTTATCGCATGCCAAACCCCAAGAAAAAGCCGCGTGTTTCGACCCCGGATCGCAAGGGGTTTTTGGACAGGGGGCAAAAGCGCTTCGCGTAGGGCTTTATGCCCGCGTCTCGACCCATATGTAAACGGCTTTGTAGCTCTCCTGAAAGAAGATGCCACGGTCATCATGCCGCCATGGAAAGAATGGTTTGTTGGCCGCGACACTATTGGGTCCTTTTTGGGGGCGGCTTGGAAGACTTGCAACGGTCTTCGTCTGGTTCCGACAGGAGCCAACGGCGAGCCCGCTTTCGCCGTTTATGAGCTCAGCAGCGGCCCTGATCCCCAGTGGGCCGCGCACTCCATCCACGTGCTCTCATTTGACCAGGAAAATATTGCAACCATCACGATGTTCGTGCCGCCTACTGGACCGGACCTGTTCAAGTCATTTGGACTTCCGCTGGTTCTTCCGGAAGCAGCTCCGCATGCGATGCTGGAGTAACCTCGCCAGGCTGGGCCCAAATGGAAAAAGTCCAAAGTTTTACCGCGACCGATGGTGCGACGATCAGCTACAGAACTGTCGGCTCCGGCCCTTCCGTGATCGTCATTCCGGGCGGCCTGTCTGTTGCTACCGACTACGCTACTTTCGCGAATGCGCTTGCTGAGACGTTCACTGTACACACAATCGAGCGGCGAGGTCGAGGGCAAAGTAGCCCGCAGGACCCCAAGTACTGCATGGCGATCGAGCGCGACGACGTGTGTGCGCTGCAAAGAGAAACGCAGGCGAGTTGCCTGTTTGGGCATAGCTATGGCGGTCTCATTGCGCTAGAGACGGCGCGGAACAACGCGCTGGTGAGGAAGGTCGCCGTTTACGAACCTGGTGTTTCCGTGAATAGTTCGATACCGGTCGCCTGGATTAGCGACTACGACAGGTTGCTTGCCCAAGGCAAGCGGCTTGATGCCTTTGTTGAGTTCTCTAGGGCTGCGGGCCCTCCTGGCGCGGGACGTGCTCCTCGATGGTTCCTGAAGTTCCTGATGCCGATCGTGTTGGGGCGGGACGCTCTTAAGCAAAAGCTGGCGCTTCTTGAGAGCAACGCGCGCGAACACGGGGAAATTGCGCGGCTGGACAACACCTACGAGAACTACAGAGAGGTGTCCGCAGACACCCTTGTGCTATTCGGTGGGAAAAGCGGACTTCCCTCGGTTCCGATAACGGTTGAAACGCTAAAGGTCGTGCTTCCGTCAGTCGACGTCAAACAATTTTCCAATCTCGACCACTTCGCACCGGACCGAACGGGTCCACGCGAAGTCGCTCAAGTCGTGAGGGCTTTTTTCACGAGTTAAGGCTGTGAGATCACAGCGGGACGATTTATCGTGAAGGGAGAGCATTGGATTGGTTAGGTTCCGTAGCTGATCGTCGCCGCGCCGCCGTTCCTCGAAGTAGCGGCATGCACGTCAACGGATCGGTCAACCATCTAAATCGCGTTCGGCCAGCGGGAGCCCGGCGAACTGAAACGCTGGCAGAACGTATCAACCCCGGACGGCGTGGCAAGCGGCCAGATGACCAGACAGAATCTCCCGCAATGCGGGTTCGCTGGTCGCGCACTCGGGCATGGCCTGCGGGCAGCGAGCGGGTGACCTGTTTTCTCCCGCCAGTGAGCCGGGAACGAAATCGATAGTCGGCGGACGCGCCGAGCCTAACTGTTAGCCTCTGCGGCTCCGTTACCTTGATTACCTCAATAAGATGGCTCCTCAAAACCCACCGTTGAAAACAGAAGACTTTCCTGACCAGAAAAGAGCGCCTTGAACGCCTAACTCCTCTATTTACAATCGAAATCCGTTTTCCCAATGCTGGAGGTCGCGCGTTCGAATCCGGTCTTGTGCTCCATTTTTTCAGACTGCCACGGCGATCGTAGAAGTGCGAGTCGGACCGTGGCAAAACCGTGACAAAACGCCTCGCGTTGAACCTCCTTGGGTTACTTTGAGCGAATAGCAGATTCCCCAAGTTATTGAAAATATTTAAAGTGGAGGACGAACAGAAGATTTGGAGCGGGTTGCTATGCGCCGACGGCAGGTGCCGCAACGGTTCCGGCGGATGAAATCGAGCGAGGAGGCCTTGTCGAAATCATGAGGCGGAGGTGAGTCCAACAACCGCAGGGCTCATTGAGCTAGGTTAGCAAACCGCTGCTTTCGACCACTCAGCCACCTCTCCGTTTTTAACTCACCTGATTTCAGCGGGTTCTGGTCGATGTCACTACATTATACTGCGATCTTCGCCCTCCGTGGAACGACTGTCACTGTTTTGTCACTACTCTTCAAGCGCTGCACCGCCCGACGCTTCGCCTCATCGTTAGAGTGCGCGTAGCGCATTGTGGTGCTGATATTGGAATGCCCGAGCAGCTCCTTGACTGTCACGATGTCCACTCCCTCGCGAGTCAACCGCGAAGCAAAAGTATGGCGGAACATGTGCCAGGTGATCTTCCCAAGGCCTGCTCGTTTCACAGCCGCAGCGATGGCGCCCTTCACATCCTTGAACTTGTCGCCGGTCATCGGATTGTAGAACACGTAGGGACCATGCTGAATCCCTCGTCGTGCTTCAACGATTTCGAAAGCTGTATCGTTGAGCGGCAAGCTGAGCGGCCGCTGGTTCTTCTTCACGATCTTCTTTAGGCGTCTTTGCTCAATGTCCACCTCCCTCCATTCCAGATTGAAAATATCACTTGTCCTCAGACCGGTATTGATCGCAAACAGAATCATGTCGCGCAGGTAAGGCGGGGAGACCAGAAGCAGCCTTTGCTCCTGTTCCTCGCTTAACGTCTCGAAACGGAGATTGTCCTCCGGCAGGAACCTCACCAGCCGCACCGGATTCGTGCCCTGATGTTGTCCCCACCGCTCCGCCATGTTGAACATGTGCTTGAGCAGCGCCATTTCCCGGTTCGATGTCGCCGGTGATACTTCCCTGACGCGCTTGCGTTGATATTCCTCGACCCGCAGCGGCGTGATGTCCCGCAGTTTCGCTGGGCCGAGGAACGCGTGCAGGTTGCTTAGCATCTGCACGTCACGCTTCCATGATCGCTTGTGCAGTTTGGCGTATTCGATGTAGCGCTCGCCAAGCTCCGGCAACGTCGTGTTGACCGGCTTGACGAAAACGCCCCGCTGCACTTCTGAGACGCGCAAGGCCAGGAACCTCTCAGCCTCGCGCTTGTTAGCCGTTCCGGTGCTTTCCTGTAATCGCTCACCGTTGGCGTAGTAGTCTGCATACCAAATCCGGCCTCGTTGGTAGAGGGCCATTTTGTTGCTCCTTCTACCTCCTGCCAGCCACTTCCAGTGTAGAAGATGAACCCACGACGCGCTCGATCTCCTCCGGGTTGAAGCGGAGCGCACGGCCAAGTTTGACGAAAGGAATCCTACGGAGGTAAACCCAGTTGTAGAGCGTGCCCTTGGGTATGCTCAGACGCTTAGCAAGCTCATTGATGTCGATGAGATTGATTTCCGGCATGGAAACTCCTTATGCTTCGACTGATCGATGATTCGATCGCTCCCTCACGTCCTGTTCTCGCGTTTCCGTTCGCAAGACCCACACGGAGGACTCCGTTGTTGTAACTTCCGACTCGCGGCTTCTAAGCTATCCAGCATGTCCTGAAGACTTAGCTCGGCTCCTCGCAGTTGATCCAGTGGTATGGCCGATTGCTCTACGGCATTCATCCCGAATCGAACGCACTCGATCGTAACCCGAAGCTCAAATGCGAGCTCAGATTCGTCTGGCGAACGAGGTCTGATTCCGTTTCTGATTGACGATAACGTTTGGTGGGCTGCGGAAATCCACCGATTCTGCTTGTATGACATAAAATCCTCTACTTCTCCTTTCCGCGTACCAAAACCGGCTCATCGACTTTGGACCGTCTGGTACGGCTCTTCGAAAACGATATCCCGGTTCACGCGGACTGTGAATTTGTACCCGGCGGGGACCTTGATCGTCGGCTGCACGTTCAAGTTTCGCCGTGTGATCTGGGCGCCGGTTTGGGTGAGTTCCTGGCCGACCGCGCTTCCGGCGGTCTGAGCTGGCGTCGGGTATGTGAGCGCGCTTTGGCTGTTTCGCTGGGAGATTTCGAAGGCAGCAGTGAAGAGGCTCGTAAGAACCGAGAATCCGATCAGGCGACGATAGTGGCGGTCGACTTTGTCGCGCAGGCCAGCGTTGCCGTGGGAGTCGAGGCCTATCATGCCATCGAGATCGATTGATGAGGCGTCCGGGTATATGATTCGGCTCCACGAGACTTGAACGCCGTCCTGGCCATAGGAAACATGTGAATCGTATTTTGCCGACTATGCGAGAACCTTGGGGGATCAGGAGGTAGAGACCCGTCGCCGTATCGTAGACGTTTGATGTGACCAGTGCCTTCAGCTCGCCGGGGAGGTCTGAGTTAAGGGCTTGTTCGAGAACGGCCGGAATCTCCCAACCTGCTTCGATTTCGTAACGGGAGAGCGGGGCTTCGCGTATGGAGCGAAGATAATAATCCGCTTGACGAGTGCCGGCTCCAGTGAGGAACGCTTCTTTGCGGGATTGCATATTCTGACTGTCGTAGTCGTTTTCAAGGGCCTGACGGTTGTTTAGAAACGGTACGGAGTCACCGCCCTGCCGCGCAGAGAACCAGCTGGTTCATTGTGACCAAGGCAATCGCTGGGTCTTCGATCTTGAGAAGGAACCTGTGCCGGGCTGCTACCTCCCCGATGAGACGCTGGATATCAATGGACTCGTTTTCGTTAGCCATGAGAGCACCCTAGCTCTAGCTTGTCGAGTTGCTCGAACAATTCACGCCGCACGATCCCCAATCTCTGCTTTGAAACCAGAAGGAAGCTCTCGTCCTTAATGGCTTCGTCGAATGTAAGCCGCAGTTCCAGCATCTGGCGAACGTCCTCGCCGAAGGTTTGCGGATTTCTGTCGCGGATCACTACGGTGCCAACGAGCTTCGATGCATACTCCTCAGCCATCTGGAATTCTTCAAACGTTTTCCCGTCTTTGGTGACCTCGCCGAAATATTCATTAAGCCAGACGACTACATTCTTCTGCGAGGTTGTTTGTGCCAGCCGCGCCAGACCGTTCAGAGTATCGCTCATAGCTTGCCCGCCGGTTACCACCGAATGAACAAACACGCTTCGACCGTGGGATCGAAAGAAATTGAGGATCTCGTTCTCCAGGATATAGTTCCACAAGGGCACAAACGTCGTGGCTCCCGTGTCCATGACGAATACGCCCTCACCACGGCACACCCTCTGGACGAAATGGTCGAATCTGCCCTCATGAACCGTGCCCCGCTTTAGTACCTTCAAGTGCTCGGCATTCAGTAGCCGGTACTGCGCGAACGTTGAATTAATTGGATCGGTATCCATACAGTGCACTGGCGCTGATTTCGTTCGAAAGTACTGGGCTAGGATTGCGGAGACAAAGCTCTTGCCCACGCCTCCTTTTCCCTGCAGCACCAGATGCACCGATGCCGCGGGCCCAATTCCACTCACCTCGTCTTTTGTCATTCAGTTACCTTTCATCGATCAAATTAAGTCTTCTCTATTAGCGGATGGATCGTATTCGAATCTGGACAGCTTCGCTTTCTCCCGCTGCTCCCGCAGGTTTCTGAAGGGATCGGAGTCTGGCGGAGCTGGTGATGCGTTCTCCTCGCTCGTTCGCGGAGGCGGTTGCCCCCGCAGTGATTGAGAAGGTTTCTGACGCCGTCGCCTTAGCCTAGAGATGCAGACGCGAAATTGTCCGTACGACATCTCGAGTCCATCGCGGCCTGCAGCCTCCCAGATTTCCTTGAGCTTCATGCCCGCTGCGAGGCTAGCCTCAATTTCGGCCCAAGCCCAGGTCACTTGCCCGATCTTAGTTGCCGGCTGGGTTAAAGGGAGGGAGCGCAAGTGGACCAAGTCCGATCTTGTTTTTCTTCGGCGCGCTTTTGGAGTAGTGTCCATCGACGTTGCCTGCATTTGCTCCCTCACTTGATAAGGAAACGGCGGGAGGGGCGCGGGACGGTAAAATTCGCGTTTTTTTGCGGTGTGCAACAGTTTGCAAACAGTTTGTTAACAAAGTGCATCAGTTTTGCGTTAGCGTGAGGGGTTGCATCAGTTTGTTAACAAAGTGCATCAGATTGTTACAGCGGCTTCCTCCAGGACGGCTCCCAGGCAACCAAAAATGCGTAGTGGAACATAAGGGTTGGGATGTGCCGCTGCGCGTTTTGATTGCTTTCTGGTTGCTGGGCAAGCACTTCTTGTGGGATGCACTTCGGTCGAAATGCATCCCAGTCGGGATGCGCCATCAATTCTGTCGATTTTTGCCATCCCGAGGGGCCTTCGCCATTTCCTTATCAGGTGAGGGCCTCACATATGGCACAGCGAGCGATTCGATTCTCTGAAGCTACGGACAGAGGCATCCACGAGGCGGCCGAGAAGCGTGGCTTCTCGTCACCGACGGCGTTTATCCGTCACGCCGTCGAGCAGGAATTAGCCGGACACGCGGAACAACTGGTGACTACCGAGCAGCGTCTCGTCGCTGGTATCGAGCAGGTAAAGGGGGAAGTGATAGGGCTGGGGCGGTCTCAGCAGGCCTTATTCGCGTTGCTGGACAGCCTGGCTAAGATCCTGTTGACCTGTATTCCCGAACCAGACATTCACGCGTTGGAAGCCGCCATCGCCGGGGCACAAGGCCGGCACGCCCGATTGCTGAAGAGTGCAGGCCAGGCGATGGGCGCCCATTCGCGGCTGGCAATGCAGGAGCTGGTGAAACATGGCGAAAGATGAGGAGCGTAAGTTTCGGCTTCGGCCGCGGAAGCCAGCCGCGCGGAGCGAGCGCCGCGTTTTGGCTTCGGCGTACAAGACCATCATGCATTATGCCCGCATGAGCGGCGTACGGAAGCGCAGGAGGTCGGCGGGCTCGAAACGATCTCGGCCGTATTTTCAGCGATGCGCAGTTCGTGTCATTTACAGCAAGAATGCGAACTCCGGGCTGTGGCGAGCACATGGGCGTTATATCGTGCGCGAAGGCGTCACGTTTGACGGCGGCTTCAGAGGAATGGGTTTCGACAGAAGGAATGAGCAAGCTGAGATCGTTCAACGCCTTGAAGATTGGCAACATGCCGGCGATGAGCGCCTTTGGAAGATCATCGTCTCGCCGGAATTTGGCGACAGAGCCGATCTCAGGAAGTTGACGCGCGATCTTTTGTCGGAGATGGAGAAAAATCTCGGAACTGCGCTCGAATGGGTGGCAGTTGCGCACTTCAACACGGAACACCCACACGTTCACGTGGCGCTCCGAGGCGTCGGTGCTGAAGGCACACCAATTCGCCTTAGCCGGGATTACGTCAAGGAGGGCATCCGCGATATCGCTCAGGATCTTTGCACACGTCAGCTTGGGTATCGCTCGCAATGGGACGCAGCCGAGGCCCAGCGGCGGGAGGTGCAGCAGCATCGCTACACTTCGCTTGACCGGGCTATCAAGCGCGACGGAACGCAGGCACAGGATAGCGCTGCGAAATTTCTCACGGTTGCCCTTGACCCCAGTCAGGGCAAAGGCAATACGCAGCTACTAAAACAACACATGACAGAACGTTTGTTGGTACTACAAACGATGGGCTTAGCCGAGCATGCCGGTCCGAATCTCTGGCGCGTACGCGGCGACTTCGAGGATATCCTCCGAGCCCTGCAACGCAGCGGCGACCGTCAAAAGACGCTAGCTGCGCATGGGGCGCTAATGTCCGATGAGCGGCTGCCACTGGAGGTGCTGGACATTCGCCGCCTGACTGTATTAGAGGGCAGAATCTTGGTCCACGGGGAGGAGGAGTCCTCCGGACGCAGTTACCTCATGCTGGAAGGAACGGACGCGCGAATCCACCATGTGTCCTACACGCCGGAAATGCAAGCTGCACGGAGTCGCGGGCGCTTGCGAACGAACTCGTTTGTTCGGCTTCGAAAGGTGTTTACAGATGGCCGCCCGGCGGTGGAGATCGACGAGATGGGCGATTCAGAGGCGATCTTGCGTAACAAAGGCCATCTTCGTGAGACAGCGCAACGTCTTATCCGGCGCGGGATCATCCCACAAGAGGATGGCTGGAACGGATGGTTGGGGCGCTATCAGAAAGCGCTTAGCGACAACGCGACCGCTCTTGAGTACGAACGCCCCGTCAAGGAAACTCGGCGCGATAGGAACCGGGATCTTGGCCGCTAGGCCGATCGTCGGATACTCTCCTATGACTTCTTACCTGCTTCCTTTTTGCGTTTAGCCCAATAAGCTTTCATCCGTTGGGATTGGGCTTTTCGGGCGGCAGCCGTCATGCCGGTCCCGCGTCCATCGGTGCTTGTACCCGACGTAGCAGCTTCGGCTGCCGCGATCGCTGGGTTCTTCGGTGGCCGACCGCGTCGTTTTGATCCTTGTAGAGCTTCGATTGCGCGGTTTATTTTGTCGCGTTCGGCAATCAGAAGCGCGACGATGTGTTCAGTCGGCATGCTTGGCCGATATTACCACCCAGCCTGCTCCAGCGGCAATGAGACCTGTCTGGTCGAGTGCAAGTGGAAAACATCGAAGAGGCCTATCAAAAAGAGGGTGCACTATGGCCGGATCTCGCCAAACCAACCACACCTGTGGTCTGATAACAGTGATCCATCTCGAAGGCCGAGGATCGCGTCGGGGGCCCGGCTTCCGGGCCGACCAGCGACCAGTGAACGTAGTGCCGGATTATCGGAAAGTTCTCAACTTCCTCGAACTGGACTTGGGGGGGCGCATCCGTCACGGCGGAACTTTGGGCAGCGTTTGGGTCTGCACGGAAGATTGATTGATAGCGTCTAAACATCCATGCTTGCCGATATTCGTTACGCCCTACGCGGGTTTCGTCGCTCGCCCGGATTCGCTTTTGTGGCTGTAATCTCTTTGGCCCTAGGAATCGGGGCAAACACCGGAATCTTCAGTCTGGTGAACGTGGTTCTGTTGCGGACGCTGCCGGTGCGTAACCCGGAGGAACTGGTTGTTTTCACGATAAGCACGGCTGACCGCTTCGGAGGGAGCGCCATTGGGCAGGAGCAGTATCGGCATATCAGCGACAAGAATACGGTGCTTCAGGGATTCGCCGCATTTACGGGAGATCCGATGACAGTCTCAGGCAACGGAAACGCAGAGTACACCGTTGGGCAGCGCGTTTCTGCGAATTTTTTCGAAACGCTCGGAGTAAGCGCCCTTATCGGGCGGGTCTTCTCGCCACGAGACGATCGCATTCCGGAAGGCCCGCCAGTGTGCGTTATCAGCTACAGATTGTGGCAGCGGCGATTTGGAGGTGATCCTAGCATTATCCGCGGTGACATCCAAATAAATGGCAAGCCAGTCACCGTGCTTGGCGTGATTCCGAATGGGTTCAATGGCTTCGATCAGGGCGCACAAACAGACGTCATTATGCCGCTGAATTCGGCAGATAGCTCTGGACTGTTGACCTTCGGTAGGTTGAAGCCGGGCGTCAGTGTCGCGCAGGCGCAGGCGCAGCTCGATGTCCTGTATCATCAGGTCCAACCTCACGGGCGCCGCTCTAATCGGCTTTCTGAGAGTCGAATCGTGCTTCGTCCCGGGAACCAGGGTGTGGGCAGATTGCGCATCCAGTACAAGCGGCCCTTGCTGATGTTGCTCGCGGTGGTCGGCTTGGTATTACTGATCGCGTGCGCGAACATTGGTAACTTGCTGATGGCGCGAGCTTCTGGACGGGAGCGAGAAACCGCCATTAGGCTGGCGCTGGGCGCTGGGCGAGCGCGTCTGGTGCGACAATTGCTCGCGGAAAGTCTAGTGTTGACGAACAGCGGCGCTGCATTGGGCATGGTCCTAGCCTATGCGGCGGATCAAGCCCTGGTCGCGTTGGCGCCGCCGCGGATAGGTGGTGCTCCGCTGATACTTGACGTGAGTCCCGATTGGCGCGTTCTCTTGTTCACTCTCGGCGTAGCGGTGCTGGTCAGCGTCCTCTCAGGTCTCGCACCCGCCATTCAATCGACGCGTCCGGAGATGGGGCCGTCGCTGAAGGGTGAGGCCGGACCGCGAGCGCCGGGTCGCTTCTCCGTAACAAACGCCTTGGTGGTAGTGCAGGTCGCGGTTTCGTTGATGCTCCTGATCGGTGCCGGACTGTTTCTGCGCAGCTTGCATAATCTCAAATCTGTGGATCTGGGTTTCGATCCAGAGCACATGGTGTTATTGACGATCGAGCCCGAGGTTAGCGGATATTCAGATACGGCTAGTCAGACTTTCATGCAGAACCTGGCCGAGCGAGCGCGCAGTCTACCAGGCGTTATTGCAGTAAGCCCTGGGTTGATCAGCCCGCTTTCCGGCGAGTTCTCGATTGGGGGTATCCACGTCCCGGGCTACGTGCCACAGCCGGACGAACGTCCGGAAATCTGGACCAACTGGGTTGGGCCTGACTATTTCAAGACTCTCAAGACTTCATTGGTGGTTGGTAGGGTGTTCACGGATCAGGATGGGCTAGGGAACAACGTAGCAATAGTCAACGAGAAAGCCGTGGCGCACTTCTGGCCCAATGAGAGCCCGATCGGCAAACAGGTGAGGTTCGGCCGCTCCACTACCGATTTCGCGGTTATCGGCGTGGTGAAGGACGTGAAGAGCGAGTCGCTGCGCACCGACGCTGAAGCCACCGTGTATTTCCCGTTCCGGCAAAGCCAACGCTCACATATCACTCTGCACATGCGTGTCGCAGGTAGCGCCAAACCGGTTATGTCGGCTGTGATGCGCGAAATCCATAAGCTCGATCCGAATTTAGCCGCTTCCAACGTGACAACGATGGCAGCGCAGCTTGATAGAACAATCGCACTCGACCGCTTGATGGCGACGCTCATGTCGCTGTTCGGGATGCTCGCGCTCGTACTCGCTGCTGTCGGATTGTACGGCGTCATGGCGTTTGCCGTGACGGCACGGACGCGAGAGATCGGAATTCGAATGGCGCTGGGCGCCACCTCGGGTCGTGTCCTCATGCAGGTTCTCCGAGAGAGTGCCGTACTCACCGTGATCGGGATTGCGCTCGGTGTGTCGGGAGCCCTGTGGGCGGCGCGTTTGGTGCGGACGTTCCTTTATGGATTAAGCGCAACAGACCCAGCGACGTACTTCGTGCTGGCTTTGGTGCTGGCGGGAATTGCCTTGAGTGCAGCATGGATTCCCGCCCGGAGGGCGGCTCTCCTAGATCCGATGGTCGCGTTGAGACAAGAGTAGCGACCAGTCGTTTTCGATACGGCGTTCTATCAGAGTCGTGACGGCCCGCGCTTTGCTGGTCCGCGCGGTCTCAGTGGCAGTGTAGTCGTAGATTCGGACTTGTCACCATTCGCGGTCCACATACAACGTTCTAGGAGATACCTCAGGGCTGCTAAAATGCCACTCTTTACTAGACGATAAGGTATGTTTCCGTCTAGGAACCGAGCGAGGGCAGCCGTTTCACTCGCACGGCGTTCGGATACGCCTTGCGGGTGTTGTCGTTGTTGATTTGCGTCGTGAAAAATTCCAGCACGCGCTGAGCGGCTGACGGCTTAGGCGCAAACGCGCTGGAAGCACCGGCGGGGCAGGGGAGAGGATGATTTCAGTGCTCATAAGCGAACGATGAGTAGAATTCCGGCCATGAATGTAAAAACGACGAAATCAACTTCGGACGTCAGAAGGGTGAAGGGCTCGATCATTCCATGCCTGAAATGGTTGTTCGCCATGTCGTACATTCTTTGGAGAACGCCTATCGTTTCGGTGGCCGACCTATGTTCCCGACGCATTTGATTTAGCACATCACCAAAGGTGCGCGTCGGCAGGTTGAACACCGTCTTCCCAACTGACTCCAGGGCATCCATCGCATTCTTGCAAGCGTCCCTGCCACGTTGCGGCCGTTCGTCGTACGCATCCAGCGCGGCTCTTAAAGAGGTGCGCGCCGCCGCGAATCGTGGATCGGAGAGCTCTGCGAAAACGGCATCGATCTGGACTTGCACAGGAGCCGGCACGACCCGGTGCAATGTTCCATTGGCGCGAAGATCCCAAACGATTCGGTGCGCGGCAAGAAGAACGTTGATCCGTCGAACGTACTCCGCACGAAATCCGTCGGGAAATTCCTGCCACCATCGACAAATCAAATCATAGAATCGCTGCCATGGGATATCGCGCATCTGGCGTGCTGCTCCACCGCGAAAACCGTTCATTGGATTATCAGGCGCAAGCGCCAGACCCATGCTTTGTTTCAACACGCGGTACAACTGTCCTTCAGTTATGGCATCACGTTCATAGGGTCCTCGAGCGGTCATGTTAGCGAGCCGAATATGCTATCGATCACCTCCAGCCGCAGGCCAGCCGGAGCATCGTTGTCGATGGTGCGGTTTTCTGGTTCAGGATTTCCGAGCTGACCGGAAAAGATTCGTGTTCCCATGGAGTGTTATAAAGGACGCTATCACACTCTAATCCTCGGGCAAGATCAACCATCATTCGGCATCTCGATACAGTTTTGAGCATTTGCGGTAAATGAGGCTGTTGGGGGGTTGTCGGGTCGTCGCGGGATGAAGCCGATAGTATTGAAACCCCAGCATATCTCAGCTTTTGTGCTGCTTCCGGATACCCTCCCCAGAGCCGTACATCCATATGCCTATGATCGTTGAGGCTGACGGATACGGAACAGTGTTCCGACAACTTTTATCGTCCCGTACCGCCTCTGCCATTTCCTTATTAAGTAGATGGATCTCGCACTCCATTCCACTTCAAAGGAGGCAAACGTGCCAAATCTACAGCACATTCAAGACGATTCGTCAGTCGCGTCATTTGACGCGATCGGCGGCGAACCATTGGCCGGATCAGGCTTTGAGACAGAGGAGTCGGAATCCGACTTTCATATGACCGACGAGGGTGAGGAGTAACCGCAATGGCGACCACTACTTCCCAGCCAACCGAGCACCGGTACACCGACCGACCGCCACTACGTGACTTCCGCCAAGAGGTCACCGACAACATCGTTCAAATGCTGGAGCGCGGCGTCGCTCCCTGGCAGAAACCTTGGGAGCCCGGAGCCAGTTCTCTCGGCATCCCGTTTAATCCCACTAGCGAAAGGGCGTATCGCGGAGGCAACGCGATCCACTTGATGGCTACCAGCCTTCAACGTGGCTACGAAGATCCAAGGTGGATGACCTACAAACAGGCGTCCGACAACGGATGGCAGGTCCGGCGGGGCGAGAAAGGCACCCAGATTGAATACTGGGAGGCCAAAGAAGCTTCGGACAAGACGCAGCCATCACCGTCTGACGGACGCGGCGATGCCAGCACAGGCAATGGCAACAACGCGGGCGCCGAGAAATCGCGGTTCATCCATCGCGTGTACACGGTCTTCAACGGCCAGCAGATCGATGGCATCCCGCCCCACACGCCAAAACAGCACACAACCTTTGAGGCTGTGCAGGCGGGTGAGCAGATCCTGAACAACTCCGGCGCGACCATCGCTCATGACCAAGCGGATCGCGCATTCTACAGTCGTTCCCAGGACAGCATCCACCTGCCGCCGAAGGACGCTTTCAAAGACGCAGCCGGATATTACGGCACGGCCCTCCATGAATTGGCGCACTGGACCGGCCACCCGTCACGCCTCGACCGCTCGACGCTCACCGAATCCTATCGTTTCGGCGACGTGAACTACGCGAAAGAGGAGCTTCGTGCCGAGCTGGCTAGCGTGTTCCTTGCCGCACAGCGGGGCATTCCGCACAATCCCGAGCAGCACGCCGCTTACGTCAACTCCTGGATTGGCACGCTGAAGCGCGATAAGAACGAAATCTTTCGCGCGGCTCATGATGCTTCCAAAGCGACTGATTTCATTTTGGCGTTAGAGCGTGACAAGTCCATTGGAGAAGAAGATCGGGCGACTGGACCGGTTCTCATCTCCAGAGCCTCCGGTAGTTCGCCCACCGCGATTTTCGAACAGGAAACCGAGGAGATCCACCATGATCGCGAGCGGGTCGAAGAGAAGGAATCCGATACGGATTTGAACGCCGCCGATCCCGCGATCCTGGAGTCCGCCGATAACGCGAACGAACATACGGCTCCCGTCCGCGAGTCTACTCAATACGCCGCCCGTTACGAACCAGGCAGCGGGACAGTTAATGTCCACGCAAAGCAAACGGCGACGGACCGGCGGAACACCGTCGGTGCACCGACCAGCGACCCGCTCGCAGAGGCCAGGTCGATCACAACGAAAGTGCTCGGCGATTCCGCTAAGACACTTGCTGCGCAGACTGAGAGCGGTACCTATCGCGGTCCTATCATTGGCGAGACGGAACATCACGTCATCCAGCGCCAATCCGCCCACACCGGCATCGCCCATCCCAAAGATCTGCTCGATCGGCAGCCGCAGATGGGCGAGAGTGTGCGCATCAACTATTCCGATTCCAAGGGCGCGGTCCGGGAAGTCCGCGAGCGTGCTAAGACGCAGGATCGAACCCGATGAGGAGGAACGACCGTGGCGAATAAACAGCCAAAGCTTTATCGCACTCCTCGCAATCCTGGATATCTCGGCGGCTACAACTGGCGGGCAACAACGCTCGGAGGTCTTCTGCTCGTTGTCGTGAACTTCATTGCCACGCAGTACATCGCCGCCCGATTTCAATATCAGGCCGCACTCGGGGCGCCGATCTTGCGCGCAAAGTCAGGCGGCATCTACCAGCCCTTCTCGTGGATCGTATGGGGTTGGCGCTATTGCACCTCGCAAGATGAGCGGATTCGCCGGCCATTCTTCGAGGGCGAAATGATCGTCTTCGCCGGAAGTTTGCTGTGCGTCGGTATCTTCTTCGTGCTCGCGAGCCGTCGCTCGCGCAAGTTGACTGAGAATGCGGAAGACCTCCACGGCTCCGCACGATGGGCCGACGAGGACGATATCCGCGATACCGGGCTCCTCAGCACGACCAATGGCGTCTACGTCGGCGGGTGGCGGCGGGAGGGCGGAAACAGGCTGAGCTATCTCCGCCACAACGGACCCGAACACGTTCTCGCCTTCGCACCAACCAGGAGCGGCAAAGGTGTGGGTCTAGTAATCCCGTCGCTGCTGGCTTGGGAAGAGAGTGCCGTGATCTATGACATCAAAGGTGAGAATTGGGCTAAAACCGCTGGGTTCCGCAGGAAGAAGGGCGACCTCTGCTTCAAGTTTTCGCCGGTTGAAGAGCAATCCAGCTCGCGATTCAATCCACTAAGCGAGGTACGTCTATTCACCCCACGCGACGTTAGCGACGCCCAGAACATCGCCAACATGATCGTGCGCACCGGCGAGGACAGCCCGCAAGAGCGCTATTGGCAGGACGCCGCCTCCTCCATCACGACGGGAATGATCCTGCACGTTTGCTACGAAGCTGCACTCGAAGGCCGCATAGCCTGTCTGGCCGATCTCTCGCATGTGTTCACGCGGCCTGGTTCTGGCTTTCGAGAGACGCTCGAAGAACTCCTGAGCTTTGAGCATGATCCGGGACATAAGCATGACTGGCGCATGCCGACCGGCAACAAGACGCTCACCCATCCGGTCGTGCGCGAGAAAGTGCAGGAGATGCTCGACAAGGAGGACCGCGACTTCGGTGGTGTCCTCGCCACAGCGAAAACCGCGCTTACGCTCTACAGCGATCCTCTGGTAGCGAAGAACACTTCAGCAAGTGATTTTACGATCGACGATCTGGTGAACCACGAGCGGCCAGTATCGCTGTACCTCGTCGTTCCGCCTTCAGACAAGATCCGCCTGCGTCCGCTTATCCGCCTGATGTTTACGATGACCGTGAATCGCCTCACGGAGAAGATGGTCTTCCAGGGCGCCGAGCAGAAGCGCAACCGACATCGCCTCCTTTTGCTCATCGACGAATTCCCATCCCTAAATCGGATGGAGGTTTTCGCCGATGCGCTCTCCTACATGGCCGGATATGGACTAAAAGCGTACCTGATAACGCAGGACATCCGGCAGATCGTCGATGCCTACGGCAACAACGAGAGCATCGTATCCAATTGTCACGTGCGCATCGCTTTCGCACCCAACCAATTCGAGACCGCCGAACTGCTGAGCAAAATGACCGGCACTACCACCGTGCAGAAAGCCAGCTACAACTTCAGCGGCTCCCGGCTTTCGCCGGTTATGGGTCACATCAATGCCAGCGTTGATCACATCGAACGGCCGCTGATGACGCCGGATGAAGTGCTCCGCCTGAAGCCTCCGCAGAAACAAGGCAGCGGTGCGCAAGAGCGCATCGCCGCGCCGGGCCAAATGCTGATCTTCGTCAGCGGCCATCATCCGATTCTTGGCACGCAGATGCTCTACTTTCTCGACTCTAAGCTGAATGCCCGTGCAGCGGTGCCTCCACCAACCGAATTTTTCACATTGGAGGACGGCAAACCCGTTCCACAACACGCGCTCAACCGAACCCGCAACATCGTCAGTAAGCCTGAGGTCGTAACATCCCCTGAGTATGCGCCGAATGTTGTACTGCGCCTCATCAAACAAAGTCATGTTGAACAAGGAGAAAAATAGCCATGCAGAGAAATCGTCTCGAAGTTATTGGATATCTCGCGGTCAAGCCCGCCCTCAGACGCCTTCCTTCCGGGACACCCGTCGCTAACGTCCGTCTTGGTGAAAGCTACCGATACCAGGACCCAGACGGCAAATCGCAACAACAGACCAATTGGCACAACCTATCTTTCTACGGCGACCTTTCGCGCGTCGCGATGACCTTCGAAAAGGGGGACAACATCTTCGTCGAGGGCACCATCGAGCAGCGCCAGTTCACGCCCAAGGGTGATGGAGCGCAACGAACGGTCCACGAAGTCGTGGTCAGGAACTGCCATTTGATTGCTGCGCCGCGTGGCACCACTACGAAAGGAGCAGCAGTACCACCAGAGGCACCATCTACTCCGGATCTTCAGAAAGGAGTAACCAATCATGACGATTGGCCTGTTGGATAAACTCCGCGAGGTTCGCCGCGCAACCCTCGTTGCGGTCATTGTTTCCATCGCTGTTTTCGAACTCTGCGGACTCCTCGGACTTCGAATCAATACCTCGCCTTCCTTGCCAGTTGGCCTATACGTCGTCACAACGGACAGCAGCGCAAATCTCATCGAGTTCTGCCCGGCAGAACCATTTGCGGCGCTTTCTCTCGTTCGCGGCTACCGCGATTTCGGTGCTTGCCGGGACGGCGGGGCTCCTCTGCTAAAACCCGTTGCCGCCAAGGCTGGCGATTTAGTCGAGCTATCCTGGCACGGGATTTCCGTGAATGGAGTTCTGCTCCCCAACACGGCGCCATTGTCTAAGGACACCAAAGGCCGGCCACTTGAACCGTGGCACTTCGGCCGCTTTCCCGTGGCCCAAGGAACAGTCTGGGTGGCCTCCTCGTATCATTCGCGCAGCTTCGATAGCCGGTACTTCGGCCCAGTCGGCGCGACGGCAATTCGTCATCGGATGAAAGCGTTCTTAACGTTGTGAACACGCCCACGAAGATCGGCTGAGTACGAATTCGATGTCGACGTCACGTATTGGCAGTCCGTCCCCCAGCAGCGAACAACTAAACCTTTTCTCGGAACTAACCCTCGCCGAACTCGGCGATAATTTAGTAGAGGAGTCCATCGATGATCGAAACGACTACGCTCACACCGCTGGGACACCAGATCCTGGAGCACTGGCGACGCCATCGACCGATGATGGTCGAGAAACTGGCCAAAGGGAATCAGCTTCAGCAGGCGGTCTTCGCGGCACAGGAGTTGACGGGGAACCTGCTATACGAGCTGACCGTGGTTCAGAAGATGGACTACCAGCCGGCGTGGGAGATCGCGACGAGGGAATGGGCGTTTCTCCCGGACGAGAACGACCAGCCCCAGCTATCCTTCGATCCAGCGACCCTCGACCCGCACCAACCCTTTCCCGCGATCTCCGTATAACCAGCCCTCACGGCATCGGCGAAGGCAGCCTTAAGCAAAAAGCCCAAGCCAATCTCGCAGCGATTCGTATTCTGAAAGCCGTCGAGGCCGACAACCGCCAGGCAACGCCTGAGGAAAAGGCCGTGCTCGTCAAGTACACCGGAGGGGGCGCGATGCCGAACGCGTTTTCAGCCGAGCCACCGCGAGACTGGCAAACTGTCGCGAACGAATTGAGGGATGCGCTAACTGCTGAAGAATACACTTCGGCTCGCGCCTCAACGCCCAACGCGCACTACACATCTCCCGAAGTAATTCAGGCGATCTGGCAAGCGATGGAACGATTCGGACTCCAGCCAGGAGCACAGATTCTCGAACCATCTATGGGCGTTGGTCACTTCTTTGGTTTGATGCCCGAAGGTCTGCATCATGGCACCAGGCGCACCGGCATAGAACTCGACTCCGTCACCGCCCGCATCGCAGCCAAACTCTACCCGGATTCGGCTGTTCACGCGAAGGCATTCGAGGACACGCCGCTTCCCAAAGATTTCTTTGACGCGGCCATCGGAAACATACCTTTCGGCAACTATCCGGTTTACGATCCGGCGTACCGCCGAAGCCCGCAGTTGACCCGCTCCATACACGATTACTTTCTGACGAAGACTCTTGACGTGGTTCGGCCCGGAGGCGTGATCGCGCTCATCACCAGCCGCTACACCATGGACAAAGAAGACTCGACGGTTCGTCGCCATCTCTCGGACGGGTCGGTCTTGTTGGGCGCGGTGCGGCTTCCCAACACCGCGTTCAAGGCGAACGCAGGCACTGAGGTGACCACGGATATTCTGTTCCTTCAAAAGCGGTCACCCGAGACGCCATCACGTGATGAGAGTTGGATTGAGCTGCGTTCCATTGAAACAGCAGACGGGGCGTTCGAGATCAACGAGTACTTTGCTCGCAATCCAGAGATGATGCTGGGTCGCATGGGAATGGAATCGGGGCAGCATGGCCCAGTTCCGGCTCTGGTCGGAAGCCTGGAGCCAAGTGATTTGGCAAAGGCGGTTTCACGTCTTCCCTCCGACGTATATAAGGTCAGGGATAGCCATGGTCCGGTGATGCGCGGGCAAGCCGATCAGGTTCCTGTGCTTGGCGAAGTCAAAGAAGGTGGGCTGGCTGATCGCGATGGCCGCATCGTCGTTCGCCGCGGCGGTACGTTCGAGCCTCTACTCCTGCCTGCGTTGGTGGGCGCAAGAATTCGCGGAATGCTTCGGGTCCGTGACGCGGTACGCGATGTGTTTCGCACACAGCTCATCGATGCTCCGGACGAATCTATCGTCAAGGCCCGCCAGCATCTAAACCAATCGTACGATTTCTTCGCTTCCCGCTTTGGACCTCTCAACGCGAAGGAGAACGTGAAAGCGTTCGCCGGCGATCCGGACCATCCGCTTCTGCTTTCACTTGAAGAGTTCAATCCGGAGACAAAGCGGGCGACCAAGACCGCGATCTTCGAACGCCGCACGTTGGAGCGGTATCGCCCAGTGGAGCGCGCTGAAACCGCACCGGAAGCTTTGCTTGTATCGCTCAATGAGACTGGCCGCATCAGTTGGCCGCGCATGGAATCACTAACCGGCCGCTGCGCTTCTGAGTTACAGGACGAGCTCGGATCTCTCACCTACCGAAATCCCGAGGGCGGAGCTTGGGAGACTGCCGATCGCTACCTGAGCGGCCACGTGCGCGCGAAGCTTGCCGTTGCGCAGGCTTCAGAGCAAATCGATCCGACCTATCGCAGAAATGTGGAAGCGTTACAGGCTGTGCAGCCAAAGGATCTGGAGCCTGGAGACATCGAAGCGCGCCTAGGCTCGCCGTGGATTCCTCCGTCAGACATCCGCGACTTCGTTACCGCGTTATTAGATGTACCTGGCGGAAGCGTGAAAGTCGGATACGCGGAAACGATCGCGACCTGGACCGTCGAGCTCGACTACGCCGCCAAATACGTCGTCAATAATAGTACGACTCACGGCACTGCCCGCTTCCGTGCGTCCGAGTTAATCGAGCAATCGCTGAACGGTCGCACACCGACAGCCTATGATGAGGACGCGGGCAAAAACCGCATCGTAAATCAGCCTGAAACAATTGCCGCGCGCGAAAAACAGCAGCAATTGAAGGATCGCTTTCGCGATTGGGTCTGGGAAGATCGGGAACGTGCCGACCGGCTGGCCAAAGAGTACAATTTTCGCTTCAACAACATACGACTCCGCGATTTTGACGGTTCGCATCTAACCCTTCCCGGAATGGTGCGGACATCGCTCCGCGATGGCGATCTCGCGCCACATCAAAAGAATGCCGTCTGGCGAATTCTCCAGGGCGGCAGCCCTCTGTTGGCGCATGTCGTCGGAGCGGGTAAGACTTGGACCATGGCAGCCGCCGCGATGGAACTCCGCCGCCTGGATCTCGCCAAAAAACCGATGTTCGTCGTTCCGAATCATCTAGTGGACCAATGGGGAGCCGAGTTTCTGAAGCTGTATCCGCAAGCTCGGCTTTTCGTCGCCGGGAAGGATCACTTTGAGACTGGCAATCGGCAGCAGGCGATGGCTCGCATTGCTACAGGAAATTATGACGCCGTGATCGTCTCCCACAGGTCATTCGAGTTCCTGCCGGTCTCGGACACGTACTTCAACCGCTTCGTCGCAAAGCAAGTGGCGGAACTCGATGCCGAGATCGGTTTGGCCAAGGACTCCAAAGACGACAGCCGCCGCATGGTCAAGGAGCTGGAGAAAGCCAAGAAACGCCTGACGGTCAGGCTCAAAAAGCGAGCGGACCGCGAATCGAAAGACAGCATGATGACATTCGAAGAACTGGGCGTCGATCAGCTCTTCGTGGACGAAGCGGACCTGTACAAGAACCTGGCGTATGTCACAAAGATGAACCGGATCGCTGGCCTGCCGAACTCCGACAGCAACCGCGCCTTCGATATGTTCTTGAAGATTCGTTACCTTCAGGAACGCAGTGACGGCCGCGGGGTCGTCTTCGCCACAGGCACACCCATCTCCAACACCCTGGCCGAGATGTATACGATGCTCCGCTATCTCGGGCCGGAAATGCTCGCTGAGCGGAAGGTCGATCACTTCGATTCATGGGCCGCAAACTTTGCCGAAGCTGTGACATCGCTCGAACTCGCCCCGGACGGATCGGTATACCGAATGCACACACGGTTTGCCAAATTCATCAACCTTCCCGAACTACTGTCTGTGTTCCACACCGTGGCCGACGTACAGACGGCAGATATGCTGAACCTCCCGCGGCCCGAACTTGAAAACGGCAGACCGGCGATCGCATCCGCGCCCGCCAGTCCCGAACTGAAGGCGTTCATCCGAACTCTGACGGAACGGGCTGAACGGTTAAAGAAGGAACGCGTTGACCCGTCAGTCGACAACATGCTGAAGATTACGGGCGAAGGGCGAAAAGCAGCACTCGATATGCGGCTCATTTATCCGGACGCCGCAACGGGCCAGGAGACCAAGATCGATCTCGCCGTTTCCCGCACTGTCAATATTTGGAGGACGACTCAGGCCGAGCGTTCCACGCAACTCGTCTTTTGCGACCTTTCGACGCCCGATCCCGAACGATTCAACATTTACGACGATGTCCGTTCGAAACTTGTGAAAGCAGGTGTGCCAGCCCATGAGATTTCGTTTATTCATGAGGCCGAAACCGACACAGCCAAAAAGTTGCTCTTCGATGCGGTGAACGCTGGCAGGGTCCGGGTGCTTTTTGGATCGACCGAGAAGATGGGCGCTGGCACGAACGTTCAGCGGCGGCTGGTGGCGCTCCATCACCTGGATGCGCCTTGGCGGCCACGCGATATCGAGCAGCGCGAAGGCCGAATCTTACGCCAGGGCAACGCGAACAAAGAGGTTCAGATCTTCCGCTACGTCACCGAAGGGTCCTTCGACGCCTACATGTGGCAGACGCTCGAAACCAAGGCCCGCTTCATCCAACAGGTGATGCGGGGAGAAACCTCGGTGCGTCAGGCGGAGGATCTTGAGAGCGGCGCGCTCACCTACGCGGAAATCAAGGCAATCGCGTCTGGCAACCCCGCCGTCGTTGAAAAAATCAAGATCGATACCGAAATCCGGAAGCTTGATCAGTTACGCTCCGTTCACAACAATCAGCAACGCCACATCCGTTGGGAGGTTCGCGACTTGCCGCGCCAGATCGTAGAAGAGAAACAGCAGCTAGCGCATATCGAGGTCGACATCACAACCAGAAATTCAAACGAATCCACCGAGTTCAGTATGACCGTGGGCAATCGATTCTTCTCCGGCAAAGGTGCGAGGGAACAAGCGGCGAAGGCCCTAATGGTCGCGATACTCTCATGGCGCGACGACCAAACGATGCAGCAGCGAGGTGCCTTTCGGGGCTTCGAGATATTGAGCAGAGGGGAAAGTGGCGGATTCGGGCTGTCCGAAGAAGACGAGCGCATCCCGCACCTTTTCGTTCGCGGACACGCCACGTATTCGGCAAAGCTAAACGCGGCAAATCCCGTTGGGACCATCCTAAGTATCGAACACGCATTGAGAAATTTAGACAGACTGGCGGCCGAGCAGCAAACCCGCGTCGCCCGCATTGAGAAAGAACTTGCAGACTATCATTCACAGGCGGATCGCCCGTTCAAGCACGAGGAACGCTTGAAGCAGCTATTCGCCCGCCAGTCCGAACTTAATTCTCTCTTGGACCTCGACAAAGGCGATCAACAGGGAGCCGACTCGGCTGCCGACCTCAAGGACGAACCGGATATAGAGGGGAGGGTACCTACCGCGCAACGAGGCCGCGATGAGGTAGCGAAAATGGCCGAAGCATACATGCGCACGTCAGGAAAGGCTATTCGAGAAATGCCCATCACCGAGCGCACGCCGCCGCAAGCCGGTTCAGTTACCGGTAGGGCCGTTGCCAGGGATGAATCCCACATCGCCGTTGCCACCGCCGCAAACACTTTCGTGGTCGTAGAGACAACTTCCCTGGGCCGCGTCGTACAAGTCGGTGAACGACTGTCTCTGCGGTTTCGCGAAGGCCGCGCTTCGATAGATAACGGTCGTGATCGTAGCACATGACGAGTTAAGAATTCTTGCCGTTTGTTTTGCAAATACGTGCCGTTCTACCTTCGTGCGCTGCACTTCATGATGGTTCCGCTAGGCATCTGATCAGTAGGGCCCTCCCAAATCCACCGTAAATCTTGGTCTCGGCTTCAAAGTATGTGCCCCCTATGTGCCCGTTTCCGATCAGGAAGAAATGGCCCGGAAGCAGGCAACTCATTTCGCGCGGATCGCGCACATTGACCTCGATGGTAAGGTCCTCCGCGTTCCCTGGTGCGAACATTCCTCCATCACTGATTTCCTGGCCATTCAGGAACTGGCGAGGTTGCCCAAGGTGGAGCTCAGGATCTCGGTCGACGGACACCGTCGGCGGTTGCACGCCAAGGCCTGGCTGCGATAGCGGCTTCAGCAGTGTGTATGTTGCCTCAGCCCGGGTTCTTCATGAGCAACTCGGAACTCTCAAGAGCGGAACAGGGCAGCAATGAGAGAGGCAATTTTGAACGGCCAGAATCTTGTCCCATTCTCGTCCCAATAAATGGGCTGTTCTCGGGACATTGAGGCGGCCTTTAGCCTTTGTTCTGAATATGATAGCCCTAAACGAATTCGGCCCTGAAAAGGCTGGCGTCGGGGGTTCGACTCCCTCCCTGGCCACCAGCTCTCCTTTATTTGCCGGAGCTTACAAGAACCTCATCGTGAAAGAATGCCGTTCCGACGAATCCCTCCACGCCGTTCATCGGCACCGCAAAACGCTGCGATGTCAAAGAGATGGAGTTCGGAAGAGCGCAGCCCCACGGCGCTTGGTGTCTGCCGTCGGCTTTGAGGGGAGACCGCGCCGCAGGGCGCTGCTTTCAATGTCGTCATCTAACCGCCGAACGGGTGATGCAACACCCTCACGATGTGTAGAACGTCAGACCATCGGGGCCAAAGTCCCCGCAAGCCCGTTCAGAAAAGGCGGTCTAGGTTTCTGGACCGGAATCGCCCGTGTATCCCGAAACACCGGCGCCTGCGATGGTCGTGATGATCTGATTGCGAACGGGCAGAGGCAGTGGCACGATGCGGCTATGACGGTCAAAACATTGAACGTCAGTTATGTCGTTGATCGCAGCGGTCTTTTAGGTGATGACGGCGATTAGGACTGGGGCTGGGTTGACCATTTGGGAATCCGTAAGCGATTGGAATTAAGAGCGGAGACCGAGCAGCTGTTGACCGTTTCTGACCGTCGCTTACCGCTGGCTCGACCGTTTTTTTGAGATCTCGCGCGAAAGCGGATAACCCGTGGCTTTTCGGATGCGGTCCAGGCAGCACTTGGCAGCATCGTGGTTTGGCTTCGGACCGAATTTCACGCCAAGCTGTTTCTTGAGCGATCGATCCCGCATGATTTCCGCATTGGTGAGAGTGCTGAAGTTCTTCTCGCCCACGAGTTCGTGAACCTGAGAGTCCCTTTCTGACAGCGATCGCTGTCCCTTCACTGACTGTTGATCTGTGTGCGGGGTTTCCTGCCGGTTCTGTACCGAAGTTGCGTGTGAAATCGAATGCTCACCGGCCTCTTTGTGGGGATCGTTAACTTTGTGTACCGGCCCTGCGTGCGCCTTCGCTCGCCAGCGGAGGCGTACTTGTGTCGCCAAATGAAGGCGCAGACGGTTTTTCAATTGCTCCGAAAAAGGGTCCGATGAGAAAGGATTCCACGCACCCCAGAGTCCGATGGCCGCGCGAAACGTCTCCGGAGACTGCCGTTCAATGGACTCGGCAAGAAGTCCGACTGCGGCTGGGAACTGGGATCCCACGCCTTCGCAACAGTCGGAAATCACGGCTTTCTCACACCTATCGAACCATTTTTCGTAAGACCTAGGCTTTCCGCTGCTTTGCAATTTGGCATCAGCCGACGCACCGAACAAATCTTCGGCGTAGCGAACCACTGCCGGCAGCAGCACGCGGTACAAGTCATCGGTCGTCCTGGTCCGTGTTTTTTCGAAGGTGTCCTCCATCTCCCGCCGCAAAGTCGCGATTGCGTTGAGTCGGTGACTCTTGACAGGTTCAAAGAAGGCGGAGGTGTGGGCGGCAAAGTCAGCGTCTGGAAGAAACCACTTGTCGCGCGGGGAGAGTGGAGCGAACTCCTCAGCGGATCGCCGCGAGACTTCCAGTCGGGCCCGCTCGAGCCACCATTCTCTCCAATGGGTGATGCGAGACGACATTATCGCATCATCAACGCGCGTTCCGATTGTGGCTCGAAGTGACCCGGCCAGACGGTCAATGATCCGGTCGGAGAGATCAACATCTCCGGAATCCTTCAAGAAGGTTCGGGCAGCATGGTCCGCAGCTTCAGTAAAGTACCGGATGATCCAATGCGCTTGATCCTGGTTCATCCAAGCGGCTGTCTGCTGATCATAGCTATCTGGAAGCTTCCATTCCAGATATTTGGAGCGCCACGCACTGTATGAAGCCGCGTCGGTCACATTATTGTCACAGATCCGTCAACAGTCGGTTCTGGCAAGCGTCCTTCCAGCCCCGCATGCGTTCGCTGGCCATTATAGTAATGTTGAAAATCGAGCAGCTTCGTCTCGAGATCGGCGGTCGTCCAGAATAGGATCCGGTCGAGGTACTCGCGCCGAACCGTCCCGATCAGTCGCTCTACGAAGGGATGCGAAAGTGGCACGTAAGGAACAGACTT